>CEPC01146290.1_pt1 | contig 13234 bp, 10 predicted proteins | sample 530651 | NCBI WGS metagenome assembly CEPC01 (sample SAMEA2620828, study PRJEB7988) | marine metagenome | biome: marine biome (ENVO:00000447); feature: deep chlorophyll maximum layer (ENVO:xxxxxxxx); material: "saline water (ENVO:00002010), including plankton (ENVO:xxxxxxxx)" | depth 65 m | reverse complement strand
CCTAACCTCCTCGAGCAGCGCGTCGAGCGGGAATGCCTTAGCGGAGGGGATGAGCCTCTCTCTCAACTCCTGGGTCGGGGCGTGCAGCGAAACCGCGAGGGTGGCTTGCAATCGGTGTGCGGCGAGTTTGGATAACGCATTGGGCACACCAACCGTGGATATCGTGAAGTATCGACCGCCGATGCCAACGTCGCGGTTAAGACAGCGGTGCGCTCGGAGAACTTCCCTCAGATTCAGGAGAGGTTCGCCCATTCCCATCATCACAACGTTCGTCGCTCGTCGCCCGAACACATCTTCCATCGAGAGAACTTGATTCACGATCTCGTCCGACGTAAGATTGCGTCGGAAACCCTGACGTCCCGTCGCGCAGAAGGAGCACCGCATGGCACAGCCAACCTGGGAGCTTACACACACCGTGAACCGTCGCCTTCGTCCTGGGGTCTCGTCCTCCTCTTCGAGCAGTTCATCACCATCCTCGTACAGGTCATCATCTGGGTTGTTCGCGGAGCGACCTTTAGCACGCTCGACCGGAATACCTACAGCCTCGATGATGCTGCCACACCTTAGCTGGAAAAGCGCCTTCCGTGTGCCGTCATCGTCAGAGACGATCTCAACCGGTTCTCGCCTACCAGTCTCGTAACCGGCCTCGACGAGCGCCTGTCTGAAGCCCAACGGTAGCTGTTGCATACCTTCTATTGTGGTTTTCCTCATTTCGCCGTAGATGGCGTCGTGGATCTGCTGGCCCCTCCACTGCGGGAGAGCAAACTCGGCTGAAAGCTCTCTTAGTTCGTCCAGTCCCAAGCCGAGGAGGGTCCGCTGGCTGGAGGCCACAGAAGAGGCCAATCGGTTCCCTTTGACCCGCTCGCGTGCAAGATCGAGCAATACTCGCCGTATTCCACATCTTCGAAACAGCGAAACCGCCCCCGCAGCCATCCCTAGAGCTAGACTATGTGAAGAGCAGCCCTCTCTCGGCCTTGAAATCGGAACCATTTTCCGGCTGTTTGCTCAGAGGACTGCAGAAAATAACCGCCGCCGCCAGAAATCCCACGGAGCACTCTGCAACGCGCAGAGTGCAGCAGGACCATGGCCAAGGAGAACAAAAGAAAGCCTAAGACCCCGAAGAGCGCAAGGGCGAAGCAGAAGCCAGCGGAGGCTGCAACTGCTGTCGCCACGGACGGAGTCGCCAAGAAGAAGAAGAAGGTTCGGGTGCCGAAGACGCCGAAGGGCAAGGCCGCACAGTCGCCGGCGGGGAAGGGAAAGGGTGACAAGGATGCGTCGGATAAGTGGAAGCATGGAGACTGGGCGTGTGCGAAATGCGGCGCGCACAACTTTCGCGGCAAAGACACGTGTTTCCGATGCAAGTACCCGAAGGCAAACTCCGTGAAGGCTGCGAGCGCAGAGACGGCCCATCAATATATGCAATCTTTCACATCAAAGATGGATTCGGTACAGCACCTCTGGCTGGCTAAGAACGTGTACGGGCGGGACGTCAACGACGCATGCTTTGACCTCTTCGCATCTTATGTCAGAAAGGTGGATAATAAGTCCAAGCTGCAGCTGCTGACGGGTGCACAAAAAGCTGTGGAGCGCGCGAGTAAGATTGTCGAAGCGCTCAAGGGCACGCCGACAGAGGTTGAGGAAAACGGCGACACGCCGAAGAAAGCGAAGGGCAAGAAGCGCAAGGGAGAAGAGAAGGGAGTGAAAAAGGTGGAGAACGAAAAGCCGAAAAAGAAATCAAAAGTGGAGAAGGCTGAGGATAAACCCAAGGACGACAAGAAAGCCGCGAAGAAGGAGAAGAAAGAGAAGGAGAAGAAGTGACTTAGTTCGCCCGAGGAAATGAAATCCGTCAACAAATCTGGCTTGCTCGTTTAGAACCCTTCCCTGGACATCGTCCTCTCACAGGTCGTCGGGGTTGACCGAAGACTGGAACAGAAACTCCTCGGTCGCGTTCACGACCGACTTGAATTTAAACTCTTCGGTCGCGTCCACGATCGGCTTGAACTGGAAGTCCTCAGTTTCCTCGGGAACACCGCCTGTGCTGCCCCGTCCCACTGTCACCCCGGTGAACTCAACCGCGTCCATACTAGCACCACCAAAGCTCATGCGCTTTCGCACATCAGCTGTGACCGAGGCAGATCCTGGAGCCGAGTTGGAAACGTCCCCGAAAGGGCTACGGCCGACGGTGTTTCCACCTGACGCGTGCAGCAAAGACTCGGCTCTGTGCCTCGCCTCCCTGCAGGTTGTGATGAGCTCAGAGAGGGGCACGTCAGGGGGAGCACCCGACGGGGTATCACCTTCGCCTCGATTGTTCTCGGTTGTCTTCTCAAGCGTGCCGTCGCTGGAAATCGAATCGCGTGCTGAACCGGAGTCGCTTTCCAGGCTGAGTTCAGCATCCTCAACGGGCGGTTGAATGACTCCGTTCATCACGGCCTTGTGAAGGCGGTTTGTCTCGGCATTGAGTTCAGCCGTCTTCGCCTTGAGCTCATCCTTGGCCTCGATGTCATCTTTGAGCTCAAGCAATTTAATGTCCTTATCCAGGAGATACATGGAATAGAAGGGGCAGCGCTTGTGGCTCTTCTGATGACCCTCCACCCGCTTGCTAAACATTTGGGTGCAGATTGTGCACGCCGGACCTTTCTTAACAGCACCTTTTGCTTCTTTGGCAGAGACGCGGCGGACTCGGCCGCCGATAACCGCGGGTGTCTGACAGTCTTCGTTCCACTCGGGGTCATCGTGCTCAGCGAGATCCACCTCGTCTTCCGACTCTGATTCCGAGGTTTCGGCGTATTCGATGGTGGACACCTTCTTTTTGGGCTCAGGTTTTTCCTCCTGAGCCTCTTCAGGTGATCCGCTGAGGCTAGAAGGGCCAACAGCCTGCCAAGGAGGACGCACAAACTTCTTGGGTTTCTTCTTAGCAGATTTGAGCTGACGAAGCACGGCATCGGCCTCTTCCACAACCCCCGAAGCCCCGGAGGCCCCCGAGGGAAGCGAACCCGGATCAGTTTTGCGTCGCGCGTTAGTTGCGGTGTTGAACATGATGGTGAGCAGAGATCGCGCCTCGCCGAGGGACCTGACGCGGGACCATCTTTTCATGCCACCGCGAACCTCCTCGCGCTCCTCTGATTGATACACGCGCTCCTGAAGCATCGCGATCTGCTCTGTAACAGCGCGCATTTCCTCCTCGACGGCTTCGTCCACCGATCCACCAGGGGTGAGCGCATGACCTGGGGTACGCTCAAAAGCAGACTTACCAGGAGAGGCGAGGTGGGGAAACCGCCTGCCGAGTGCAGCGCGACGAGCCAGGGACTCCTCCAGCGCGTGTCTCAGCTCTGCTTGCTCTATCGCAGCAGAAATCTCAGACTCAAGCCATGCTTTCCGTGCGTTGAGGCCAAGGCCAGTGCCTGGACCACCTTTTCCTGGTCCGGGGATGGGGGCAACCTCAACCGCAGGCGCGACAGCTGAAGCCACCTGCGCAGCAACCACCGGAGCGGCCACAGGGGGAGCTGCTGCCGTAGCTCCAGGTTTCTTCCTGAGGTTCGCCTTTGCCGCGGCCTGCAGAGCACGAAGCTGGTCTCGCGCGTTCGCAGCCTCCTCAGTCTTGCGGCGGAGCACAGCAGCCTGTCTATCAACCGCAGCCTGAGCCTTCTGCGCAGCAATGGCGTGACGGCGTCCTTCCTTCCTCGCAGCCTCGAGCGCACGTTCCGCCTCCCTCTGCTTTGAGATTCCATCCTTGGCAGCCTGTTCCATGCGTCGCACAAGCTCAACTCGCGCGGCACGGAGGCGCTGGATATCAGCCTGCAGCGTCTTTGCCGCTTGGTCACTCTTTTCCCTCAGCCTCTGTGCCTCCTTGTGCTTCGCTGCAAGCTTATGCAACTCCTTGAGGCGTTTCTCCAGCTCCTGCAGTCTTGCCCTGTTCTTTGCTTCAACCTCCTTGCGCACATCATCGCCCTGCTTGGCCGCAGCAGCGAGTGCATCGAGGAGCTTATCGCGCTCAGCTGCTAGCTCGGACTTCTCAGACTCGAGCGACTTCAGCAGCCTGCCGTACTTTTCCCTGAGTTCCTCCACTACCTGTTGCTCGGGGCTGCTCAGGGTGGGTGCGCTGTCACCGCGTGCCATAGTGGCGGCGTCGACTTCGTCCTGCAGCTTTTGAGCCGCGGACGACATGACGCGCATGCGAGCCTCCTTTGCCTGCAGTGTGCGCTCGACAGTGGCAAGCTCGGCGTGGAGCTCGTCATTCTCGAGGTCGTCGTCAATTTCGAGGGGTTCCTCCTCATCCTCGAGGTCCTCGTGTTCTTCCTCGAAGTCGAGAGCGTTGTCGTCGAGGTCGTAGTTTGCCGCGGGGTCCTCGCCATATGGATCTGCACGTCCCTCCTGAAACGCCTTTAACTGGTGGCGCAGCCTGCTCTGCTCAGATCGAAGGAGGGCAATGGTGCTGAGATAGCTCCTTATGACGTTAGAGCCACCCTCGTCCTGTTCCGGATTCATACCTGAATCCTCAATCTTGAGAGCCAGGCGATCTCGCTCGACCGTTGCCGCGAGCTCAGCAGCCTGTGCGGCTGCAGCGGTCTCCTCAGCTGCTACCAAATCTGCGCGGAGCCTGGCTGCCTCCGCCTCCGCAATCATGGCACGAGCTTCCATCGCCTCGAGTTTCGTCGAATCCACGAAGCCGCTAGTGTCACTGCCACTGCTGAAGCCACTCACACCATTGAGCTTGAGGTGCGCCACTTCAGCACGTGCAGCGGCCAGCATCCGTCGAAGCTTCGCCACCTGCTGAGACGCATTCTCGTCGAAGGTTACCGTGGGCTTGTTCATGATATTTCTCGCTCTGTTGGCATACTTCAGCGTGTTGAGGGTCTCATCCAAGTTTGCATCCGCAGGCGAGATGCAGGCTACCATCACTGTGCGAGAGTTACCTCCGAGCGAGTCCTGCAGCAGCCGGGTGAGTTTTGAGTCACGGTATGGGACGTGACCACCTGCCATGCGTCGCTTATCATCCCCGAGAGCGCTGATGACGTTACCCAAAGCCAGTAGACCCTTGTTGATCTGGATACCCTCCTTCAGCCTCTGACCTTCGGCTTTTGTGCGCTTCGCCCTCTCGGAGCCGGCGAGGTCGACCAGGTGGATCTTTGCGCGGGTCACATCTGCTGGGTCAGCACCCTTTCGCTCAACATGGATGGTGAAGATGGCGTGCGAGCGCGAAGACCTATGATTCATCCCCGTCGCCGCGGTGGCTCGGCTCTGCGATCCACTGGCCAGCGCGCCGGCCATCTTCTCGAGGGTGTTTACCGGCAGTTCCTTGACACCCACGAGGACCACGCCGCCCGTGGCGCCGGGTGCATCGCGGATGGACACGTTCTGGTTGTTATTACCCAGCAGATCTCTGATGTCCTCCTTGTGGATCTCGATGAACGACACTTTCAGATTCACCGTGACGTCATCCGAGAGCGCCGCGATGTTTGAGAAGAGTGCATTCATGACGCGAGGGATGAGACCCTCGGTCGCGCCGCCCGGCTCGTATGCTGTTCCCATGGTGTGCGTCTTGCCTGAACCGGTTTGGCCGTACGCCAGCACCGTTGCGTTGTACCCGGAGAGCAGCCCGTTCACGAGGGGCTCTACGCACTGCTCGAATAACCTCTTCTCAGTGGGTCCATCGCACTCGGTTCCGGGGTGATAGACGTGGTCGTAGGTGAACTTGTGGTCCGAGACGAGCGTGACGGAAGGCTCGGTAGCACTGGGAAACACGCAGGCCTGGCACCCATCCACGAGCTCAGGACCAACCAAGGGACGCATCATGAGCGCAACGGTGACCGGAAGTTCTTTCTCCTCCTCCATCGCGTGAGAGATGGCGTCATCCATGTCGGTGAGCGCAGCACCCACCGCAGTGTCTTCGTCCGCACCCAACTGAATGAGGGGGAAGAAACAAAAGTTGGTGAGGTGACGGGGAGTCGGACGGTGGCACGGCGCACCCGGGCGGCAGAATGAATTGGGCAGCACGCACCGTTCGCTTGACTGAAAAACGACCCCTTGGTGACCTGCCTGAGACGCGCAGCAGGGAGTGTCGCTTCGGTCAGATCGCAACCTCGAAACCCAGATTCATCGACAAGTTTCCCCAACGACTCTGAAAAACCAGGGAAAAGAGGCGTTACTACTTGCTTGAAGGGACTTTTTCTCCACTCTACGCTACTCACACGGCCGTGGTGTTCCTGACCAGCATGACTCGGTAGCACCTCCCGTTGGTCGACGTCGTCTGCACCTCGCGCTCCGTGGGCACCCCCAGCGGGTTCTCGTCGAGCCAACCTTCGCGGTCCCCCGCCGCCGCCCAAGCGGATCGCCAGCCGTCACCCTCTTCATCGGCTTCCGGCGCAGCCGGCGTCGGTGCCTCCTTGGCTTTATCCTTGGCATCCTCGCCGTCAGGCTTCTCCGCATCCTTGCGTCGTCCCGGGTATCCCTCCTTCTCCGCCTTTTCGCGCCTGAGCCGGGCCTTCTCGTCCTCCTCGAACGCCGCCGCCGCCGCGTCCACGGCGGACTTTGCGTTGGCCTTGAGGAGCTCGGCGTCCACAGAGGAGGTGTCGTGCAGGCTGGCGTCGAGGTCGAAGAGGTGCGCGCCGAACTTCTCGAACTTGTCCCGCATGTCCTCGCTGACGTCTTTGACGTCGGACTGGAGGAAGACGCGTGCTCCCGGGGTGAGTCCCTCAGCCAGCGCCCTCACGAGCGCGGGCTGCACGACGCGGCGCTTGTGGTGCCTCTTCTTGAAGTGGGGATCGGGAAACTGGATAGCCACCGTCTCCACCTTGGAGCCGCAGTCCTCGGCGTAGGACTTGAGCCATTTACCCATCGAGACTGTGGCGTTGCACTCAGCGAAGTGGAGGTTGTCAACCACCCCGGCGTACTCGCCCCACTTGTTGCCGCGCTCGACGAGAGGTGCGCGAATGTCGACGCCCAAAAAGTTCGTCTCGGGGTACTTCTTAGCCATCATGAGGTCGAACCGACCGCCGCCGCACCCGATATCGACAACCAGGGGTCTCGCGGTGGATGCGTACACATCGTTCCATGCGGGCACGGGCGCCTGGCTCTGCAGGCTCGCCTTCAACGGGTTGACGTGCTGCCTCACGCGGACGCCGCCGACTTTCTGCGCCGCCTCCGCGAGCTCCAGCTCGGCGAACACGGAGTCCTCCATCATCAGCTTCGCGCCGTGGTAGCGCTTGAAAGGGACGTTGTCGGGGGTGTCGGCGGAGGTCTTGACCCTCTTGGTATCCTTGTCATCGTCCACGACGACGGCATCTTCGTTCGCGGTGGAGTGCGGACGCGCGATGGCAGCGCGACCGCCGCCGCCGCGAGCTTTTTTGGCAATGTGTGACATGGAGGCACGCGGGATAGCAGCAGCGCAACCACGAACAGCAGTCGCTCCCATATGCGGACCGAACTTCCTGTAGTCTTACCGGAGCCGCGTCGACAGTAAATGTCAAGGCGTGAACGCGGCAGAGTGGGCGACGAGTGTCTGAGGAGGGAACAAAGCGGGAGAGTCTTTTCGGGACCCCGGATAAAACTGAGTGTGCCAGATGACCGGCCGGCAGCAGCGAGTCATGCAGGGCAGCGATCGGTTTATCAGCTCCTCGGTAGTGACGTGTCCACCCCACTCTGAACAACAAGCAAGCATGGCGTTCATCATCGTAGCAGCCCCTCGCTTGCTCCCCGGGCTCAAAGCGAGGGGGTATGATTCGTCTAAGCCTCGTACCCCGGCCCCCCGGGTCGTCCGTGCCGCCTCCGGCAAGGTGAGCTACCCGCCATCGCAACACGAAGATGATTTATCCGTCCGATCGCTGCCCTTCGTTCTCTCCGTCCTCGGACCGATCATCTCAGCCAGCGTCATTTCAACGCAACAGGACGACTCGCCCATGACCGAGGGAAATATGGCGGACATGATGGCCAAGTTGGCGGCAGCGGAGGCTGAAGCGGAGAAGCTTCGTTCGGAGCTCAAGGAGTCGGCCAAGGCCCCTGTCCCTACGGGAACAATCGATGAGCTCGCCAAGCAGAAACCCGCCAAGCCGGAGAATCGCATCGACGGCAAAGGAGGTCGTGAGACGCTCTTTGGAACATCTAAGAACTCGGGCGATGCTTGGCTGAAGGACGGAATGCAGTTTTTGGCGCGCGACCAGCCCAGTGAGCTTGGTGAATCTGTGGAGATGTCAAAGGAGGATCAGGATACCGTCAACCGCCGCCTTGCCATTGGTCTCCTTGGCACCGGAATCTTCGTGGGCCTGAGCCAAATAAGCTTTGAGGCCCCTGCGCCTTCTAAGCCACTATTCTTTTACCTTGTTCCCCTCGTAAAGACCCGCGAGCTTCTGAAGCAGGCCGCAGACCTAGCAGAGAATGGGTACTGGTGGGTATTTGTCTCTCCCCTTCTCTAATTTTTTCTCGACTGATTCATCAATGGGATTGGCTCTAACTACAGGGATGAGCTATCCACGGTGTGCCGCCAGATTGTCGTGGCGAACAGTGCCAAGGAGAATTTGTTCAAGGCTGCAGCGTACCTCGACGCGAGGCAGGAAGAGAAGGCGAAGCAGGTGGCCTTCGACTTCCTTGAGCTGACAGAGAAGATCGACTACAACAAGTATTTTGAGAGCATGGGTGCGGTGAGCGGCCAGAAGGCTGCTGAATACAGCAAGTTCAGCAAGAAGGCTGCCATTGCGGCTGCAGCGAAGCTCGACGAATTTTTCGCGTTGATGGATAGGGACCAGCTGGAAGCGGCCAGGTCGCAAGTGATGGCCTTTGCGGATCCTGCTCCAGAGGCGGAGGTTCTGACGGATGACAGCAGAGCTTCAACGGGGGAGGTAGCGACAGGTTTCTCAGATGGTTATGAGACCGAACAATAAGCACAAATAGCGCGGATAGGTATGTTCTATTATCATGTCTAAGTGACTTGAACACGGGCCGATGAGCAGGATCGAGGAGCAGTTTTTCAGTAGCAGACGCCACTCACTAGAAATCGTCTTCCTCTGTGCTGCTGTCTTCGTTATCCTCCTGCAATATTTTCCAACCCTCCGCAATGAGCTGCTTGCGCACAAAAACAATGAGGGCATCATCAACTACGCCATTATCTGCCAACGTCTTGTCGTCTTCAAGCTCGCGACCCTTGTACATGCTACGCGGGGAGGAGAAGGTTGAGAAAAAGTTAGCGGGTCACGTCGTTTTTTGGCCGAGCGAGACGAGAGCTTCGAACGCGGCGCGAGGGAACGAACGGGCGCCTACCACAGTTCCCAAGGCTCGACGAAGCTTTCAAGGCGGCAAAGCTCGTCCTCGGGTCGCATGCCGATCGTCTCCGCTAGCTTACGGCGAAGCTGCATGGCAGTCATGACCGCGGGGTCGACTTCGATATCGAAAGGGTCGAGCGTGAAAGTGTGCGTGGCCATAGAGCACTTCCAGTAAAGGCTCCACTTGTGGTTCTCCTGGCGAGGCTTGATGCGGAGCTTCATCCAGACGACTTCGTGCGCGATGCGTAAGAGGCTTGTTCGGGCAAGGGGATGAGCCGCTGTGGTGCTCGGGGGTTCTGTGGCGTGGCCCTTCTCTCGACCGTCCGAGGCCCTGGAAAGACGAATAACGCTCGCCTCGCCTCGGTTCTTCCGAGATTTTTTTGCGGTTTGGGTTCGACAGTCCCCACACTGTCCTCGGGTACGTGGCATGTTCCCTGCGCGCGCGCCCTCGGGGGGGTTGCGCGCGATTCTCTCGCGGGTAAGACCACGTGCAGGGGATGGCGGAACCCACCCTATCATCCTCGCGGCCAAAGGAGCGAGGAAGATGCAGCGCGATTCGCTGATGCGGCGGAACGATATCCGGGAGGACCAGGAACCTGGTGAGGCTGCCCGTGGTTTCTGTCGCAGGTGCGGGTCGACGCATAGGTTGGAGCGCTCTCAACGCGCTGAATCCGAGGCGAAGGGGCTCATGGAGCGTATTCGCGCCGCGGGGCGACTAGACTTCGACGCTGCCGTCCCGGACCCTCGTTTCGCCGTCGAGCGAATGTATGAGCAGGGCGGCGGGAAGATGCTCGGGGTGCTCCTCGCGGCTTCGCCTTCGGGAGTTGCGTGCGGCGAAGGGGACGGGGACGATGTCGTCGTGATCAAGGCGTTCTCCGGTCAGCTGTACGGCGAGTGGACGGTTCAAGGCTGGGCTCCTCCCCTGTGCGGGCTGACCCACGACCACCCGCACTACGAGAAGGAGCACGCGAGGATAAAGGCTCGCGTGGACGCGGCTGGGGAGATGAAGCTCGCGGTGGAAGAGTTGGAAAGAGAGATGAAGGTCAGGACGAAGAGATGGGACGATGACATCAAGGCGGCAGCTTCACGGCTCAGAGAGGAGCGCAAGAGGCGACGGGCGACGCGCGCGGCCCTGAGGGATGCCGGGGACGCCGCCGCGGAGGTCGTCGAGGAGGAGCTAGCAGAGGAGAGTCGACGCGGGAAGAGGGAACTCGCCAGACTGCGCGAGGGACGTTCTGCGGACGTGGGTGACATCGAAGCGGCGCTGGTAACGGCGCGTCGAGAAATGAAGGAATTGAGGGACGAGCATCGCTCAATGTCGCAAGTGCTCCTCGGACAGATATTTGATTCTTACAGGCTGCCGAACTTTCGTGAGGACGGTGGTTTCGGCCATAGACACAGTGAAGGGAGAGTGGCGGAGGCTGCTGACGACTTCAGCGGAGGGATGTCGGGCGCAACATTACAAGAGGCGTTCGTGTCTGATGAACATCAAGAAATCTCTAATGCCGAGGTCAACCTTCCGTGTGGCTGTGGAGACTGCTGCGCGCCAAAGTTGCTCGCAGAGGCATCACGGAGAGGTCTTGTCCCCCTGTCCATTGCCGAGGTGTGGATGGGAGTTCCTACGGCGAAGGAAGGGTATCGGAAAGAGGGGAACTTCTATGGTGCATGCCGTGGGAGATGCCGTCCGATTCTTGGACACATGCTCTGCGGAGCAGACAAACTCAGACCTCGTCTTATTGATCCATCAGCAGATGCGATTGAAAATGTTATGCTAGGCTAAGATTAGGTCTACCACGTCTATGTTGCTCGCATTGCGTCGCGGGACTTCCTTGCATTGTCCTTGCGCCGCCATTCGCCAATCATCTCCACTTCACCGCTCCCTGTAGAAGAAGGAGAGTCAGAATCCTCCTCCAGCACTTCGTACCGAACACTCGCTAGCGACGCAGATGATCCACCAATGCCATGGGTCAGCGCAGCAGCTGCGGCAGAGGCCACCTCTACGTCCCAGTCCAACCTTGCGACTATCAGAAACAGTACCACACCGCCGACAGTAACTCCGAGGGCCAGTCCATACCACAATCCGATAACGCCCGCTTTCAGAAGGAAAGTTATAACGTAACCAGAGAGCACACCGACAAGCCAAAGTGCGATTATATTCATCCACGCAAGCAGCGCCTGACGACCACACGCGCGAAGGACGCCATTACTGGTGCCGAGCAGGCCGTCAAACACCTGAAACACCGCGGCTATTGGTGCAATTTTTGCCGCAAGCATAACCATCTCGTTGTCTTTATCACCGACGAAAACTTCGCCAGTCTGCCTCCTGAAGATGAGGATGAGCGCTGCCATGCACGCCAAGTGCCACGCTCACCCGTGATGCCACCTTCGCCCTGAATCCAGATCCTGCACCGAGGAGATTACCAACCCGCACGTTCGCGGCAATACCGAACGCCATTGGACCGGTCATGAAAGTCAGACCGGTGATATTCAGCATGGCCATATGTGCATTCATCGCCACCTGCGAGATTTGCGACGCGAACACCACGGTGACATCGAACGATGACGCCTCCGCAGCGACCATGACAGCCCCACGACTGCCAAGCTCAAACATCCTCTTGCACATGCATGGCGTGGTGGTACGCCAGACTTCGGTCAGCGCACCCTTCAACGTGCATCTCGGGGCTTCGTGCTGGACTCCGTCTTCCTCGTCCGTCTCACCAGTGGAGAGCAGCACTGGGCGTCTCACTGGTGCTCCAAAGCCGCTCACGTCAACCACAGCGCTCCACTGGTCCGAAAAGCGCAAGTACGCAGCGACGAGGATCAAGTTGACGACCCTGGATGTCGTCGTAGCCAGTGCCGAACCATTCAATCCGAGATTCATTATCCTGATGAAGAGCACGTTGAGCGCGATGTTAAGCAAGAAGGTTGCGAAGCTCGTCCATGCCACCGGTTTGACCACCCCGCGGACTTGCAGGAACTTCTGCATGACAAGGGTCCACGCCGCGGCGAACAGACCGACGATTAGCAAGGTACAGAACCTGCCGACCCGTTCTGATGTGTACTCATCCTGGCTTAGGATTGTTCGCGCGATGCTCTCGCCACATGAGAGGACGATGGCCGCCGGGACGCAACACGCGGTGAGGAAAGCGGCGGCGAGGAATGCCCACTGCCGCACCGCTGCAAAGTCCGCTGCGCCCTGCGCCTGAGAACCCAGTGTATCGAAACCCGTGCCGAATCCGGCGACGCCGAACCACAACAAGTTGAATATCGTCGTGCACAGGCTGCCTACTGCAAGCTCACTCCTACCAAGGTGGCCGAGGAAAAGGAGGTCCGTAGCCACCATGAACTGCTGGCTTCCCATCTGCACTACGATTGGTAAGACTAGCGCCCACAGCGCCAGAGCCTCGGACCTCCATATCGACCCCGGCGGCGACACCGTCTCCATGGTTGTCGAGTCCTTCCCTCTCTTGAAACGACGACGACAATTCGGCGATGACCGTGGGTGTGATGAGCACGGCCCACGCTCTTTCTGCTATAAGCGCTACGTCACCGATACTCTTAGAAGGAAACTTGCCAGCAAGGGCCGTGCTTCGCTCTAACTTTTAGTTTTTGGAGTGTTTTTGGCAAAGGTACGGGCATGATCACAACATTATCATCGCTACTTTTGGTGGTGCGGGCAGTTTTCAGTCGACCTCTACACCTCCCCATTGGCCACCATCTCCTCGTACCTGGCCTGCCTCGACATGTCATCCTTGTTGATGCAGCAAACCTCGTAGCCCTCCCGCATCATGAGTATCTCGCTGCACTTGTTTGCCACCTCAAACGCGTTGACAAAGGTGTCGGAGAAGTCGAACTCGATGAGATCGGCGGCGACGCCCATGACAAGCGAGCCCATATCCTCGCACCCTTCCAGACGCATGGACGTGCACTTCTCCGCCGCCCTGAGTCCCAGCTCCTTGTGTGGCTCCTGCAAGCTCCACTCG
>CEPC01063266.1_pt1 | contig 13289 bp, 6 predicted proteins | sample 530651 | NCBI WGS metagenome assembly CEPC01 (sample SAMEA2620828, study PRJEB7988) | marine metagenome | biome: marine biome (ENVO:00000447); feature: deep chlorophyll maximum layer (ENVO:xxxxxxxx); material: "saline water (ENVO:00002010), including plankton (ENVO:xxxxxxxx)" | depth 65 m | reverse complement strand
GACACGATCCTCGCCGGCAAGTCCGGGTCGGAGTCGTTAAAGTCCTGCGAGAACTCATCGCTGCCGGACGACGTCTCCTCTTCGCTGCTATCCGAATCATCGTCGTCCACCTTCGGCTTCGGGCCAGCGAGCGCGGGAACCTTGGGCTCAAATGCCGAATCGAGTTCTCTCGCCCACCTCTCCGACGTCGCCTTGGCCACCTCATCTTCCAGCTCGGTGATGTGCTTTCTCAGAGCAGCCTGCGCCTCGCGGTTCTCCTCAGCCATCCGTTCCTGTCTCGACTCGAGCAACGCCGCACGTCGCGCCGCATCTGCTTCCCGATTGACGGCGACCCTGATGCGCTCCTTCGCCGCCTCTGCAGTCGCCTCTGCCATTCGCTTCGCCTCGATCGCAGCTTGAGCCTCCATGGTCACCCTGGCGAGCTCATTTCTGAGTTCCGAGATGCGCGCAGATTCAATCATGCCCGCAGAAGTGTGCGCATCACGCTCGGCGCTGCTCAGCTCTGCTCGCGCCTGGTTGAGCTCATGATTAGCCCTCCTCGTCGCAGCCTCAGCAGCATCCGCCCTTGCGTTTGCCGCGCGCATCGCCTCGCGCGCCTCCAATGCGATGCGTTTTGCGTTGTCTGCCCCTGATCGAGCCACAACCGCCGCGTCCCTAGCCTCGGCAGCCTCAACATCGGCGGCGTCTGCGGCTGCTTCTGCGTCGCGCGCTTCGGCTCGAGCGTCTGCCAGTTTTCGCCTGAGAACCCTCTGAGCATCTCTCCCCTCCGCCTCTAAAGCGGCAATCGAATCAGCCTCCTCTTTGAGCTTCGCCGCGGCAGCCCGAACCAGTCGGACCTCATCCGAGGCGGATGCAGCGGATGCTTTCGCCCGAGCGGCTTCGTCTTCCGCAGTTGCCTTGGCCCTCGTGATCGCGACGAGCTCAGCGCGAAGTCGACGACCCTCTCGCGCGGCGGCAATCTCGAGTGCATACACCGGGGGTGCGGTGCCGTCTCGGACCGCGGCGTTGGTCGCGCCGGAACCGACGAATATGACTCCCGTCCTGTGCGCAAAGATTGCGTGGTTTGAGGATCGACCAGCAGGCGGCGGTGCGTTGGTGGACCCTCCCGTTCGCAGGCACCTCCAAGTGAGGGTCTCGAGGTTGAGCGCGTGCGCCGAATGGTCAGGTTGACGGTACCTCCGACCGTTTCCTGGGTTGGAGACCCGCCCGCCGTGTACGATGAGAGACCCGCCGACGACAGCCAACGCGTGGTGCGAACGCGCCGATGGAAACCTCGTCGCAGGACTGAGACCGCCTGATCGGTTAAGATTGGCAATCTCAGCGGCGACACCGAAAGCGGCAATTTCAGCAGCATCATCGCCTCCATCGCCTTGCCTGTCGACGACATCGAAGTCCGTCTCATCAGGTGGGAGGCGAGACCACTCGTTGGTCGCGATATCGAAGCTGTACGCGTCCGCCAGAGGCTCTCCATCAGCCGCGCAACCGCCGTGGACAAACGCGCGACCGGTGCCAGACGAAGACACGAACGAGACAGCCACAGCCGCGTCCCTCCTCGGCGCGGGGACATCGCCAAACTGCTCTGGGTTTGACCAGTGCATAGTCGCCAGGTCCAGGCGCCAAAGATCGTTGCGAAGCCCACCGTGGGTGGCGCCGGATCGGTAGCCGCCGAATATGTACACGTCCGCGCGGGGTGCGTCCTGCGCGGCGGGCGATGACGCGAATGGCGGCGGCGTTGAAAACGCAATCGAATGGGATCGCGGAGGGGGTGATGGAGACTTGGACGCCTTGACGAGCTCGATCCATTCCCAAGAGACTTCGTTTTTACCGCCGCGGCCATGTGACTGTCTTCGAAGAAGAACGTGCGCGTCGGATGTTTCCTTCGCGCCGTCGTATCCGCCATAGACGAATACGCCGCCAGTGACGGTGTTTGGATCAGATCCCGCAGCCGCCGCAGCGGTAGCGGCAGCGATGGGAGGTACAGCGCAGACCGCGGGGCTCTCGCGGCAATCTGGAGGGGTACCACGGACGCTCTGAAGAGCGTACCATGCAGTTTTTGCCTCGAGGATTCCAGACTCCGGGTCGACAACAGTGTCCACGTCGAGCACGGCGACGGACATTTTTCCCTTCCTCGATCCTCCAGCCATGATCATCACGGCGCATCCACGCTCGGGGGTGTCGCCGTCTTCCGCCCCGGACGCGTCGTACTCGGGTAAGAAGACGGGCGCAGTAGGATCCGCGTTGCTCTTGAAGCTGGCGTCACCGTCGCACCGCAACGGCCTCCAGCCCAGCGGGCAATCCAATAACCCGTCGCCGGTGAGCGCGAGAGGCGGCGCGCGGGTCTCCGCGGCGGCGAGCTTCTTCTGCGCGTCGAGCTCCCTAGCAGTCGCTTCCGCTGCACCGCGTCGCTCAACATCCGCCGCACGCTTCAAAGCCTCAATCTCAGCGTCTTTCGCCGCCATCGAAGCGGCGGCCGCATCGGCGCGGGCAATCGCGGCGTTCGCTCGGGACATCGCCGCGTCCCTCGCCCATCGATGAAACGCCAACGCCGCAATCTTCTTCGAGACGACGGATGTGGACGCGTGCCTCTCGAGAAGCCGGCGGTGCTTCGCCGCGGTGCTCGCCTCTCGACGCCAGTGTTCGACGAGAGATTGAACCCCGGAGTACCTCGACTTGCGAATGGCAGAGGTGTACGTCGCCCAAGAGCCAAAGAACAGGGTCATTCGCGATCGCGTCCAAACCGCCTGCGCCCTGGCGATGGAAACCTTGACTATCACGCTCTTTCTTGCGGTTCCGTGCCATTCCCTCAGGACCTTGGTTGCTCGACGAATCGAAGAACCTCGTGTGTGGCGCTCGATGCGAAGCTTGAGAGCGTGGGCCTCCTTCGTTTCAGCCTCTTCGCGATATGAGCGGGATATCGCGACGGCGTGCGCCCACTGCAAAAACACGAGCGCTTGAAACCGCGCAAAGTGTTTTAGCCGAAGCCTGATGATCTTCCGCCTGAGCACGTGCACACCGTCTGTCGCGTCGCGCCAGGCGATCAGCGCGGCGCGCTTGGTCATCGCACCGCGCGTGCCCTCGATGGCGAGAGCCTTGCGTTTCGTCTTGCGATTCACCACCGCTGATCGCTCCGCGAAGGATTGCCACGCGTTGAATACCTTGATGCTCAGTCGACGGTAGAACGAGTATCGCACACGAAATGCCGCAGTCTCCAGTCTGCGGCGCCAGGCGAGCGCCTCTTTGAACCCACGCCATGCAGCCGCGGTCCTAAAACTGCGCCACTGGGGCATCGCAACGCGGAGAAGCTGTCGAGTGGACGCGACGTCGGCGTGGTTACGCTTGAACGCTGCCATGCCTCGGCGAAGGTGCCGCTCCTCAAACTGGACGAACGCCCTCGCCAGCGAGCGCATCTGCATCGCGTGCATTCTCCTCTGCTGCACCGCAGTTTCGAGCAAGACCTCCTGTCTCGCCCTGTGTACTTCCTGCTCGACGTGCGCCCGAGCCGCAGCCTCTCGCTTCTCCGCGGCTTCCACTTTTAGTTTCCACGCGCGGCACTCGTCCTCGAGGCGAAGGACGGCGAGGTGTCGGTTCCTCTCGGACTGCTCACTGAGCGCGGTGCTCGCCGAGGACCTGCCGACGGTCGGGTGCGGAAGCTCCGCCATCGGCGTGACCTCGATCGGTCGCTCATCCGCGATTTGCACCTGCCGCGCGCGTTTCTCCGCAGACTCCTGCGCCGCCTGCTCCGCCGAGTTCAATCTCTCTCGCATGGCCTCGAGCTGGCGACTGAGCGCCACGATGGCGGTGTCCTTCTGCCGCGTTGGACCCGCCGTGTAACGAAGCCTTGTCATATCAAACTCGAGGGGAACCATGGGCGCGTCGTGCAGCTCCTGGGGCGACGCCTGCTGCAGCTGACGCCTCGTTGCGGGGACGCCCCCCCCGAGCCTTTGCACGTCCAGCGAGGCGAGATGAGCGGAGAACGGGGTGCCCTCGTCGGACCCCGCGGAGTTTCTCCGGCCAGGGGAACGTCCGCCTGGGGATCTCGGGGCACCACCGGGCCTGTGCGGGCTCCTCGGCGGGCTGGGGGGATGGCTCGTACCCCGGGTCGCCGCCGCCGACGCGTCGTCGGTGCCCTCACTCACCGTAGAGGCCGAGCCAACTGACATCCGTCCGGGTGACCTCGGCGCGGACCGGGTCTGCGCGGGTTCCGCGCCACTGCGCGGATGCGGTGACTTGGACGAATCCCATTTCGGCCTTGGAGGGCTCGGGGGCGGTGACGGCTTCGGCATTGGGCCTCCGTCGTCGCCTTCCTCTGCGCGTCGATCTCCTTTTCCAACGGAAAAAAACGTTTGGGGCGCTTATGGCGCTTAAATTTGCAACCGGCCAGAACATGTCCGACCGAATTTTGGCGAAATCGCCAGGAGGGGAGCGCCTTTCCTGCCCACAATACCGCGCGCCTGAACCACCATGAGCGGCAAGAAAGAGACCGTGCTGGACCTGGGGAAGTTCATAGACAAGGGGGTGCGCGTGAAGCTTGCCGGCGGACGCGAGGGTACGTTCCAAACCCCGCGCTCATCCCTTCTCGGAATCCCTAGAATCGGGCCCACTTCGTCCGCGCCGTCTCGTTGCCCTCGCCCACGTTCCCTCGACTGACGCGAACACTCTTCCCTGCTCGCCCCCGCAGTGACCGGCACACTCAAGGGTTTCGATCAGCTCCTGAACCTGGTGCTGGATGAGTGCGAGGAGTACCTGAGAGACCCCGAGGATCCGCTGAAGGTTACTGATCAGACCAGGAGTCTTGGACTGATCGTGGCCCGCGGCACCTCGGTCATGGTGGTGTCGGGCCTGGACGGGATGGAGGAGATCGCCAACCCGTTCCTGCAGCCTGAGGGTGAGATGGCACCGCTGGAGTGAGAGTATTTGCGTCGCGCGTGGAAGGGAACACCTATCATTAGCCTGCGCCTTGTAATCAGTCAACAGTCAACGCAGCTCATTTGTCTCAGCTCGTCCTCCAACTCTGGCGGGAAGCAGATTTTCAAGTTCAAACGTCAACGCGCGTCGCCCGCCTTGGACACTCGGCCGGGCGAACGTTCGCGCTCGCGGAGCCCGTAGACAACGTCAGAAGTCTTCGGATCGCAACCATGACCGTCAGTGCCCTGACACCTCTCAACGTCGGGGAGCTCGACGCGCCGAAGCATGTCAGCAAGAGGCCAAAGACTGAAGGCACCAGTGGGACGTTCGGGGAGATCGACAACGAGGCTGCCATGCGAGTGCTGCGTCAGGCGGACTACTCCGAGTGGCTCGAGACTGCCAAGCAAGGATGGAGGGTCCTCGCCAAACGCAGGGAGGTGATGCGCAGGCTCGTCAAGGGCGAGCCTGTTATGGAGCACGCCACCGGATCTTTTCCGCTGGATCTGGCACCCGGAGGCGTCGGCACGAGCGGGTTGGCGCACCCGACGACTCTCACGGAATGCGATGCGCTGATTGGCAGGGGGCCTTACGTCGGTCAGAAGAGGGTGCACGAGGGCCTCACCAGGTGGAAGCTGGTCAAGCCAGAGGATATCAAGCTCGGGGATGGGCTCAAGCTCCAGCAGGCGCTTTTGGCGCTTTTTAAACTCGCGAATAAGCGGAGATCGACGCTGCGAAGCAGGAGTCATCGCGCGATGTCTCTCCTGGACACGGCAATCGATGACGAGGACGACGACAATGACGACGAGGAGGATGTGCAGTTCGATAGGGACGACATGGACGATGACGATGACGAGGGATTCGATGAGCACGAGGACGACGGGTTCGACGACCCGAGGCAAACCGGGCGGGCGCCCAAGGATGTCACCGACGAACTCGCCCATTTCACTCGCGAGGAGGCCAGAACCCAGGAAAAGAACGCGTCCCTCGTCGATGGCGGACAGACGGAGGCGTCACAGGCTGTGGAGACGGCGTTTGACGCGCTCGCCGCGTACGGGGTCAGCGGGTCACCGATGTCGCCCTCGGCGCTGTCCGCGTTTGGATTAACCTCCGCGCCTGGCTCCGGGAACGCCTGGCTACAGTCGGGGATGTCGCCCCCGTCGCCTGGAGCGGTTGCTGCCGCGGCTGCCGCTGCCGCCGTGACGGCGTACGGATCCCTCAGCAGCCCCTCAGGAAAGTCCAGGTTCGCTTTCGAAAAGCCGAATGAGAGGTCACTCACTGCCGAGGTGGAAGCTGCGGTGGGAGCAGATATGAACGAACAACACGGGCTGGTGAATACAATGGATGAAACGACAACCACGGCGGGAATGCCACCCGCCCGCCAAGCTCCCGTCACCTGGAGTGATGATGTGTTCAAGATGCCGCCGCCAAAGCCGAAGAGCGCGCTGCTCAACACTGAGGAGGATCCAAAGCTCAAGAACGCGCTCGTGCTGGCGCGAAAAGATTGGATGGAGTTGACCGTGAGCGAGGTGCAAGAGATCCTCAAAGCTGTGAAGACCCTGATTGGGCGACGAAGGGCGCCCGCTGCGAAGAAGAAAGCACAAGAGGAGACCCTGCTTCACGAGGACGTAGAACGCAACAAGTGCATCGCGTGTGGCCGATGCTTCGACACGCCCTACAAGCTCGAGGATCACATGAACCTGCACACGGGCAACCAACCGTTCGTGTGCACAGTGCCCGGGTGCGGAGCAACCTTCAGCAATCGCACCGCGCTGTCCAAGCACAGGAAGACACACTCGAAGGAGTTTGCCTGTCCGGCTCCCGGCTGCAACCTTGCGTTTAGCAACGCGTACGATTTAAAGCGGCACTCCGTGACGCACTCGGATGAGAGACCGTTTGCATGCAAGACGTGTGGCAAGACCTTCAAGCTGGAGAACGCGCTAATCGCGCACCAGAGGGTGCACACAGGGGAGAAGAAGTTCAAGTGCGAGCACCCGGGTTGCGGCAAATTGTTCGGGTACAAGGTTGACCTTCAGAGGCACGAGCGAACACACCAGGGGCAGAAAGCGAAGCCCCCGAAAGCGCTGGGAATCACAGATTGATGAGTAGACCCGACGTCCTTGGATGTATGACCGGGATAGTGTTTTAGTGCTATGAGGTAAAAGCATTCGTCAATCGTCGTCGCCGTAAGAGACGACAGTCAACGTGCTCCCTTTCATGCCGTTGGCGTAATCTCCCGCTTTCATAGCCTTTTTTCCAGGCGGCTGAAGCTCCAACACTTCAAGCCAGTCGCCTCCCCCGCAAGGCACACGCATGGAGTTCTTCGTGAGCTCAACCGCGCCGTTCGCCGCCTTTGCCTCCTTTCCAGCCTCGGAATCAGACACAACTTTTGTCGTGATAATTTTCACCTCGACGACAGTGCCTTCGTCGCTGCCATCCTTGCGCACCTCGAACTTAGCCTTGGTTCCAGGCCAACCCGCGAAACCCCGCACCTTATTGTGTAGTGTCCTCGCATTCTGGCCGATAAAATCCATCCTGGCCTCCTCAGGGCTCGTCTTTGGAGCCTCGCAAGCGTCGCCGTAGTCAGCCTGCGGCGTTGCGGTGTCAAAACTCTCGGTGCCGTCCCAAACGCTCGGAAGCGCGTCGATGAGAGCCTTCGCACCCGTCGCGAACAGTTCCGGTAGCAGCTCGTCGTGTTTCTCGTCCCCGTTGAGCTTGTGCTCCACCCTCCTGAGCACGGGGCCCGCATCCATTTTTAGGACCGTGTACGCGACAGAGACCCCAGTCACGGCGTCGCCGCGCTCCAGACATCTCTGAACTGGGGCCGCACCTCGAAACTGCGGAAGGAGGCTCGGGTGGATGTTCAGCGTCCCGAGCCGCGGAATGTCGAGGAATTTCTGGGGGAGGAAGTTGCCGTAGGCTGCAGTGATCATCAAGTCGGGCTCCATATCCCTCAGACGCTGCAGAAAGTCCGGTTCGTTCGCCTTGACCGGACAGAGCACCATGTCCTCTGGAATTCCCCTCCTCATCGCAGCCTCCGCCACGGGGCTGGGCGGAGGCGGCCCAGACTTGGACCTCCCTCGACCGCGCGGTCGGCCGGGCTGGCTAACCACCGCATGTACCTCGAAGGCAGCATCCGGGGCTTCAGCAGCGTCAAGGATAGCCTCGAGCGCGGACGCAGCCACCTCGGGTGTCCCGAGAAACACGAGCTTCTTCTTATCCCCCGATCCAGCGGCAACCGCAGCCGGCCTGACCGCGGATGCGAGCATAGGACGCGGTCCGACCACGGCACCCGGACGCCGGAGCGTCCTCGTGAGGTAGCCGCGGATCGCGGTGCTGCGCAGCGCGAAGGACGACATCATGTCCTGCGCGTTATACTGTGGTGGCGTGGCAATCTTCGACGAGGGTTAGGAGGCGAGCTGCAGTGTGCAGCCGCGTCGTGTGCAACTACTTTTAGAATGAACCTCTATGCTACGTCTCCCGGTGCATCACCGTCAGCACATGAGCTCGGGATGCTCAGTGAGCCGCGCGATAAACACCGCAAGGGCCGCCAGACCGTGCGCGGCGGGCGACACCATCGCAGCCGCGAGCCCCGGGCTTCCCTTTCCCGCAATCGCTAAAATCGGAGCAACCGGCGTCAACACCGCTATGATCCACTTCAGCACCTCGACCCGCACCTGTGCCAGAAGCAAGGAAATCGCCACCATCGAGGACACCCCCGAGCTCACCACCGCACTTGATTTATCGTCCCGTTCGGCCAACCCCAAGGTGGCAAACTTAGCAAACGCGCGGAGACGAAGGTGCTCTGGGAACTTGAGGTCGTTCAGTATGCCTCGGGTGTATCCAAGCGAGTGAAGGACGCCGAGCATGTTGGTGCCGCCTTCATCGTGTAGAGAGATCAAAAACTTGCCGATATCCTCCAACTTGGTGTTTGGGGGTAGAGCTCCCTTGCGCGCCGCCTTCAGATCGGCAGCGGTGACGTCGGAGCTGAAGACGAACCATGGCGAGAGCACCAGCGGGAAGAACCGGTAGAGCCCCCCAGATTCGCCGCAGAACTTTATGGACATCTTTCTGGCGGTGAACGCGTCGCGGTTAACGCTCGCACGGACGAGCTCGCAGAAATCCGCGCGCAGCTCATCGGAGATGTCGTGGTAGAGGCCGTGGTCCAGGAGGACGATCTGGGGCTCGACGGATGTTGACGAAGCCGACGCTTCCTCCTCGCAGTGGCTCTTTCCGTTTTCCATCGTCGCGCTCTTCGCTCTTGGCAGCGGCTTGCGCGGTCTCACGTAAACGTTGCCCGCGTGTGGATCGCCATGGACGTGTCCGTGGACGAAGACCATTTCGCTAAAGACACTCGCGAGTGCGGCTCCCACGCGTTTGGGATCGTAACCAGCCTTGATGAGACCTTCCCTGTCGTCGACCCTGGTCATGTCGGGAACGTACTCCGTTGTCATCACCCGCTTCGAGGAGAACTCCTTGATCACGTTGGGAACCAACACATCCGGTCGGTGCGCGAGATCCTTGGCGCATCGCTCCGCATTCGCAGCCTCGCCCTCAAAGTCCAGCTCGGCCGTCAGGGACACCTGAAAGTCGCGCACCAGCCAGGACAGGTCAAAACCTCCGGGCTTGATCTGCTGCCCGAACATCGTGAACACCGCAAAGTCCGAGGCGAGGTGATGCTTGAGCCAGGGGTACTGCATCTTGACCGCCACGTGGCGACCATCCTTCGTCACCGCGCGGTGGACTTGCGCGAGGGACGCCGCGGCGATGGGGGTCTCCTCTATGGAGGCGAAAACCTCCTTGGCGCTCTTGCCCCCAAACTCCTCTCGGAAGCATTCGTCCATATCAGAAAACTTCTTGAAGGGTGCTTTGTCGGTGACGACCTTGAGCGCCTCGATGTAGGCTTTCGGGATTCCCTTATCGCCCGCTCCGCCTTGCAGGGATGCCACGAACTGCGCCGCCTTGTTGTAGATACCTCCGTGCGACTGAGCGAGCTTCAGGCATTCGTCGGCCATGAGCCTGTGGGTGCGCTCGTACGCCTCCTCGGGGTTGGGATCGGCCTCGCACTGAGCGTACATCGTTTTGCCCTTCTCGAAGAGCTGCATCGCGAGCATCGCGCGGCCCATGCCGAGTCCCATGTCGGGTCCGGACGCGTATTTCGGAGGAGGAGGAGGAGCGGCGGGTGCGACATCGGGAACCGCATCCGCCACCGGGCCGTTCGCATCGGCCGCCATACTCGACGGGACAGTCGGCGCGCCAAAAAGAATGGCGCCGAAAAAACTTTCCACGGTCTCACACTCGCGGCTCAGATCTGGGAGACCGGCAGTCGCCAGTCGCCGCCCGCTCTGATGACTGCAGCGCAGTTCGCCTTTTTTTCGGCGAGCAAATTGGGCGAAGATCAGGGTTCGACGCTCGCCACTTCCCTCGTCGCGCCGCGCACGCGAACCGAGATCGTGAACACGGAGAATACGTAGTGGAGCCGCACACGATGGGCGGAGACTACGAGGAGGACTGGGAGCTCCTGGAGAAGAAGCTGGAGGACAAGACGGCGGAGAAGGCGCAGAACGGGTCGGCCCGCGATCACGATGCCGCCGCCGACGGTCGCGGTTCGCGCGGGGAGAAGCGCGACAGGGACCGGCGGGACAGGGACGACTCCAGGGACCGTGGAAGGGACCGAGGAGACCGACGCAGGTCTGACAGCAGGGATCGACGCCGAGACCGCGACCGGGGCCGGAGGGGCAGGTCCCCGCGCCGATCAAGGTCCAGATCCCGAGATCGCCGCGACAGGAGGCAGATGACGAGCGAGGAGCGCGAGGCGGAGCGAAAGCGTCGAAAGGAGGAGAAGGAGCTGGAGCGCCAGAAGGCTGAGCTCGAGAAGCTCGATCGGGACACGCGCACGGTGTTCGCGTACAACCTGTCCACAAAGGCGGACGAGCGCGACATCTACAAATTCTTCAGCAAGGCCGGCACCGTCAACGACGTTCGAATAATCTATGACAGGAACACGCCGCGAAGCAAGGGCATGGCGTACATCGAGTTCGCGGACAAGGCGAACATCACTGACGCGCTCGCGCTGACCGGGCAGATGCTCAGGAACCAGGTCGTCATGGTCAAGGCCAGCGAGGCTGAGAAGAACATCGCCTGGGAGGCTGAGCAGGCGCAGAAGAAGCTCGAGATGAAGGCGCTCGGCGCGACGGATCCCGCGTCCGCCGCGGCGGCTGTCAACGCGCAGGCGCACGGCACCGGCCCTTGCAAGCTACAGGTACACGGTCTCGACGTGAACATCGGCGAGAGCGATCTGAAGGCTGTGTTCGAGCCCTTCGGCGAGACGGATTTCATCTCGATCCAGCGGGACTCGACGGGACGGAGCAAGGGCGTCGGCTTTGTTCAGTACAAGCAGACTCAGCACGCGGTGCTCGCCATCTCCCAGCTCAACGGCCTGGAGCTCGTGGGGCAGTCTCTGAAGGTGACGATGGCGCCCATCGCCGCGAGCACCCTCAACGCGGCGCAGGCTGCGAGCATGGTGACGGACAAAATCGACGAGCAGGAGGGCGTTCGACTGGACAGCAGGTCCCGCGCCGCGCTGATGGCCAAGCTGGCGGGTCAGGATGAGACCCAGGGCGCGCTTTACAGCGGTGGTATCGACCCGAAAACCGGTCTGCCGGTCTCCGCGGAGGAGATGGCGGCGGCTCAGAGGGCGGCGCACATGACCGAGGTTGAGTTTGCGCAGGGCGTGTTGGGCCCTGCTTCGCCCATCCCGACGCAGTGCTTGCTGTTGAAGAACATGTTCGACCCAGCCGAGGAAACGGAGCCCGAGTGGTGGATCGACATCGGCGAGGACGTCAAGGATGAGTGCTCGAAGCACGGCCCGGTGAGTCACATCCACGTGGACAAGGAATCGCGTGGGTTTGTGTACCTGAAATTTGGGTCAACCGAGGGTGCCAGCGCGGCGCGGCAGGCGCTTCACGGGAGGTGGTTTGCGGGAAAGATGATCGCTGCGGAGTTCCAGTTCGAGCCTGTGTACAACAAGCACTTCGGTATTTGACGAGTAGGGCTTGAAATACGTTAAACATAGAAGGAAATCACCTGAAAACCTCTTCAGAGCTAGCGCTCATCTGTCCACGTCCAAAATTCGCTTCTGTCTTGCTGGTATTTCACGTGAATCAGGAGCTGAAGAATTCCACACTCTCGGCGCAGATGACTCTCGACTGTGAGGACCCCGGGTGCGAACCCACCAGATCGGGCAAGTGCACGACGTGGGTGGATGAGGCCCTAGACCAGATGGGCTCCGAGTACGCCGATGCGCCGCGACCGGGGGGATGCTGCGAGAAGGATGCCCAAAAGGCTCGAGAGGCGGCTCGGATCTTGAAGGTGGTCTCAGCCGCCGACCCGACCGCCAAGGCTGCCGCGTTGAGAGCTGCGAACGACCCCATGAGTCCGTTCACGCAAGAGCAGCTCGCTGATGCGCTCGATGAGATGGACGAGGGTGACCTGGACAGCGACGACCTGTTCACCGACAGCGACGACGATGAACTCGGCGATAAGCGGATGGAGGATCCGGCGTTGAGAGAGATCCGGGAGAAGAGGATGAGGGAACTCAGGGCGCAGGCGCAGAGGCAGCAGGAGCTGGCACAGAAGGCCACGTACGGTAGCGCCAAGGAGACGGACATCCCGAAGATCGTGGCCGAGGGACCCTCCAGGGTGGTGTTCCACTTTGTACTGGAGGGTTCGGATGAATCTGCGAGGGTGGACGAGGTCCTCGACCAGCTCGCGCCCGCGTTCTCGCGCACCAGGTTCGTCCGCATCAGGCCGAGCACGCCCTCGCCCATGCTCGCCACCCTCGGCGCGACCGCGCTTCCGGCGATGATCTGCTTCAGGAAGAAGAGGCTCGGGAAGTGGACGCAAGGACTGGACGACTTTGGCGGCGTGGAAGGTTTCGACGAGGAGTACGTATCGCGGTGGCTCGCGGGGGAGGCGGACATGCTGCCCGGACATCCAAACGCGCCCCGAGTCGCCGGACCCGACGGCGCGCCGACGAGTAATACCCTGTATTCCAGCGATGAGGAGACGCTGGGTCCCTCCAGGAGAAAGATGGAAGACGCGGAGGAGCATTCGGACGAGGAGGATCTCTGCGGCTCGTGCGAACCGTGCCCGACGTGCGGCAGGAGATACCCGCACACGCACGTGAGGGCGCTTCGACACGGCGGTGGACGGGCTCAGGACACGAACGACGGATCGGACGACGAGGATAGCGACTTCGATTAGTGTAGGGATCACGGATGAAGATTTCATAGAGAGGAGTCGACTGAGTCTCCACGCGAGTAACTTTTAACGACGCGAGGGTGTTGATGACTCCAGCCAGGAAACGACTGACGAACCCGCGTAAG
>CEPC01018881.1_pt1 | contig 13379 bp, 6 predicted proteins | sample 530651 | NCBI WGS metagenome assembly CEPC01 (sample SAMEA2620828, study PRJEB7988) | marine metagenome | biome: marine biome (ENVO:00000447); feature: deep chlorophyll maximum layer (ENVO:xxxxxxxx); material: "saline water (ENVO:00002010), including plankton (ENVO:xxxxxxxx)" | depth 65 m | reverse complement strand
CCGCCGTCGTCGCCGCCGCCGCCGCGGGCGACCTGGGCTCCCTCCCGCCCCCCCTGGGCACCAACGCGCCCGACTCCAGGTCCTCCATCGTCTCGGCCACCTCCTCCGCGAGCCTCGCGCCCATCGCCTCGATGGAGTCGACGCCCGTGCGCTCGTGGTTCGCGGCGGAGACCCGCGTGTGCACGTTGGGACACGCCACCTGCAGGTGCGCCCTCAGGAGCCTCAGATCCTGGAGCGATCCCGCGTATCCGTGCACTAGAAAGACCATGTGCTCGCCGTAGCGCAGGTCCGTCAGCGCGTCGACGATCGTGCTCGCGTCGTCGGAGGTTACCGAACGCGTCGATTTCGACGTGGGAGATCCGGGGTTGTCCAACCCGGGTCCCTTTGGCGACCCCGGCGCGCTCGAAGGCGACGACGAAGCGTCCCCGGCGTCGACGGCGATGACCTCCTGGACGGCAACCTGCGGCACGGACGCCGCCGGGACCAAGCTCGTCCGGTCGAACGCGCGCTGCGTCGGCACCGACTCGACGACGTAGTTCGGCTCCTCCGTCATCGCGGCGCGCCTCCTCGCCGCCTCCTCCTTCGCGCCTCTGAGTCCGACGACGGCGCCTTCGTCGTCGTCGTCGGCGGCGGCGGCGGCGGGCGCCCCCTCGGCGACGTCTCCTTCGGCGATGCCCCCTTCGGCGTCCCCATCGCCGCCGCCGGAGAGTATGGCGAGTTCCCCGGAGGCGCCGACGGACGCCTCGGACATCACCCAAGGACTCCACTCGAGGACGCGGCGCGTCTCCCATCGGTCGCGAAGGGGCTCCAAGAGCCAAGCGCCGCCCCGGCCGGCGCCCCACACGACGCTGTTCCTTCGCTGCTCGATGAACTCCCCGGGGGATTCGATTATGATATCGTCGAGGTCCGCGACGCCCGAGACTCGCCTTCCGATCCTCCGCCCGACGCCGTTGTCGTCCCCCGCGGAATCCAACGAGTACGCAGACTCCAGAGCGGCGGATTTTTCAGCCGGCGCGGACGACTTCCACCGCAGCGCCGCGCGCAGCTTGTTCCACGCGACCCGCGCCTCCGTCTCCGCCGCCTCCAGCGCCAACGCCAGCAGCACCGCGCACCGGCTGGCCTCGTCGTCCTTCGCCACGGCTAATAAATCGACGAACGAGTTATCCTTCTTGACGGGGAAGACGATTTCCCCGTTGGCGTCGCGGCCGTCCGGAGTGACCACCGCGTCCATCCGCCTCTTGTTCTCGTCCTCCTCCTCCCTCAACCGCGCGAGCGCGGTGGACGCCCACTCGCGGGAGTCGTCCATGGTGCCGATGCCGACGCCGGCGACGTGGGCGTCCATGAACCGCCGCCACGTCTCCGAAATCGCCATCGGGTCATTCGCGGAATCGACCACGGAGGAGGTCCCGCCCATCGAACCCCCCGCGCCGTTGGCCGGGGACCGCATCCTCACCCGAAGCGGAGTCTTGGGTTCGCGATCCTCCAGGAGGTGATCGTACCCGTCGTTCGGGTGCGCGAGGAACTCGTCCGCCTCGGATTCGATCCTCTCCTCCGCGTCCGCCGCGAAAGGCCCGTTGGCGCGCCAGCTGTGCCGCGGCGAGAGCCCGCCGGGTTTTTGTTTGGTCCCTCGGCCATTCGCGTCGGGCGCGAGACGCCGGCACCGCCTGGCCGCGTGCGCGGACGCCACTAAGGGCGCCACGTACGTGAAGTGCGCGTCCGCGAGCGCCTCCTCCAGGGTGTGGACCCGGTTCCCCACGTCCACGCCACGGTGAAACGCCCTGGCGAAGGTCCTCACCGCTCTCGCGTCGTATCGCCTGTGCGTGTCGAAGGTGACGCTGTCCTCGCTCTGCACCGGGTCGTGCTCCAGCAGGTGCGCGTGGACGGTGACGTCGCACAGCGTGAGGTGCCGCTCGTCGAAGTGCACGGGAAAGTACTCGTGAACTCCCGTGGCGGTGCCGGCGATGCGAACTCGTTGCGTCGCGACGACCTTCTTCGCGAGGTCGGCGCGGGTCGGCATCGCGTCCTTGTCGTCCTCGGGCGAGGTCTTGACGTGCAGGAGCTCGAACACCACGTCCACGTCGTCCGCGGCGGCGTCCTCGTCCTTGAATTCCTCGTCCGAACTGGAGTCCGACGAGTACCCGGCGTCGCCGGCGTCGTCGTCATCCTTGAGCGCGTTTAGGTTGACGGGGAGGATGAACTGGGCGAAGTGCTCGACGCAGAACTTCTCGCACGCCCACTGGATCTTGAGCGCTCGCGTGGTGTAGCTCGGCTCGTCCTCGTCGTCGGACGAGTCGGACGAGTATTCGGCGTCCGCGGCCGCGCGCTCCAGGCAACCCTTCGCCTTGGAATTCCTGTTCATCTTGTACCTCTGTCGCGCCTCGCGCCGGCGCCGCTCCTTGATCGTCAGCGGCGGCGCCCTGATCGCGATCCAATCCAACGACGAGTCCGCGGGTACGCGCTCCGCCGCGGATTCCACCGGCACCGGCACCTCGATCACCTCGTCCATCAGCCCGCTCTCCTGATCCCGCGCCCGACGGACGAAGCATCTGAGCGCGTACCAACCCTGCGTCAGCAGATCCAGGTTCTGGAAGCTGTGCACGTAGACGCCGACCGCGAGTTTGCTCCGCATGCCGAGGTTCACACCCGGTGGGGGCGACTGTATCAACGGCGGAGGCATCGCGATCGAACTCCCTCCACGCTGTCGACCCTGGCGCCGAAAGGCGTGACGCGCTTTCACTTTGACGTAATTGTGCCGTTCTTGTCGTGTGTCGTGGCTCTCGGCACCCGAAAAGTGGATCGACGAAACTTCGAGAAGGGGCTCGACTGAAAACCATAGTGTATCGGTCAGGTGTTTCTCAATTAATCGTTATATTTATCAATTTGCACATGCAAACAGTTGGACGAGTTTGACAACTCGAAAATTCTGACTATTTGCTCCGTGCGCTGCGAAACCTCATCATCGCAAATCCATCGGTCAGAGTCTTAGCCAATCAGAAGCGTTCAAGCTACGGTTTTTGACAAGGCATCGAGCCGTCCACGGGCGCTTCATACTAGCACTCGTCGCGTTGCATCTAACGTCGCAAACTAATCCATAAAATGGCTGCCATGACCGTCTGCGCTCCGGTGCGTCGCACGTCCCGACCGCCCCGGACCTACCACGCGTCTCGCCCGATCGATCGAGCTCCGCGTCGCTCCCCTCTCGATGCTGCCAGCTCTCGGCGCTCCTGCGGCAGAGGGCGCGGGGAGCTTCGTCCGAGCGTCGCGCGCGAGCTGACGAGACGCGAACGCGCGATGCGGCCCATCGATCGAGGTGTCACTTCGTGCGCTCGCGTCGCTCGATGCGTCGTGGATTCGCTTCGGACGCGATCATCCCCGCGCGATCGATCCCCATCACGTCAGTATTCTTCCCCTCTCCTCTCTCGCTGACGAAAACAAACCCCAACCCGATTTCATCTTCCAGGCTATGCTCTCCTCCAAGGTGAGCACCGGCATCAAGGCCAAGGCCACCGCCGCCAAGGCCTCCAAGGCCCAGGGCGCCGTGTGCTTCTTCGGCGACGCCAAGAAGGCCGCCGCGGCCACCCTCGCCGCGGCCGTCCTCGTCGCCGGCCCCGCCATGCCCGCCAAGGCGGACCTCACCTCCGACCTCCTCGCCAGGACCGAGGCCAACAAGGAGCTCAACGACAAGAAGCGCGCCGCCACCTCCTCCGCCAACTTCGAGCGCTCCCGCACCGTCACCGACGGCGTCTGCAAGTTCCCCCAGAACATGCTCGGCTGCGAGATCGCCTCCTCCGCCGGCGATATCGCCTTCCTCTCCGCCGACAAGGCGCTCGAGTGCGAGGGCACCCGCGACGGCAAGGTGTGCGCGTCCAAGGCTCCCGGCTCTTTCCCCCCCGTCTTTGGCATGTAAGGCCTTACGCGTGGGCGGATGGGGACCGGAGGAGGAGCGGGAGGATGAGGAGGACGAGGTAGGCGTAGCGGCTCCTCCGGTGTGAATACCAATTTGATCTCATTTAGGTTCGTCCGTCGCCGTCGTCGTCAATCAATCGCGTGTTGTGTTGTTCGCTCTCCACTCCCGCCCACGATCGATCGCACTTTTGATGAGCCGCGCCGCGCGCCGTTATTATTTCCGAGGAAATTGCCCCTCGTTGCGGGCGACACTGCTCACGACACCGCCGGCGCCCTCCGTGTCCTTCCCATCCGGGTACGACGCGCAGGCCTTCCCCGGCACCTGTTCCGACCTAGCATGGGCAAGCTGAAGAAATACGACTGCCACAAGCAGAAGTACTACATCCCGCAGAACAAGCCGTCGTGGTCGCTACTGAATCTCAAGCAGGCGAGCAAGAAGATTGACAAGGAGAAGTCCGCTGCCAAGAAGCAGGCGCTGGGTAAGAAGAAGAAGATCGCTCAGAAGCTGGCGAACAGGAAGGGAGGACGCGGAGAGCGAAACCCCGCCAACCCCGATCACAAGAAGTTCCTCGAGAAGGTACGAGCCGCCGCGCAGTTGGCGACACCCTCCCGCGCCGATTTTATTATTTCCTCGAGCGCCCGCCGCCGGATTTCTTTCCTAAACCTAAGGCGCGCCGACGCGACGCGCCTCGCGCGACGAACGCACGCTGACCGATCGTCCACCGCCGCGTCACTCGCACGTCCAGGCCAAGAACCTCAAGAAAGCCAAGCGCTCCGGCAGGATCAGCGGACGCAAAAACTGAGCCTTACCATCGGAACCGACAACGCCCACCGACGAAGGCACGCCGAGCTCACCACCGAGCGCTCGTCATGCCGCGCACCGACCCGAAGTCCGCGGCGACGGGCAAGAAGCGCCCCGCCGCGCCCGACGAGGAATCCCATCGCTTCGTCAAGCGCATCGCCCAGCACCTCCGCGAGGCGGCGGAGTCCCCAAACACCGGCGACGATTTCGCCTGGGACGAGGCTCGCATCGCGAAAGCCTTTGACGACGCCGTAGAGAACTTGCCGCCCGGCGCCATCCGCGATAAGCTGAAGGCGCACCTCGACGTCCTGCGCGAGCTCACGGTGGAGATGTGCTTCCGCCCGCTGCCGGGAGACTTCCCCGGTCCGGGAGAACCCGGGGGTCCGGACGATTTCGAGTTTCACGAGCGCAAGAAGCCGTACAGGGAGGATTTCGGCAACATGTCCATCGCCGAGCTCGCCGAGGAGACGGAGCGGCGTTTGCTCAAGGCGCGGATCGAGATCCCGGTTCAGTACCGCGGCGATAACACGGAGGTGCTCAACTGGGAGAAGGGCAAGGAGGCGCGACTGGAGAAGTGCGTCGACGCCGCGTGGGCGACGACGGAGCGATGGTGCGATAAGGAACGCACGCCGGATGATGTAAAAACGCCGGAGATTATCGAGGAGCTCAGCGAGCTGATGGAGCGCATCGCGACGCACACCGCGTCCCGCGTTCGTTTAGCCACCGACCCGGACGCGGACGCGGAGGTGGCGAAGTGCGTCACCGAGGCGACGCACGCGTGCGCGGCGAAGGTTGTCCTGATCCGGCACAAGTTTCGCCGGGCGACGCCCAAGGAGCGAAGGCCGAGCCGGGACAGAGCCCGCACGGCGTGCCACGACGCGGCACAGCTGTGCGGCGACACGCGGTGGAGGCTGGTGTTTCAGCTCGCGAAGGAAATTCCCGAGGACGTGGGATCGGAAGCGACCGGCGGCGGCGAGCCGAAGAAGAAGTCGAGACGAAACGTGGTCGGGAAGTTTGGTTGCAACGACCAAGTTCTCTTCGACGCCGCGCTCGGTCTCGCGGGGTTCGACAGAGAGTTCGAAACAAAGGTGCGTTCGACCGCGCATCTCCACGGCTCTTTCGCTTTTGCTTTCGCGATCTCGCGGGTTCGTTTGCCCGCCCTAGTTTCGTTCGCGCGACACGCGTGATCTGCGCCCTTACCCCCGAGTTGCGCTGTTGTCAGTGCGTAGCTTGGTTTTTTCAAGGCGCGAGACGAACGTTGGATTTTTTTAGGACACCTCCGCGAAACACTGCGGAGCCTTCCCCCTTAAAACACTGGCAAGTTGTTGAACTTGAGATGTCTTCTGTCATTGTGCCTGGGGGCTACATTCGTCGCGCGCGCGGCGTCGAGCCCGTCGCGCCTTTGCTCGCCCGCCGCCGTCTATTTTTCCTGACGATTTCGTCCCCGATTTTGCCCATCGATTTTGCAGGTGGCGGCCGAGGGTCTTTCGACCTTTGCCGAAGTCAACGCCGCGCGCGTGAAGGACGCGATCGGTCCCGCGCTCCTTCCTCCGATCGTTTTCGACCCCGCCCTCGCCGCGGCTGACCTCGAGGCTGGAAGACCCGACGCCACCCTCACCGACATTTGCATGGCTTACGAGAAGGCGCTTCGGGGCAACGACTGGGACTTCATGGAGGACAGCGACGACGAAAACGCGGCGAACGCCGGCGGGAACGAGGACGAGGACGAGATGAATCACCTGGACCACTACATCGCGCTGCTGCGGGTGATTCGCGGCGCCGCCGCGTTGAGAAGAGCCGACGGAAACCTCAGGGGAGCGGAGGACCTGTGCCGATTCGCCGCCCGAGCTCCCGCGCCGAGCCTCATGCTGATGAACCTCCCCGACGACGGCAGCGTTCAGGTCGCGGACGCGCGCGCGACGAGCGTGGAGCTCGCCGCGGCGGGTGCACAGCTGTGGGCGGCGGTCGGGGCGGCGCGGGCGGCTGCGGCGAAACTTCTGGGCGACGTCATCACGGACGACCCCGAGGAGCTTCGCGCGCTCGCCGATCGCCGCGAGGCTTTCTTCATGGACCTCACGGGCGCGGACTTGGCGAGCGAGGCGGCGAGGGCCGCGCATCTCGCGGAGAAGCTGGCCGAGCAGGACGAGGGCGCCGCTCGGGGCGACGCCGGCGCCCTGAGCGTGGAGGAGGAGGAGGAACTCGTCGGTTTACTCAAGAAGAATAAGCGGTGGCTCAGCGGGAAGGGTTCGGACGACGAGGACAGCGACAGCGACGACGGAGGAATCCTCGCGAATCTCGCCGCGGAGGACGAGGAGCTCCCGGAGGAGATGAGGAAGGAGGCGGTGGACAAGCTCGAGGCTGAGCTCCGCGAGGCGGAGGCCGAGGCGAAGAAATAGGGGCGAGGTTTAAACTTTTGAATACACGATGAAACGCTAACTTGTGTTGTTCTCATGTGGGTACGGGTGCGCCCGCGGGGACGTTCTCCTCCTCCTCCTTGGGCTGGAGCTCCTCGTCCACGACCTTGTCTTCGATGGGCGGCGGCGACCGCCCTTTCGCCACGTCCCAACCCTTCCTTCGCTCCCTGTCCACCGGCCCCGTGCTGATGCACGAGAAGGTCCTGTTGATCACCCTGTACGACTGCGTCGTCAGCATCCGGTTCATGACCACCGCGACGGAGAGGCGCTTGGTGAACCCCTCGAACGCGTCGCCCTCCTCCATCTCTATGTCCTGCATGCGAACGTCGAAGGCGTTGTCCACGAGCGTGAGCATCGCGTCGCCGTAGGTGACGGAGGTTGGGCCGTTTCCGCGCAGGTCGCCGACCCTGATTATGGTGTAAGACCACGGGGACTTGTCCGCGCCTCCGCAGGACTCGAGCGTCGCCTTGATGAGCTCCTCGGCGTCGACCCATCGGTCCAGCGGGGCGCCGCCCGGCTGGGGTTTGCCGCCGATCACGCCGGTGCCCACCATCGTCTTTCGATTCATGAACTTCCAGGGATCCACGTCCCTTCGTTCGACGCCGATGTGCGACAAGACCACGACCCTGCGCAACTTGGGCATGGCGCCGGCCTTGATGCGGTCGCAGAGGTCGACCGCGGTCTGGAGCAGCGTCGGCGCGTACTCCGACGCGAGGATCACGCCGGTCGCGTCCTTCAGGCAACCCTTGAACAAATCCGTGGACTCGTCGACGCACTCGACCGCGTCCAGGGCGCCGAGGCAGTCGATCATCGGTTTGTCGGGGAACACGAGGTCCTTCGCCATGGCGTTGAGCGGGTTCTTGACGCCGACGTAGGCGTCGTGGGGCAGCGTCACCTTGATCGCGACCCCCGCGCTGCGCTCGTTCTTGCTGAGCTGATCGACGCAGCACTGAGCGACGCGCTCGCGGCAACCCGAGACGAGGATGACGTCGCGCTCGGGGTCCACCGCCGCGCGGACGAGGACCGCGCGGGTCCCACGACGCGAAGCGGTCCTCTTCACATGGAGCGGCCTAGCTAGCGCCCGGCCCTGGAGCGACGCAAGAGCGAACGACATGGTGCGGATGATGGTGCTCGAGCTGTGTGGGGCTCTGCGATGCCAGCTCAGCGCGCCGTGCTGGATCGAGATTCGCGCCGCTGGTGATCCGGTCGTGACTGCGAGTTTACGGTTAACAGACGCCTAATTCGCAATTCACCAATCCGCCTGACTACGTTCGCTGTAAGCACTACGCCGCCTTTCGCTTTCGCCGCGCAAACGCCCTCGCGTACCGCGCCCCGATCGCGCTCGCCGTGCCCCCGCCCCCCAACGCGAACATCACCGCGAGCGCGATGAACGCGAACGGCGCGGCGCTCTCCCCTGCGGCGCACAGGAACGTCGTGAGCCTCGGCTCCGCGCCGGCGATGATCCCGACACGATCATTCGGATGCGTACCCCCGGCGCCTCCCCCGCCTCCCTCCTCCTCCTCGCCGCACATCGCCCGGTACCACAACGCGTAGACGGCGCACACGACGAGGAACGACGTTCTCGCGCCGCGCCTCAGCGCGGGAAGATCCGCGCGTATCCGGCGACGGATCGCGTCGAGCGGCGACTTGATCGACGACGAATGATGCCAAACTAGAAACGAGTAGCGCCCCCGTTGCGCCAGCACCCTGCGCCCTTCGCCGGATGTGATCACCGCCGCTCCGAACGGTTTGGCGTCGTGCACGACGTGCCAGTGCGCGCCGCGGGCGGCGGTGAGGGATTCTCTGACGCGCGCCGCGCGCCACGTCGCGACGGCTTCCGGATCGTCCGCGTCGACGCCGCCGGCTGCGTCGATCGTCGGTTCGTCGTTGAGGCGGTCGAGGACGGCGCGGACGAGCGCGTGAGACGCGTCGGCATCGTCCAACACCTTCGCGGGACCCGTGGGAAGATCTGCGGTCTCGTCGGGCCCGCCCCGGTCGGCGGCGGCGGCGGCGGCGGCGGCGCTCGACTCCTCCTGCCCGGGGGGCGGAGGCATGGACGAGTACATCATGCATCGCAACGGCGGGTTGGTCTCCGCGCGAAGGTACACCAGCGACCCCTTCGTGTACCGGATGTTGACGTTGAGGTCGTCGACACCGACGATGACGTGGACGGGCTCGGCGTCGTCGATCCTCCCGGCGGTCGCGGCGGCGAGCGCGTCCAGCTCCTCGCGCCTCCACCGCCGCTCGACCTTGGGTTTGGCGACCACCTCCGGGTGGAGTTGGGCGAGCGCGGCGAGGAAGCAGGCGTTGCAGACGAGGCGCTTGCGCTGCTCCGCGTCGGAGCGGACGGTTCGGACCAGACGCTCGAGACCCGCGGTGTCCGCCGGGGCCATGGCGAGTGGGACCGTGGAGCGGCGGCGGCGGCGCGCGCCTAACGGTTTCGATGGTTCGCCCGCGGGGTTCGCCCAGACACGCAGCCGGGGGCGGTCCGACCTGACGCATCTCCCAATCAAGGGTCAATCAGTGATCGCTCGCGGGTGTTTTTGACGAGTCGTGAACCTCCGAATCGTCCCCGCCCAAAAAAGACCCCGCCGAGGAGGATTGACCCCGCCCCTCGGAGAGAGGTAACCCGCCTCCAAGTGTGCGGGCGCGTCACAATCGAGGCGTCGTCCGCGGACATCGCCGTTCGAACGACAGACCTCGCAGAAGGTCGCGCGAACGCCAGGAAGGAGGCTTCGCGACGAGCGAGACCGTCGTCTTCCGTTGAAGGTGAGCGTCGCGACCCTCGGCATTTTTTCTCCAGGCTCCCGCCCTTGGTCTGGTGAAAATCCCGCGCAACCCTCGCCTCCCGTCGACGCGCGTGCCCGAAAGCACGATCGCCCGACGCGACAGAAGACGCGCGCGCTCGCTTCATTAGATTGCGTTAGTGCTCGTCGCCCGCGCACCCTGCGCGAATTTTGATCGCGTCGCGCGCGAGTCGCTCGTTTCCGCCCACGATCGCGGCCCCCGTGCGCATCGCCCGTATCTCACGGGGCCGCCTCCCTCTCGCTAGATCTCGCCCCGTCTCCGACGCTGACCGCGCCCCGTTCCCGCGATTTTCGCAGTTAACGAAGGACGGAGGGATCGGACACGACTTGTGAGCTGTGCACACGCGCCACCGTCACATGAGCAGAGCGCGGGGGAGCCATCACCGCCTTCGTTAGAAGCTCAAAACAAGAAAAAAAACATAAAAAGTGACGGAGGGTGGGCGACGAGGCTTCACTGCACGGCTGTGTGCTTCGCGTGAGGACGGGGTAAGATGTTGAACGGGCAGAACAACTACCAGACTGCCCCTCCCGGCGGCGGCGGGTTCCCCCTCGTGGGTTCCCACGGCAACATGCAGGGCATGCAGTACGGGATGGGCCCCGGCCGGGGTCCCGGCGGGATGCAGGGCGCGCCCCAGGCTCGGGGCCAGTTCATGGGCGGCATGCAGGGCGGCATGCAGGGCGGCGGCATGGGCAACCCGCCCGGTGTCTTCAACGCGCAGGCGCAGATGAACGGCGGGCTCGGGCTCGGCGGTGCGCCCCCCGGCTTGGGCAGTTCCCCGGGTGGAGCGCGAGCCAGCATGGACCGCACCGGCAGCGGCGGCCAGCTGCTCGCGCGCCAGGGCAGCATGCCGGGCGCCGCGAACGGCGGGATGATGGGTCCCAACGCCGGCGCGGGGCCTCGCGGGATGATGGGCGCCGGCGGATCCTTCGGCGGGGGCGGCGGCGGCATCCCGGGTCCTCGGGGATCGGGACCCGACTTACTCGCCATGATCAACAAGGGCGGGGCGGGTTCACCCTTTGGCGCGCAGGGCGGCATGGGCATGGGCGGCATGGGCGAGGACCAGACCCCGTTCGACATGTCCGAGTTCCCCAGCCTCGGCGGCCCGCCACCCGGCGCGCGCGGTGGTTTGGGCGGGCAGCCCGGCGCCCAGGGCACATTCGGAGGCATGGGCCCCGGGCAAGGCGGAGTCTTCGGCGGGATGGACGGAATGGGATCGATGGGCGACGGATACGGCGCGATGGCGCTGCAGAAGCCCCACCCGGAGTTCACCATCCAGAACGAAGACTTCCCCGCGCTTCCCGGCGCTCCCGGCGGGGGCGGCGGCGGCGGCGGAGGGGGCGCGAGCAAGGGCGGCGGCGGCGGACCCGCGCTGGGTCAGCCCGGCCCCTTCGCGCAGGGTCCCCAGGGCGGTAAGCTCGACCTCAACGGGCCGATGGGCGGCGGCGCGCCGTACGAGTTTGGCGGCGGCAAGGGAGCGGGCGGCAAGGGCGTCGGCGGCGGTCAGATCGCCGCCGCGACGGACCGCTTCGGCCTCCTCGGCCTCCTCGGCGTCATCCGAATGTCCGACCCGGATCTCACCACGCTCGCGCTCGGCACGGACCTCACCACCCTCGGCCTGAACCTCAACTCCCCGGAGCCCCTGTACAAGACCTTCGGGTCCCCGTGGGCGGACACCCCGCCGCGGCCCGAGGTCGAGCTCCTGTTGCCGGCGTGCTACAGCGTGCCAGTCGCCGGCGCGCGGCCGGCTGTCTTCCAAAAGTTTCAGCAGGAGACGCTCTTTTACGTCTTCTACTCCATGCCGGGGGACGAGTCGCGGCTCTTCGCGGCTGACGAGCTGTGCGCCCGCGGGTGGGGTTTCCACAAGGAGCTGAAAGCTTGGATCATGCGCGTCGCGGGCACGGAGCCGGTGATGAAGAGCGAGCGGGGCGAGCGGGGATCGTTTTGGATCTTCGACGTCATGAGCTGGGAGCGGATCCGAAAGGATAACTTCAACCTGCAGTACGATCAGCTCGAGGCGAGGCCCGAGATCGGCGACAAGGGCGCGGGAGGTAAGGAGACCAAGCCCCCGGCGGGCGGCCTCCTCACCGCATCCGCGGGCAAGTGAGGCATCAGCCGACGACCACCGACGGTGTTCGAACTTTCGTTTTGTGCATCGGTTCGGTCTCAGTCGATGACGCCGTCGACGACTTGTCCGCACATGTACGGGCCGCGCCCGGCGAGCTTTGGCAGATCGGGAGGGGGAGGATTCCGAGGGTGGTAGAGTTGGCTGGGGGAGGGTCCGTACGCGGGGGACCGAATCGATTCCTTCGTTTTTAATCGACGAGCCGTGCAAGGCTCTTGTTCAAACCGCCTTTGTCGCCGTCGCCGGTGCAGTTAGACTCGACCGCGAGAAGAACTTTCCCGCCCCTTTCAGCTGCCCCCTTCTTCATTCATAACCCGCAACACGAGCTCGGATCAGACGACGCGCGGAGACGATAGGCGGATTTTCGGCCTCCTTGGCCCCGCGCCCGCCCGCGCTGACGGGTCACAGCCGGAGGCGCGCGCGCGTGCGCGGGTTCCGCGCGAGTGCACGAGCAGCCCTTCCCGCCGCGTTCGGGCCGGGAGAGGCGCTCTTCGAGTTTCGGGGTGAGGGGAAACCCTCGGGGGCGCGTTCGCAACATGAGGGCGTCGTTCTTCCGGAGTCGGGTGGTGGGAAAGGAGAAGAAAGGGCGAGGAAAGGGTCGAGCGGAGAGCACCGACGAGTGGGACGCGCGGGTCGCCGAGGTCGACGCCCTGCGGGACTCCTCGCTGGGATGCCTGCCCAGGAGCATCTTCGCCGACGTGGTCTCCAGGCTGGACGGGCCGGACGTCGCGCGCCTCGGCATGACCTGCCGCGCGGCGAGGACGTACTGCTCGAGGCCCGCCATCTGGCGCGCGCTCGCGCGCGCGCAAGAACCCCCGGCGCTGGTGCGAGAGGACCTCGTCAACCGCGACTTCACGTGGAAACAGCTCTACGCGTGGCGCAGGCACGTCCTGTGGCACCGCGCGCGCGGCGTCGATCGCATCGCCGTCGCGGACCACGCGAGGGTCCTCACGTGCGATCCGTTGGAGGGCGGCGGACGCGTTCGCGTAGCGCACGAGGCGTCGTCGCCGCAGCCGCTCGCGCCCAACCTGCTCGCCTGGTCGCCGGACGCGTCGATGCTCGTCGTCGCGCAGGAGAGCGCCGAGGGATGCAGGCTCGTGCTCTCCGCGCCCACCGCGTGCCTTCGACCTAAGCGCTCGAACCGGTTCGGCGGAGATCGGCGCCGGAACGATCGTCGTCGGCGGGCGGGCTTAGACCCTAACCCGAACCCTCGGGGAACCGGGCACGACGAGGGCGACGGGTACGGCTCCGAGGACGCCACGATGGGGGACGAGGACTCCACCGCGGCGGCGGGGCACGGGCTCGGGACGGCGCGACTGGCGGGGAC
>CEPC01009521.1_pt1 | contig 13475 bp, 14 predicted proteins | sample 530651 | NCBI WGS metagenome assembly CEPC01 (sample SAMEA2620828, study PRJEB7988) | marine metagenome | biome: marine biome (ENVO:00000447); feature: deep chlorophyll maximum layer (ENVO:xxxxxxxx); material: "saline water (ENVO:00002010), including plankton (ENVO:xxxxxxxx)" | depth 65 m | reverse complement strand
CCCACATGGTATGAATCATTTCTACCGCATGTGGCATGATGCAGAAAAAGGAAAGAATGAGTATATACCAACTGATGTTCATTGGTCAGAAGTTCCTGGTAGAGATTCAAAGTGGAAAGAGACAACAATTGCAAACACTTCTGAAGCTCAATTTAAGGTCGAATTTGAATGTGAGTTTTTAGGATCTGTCAACACATTAATAAATCCCGCAAAACTTAGAACTTTAGTATATGATGATCCAGTAAAACGAAATGCAGGATTAGACATTTATGAAAATCCAATAGAAGAGCACAACTACATGATATCAGTAGATGTTTCTCGTGGATTGGGAAATGATTACTCAGCATTCATTGTATTTGATATAACAGAGTTTCCCTATAGAGTAGTAGCAAAATATAGAAATAATGAAATCAAACCTATGTTATTTCCAAATATCATATATGATGTTGCAAAGGCATATAATAATTCATGGATGTTGATTGAGATTAATGATATTGGTGATCAAGTAGCAAGTATTCTTCATTTTGATTTGGAGTATGAAAACATTCTTATGTGCTCTATGAGAGGACGTAATGGTCAAGTTGTTGGTTCTGGATTTAGTGGCAAAAAATCTCAACTTGGATTGAGAATGACTGCTGGAGTTAAAAAGTTGGGATGTTCTAATCTTAAAACTCTTCTTGAAGATGATAAACTTATAACTAATGATTATGAAATTATATCTGAACTAACCACATTTGCTCAAAAAGGAAATTCTTTTGAAGCAGAAGATGGATGTAATGATGATTTGGCAATGTGTTTAGTTATTTTCTCTTGGTTAGTTGCACAAGATTATTTCAAAGAAATGACTGATAATGATGTACGTAAAAGGTTATATGAAGAAAAGAAAAATGAAATTGAACAGGATATGGCACCGTTTGGATTTATCTCCGACGGATTTACTGATGAAGTTATTGTAGACGATGCTGGTGATCGTTGGCATACTGACGAGTATGGTGACAGGTCATATATGTGGGAATATTACTAATGGACTTTGAAGAGGGATTTGAATTAGAACATTTATTATTCACACAGAGAAAATGTACTACATGCAAACAAGTAAAAAGTTTGATGGAAGATTTTTATTTAACTAGAAAGACAAGAGGAAAATTGCCATCAGCATATTCTTATGAATGTAAGGAATGTACGATAAAAAGAGTCAGAGAGAAAAGAAAGGTTAAGCAAAAAGAGTGGGAATATCCTGATTGGTAACTGTTCGTGCATTGTTTCCCCTCTGAAAACATCCATAGTTCTAAATATTAGTAGATTAATTTGGATTTCGGAGAGAAAAAGATGCCATTAAACCTAGCATCTCCTGGTGTTCTTGTTAGAGAGGTTGATTTAACTAACGGCAGAATTGACCCAACATCTGATAGTGTTGGAGTTATTGCTAGCCCATTTGAGAAGGGTGCAGTTAACGAACCAGTTTTGGTTGGTAACGAAGAGGAACTTCGCCAAGCATTTGGTGGACCTGCTGCAACTGATAAGCATTATGAAAATTGGATGGTAGCATCCTCATACCTCGCTTACGGTGGACCCCTTCAAGTTGTAAGGGCAGGAGGATCAAATTTAAAGAACGCATTTGTTGGTGCTGCATCCGACATCAAAATAGATAGCGTTACAGATTATAATCTTAAAGGTTATGACGAAAATACAATCACCGGTGTAACAGTTGCCGCAAGAAATCCTGGATCTTGGGGTAATGGACTGAAAGTTGCAATTATCGATGGTTTTGCAGATCAAGAGATTGGAATTGCTGGAACTGTTTTATCAGGTGCAAGTGTTGGTGCAGGAGTTACTCAAGCAATCCCTGCAGGAACGGTCGTTGCTGGAGCAGGAACAACCTCTTTACTGGAAGGTTACCTAAAAGGAATCGTTACTGGTATTGATGGTGGAGAACTGCAAGTTAAAGTTCTATCACACTATGATGCTGCTGGAACAAGAACTCAAGTTGACTATACAGCATCTGGTGTATATAAATTCAACACATCTGAAGATCTCTATGTAAATGGTGTAGGTGCTACTACAGTATCAACTGCTGCAGATTGGTTTGACCAACAAGAATTTACTTTAACTTCTTCGACTGGAATTAAGAAAAAGTGGTCTTCTATTGCACCAAGACCAGGAACCTCTTCATATACAGCAGCGAGAGGAGGAAGATTTGACGAACTTCATATAGTTGTTGTTGATGCTGAAGGAAAAGTTACTGGAAATGAAGGAACAATTCTAGAAAAGCATGTAGCACTTTCTAAAGCAAGTGATGCTGTTTATTCAGTAGGTTCTTCTTCATATTGGAGAGCATATCTCGCAAGTGCTTCAACTAGTATTTTTGGTGGTGGAGCTCCTGCAGGTATTGCAACATCTGGATTCACTAGTGGTTGGACAGCAGCAACTGACATTGGTTGGGATCAACCAGCGGAAGGAATTCTGTTTGGATTGTCTGGAAATGCCAATTACTCTCTAACTGGTGGAACAAACTATGATGGAACATCAGACAGTTCTGCTGCTGGAGCATTCAAATCTTCTATTTCTGATTTAGCATCTTCATACGATCTCTTCAAGAATAAAGAAAAGTATGCCGTTGATTTTCTTCTTATGGGATCTGGAAACTATCTCAAGGAAGAAGTACAAGCACTAGCATCTAAATTGATTGAGGTTGCTGAGTTTAGACAAGATGCTCTAGCATTCATCTCCCCTTATAGAGGAGCATTTATAAATGACACAGTTTCTGGTACTTCGGTTGTATTAAATACTGATGCTGTTTCTACCGCCAATGTACTAGATTTTTATTCTTCCATTCCATCAAGTTCTTTTGCAGTTCTTGATAGTGGATATAAGTACATGTATGATAGATTCAATAGAGTCTTCAGATATGTTCCATTGAATGGAGATATTGCAGGAACATGTGCAAGGAATGATGCTAACAATTTCCCATGGGTTTCTCCAGCAGGAACCTCTAGAGGATCTATTCTTAATGCAGTTAAACTGGCATACAATCCAGATAAAGATCAAAGAGATTCTTTATATTCTGCAAGAATCAATCCAGTTATAGTTTCTCCTGGCGGTGGTATTATTCTATTCGGTGATAAAACTGCGCTCAGCAGAGCATCTGCTTTTGATAGAATTAATGTTCGCAGATTGTTTATCTTCTTAGAGAAAGCAGTTGAATCTGCAGCAAAAGATCAACTATTTGAGTATAATGATGACATTACAAGATCCAACTTTGTAAATGTTGTAGAACCATTCTTGCGTGATGTTCAAGGCAAGAGAGGTATTACAGACTTTAGAGTTATTTGTGATGAAACAAATAATACTGCTTCTATTATTGATGCAAACGAGTTTATTGCTGATATCTTTGTGAAACCAGCAAGGTCGATTAACTTCGTTGGACTAACATTTGTTGCCACCAGATCTGGTGTTGCTTTCACTGAAGTAGTGGGCGTTTGATCTACATTTATAATAAAAATATTCTAAAGGAGTAAAAGAACAATGGCAGCAAAGTATTTAAAAACGATTGATCAATTTAAGGCTAAGTTAGTTGGTGGCGGTTCTCGCCCCAATCTATTCAATGTCAATTTACAATTTCCCCAAGGCGCTAAGTTAGGAACAGGTAATAATGATGCTGATGCATTTCTAGTAAAAGCAGCAGCTTTACCTGCATCTAATATCGGTCCAATTGATGTACCATTTAGAGGTAGAATCCTTAAAGTTGCTGGAGATAGAACCTTTGACACTTGGACAGTTACTATCTTGAATGATAATGATTTTGTCCTCAGAGGTGCTTTTGAAAGATGGATGAATATTATCCAGAAACATGATAATGGAACTGGAAAAGTAAATCCTGCTGATTATCAAAAGGCAGCATATGTCTGGCAATTAGATCGTATGGGTAATGCTTTAAGAGAATACAAATTCCATGGTGTATTCCCAACTAATATTTCCCAGATGGATCTATCATACGATAGCACTGATACAATTAGTGAATTCACTGTCGAATTGCAAGTTCAGTGGTGGGAAGCTAAGGATAATTCTACAACATCCCAAGGTGGTGTAGTCAAATAAGCTCATAAATAGATAAAAACAGGGCTAATTTATAAAATGGCGAAACTCTTTGGTTTTTCGATTGACGATCAAGATAATAAAAGTAAATCCATAGTCTCCCCCGTCCCAAAAACAAATGAGGATGGGGTTGATTATTATCTACAATCTGGTTTTTATGGGCAGTACGTAGATATTGAAGGAGTTTACAGAACTGAAAGTGATCTAATAAAAAGATATAGAGAAATGGCATTACACCCAGAGTGTGATAATGCCATTGAAGATGTTGTCAATGAAGCAATTGTGAGTGATCTATATGATTCTCCAATTGAAATTGAATTGTCGAATGTAAATGCAAGTGATAAAGTAAAGACTGCAATTAGAAAAGAATTTAGATATATTAAAGATATAATGGATTTCGATAAGAAATGCCATGAAATCTTTAGAAATTGGTATGTGGATGGTAGGATCTATTACATGAAGGTAATTGATCTTAAAGCACCAGAAGAAGGAATTAAAGAAATTAGATATATTGATCCTATGAAGATCAAGTATATCAGGCAGGAAAGAAAGAAAGATAGAAATGCATTAGTTCCACAAGAAAGTACAAAAAATCCTTTCAGTGCTTTTCCAGAAATTGATGAGTATTACATGTATACTCCATCACCAAAAACACCCATGGGTGGAAAGAAAGATAGTATAAAAATTGCTAAAGATACAATTGCATATTGTACTTCTGGTTTAGTTGATAGAAATAAAGGAACAGTTCTTTCATATCTTCACAAAGCAATCAAAGGTCTTAATCAATTAAGAATGATTGAAGACTCCTTAGTCATTTACAGATTATCAAGAGCACCTGAGCGTAGAATATTTTATATTGACGTTGGTAATTTACCAAAGGTAAAAGCAGAGCAGTATCTCCGCGATGTTATGATGAGATATCGTAACAAGATGGTGTATGATGCAAACACTGGTGAGATTAGAGATGATCGTAAGCATATGAGTATGCTTGAAGATTTCTGGTTGCCACGTAGAGAAGGTGGTCGTGGTACTGAAATTACCACACTTCCTGGTGGACAGAATCTTGGTGAACTATCTGATATTGAATATTTTCAAAAGAAATTATACAGAGCACTGGGTGTTCCCGAATCACGTATTGCCAATGATGGTGGTTTTAATTTGGGAAGGTCTTCAGAGATTCTTCGTGATGAATTAAAATTCTCTAAATTTGTTGGTCGTTTAAGAAAGCGTTTCTCAAATATTTTTAGCGATCTATTAAAAACACAACTTATCTTAAAAAATATTATTGCTCCAGAAGATTGGGATACTATCAGTGATCATATTCAGTATGATTATCTTTATGATAATCAGTTTGCAGAACTAAAAGAAACTGAAATGCTTAATGAAAGGTTGACGATTCTTTCAACAATCGAACCATTTATTGGAAGATACTATTCACAAGAATGGGTTAGAAGAAAGGTTCTTCGTCAAACTGACACTGAAATGGAAGAAATGGATAAACAGATTGAAGCAGAAATTAAAACTGGTATTATTCCAGATCCTAATTCCATAGATCCAGTTACTGGAGAACCATTAGAAGGTGGTCCTCAAATGCTTGGAGATGTCCCCATGGAACCTGAAATAAATGGTGGAATCACCGATGCACAGGTCCAAAAAGACACTAAAAGTGCCGAAATATAAATATTGATATAACAACATCTTTTTTTCATGGAAAATATTATAGATTTGATTGCGACTGACTCTGCCCCTGCAGATATCTCCAAAAATATTCATGATTTGTTGTATCAAAAAGCAACAGAAAAAATTGAAAAAATGAGAGGTGATATTTCATCTCAAGTGTTTGATAATGTAGACACACAAGAAGAGGAAGAAAATGCTGATTAAAGTATTAGCAGAGGAGACTACACTCAATGCTGCTACTAATGTTGGAAGTGCAACTGTAGTTCGACTATACAATGGTCATTCTGCAGCATTACTCATTACTAGAAAAGATTCTAGCAGTGCAACTATTGGGAGTGTCACTGTAAAGAATGGCGAAACTGTTCTTCTTGAAAAAGACTCATCCGATACATTAACTGCTGCATCAAATGGTAGTTCTGTCAAGGTAGTAAAGATAGCATACGGAATCTAAAATGAAACTTATTACAGAAGAAATTTCAAACGTACAGATCATTACCGAAGGTAAGGGTTCTAATAAGAAACTCTATATCGAAGGTGTTTTCCTGCAGGGAGATATCAAAAATCGTAATGGTCGCATGTATCCAGTCTCAACTTTATCTAATGAAGTTAAGAGATACAATGAATCGTTTGTTACTAAGGGTCGTGCCCTTGGAGAACTCGGTCATCCTGAAGGTCCTACAGTTAATCTGGACAGAGTTTCCCATAAGATTACTTCTCTCACTCAAGAAGGAAATAATTTTAAAGGAAAGGCACAAATCCTTAACACTCCTATGGGCAAAATTGCATCTTCTCTTCTTGATGAAGGTGTTATGCTTGGTGTTTCTTCCCGTGGTATTGGTTCACTAAAAGAAGATAAGAATGGTGTTAAAGTAGTTGGTGAAGATTTTATGTTGGCAACTGCTGCTGATATTGTTGCTGATCCATCAGCACCAGATGCTTTTGTCTCCGGAATTATGGAAGGCAAAGAGTGGATCTGGGAAGGTGGAATACTCCGCGAACAACTCGCAGAAAAAACTCAGAAAAGAATTAATACTCTCGTCGATCAAAGAAGATTGGAAGAGCATAAGTTGAACTTATTTAATGAATTCCTTTCAAATCTATAATTTAATAAATAAATATAGATTAATACACAAATAATCTAATATTCACATGTCCGTTGGTAGCAATTTACAAGAAATGGAAAACGTAGTAACCAAAGGAGCAAAGTCCGCAGATCCTATGCCTAAATTGGCAGATCCAGGAACTCAACTCGGTTCGGTTGAAGATCTCGGCGGTCCCTCCCCAGAAAATTATAAGCCCGATGACGATTCGGCAAAGCTCAAAGAACCAACAGCAACCCTTAAGCAAGTCAAGGATGTTGTAAACAAAGGTGCTAAACCTGCGGATGCAATGCCTGCTAAGGTTAAGGAAGAAGAAGAAATCGAGGTCGAAGATGACCAAGAGATCGTTGCTGAAGAAGATGCCACAGAAGAAGAAGTAGTTTCCGAAGAAGAAACTACTGAAGATGAAGTGGTTGCTGAGTCCGAAGAAGTTGAAGAAGAAGTATATGATGTTGAAGAAGACATCAATGCTTTGATCGCTGGCGAAGAACTTTCTGAGGAATTCCAAGAGAAAGCACGTACCATTTTTGATACTGCTATCAAGGCAAAGGTTGCTGGTGTTAAGGAAGAGTTGGAAGCAGCATATGCTGAAACTCTTACCGAAGAAATTGCAACTATTAAAACTGAACTCACCGAGCGCGTTGACTCTTATCTAGAGTACGTTGCTGACGAGTGGGTCGGAGAAAACCAACTCGCAATTGAGCATGGACTCAAGACCGAGATGACCGAATCGTTCCTAAAAGGAATGAGAAGTCTTTTTGAAGAACATTATGTAACTATCCCTGACGAGAAATATGATGTGCTTGAGAGCATGGTAGATAAACTAGATGAAATGGAGTCTAAACTCAACGAGCAAATCGATAAGAACGTTGCTCTTAATAAAAGATTAGCAGAATCAGTTTCTGACGTAATTTTTGCGGAAGTTGCTGAAGGTCTTGCACTTTCCCAGAAAGACAAGCTCGCTTCTCTTGCAGAAAATGTTGAGTTTGATGGTGAAGAGAGCTATCGTGAGAAGCTTGTAACTCTTAGAAATTCTTATTTCCAAGAGAATGCTGGCGCTCAGAGAGACGATTCAGAGAACATCTCAGAGTCGACTGAAGTTCCAACTAAATCAGTTTCTGGTTTAATGGAATCGTATCTGACAACTCTGAATAGAGTTTCCAAAAAGTGATATTTTAAATCATAAGGTCAAACTTAATTAAATTTTTAAAGAGGTAAATTCAAATGCAAGGTTTCAATGCTGAACACCTGCAGGAGAAGTGGGCACCACTACTAGACGCAGAAGGATCCCCTAAGATTTCTGATTCTCATCGTAGAATGGTAACCGCAGTTCTCCTGGAGAACCAAGAGAAGGCACTCCGTGAAGAGCGTGAGTTCCTCTACGAGACACCAACAACTCATACCAACTCTGGCACTAACGCAGGTTTCTCTGCAAACGCCACTGATGCTGGTCCTGTTGCTGGTTTCGACCCAGTTCTGATCTCCTTGATCAGAAGATCCATGCCTAACCTGGTCGCCTATGACCTCGCTGGCGTACAACCAATGAACGGTCCTACTGGACTGATTTTCGCAATGCGCTCCCGCTACACCGATCAAGCTGGTAGCGAAGCGTTCTATAACGAAGCAGACACCGCATTCTCTGGACAGGATACTGGATTCAACAACACCACTGGTATGACCGGTGCTTCTGTTGGTCTTGGTACCACTGCACAGTCGGGCGGCAACCCTGGCGCACTCTCTGCAAGTGGCGCTAGCGCAACTGACTACAACGTTGGTCAGGGTATGCGTACCGATGATTCTGAAGCACTCGGCGCAAGCGAGCACTTCAACGAGATGGCATTCTCGATCGAGAAGGTCACCGTTACTGCTAAGAGCAGAGCTCTGAAAGCAGAGTACTCCTTAGAACTCGCACAGGATCTGAAGGCAATCCACGGTTTAAACGCTGAAGCAGAACTCGCTAACATTCTTTCTAGCGAGATCCTTGCTGAAATCAACCGTGAAGTCATCAGAACCATCTACAACGTTGCAGAAAACGGTGCTCAACTTAACACCGCAACTCCTGGTACTTTCGACCTAGACGTTGACTCCAACGGACGCTGGAGTGTTGAGAAGTTCAAGGGTCTGATCTTCCAGATCGAAAGAGATGCAAACCAGATCGCGCAGAGAACTCGTCGCGGAAAGGGCAACATGATCATGTGCTCTGCTGATGTTGCATCTGCACTGACCATGGCTGGTGTACTCGATTACACCCCTGCCCTCAACGCCAACCTTAACGTTGACGACACTGGTAACACCTTCGCTGGTGTTCTTGCTGGTAAGTATCGCGTATACATCGATCCTTATTCTGCAAACAACGCTGCCTCCCAGTACTACGTTGCTGGATATAAGGGTTCTTCCCCTTATGACGCAGGTCTCTTCTATTGCCCATATGTTCCCCTCCAGATGGTTCGTGCCGTTGGAGAGAACACCTTCCAGCCTAAGATTGGCTTCAAGACCCGTTACGGGATTGTTGCTAACCCATTCGCTCAAGGTGCTACTCAGGGTAATGGAGCACTCACCCGTGACTCTAACGTTTACTACAGACGTGTTCGTGTTAACAACCTCATGTGATCCAAGTTCACATATTTCTAAGAGGGTCTTCGGACCCTCTTTTTTTGTCTATATAATTTGTTACGGCACTTGTTATGGTTGATGTCATTGTAGTTGATACTCATATTGAATTTGATCATCCAGAATTTGATACAAGAGCACATAAATTTAACTGGTTAAAGTATAGCAAGAAACTAGGTTATGATACTAAAGATGAATATGAATATGAGAATATAAAACCATTTACTGGCAAGAGAGGGTCTCATGGAACTTCAATGGCAAGTATAATTGGTGGCAATACATTAGGGATTGCACCAAATGTAAATATTTTTAATATTCACTATAACTATAGTTGGGCAATAAAATGGAAGCATTTACTTTATGATTATATAATTGAATTTGTTAAAGAAAGAAAGAATCCAACAATATGCAATCTTAGTTTTGCAACTAGGACATCAAAAATGAGAATAAACTCTTTCATTGCATTTAAGTATAGAGATAGATTCCCTGATATATCTTTTTTACCACCAGAACAAAAGAAAATAGGTCTTGAAACTATAATACCACCAGAACATTTTTATGGAGATAACTGTTTAAGATATCTCCCAATGCGTGATAAAAAAATAGATTCTGGAGTTAAAAAATTAATTGATAATGGAATTATTGTTGTAGGATCTACAAGGAATAGTCAGTTAACAGTTGATGTTCCTGGAGGAATAGATTATGATAATCGTATCTGCAGATCTCAATTTGGTGACATTTATTTAAACAGAGGATCTAGTCCTGGTTGTTCTCCAGGTATTATTTGTGTTTCAAGTTTGCATTGCGGAGGAAATGGACCAAGAATAAATTATTTTGAAGATGGAGACTATACTTTGAGTGCAGTGAATTATAGAAGTACATCATCTGCAATTAAAGATTTTAGATCTGATAAGCATGAAGTTGCTTATGTTGAAGGAACTAGTGTTGCAACAGCAAAGGTAACTGGTAGATTGGCATTAGAACTTGAAAAAAATCCCAATCTGACTCAGGAAGAAGCAAGAACCATTCTAAATAAAAATAAAAATGGCAGCATTTGATAATCAAATATCTAACAGAAATTTTTTATCACCTATTGGATTTAAGTTTAATCTAACTAAAATTCCAAAAGTAGATATGTTCTGCAATTATGCAAGGTTGCCAGAAATTTCTTTAGGTACGGCAATACAAACAACTTTTTTAAAAGATATAGAATTGCCGGGAGATAAACTAACCTATGGAGATTTAAATCTAAGATTTTTGATAGATGAGAATTTAGAAAATTATTTGGCAGTTCATAATTGGATGAGAGGTCTTGGAACTCCAGAATCTAATCAGGAATATGCAGATTTATTAACAAATGAAGAAGGTGTTAAGGAAGAGCAATTGGAGCGTAGTGATGGTACGCTACATATTCTAAATAGCAACTATAACACGGTTGCAATAGTAAATTTTAGAGATCTATTTCCAGTTTCATTAACTTCCATGGATTTTGAGGCAGATGATGATGCTACAAACTACTTGACGGCAGAGGTGACTTTCAAGTATACTATCTACGACATCACAATGCCTGCCGTTTAATGGATCTCGATAAAATTCAGGAGATGTGGCAGAAAGACTCTGTTATAGATCCTGATAATTTACATGATGAGTCTTTGAAGATTCCACAACTTCACTCAAAATATTATACTGTTTATAATACAATTACTCTACTCAGAGAACGAGCGAGAGAGCAATACAACAAAGTGAAGTTGGAAAGATATAACTACTACTCAGGAAAGGCATCAGCAGAGGTTTATGTTGAAGAACCATTTCCATACAAAGTTAGGGAAAAGGATGCCTTACAGAGGCATCTAGATGCGGATGAAAAAATGAATAAGATTGATATGAAGATCAGATATTATGACGTCGAGTTAAAGTTTCTTGAGGAAGTTATCAAGACAATTTCCAATAGAACCTTTCAAATAAAGAATGCAATCGAATGGCAAAAATTTCAAGCAGGTTTTTAAATGGAAGACGAAAATTATTTTCAAGTAGAACTTAATTACAAAGGAATAAGATTAATATATGTTGGTCTTAAGCAGGCATGTGAAAAATGGTCTGGTGGAGATCCTGAAGAGCAGGAAAATTTAATTGCAATGAGAGATAATTTTTACAGACTATTACTAGAATTTCAATTCCATCAGGTGGACTAAATATCAATAAGCCTTATAGGTAATTGAATGTCGCACTTGATTATTTCTAAGAAGAATGAAGTATATTTAAAAGTTGAAGCAGAACCACATGTATATTACGAACTAGCAGATCAGTTTACGTTTGATGTTCCTGGTGCAAAATTTATGCCTCAGTATCGAAGTAAATACTGGGACGGAAAGATTCGCTTATTCAATACCCAAACAGGAGAGATATACGTTGGGTTATTGGATAAGATTACGCAGTTTTGTGATAATCATGGATATACTTATGAATTTGTAGATAATAAATTTTACGGTCTTCCATTTGAAACAAATTTAACAATTTCAAAGGAAGGTGTCAAAGATTATATGACTGCAGTGAGTAAGTATTCTCCTAGAGAATATCAGATTGAAGGCGTATACGACGCCTTAAAGCATAATAGAAGGTTGTTGATATCCCCAACTGCTTCTGGAAAGTCTCTGATGATATATTCGATTGTGAGATATCACGTTGAACGCGGACAAAATACTCTGATAGTTGTTCCGACGACTTCCCTAGTAGAGCAGATGTATAAAGATTTTGCAGACTATGGTTGGGATGTAGGTTCATATTGCCACAAGATATACGCTGGTAGAGAGAGGGAAACAAATTCCCAAGTGATCATCACTACCTGGCAGTCCATCTATAAACTCCCCCGAAAGTATTTTAATCGATTTAACGTTGTGGTTGGGGATGAGGCACACCAGTTCAAAAGTAAGTCACTAATATCTATAATGACAAAACTTTCAGATGCAAAGTTTCGATATGGATTTACAGGAACTCTTGATGGAACGCAAACACATAAATGGGTATTAGAAGGATTATTTGGACCATCATACAAGATTATCAGAACCGAAGAACTGATGGCAAAAGGTCATGTAGCTAAATTAGATATTAATGTTCTTTTATTAAAACACCCAGCACATAGATTTGAAACTTTTGAAGATGAAGTTCAGTATATCATTAATCATGATAGACGTAATAAATTTATCAGAAATCTTGCACTTGATTTAAAGGGTAATACTCTTATACTTTTCTCTAGAGTTGAAGGGCATGGACAACCATTATTCGATTTAATAAATAACGGTAGGGTGGATAGTCGTCAAGTTTTCTTCGTTCACGGAGGTGTCGCTACTGAAGACCGTGAACGTGTACGAGAAATTACTGAAAAAGAAAACGATGCAATTATTGTTGCTTCATATGGAACATTTAGTACAGGAATCAACATAAGGAATTTGCACAATGTTATTTTTGCTTCTCCTTCTAAATCCAGAATACGAAACTTACAAAGTATTGGACGAGTACTTAGAAAAGGATCCAACAAAACAAAAGCGACTCTTTATGATATCGCTGACGATATATCCTACAAATCCAGGAAAAATTATACACTTAACCATTTGATAGAAAGAATTAAAGTTTATAATGAGGAGAACTTTAATTATGATATTGTAAACATACCGCTAAAAAATTAATGGAAGAAGAGTTTTACGCAGTAATAAAATTAGTTTCAGGTGAGGAAATAGTTTCCTTAGTATCTAAGGATGACAATGATGGAGATCCAGTATTAGTTCTTCAAACTCCTATCATCATGCACATGATTCAAAATCATAGAGGTAATGTCGTAAAGATTAAACCTTGGATGGAAATACCAGATGATGATTTCTTTATTATAAAACCTGAAAAGATTTTAACAATAACAGAACTAAAAAATGATGTTATCATTAACATATACAATAACTATGTGAAAGATGAAGAAATGCCTAAACACATAAGAAAAGA
>CEPC01036917.1_pt1 | contig 13488 bp, 11 predicted proteins | sample 530651 | NCBI WGS metagenome assembly CEPC01 (sample SAMEA2620828, study PRJEB7988) | marine metagenome | biome: marine biome (ENVO:00000447); feature: deep chlorophyll maximum layer (ENVO:xxxxxxxx); material: "saline water (ENVO:00002010), including plankton (ENVO:xxxxxxxx)" | depth 65 m | reverse complement strand
GGGGGCGGGCGGGGTCGGGGCAGGGGCCGGCCGCCCAAAAACCCGACACACGTCGACTCCGCGGAGGTGGTGTCCACCAAGGCGGGCACGAACCTCAAGCGACACCAGGGGTTCCAGTTTCGGGGACAGAACGCCGCCGGTACCTTCGTCGCGCCCTCCGCCGCGGACGCCGCGACGTACATCGCGCCTTCGTACGTCGCAGCGCGCGGTTTGCGGTGGCTGATGAAACGCGGGCGGACGCGGCACGCGGTGGCGAGGCCCGCGTCGGGTCCCACGTCCTGGGCGGCGATGTGCTCGTTCGCGCTGTGGAAACCCGCGGAGCTCAAGGCTGCGATCGCGCGGGAGAAGGAGACGGAGACGGAGGCGAACGCGACGGACGAGGAGGAATCCGACGAGGACGACGACAACGGGGGCGGGTACGACTCGGAAGAGAGCGGTCCGCTCGGCAGCGGTCACGCGCACATCGACTTTGACGCGTTCGGGTACGAGATGGGCGACGACGGGGACATGGGGATGATCATGGACATGGACTTTGGGGAGGAGTTTCACCCCGGCTTGTCGCCGTGACGACGCGGACGGCGGGGAACGCGGAGGCGGAACGGTCTCGTCCGAGGGATGCCCGCGTCGATTGACGACGACGATTCTTTACCCACCACCCCTTCTCGGCGGCGGCGTTCGCTACGTACGTGTCTAATTAATATCCAGTGCCTACTTGAACGAAATGCGTCGTTCGCTGCGTCTACGTGCCTATCGACCCTGGTCTCGCAAGGGCGGGGGTTCCTCGGACGTCGTCAGTTGCTTAAACTCCCACGCGCCGCGGCAGATGGGGCACCGCTGCTCCGCCTGCGAGTTGAGCCAGCGGGTGATGCACTGCAGGTGAAACGCGTGTCCGCACTGGCCCCAGACCACGGGGGAATCGTCGCCGGGGAACTTGGCATCGGGCGGGCACGAGTCGAACGCGACGCGGCAGATGCCGCACACGTCGTCCTTGTCACCGGCGTTCCACGTCCACACCCCGACCGCCTGTTGTTCGTTGAGTTTCGAGTTGGAGCGAGATCCGAGGTTAGCGCGCGGGCGTCTGGGCGCGGAGCGGAGCACGGAACGGGTCGCGCGGTCGCACCTGCCACTTGCGGATGTTCATCACGAGCCCCGTCCCGGAGCCCGAGGCCGCGACGGAGGCCATGCTCCTCCGAACGCGCGACGGTCTTGCGACGAGTGCGCCTCGTCGTTTGAACCGCGGTGCGACGCTCGCCTGACCGAGAAGGACACCGGGGAAATACAAATACGAAATGTCGATCGATGCGTATTTATGGTTAACAACTATATTTTCCCAGTTATGAAGTTGTGGCATCTTTCGTGATAAATCCTTACCAAAGGACGTGTGCAATCGGGCCTCCTTGATGAAAAGTTATTTCGCCCCCGAGCCTAATTTAGGTCGCGGCCACGTCGCGCGCCACTTCTGCTCCAGCGTGCGGACGTCATGTCGTTCCAGAAGGCCCTTCGCAGCGACAGTGACTGGGACGATGAGATCGTCCAGGTCGCGGGCGTGCTCCAGGTCGTCGACGTCCACCAGAGCTGGTGCGGGCCGTGCAAAGCGGTGGCGTCCACGCTCAAGCGGGTCGTCATGGATCACGGCGACAAGCCCATCAAGTTCTTCACCGCCGACTGCGAGAAGATCGCGGCTCTGAAGAAGAGCGTGGGCGGCAGCGAGCCGAGGTTCCAGCTGTGGATGAACGGAAAGATGAAAAAGGAGGTCAAGGGGGTCGACGCGCCGGAGATCCTCGGCGCCATATTCAAGGAGCTCGGAATCAAGGCTTGACGAGACCAAGCCCTCGATCGTCGTAGCTCACACGTGTAACATCAGGTCGTATCTGCATACATCATCGTTAAAAATCGATCGTCGTCATTACACATCCCCCGAGCCCGCCTACGCGGCGTCCGCCAGACCCACGCGCGCGTTGTCGTAGTCAAACACCGAGTGGTACGGCCCGATGAACACGTCGCCGAGGATCCAGAGGGGACCCGCGGGCGGCGGAATGTCCAGGCCCATGAACCCGCTGATGCACTGCGCCGGGCCGCCCTGGCCGGCGTCCACCTTGAGCACGTACTGGTCGGGAGTGAGCTTGAACGGCCGGCCGCCCAGCACGAACTCGACGTCGGGCATCTTCGACACCGCGTCGCAGTCCACCGCCGCCTCGCCGCCCGAGCTGGGGATGAGGTCGCACACGGACTTGAACTCGTCGAGGATGATGGACTCGGTGGCGTTCTGCGTCAGCAGGGATTTGGCGTAATCGACGGCGTACACGCACGCCTGGCACACCGCGGCGCCCTCAATCGGCGCCGCGTCGGAACCGAGGACGATGGCGTCGCGGCTGCGGCGCCATCTCTCGCCCAGTCTCGCTCGCCCGTCGTGCTCTCCTCGCCGCCTGCCCGTGCTCGTCTTCGTCTCCGACGAGGGCCCGCAGAGCCCGACGGAGGTGCACATGTCGGTGGCGGAAAACTCCGCGAGATCGCGGAGGAGCTCGTCGCCGTACTGGTCGATCATGATCCTGCACTCCTCGCCGAGCATGCTCTTGGCGCCGATTCTCTTGTTGAGCGCCTCGACAACTTTGGTGGGTCCTGCGAGCAGAGAGGTTCCCGTGTCGACGATCGCGGCGCATCCCTTCCGGCCGCACTGCCCCACGGAGACTCCGCCGAGTTTCACGTCGTCCATCGCGATCTGCCAGTACCCCTCGCGGGTCACGTTGAGCCACGTGTGCTTGCCGACAAAGTGATCGGGGTCGACGCCGCCGAGGACAATCTCGCCCCCCTCGCCGTCGCCGCCCGCCGCCGCGTCCCTGTTGAGCCAGAACGAGAAGACGTTCTCGGCGACGAGGCCTTGGTCCACGGCGTTGTAGAACGGGGGTTTGACGCCGTTGACGGAGATGGTGTCCCAGCCCATGCCGAGGATGCCGTCAAACTTGGAAAACAGAAACGCGATGCCGGGTTCCTTGGTGGCCTCCGCGAACACCTGGTCCTTGATCTCGAGGCCCGCCCACGTCACGGTGTCCTGGGAGAGGAACCCCGAGAGCGACCCGCTGCCGTACTGGATGGCGAACGGATCGCCCAGGGCTTTGTACGTGCTCGAATCGCCGGATCTGTACTTTTGGTGCAAGTCGCACGGGATCTGGAGGAACGAGCACTTGGCGCTCGGGATCCACAGGTTGCTGCTGCCGGTGTCGAAGACGACGAGAAAGGACTGGGGAGGGGTGCCGATGGACACCACGCCGTAGTATTGCGCGTCCATGTAGTTGGAGATGCACTCGGGGGTGCCGCCGGTCAGCGTGGGGCCGTCGGGGTCGCGGCGCGGCTCGTCGTGAAGGCGCGCGCTGAATCTTTCGTACCTGGCGCGCCTGGCGACGTTCACGCACTTCTTGACCGTCTCGGGCGGGCCGAGCGCGCGCTTGTGGACCTTAGCACGGGGAAGGTGCGACGATTCGACCAAGGCGCTGGCCCTGGGCGCGGCCTGCAGCGGCGAAGGCGGGGTGGAAGCGAGGACGTCAGCATTTTTCGAGGATAATTCGGCGTCGACATCGGGCGAGGGGCGGGTGCGCGGACGGGTGCGGTCGCGCGCGCGGAGCGGGAACTGACCGCGAGGCACAGCGCGCAGACGAGAAATAACGCGACGATCGATCGGAGAACGGCGACCATCTTCCTTTGGCCGGATGGGTCACTCAGTCTCGCGCGGGGTTGGTGTGGGATGGATCTGCACGTCGTGGCCCTTCTCACGCGCGAGGCGACCCTTCACGAACGACGATGCTGACACGGATTCGGCCTCGATCACTCATCACGTTTTGATGATGCGGATTCCAATTTTCGACACCTCGGGGATCGAGGCAGATGTGATGACGGTGCGGGAAGATTTGGAAGATTTCGTTTCGCGCAATTCGATACCGAATCTGACCAGCGTTCGCTGTGCCGCTCGGGAGAATTGCTGGTTTCCAACCCCTATCCTGAGATCGTAAAAAGTGCGCGTCGAGATATTTTTGGAAAGATATTTGTTGCACTTTTGCCGGAGTCGTCGCCCGTGTCGAACCCGCACTCCTCGAAGCGGCGATGAGCGCGCCGGACGACACGCGGACGGCGGACGCCGAGCGTCTTAGCCCGCCTCTACCGTCCGTGAACCCGATTCACCTCATATGTGCGTACCTCGCGCGAAGGCGCCCGCGATGTCACCCCCGAACTGCCCCCTACGAACGAAAATGTCCCCGAACCAGGGCGCGCCCTCGCAGCTTTTTGCAAATTTCGCCCCGGATCGACGAGCGGGAACCATCGTGCGGACGGCCCGTGGATCGTCCGGCGGCCCGTCTCGCGCGTTTTTTGCGTGTTCGCATCTAACGTTCCGACCCTCGCGTCTTTTCCGCGCCTTTAACGCATCCGCTGACCGCGTCACCCCGCCCCGCCTTTTCCCGCGTCAGGCTTGTTCACAGCCTTCGTGAAAGTTAACGGGCAGCTCCGGCGATGGTACGAGCCGCTCGCGCCCCCCAACGTCATCTCCGACCACATCCCCGACCTCGCGGGCGTGTTCCACGCGGATCACCCCTCATCCGGCGACCCGGACTCACCCATCGACGTCGAGACGCACCACGCGCTCGTCGCGCTCGTCATCTTCGCGGTCGCCTTCGTCTTCAACATGAACGCCGCGATGTGGTCCGCGCAGAACAACCGGTGTCGTCTGAACCTTCAGGTCGCCTACATCAGCGCGGTCGCCGCGTGGACGCACTGGGAGATGTACCGTGGGCAGGACTGGTACGTTGCCGTGCCCAACGCGGGCGCGCGCGGGCAGACGGTCTCGTTCTCCTGCCTCCGCCAGTTGGAGTGGGTCTTCACCACCCCGATTCTGCTCCTCCTCGTGCAGAACCTCCACGCGTACGCGGTCTCGTCCCTCCCGGACCAGCAGCTCGTCGAGGCCGGCGGGTTCACGGCGAAGAACCCGAAGATGACGCGCAGCGGCAGCACCTACGTACCCGCGAACAGGCTCCGTCTGGTGCTTGCCGACGAGGTGATGATCCTCGCGGGTTTGCTCATGCCGATATTTCCCTTCGGCGCCGCGAGGGGCGCGCTGCTGTTCATCGCGATGTCGTGCTTCGCGTACATCGTCTACCACAGCGTCTACGCGCTGATCGACATCACGATATTCATGAAGCTGTCCGTCGCGGACCTCGGGCGACTGTACGCCATATGCGGCCTGAAGACGATCTGCTGGAGCTTTTATCCGGCCATCTACTTCCTCACCGAGTGGGGCGTCATAGACTGCAAGACGCAGCACGAGCTGTACCTCTTCAACGACGTCCTTACTAAGTTCTCGTACACGCTGATGATATCCGCGGGTTCGATTCGCTTCATCGAGGTGCTGGAGGAGCACAGGGCTAAGGTGGTGATCCAGATGTCGCAGGTGCAGCGGAGCTTCTTCTTCAACATCACGCACGAGCTGCGGACACCGTTGAACTCCATCATCGGCTTCAACACGCTCGCGATGGAGTCTGGCGAGCTCACGGAGTTCGCCGAGTCCTTCATCAAAGCCTCGCTGACGTCTGCGGAGGCGTTGTTGGGCCTCATCAACCAAATTCTGGACTTTGCGAAGTTCGAGGGCGCCAAGGACCTCAAAGGCGGCGGCGCGTCCATCGAGTTAAATTCGGATGTCTGGACAATCAGGCAGCTGGTCGAGCAGGTCACGGATATGACCCAAAAAGCGTCCGTCCGAGGCGTGGACCTCGTCATCACCGTCGCAACCCCGGAGCACTTCAACACCAAGTTTGTGGGTGACTTTTTCCGTCTCAGGCAGTGCTGCGTCAACCTGGTGGACAACGCCATCAAGTACAGTTTGAACGTGGAAGGCCGAACCGGGCTGGTGGAGTTTTCCATCGACGTCCAGCAGTGCAAATCGAGCAAGGACAAGAACATGATCACCTTCTCGATCGCGGACAACGGCGTGGGCATCCCCGCCGCGAAGCAACACACGCTGTTTGTGCCGTTCTGCCAGCCCGCGGACCACAAGGCGGCGAAGGAGAAGGGCACCGGGTTGGGCTTGGTCATCACCAAATCAATCATCGAGTGCCTCGGCGGCGAGATCGACTTTGAGTCTGAGGAGGACAAGGGGACCAAATTCATCTTCAACGTGGATTTCGCCCGACTCAACAAGCGCAAACACGCGCGGGCGAACGGCGGATCCGAGTCCGAGGTCAAGGCGGGCGGTGACAAGGCGGGCGTCAGTGTGGCGCTGCCACGATCGCCCAGCTCGTCATCGGACGAGGAGGATTTCATCGGCGCAGACTCGATCAAGGAGGACGCGCTGCCCCCGTCTGCGCGTTGCATCATCCACCCGCGCACCAAGAACGCCACCCGTAGGCACGTCACCAGCATTTTGAAGTGTTTTAAGGGCCGCGCGGGCGTCAACTACGTCGTCGTGTCGTCCGAGGGTGAGGTCGAGGCGAAGGTGCGACAGGCGAGTAACCTCGGCGCGCCCATCATTCTCGTCGACGTCGAGAAGGTTGACGACGCCAAGGAGTTCATCATCGCGCATCCCGACGCGGGGATCATCCTCTTCGGTCTACCCTATCAGCTCATAGAGCTGCACAAGCGCGTCGCCAGCTCGCGAAACGTCCAGACCGTGCTCAAACCTGTCAAGCCTTCCGACCTCATCGACGCCGTCAACAAGCTCGTCGCCTCGCACGATTCGGACGCGAAGTGGACGACCGATCCGACGCCCATGGACGAGTCCAGAAGCTCTCTGGACGCGAGCGAGAAGCTCGAGATTGCATCCGCGCTCAACTCCGAGGCTGCGAGGATGCGCGAGGACATGTACGCCGTCGAGGCGCGCGTCTCGGCGTCGAGCGAAGACGGCTCGGAGGGGTCCACCGCCGACGTGAAGGATTTCCTCCACAACTCGTTGATGGCGCCGCAGTCCAAAAACCGGCCCTCCAAGGACGCCGCGAAGGGCTGGAGCAAGGACTTGGCAGGAATGACAGTGCTGTTGGCGGAGGATAACACGATGAACCAGCAGATGGCTAAGTTTTCCATCGAAAAGTGCGGCGCCAAGCTGGATATCGCCCACCACGGCAGGCACGCGCTGGAGTGCGTGCGCTACCGCATGGAGAATTTCCTGTCAAACTACGATTGCATCCTGATGGACATGATGATGCCGGTGATGGACGGAGAGGCGGCGACGCGGGCGATCAGGGATCTCGAGCTGAAGATGGGACGCGGCGACAAGAGGCACGTCATCGTGGGACTTTCGGCGAACGTGGGGCCCGAGTACACCGCTCGGGTCAAGGCGGCGGGCATGGACGGCAGCTTGTCCAAGCCCTTCTACCCGGCGACGCTGCGAAACACGCTTCTGCAGGTGAGGCAAGGGACGTACAAGGGTTTCGAGGGGGCTCCCACGGGAGATAACCTGCCCGCGCAGTGAGGCGAGCGAGCGAGCTCGGGCGGGCGGGGGCGACGAAATATTTCCGAGGAGGGCGGGGCGCTCCCGCTTCTCGGAGATGGGGACGCGCGCTCGGGCGCGGCGCGCGGTGTATCACGATTGCTTTGCTCGGCGCTATTCGCAACTCGACGGAGCGCTGTTATCACCGCTCGATGACGTCATCTTAAATGCTACCGTATCGTACAAGAACTCGTCGCCGCCGCCGTTGGCCACCAGTCAAAGTTCTATTTTGTCATGAGCCCAAAGTGAGACAAAGTCGTCACATCAAGCGCAGTCTGGCGGCTCGACGCAGCAGCGAAGCTTTGAGCGGCCGCCGGATTCTCCGTGACGCGCACAGCGCACCCGCGCGCCGCTCGGCGGTTTCGAAACTCCGAACGCTCCGCGCGAGCCGCTCGAGCACCCGCGACATCGAGACGCGCCCGGACCCGTCGAGGGATATCGGACATCGGCTCGGACTCCGCCGCTCGTAGCGCGAGCCCCACCGCCGACGACGACAACATTGTTTTTTAAGAGCGTCACCGTCGCCATGTCGAAGAAGAACAGCAAGAAGAACCACCAGAAGATGCGCAACACGGCGATGGCGCGGGAGGAGGAGGAGGCTGCGAAGAAAGCGGCGAGGGCCGCCAAGCGCGCGGCGCAAGCGGCGGAGGCGGCGGGCGAGATGGCGGTCGACGACGCACCGGGGAAGACGTCAACCTCCAAGGTTGCGAAGAAGAAGGTCTCGCTGGTCAAGGCGCTCGGCGCGAAGGGCGCGACGCTCAAGAGGGTCGGCAAGAAGGGCGTCGCGGATAACAAGGGCCTGCAGAAGATCGTGCGGGGCGTCCGCGTCGGCCACGTCATGAAGAAGGTGAAGCTCCGCAAGGGCGCCACGGTGCGGGGGATCAAGATCGTGGACGGCGACACCAAGCGCGCCGTCATCGAAGAGCTCAAAGCCGAGGCGGCGATGGCGATGGCACTGGACTGACGCGAAGTAATATGATACGAGTAAGAACACTGAACACGCTACGCTAAGACTTACCTGGGCTTGACCGCCCTCAGCACGTGCAGCCGTTCCTCGTCGGCGGAGCGCGTCGCCACAATCGCATCCGTCTCCAACCCGCTCGACGCGAGTATCTCGGCGACGTCGTGCGGCTTGTTATCGTGAAGCAGCAGCAATAAGAACGTTCCCCCCGGCGCCAGCACGTCGGCGACGTCGGGCAGGAGCCTGTCGAGGACCTCCCGCCCGTCCTTCCCTCCCGCCCACGCGGCGGCTATACCCCCCGCCGCCACCTCCTCCGACGGGGTCAGCACGTAAGGCGGATTGAACAGCAACAGGTCCACCTTCCCGCGCAAGCTCTCCCTCAGCGGGCCGAGCAGATCGCACTGGATGACGGTAACGCGATCCCCGACGCCGTGCGCGTCGGCCGTCGCCCTAGTGCACGCCACCGCGTCCGGGTTGACGTCCGTGGCGTGGCACCGGAAATCGTCCAACCCGGAATCGCGCATGAGCACGGCGGCCGACGCGATGACGTAGCCGGTGCCGCTGCCGACCTCGAGCGCGCATCTCGGCGGATCGTTCGCGAGCCGGGCGTCCCATTCGGCGACGAGGGTATCCACGAGCAGGAAGCTGTCCTGTTGGACGCGAAGGGGTCGGGTAATGGTCGGGGGGCGAGGGTCAGTTTCGAGGGAGTCGGCACCGCGTTCGTGATTCGGCGGCGTTCGACGCGGGAAGGCGCACCTCGGCGGGTTCGTACACCTCCTTGTGGAAGACGGTATCCGGTATCCTCGCGATGTCGCGCTTCGGACCCATGGCTCCCCGCCTCGCGCGGCGGCGCTTCGCGGCTGTGACTCGGCGGCGACGCGGTGAGTTCACTTTTTCGCTTTATGAGTATTCGACGGCTCTTCGAGCGGGCGCCCGGCGGTCGCAGTTGGTCATGGCGCAGGCGTCGGCGGGGGCGGTCCACGCGCACGCCCTCGGGTCCACGCGCGCGCATCAGCGGTGTCGTCATCGGCTCGGCCGGCATCGTGAGGCGCCTCCGTCGCGACGCGTGCGCACCCACCGCGCGCGAACGACGTCGTCGGCGGAGGCCTCCTCGTCCGTCGCGGCGGATGACGCCGCCGTCGAGAGGGACACTCGCGCGTGGCTCGATACCATGGTCATCGGCATGAACCTGTGCCCCTTCGCCCGCGCGGCGTTGCCCGGCACCAAGATCGTCGTCGCCTCCGACGTCACCGACGCGCGATCCCTCCGCGAGGCTATCGCGCGCGAGCTCGCGATCCTCGCCGCGGCGCCGACCACCCCGCCGGTCACCACTCTCGTGGTCCTGCCCCCGGCCGTCACCGACCGCCTCGGCGCGACGACGCACGAGGGGTTCATGGAGGGCGCGTACAGGTGCGCGGAGGACGCGACGCGCGAGCTTACGGCGGCGATGGTGGACGACGACGACGACGGCGCGGGAAGGGAGGACGGGGACGTCATCGACATCGTCCCGTTTCATCCGTTGGCCACGTTCGGCGGCGACGTGTCAGAGGAGGACGAGGAAGAGTCGCGCGGGTACATATGCACCTACCTCGACGTACCCGACGAGGACGACGAGGACCACGAGGAGGAGGAGGCGAAGGGCGGCGGCGGCGACGGGGTGAGATCGCCGCCGACGACGGAGGAGCTACGGAGGATGATCGAGGCGCACGAAACCTTCGCGGGGGGCGCCGATCGGCGCGCGGACTGGCGAGCCACCTCCGCCGCCGCGAGCGACGCCGAGGCGGGGACCACCGCCGGGGCACGCGATCGCCACCCGCCGGCGCCCGTCGATCCCGCCGACTTCACCGGCAGATCCCCGCACCCCGTGCTGCACCTGCTCAGGCGGTGCGACGTCGCCGCCGCGGATGACGCGTGGTACGGGGAGCGAGGGCCGGGGACGGACATCCGCGCCGCTAACGCGGCCGCGCTGCGAGCCAAGGGGGAGCGGGACCTGGCGCGGATGCTGCGCCGATGCGTCGGGGTCGCGCCCGCGCCGAGGGAGCCTCCGTCGCGGTAGGACTCGGCGGGACGCGAACTCGGTTTAGAAATTCCTCGTAGACGCGATCGCGTTAGAGTATCATATGAGTATCTCGGTTTAGAAATTGCGAGACTCGGCGTGAAACCTCGCACTAGGAATCACCTCACCGCAGCGTCCACGTCCTGACGCACGCGTCGAACCCGCCGGAGACGACGGTGTTCTCGTCCCGCCACTCCAAACGCGTCACGCCGCCCACGTGCGCCCCGTCCACCGCCACGCGGCCCTCCAACGGCGGTTTGGTCGTATCCCACACGATGATCTGGCCGTCCAGCGCGCCCGTCGCGAGCCTCACGCCGTCCGCGCTCCACCCCACGCACGTCACCCTCGACCTGTGGTACACCATCTTGTCTAAAACGACGACGGCGGCGGTTGGATCCCAGACGAGCACCTCGCGGTTTGCGTCGCACGTCGCCAGCCGAGTCCCGTCGGGCGAGTACGCGCACCCCGTCACCTCGCCCCTGTGCCGCGTCATCACCGCCCCGGGGACCAACGAAAACGGCTGCGCGGACTCTGAACCGACGCCGACGTCTTTCGCTGGCGCGACGGAGAAGAGACGGACGGCGCCGTCCTTGCATCCGACGGCGATCTCGCGCCCGTCCCCTCGCACGCACACGCTCGAAGGCTCGCCCTTACCCCCCGAGCCGGCGCCGACCGCCGCCGTCGCCGCGAGGGTGCCGAGGGTGCCGAGGGTGCCGTCGAAAGCGTACGCCGCCACCCCGTCCCCCGTCGCCACCGCGACGAGAGCGCCGGCGTCGTCGGCACCCATCGAACGCGGCTGCGCGGGAAGCTTCAAACGCGAACTCTCCGCGCTCTCGTACGAATTCGTCTCGATCGACGCGACGCGAACGTGATCGTCCAACCCCGCGGTGACCAGATACGCACCCGCGCGCACGACGCCGACGACCGCGGACGTGTGCCCCGGTCCGCGCACCTTCGCCACGCACCCGTCGCCGTCGCGCCATCGAAGAATCGACGCGCCCCGCCCGACGGCGTCGAGAGACGCGACAAACGCGTCGCCCGTCGTCTTACACACCGCGAGCGCGCCGATCGGTTTGGGGTGACCCGAACGAACCACCACGCGTTTTCCAGAAGGGTTTCCAGATCCTTCCGGGCGCTCGATGAAGTTCAGGTCCCCCGAGAGCGAGAGCGTGACAGCGACGTCGCCGACGAACACGCACCCCACCTGCATGTCGCCGACGGTTTGACCGAACGAGTGGTCCGCGAGCTTCTCGAGCCTGGGCAAAGACGTCTCACCGGCAGGCGAAGGCGTCGTCGCCGCGTCGCCCTGTGGGTCCCGGGGAACAGCCCACAGCTTGCACGTCTTGTCCGCGCCCGCGGTGAGCAGTTTGGCAGAGTCGGGAGACCACGCGCACGCGTAGACGGTTCCGACGTGCCCCGCGCCCGCGCCGCCGGCTGGCTCACCCCCGGCGGGCAACTCCGCGATGGGCGCGCCGGTCCGGCCGTCGTAGACGACGCCCGCGCCGTCCGAGCCCACGCTGGCGAACTTGGCGCCATCGGGGGAGAACCGCACGCAGTTGGCGAAGTTGCCGTGCCTGTGCGGGGTGCTCGCGAATTTGAACGGGGGGCCCTCGTAGAAGGACACCGCGAAGTCCTCGGACGCGGTGGCGATGCGAAAGGGCCTGGAGGGCTTGAAGTCGCAGGAGTTGACGCGCTTGGTGCTTCCGGACACGTCCCCGACCGCGCTGCCGCTGTCCCAGAGGAAGACCTTGGCGAACGACTGCTTGCCCTCGCCGCAGCACACGATCCGCTGGCCGTCGTGAGACCACGCCACGTCCGCCACGGCGCCCGACAGCGGGTGGTGCTCAGCCTTGAGGGTCATGTCCTCGTTGAGGCCCCACACGCGGACCCTGCCGGAGACGTCGCCGGACGCCACCCACTGGCCGTTCGGAGATATCCGAGCCACGGTGACGGGGTACTGATGCTCGTAGAAGCGGGGCGGGACGAGATCCGAGACGTGGCGAAGGACGACGCGATGGCCGCTGGCGTAGGTGACGAGCGACGTGCCTGCGTGCCCGCCCAAGAGGACGCCCCGACCTCTCACGGTCGCGGGCGCGCAGGCGTGCGTGCACGCCAGCTTCGGCGGCTCCATGGCGCCGCGAGATGTGATGAGACGACTCGCAGACGTTGAAATGACCCTTTTTACGTTTCGATACCGAGGCTGCCGTGCTGTCTGCTCGCGTTTTGAACGAGTTTGAAAATCCGAATCCGCCAGCGGTCACAACACAGACGCGCGAGTCGACATGACGGACGTCATGGCCAGCCCGTGCGGCACCCCCGCGCCCGCCGAAGCCCCTCTCGATCCCCGCATCGCGTGGGCCAACTCTATCCGCAAGATCGTCACCCGACCCGACGCGATCAACGAGGACGGATCCCTCAACCAGCAGTTCTTCAAGCCCAAGAAGGTGGTGTACGCCGCGGAGAAGGCGAAGTGGAACGACGACGACAAGGAGAATCTCTACAAGGGCATCGAGAAGTACGGCATCGATCCTTCCTCGTGGAAGAAGATCATCGAGGAGTTCTGCCCCGGACGGGACGTCCTGTTCATCCGCATCAAGGCGAGCAGGCTCATCGGGAGCCAAGGGCTGAACCGGTACCACGGCTGGATCGGCACCAAGGCGGAGGTCGAGGCTGAGTACGAGAGGAACAAGGCGATCGGGCTGGCGACCGGGTGCTGGAAGGGCGGCATCCTCGTGGAGAACGATCACGGCGACGCGATGAAGGCCATCCGGGAGAGGGATGAGAGGGAGGCGGCGGAGGGCGTCGCGCCCCCGGGCAAGAGGACCAAACACAACTAGAGATCCCGCGCCGCGAACTCGCGCCAGTCTATTCGAACAGCGCACACGCTAACATCGAGCCAGCATCCGAGAATTCATCACAGCCCGTCCTCCCCGAGCAGCGAGTTGATGTCCTCGAGCGGGTTCTTACCACCGGCCTGCCTCGGACGGCCCCGTCCCCTTCCGCTTC
>CEPC01089476.1_pt1 | contig 13574 bp, 8 predicted proteins | sample 530651 | NCBI WGS metagenome assembly CEPC01 (sample SAMEA2620828, study PRJEB7988) | marine metagenome | biome: marine biome (ENVO:00000447); feature: deep chlorophyll maximum layer (ENVO:xxxxxxxx); material: "saline water (ENVO:00002010), including plankton (ENVO:xxxxxxxx)" | depth 65 m | reverse complement strand
ATAGATAACAACCAACGCGAAAGACTCGTTCGGAGCGCAGATCAGCACCGCGCATCATGATCGAGTCGTATCGGCCCGCGGTGTCCCTCGCGCCCGCGGCGAGACCCACTCTATGTGCGTGCGTCCGACCCGCCGCGTCGGCATCGGCCAAGCCCTCTCGCCCCTCGCGCCGGAACGTCCTCCTCCTCGCACCGGTCCTCCACACCGGCCTCGCGTCCGCCGAGGAGGCCAGGCAGCCCCCGCGCGATCTCGGTGAGGGAGTCCGGGGCGTCGATCTCATCCCGGGGAGAGTGAGCGGCGCGGTGGTGAAGGAAGGCGACGCCGTCGTGGTGAACCTGAAGGGCAGGTTGTTCGCGAAGCAGGGTTGGGTGTTCAGCGACGATTGGGCCGAGACCAGGGACGGTCTCCCTCAATCGCACACGTTCACGGTGGGCGCGGGCGAGGTCATCAGGGGTTTGGAGGTTGGCGTGCTGGGCATGCAGGAGGGTGGCGTGAGGAGGGTGGTGTGTCCTCCAAATGTCTCTTATCAAACGAAAGATCAGCAGCCGGTGCCTAGAGACTTCTCCAATCGTCAGCGGCTGTACACGACGATCTTCAATCCGACAAGGTTGGCGAACGGCGAGGGGGACACGCTGAGCACGGTGATATTCGATATCGAACTCGTCAGGGTGGCCAGGTAGTGAGCGAAGGGAGAGTAGTGACTCGGCGTTGGATTCCATGCGGTGAGCCTAATTGATCGCGTCGTCTTAATCTTCGAGCGTGAGCCTGTGCATCAGCAGGCCGTTCCTCGCCTGCACGTCCCTGCCCCAGCGTCCCTGCCTCGGCTCCTGACCCATTCCCGCGAGCACGAACCTACCGCTGCTGGCCACCGCGAGGGAGTTGACGAAACCCCGCGCCGGTAACGCGAAAAGCGGCATGAGCTGCCGACCCGGATCGTCGCACACCCTCCACATGCGAATCGCCCCGTCGCCCGCCCCGGACGCGCACAGGTCTCCACCCTTGGACACGGCCACGGCGTTGACCCAACGTCCGCACAGGCCGACGCCCTCGGGCGGTTCCGGTTCCTCCGGCATCCCGCACGCCGCCTGGGCGTCGAGTCTGGACTCGATCGCGGCGTCGACCTCGTCCTCCGTCGCAAACTTTGGGCCGGTCATCTCCTCGCCAAAGCCGTGCGCGTTCTTCCACTCCATCACCGCGCGCTTCTTGGTGGTGGACCACAGCGCCACGGTCCCATCGTCCGCGCCCGTGATCCACGTGTCCGGCGAGGTGAACGCGACGCTCTCGAGCTGACCACCGCTCGGGCCGGGCCGGAAGATGAGCTGCGAGTCCTCAGCGACTTTCCAAAACCTACACGTCCTGTCCCTTCCCACTGTCACCACGCGCTCCTTGCGCTGCGGCGCGACGCCCAGGACGTCGCTCTGGTGTCCGAACAGGGTGTCAACGTACGCCATGTCGTCGAGGGACCACACCTTGAGGGTCCTATCCGTGGACGAGGAGAACATCTGGCCGGTGCCATCGCGAATCGCGAGGCCAGTCACCGCGCCTCGGTGCGACGCAAACTCGTGCACCTTCTTCGCGGTTCGCGTGTCCCAGACGTGGATGCGCTTGTCGGCACCCGCGGTACACAGCAGGTTGTGCTCCTGGGACACCGCGCAGCACAGCAACGTCGCGGCGCCGCACTTCGGCGGCGCCATCGGTCCGCCGCCGCCTCGGCTCGGGTCGACAACCGCGGGGGGCGCACGGGGGAACCGCGTCCTCGCGCCCGTCTCGATGTCCCATCTGGCGATGCCGCCGTCCTTTGACACCGTGTAGCACGTGGTATCGTCCTGGGTGAGCGCCATGCCCGTCACCGACAGCTTATGCCCGCGGCGCACGTCCCTCCACGCGTCGCCAGCTGCGTCGTCGTCGTCGTCGTCGTCGACGTCGGAGTCGGCGTCGAGCGTGGGCGCGACGACGCGGTGCGCAATCTCCCGGCGCACGCGGCCCGACTTGGCCATCGCCTCGTTCTTAAGCCTGTTCGCCAGCCTGTCGTGGCTGTCCATGTTTCGGATGTTGTCCTCGTCGTCCTCCTCCTCAGACCCTGACCCGTCCTCCGCCTCTTCTCTTCGGAGCTTCTCGAGGTAGGATTTGGCCAGGCGCAGACGCTTCTCGTCGGCGGTCTCCTTGACCTCGTCGTCGCTGTCGTCGTCGCTGTCGCCTCCCTTGCGACCCTTCTTGCGGCCGAAGTCGTCCTCGTCGAGCGCGTCCTCGAGCATGTCGTCCCCTTCGGCGTCGTCATCCTTGTCGGCGGCGGCGGCGGCGCCCTTCGCCACCTTCTGCCTGCTTCCCGCGAACGACTTGCGACCCTTGACCGGTGCCTCGTGCGGCCGCTTCTTGGAGGCGGTCAGCCCCGATGCCTTCTTCGGAGGCATATCGACCGATTGCCCTATCGACCTCCTCGCCCTTCTGGCGCCAGAGCCGTCGCTGGAGTCCTCGCCGACGATGAGTGAGAAAACTCGCTATGCCAGTCTGCGCTTTTGCTGTGATTTTTGCCGGGTTTCCGCGACGATTTTCCGGGCGCGCTTTCCTCGAGTCGGAAACGGCCGGGTCGCATTTGCAAAAGTTACCTATGGGCAATCACATTCAGGTAAACCTACTGATAACTCCGAGAAACTTGCGGCCGGTGGAGCTGCGATTTTTTTTTCCACTCGTTTGAACGGTAGCCGTAGTCCCGACCCTTCAGGGTTACGCGCGGCAGGGACACACGTTCGCGCGCGCGGAGCACGGATAGTTTCCCCTCGGGAGACTCAAACCGACGGAACACGCGTGGCCGCATCGCTCGATCGAGCTCGTCCGCGCGTCCGCACGCACGTCGGCTCGGATCTCGGTTCCGACCACGCCGCGAGAGGGGTTTACGTAGGTGAGGAGACGGAGAGGAGAAGGGGGGGCGAGATGGGCAAGCTCGACGTCGAGGAGTACGGCACATATGATTCCATGGTGGCGACGCTGCTCGAGCACAAGTTTCTACCCGAGAAGGAGGTGCTGGAGCTGTGCGAGCGCGCGCGCAGTCTGATCAGCGAGGAGTCCAACGTACACAGCGTGAGGGCGCCCGTGACGGTCGTCGGCGACATCCACGGACAGTTTCACGACCTGCTGGAGATGTTCAAGCTTGGCGGATACGCGCCGGACACAAACTACCTCTTCCTGGGCGACTACGTAGACCGAGGTTATTACTCGGTCGAGACGGTCACGCTGGTGGTGGCGCTCAAGGTTCGCTACCCCGATCGCGTCACCATCATCCGCGGCAACCACGAGTCGCGGCAGATCACGCAGGTGTACGGCTTCTACGACGAGTGCATGAGGAAGTACGGTCACGCAGGGATCTGGAAGGCGTTCACCGACCTATTCGATTACATGCCCCTCACCGCGGTCATCGAGAATCAGATCTTCTGTCCGCACGGGGGTCTGAGCCCGTCCATCGACTCGCTGGAGGATGTCCGCAAGATCGACAGGTTCCAGGAGGTGCCGCATGAGGGGCCGGTGTGCGACCTGGTGTGGTCGGACCCCGACGACAGGACGGGGTGGGGGATGTCGCCGCGCGGTGCGGGCTACACGTTCGGACAGGACATCACCGAGCAGTTCAACCACGCAAACGGTCTAAAGATGATCGCGCGTGCGCACCAGCTGGTGATGGAGGGATATCTCCCGACGCACGACAACGGCCTCGTGACCATCTTCTCCGCGCCCAATTATTGCTACAGGTGCGGCAACCAGGCGGCGATCATGGAGGTGAGCGAGACCATGGACACGGAGTTTCTGCAGTTCGACCCGGCGCCGAGGCGCGGGGAGGAGCAGAGCGCGGCGAAGAGGTGCCCGGATTATTTCCTCTAAAAGTTGGGAACGGGCGACTCGACTCTCACGCGTCGTTTTCTGAGCCCCGGGCGGTCACGAAGGCGCGACTGTCGCGGGGCGAACGCGAAACAGCAAAGGAACGTAGACGTGAATGTAATGTGACGGGCCACGTTGACGACGATGTCCACTACCTATGACATGGTACTTCTGAGCTAAAAAACCTATTGCCGTGACTCAGTCCTGGACGTATTTGTCCCCGCTAACGAGGCACGCCTCTGCCCGCTGAAACTCCCTCCCGAGATAGTTGGCGTGCACCAGCATCGTCACCGTCCCTTCACCCTCCTCGCTTTCCAGTATCTTCACCGAGAGCTCCTTCGCCGTCCGCCCGCTGAAGGTTTTGTGCACCGCCGGCTTGTAGCTCCCATCGCAGGGAATTACTTCCCCCGTCATCGGGTCGCACGCCCTGCCCTCCTTGTCGATGACGTTCAGGAAGTGCGCGGCACGAATCACACCTCGGTCGTGGTCAACGCTGATCAGGTAATAACCTGCCGGGTCCAGGTCGATCCAGCGGTTGGAAAGCTCGTCGTCTATCTCGCGCCGGCTGAAAGATGGAGGGGCCGACTCCGCCGCACCTCCCCGCTTCGTTCGCTCGTCGTCCTCGACGGGCAGGGGGTACGATCCCTTACCAGCGACGACCGCGCGAAGGGGGCAGACTAAGGCTCGAGGCCTCAAGGCGGGTGCGGGGGTCACCCGCAAGACGCTCGAGGCGGCGGCGCTGGCAGCGGTCATGAGAATGTGGCGCGCCTTTTCCTGCAAGCTGCACTTTTTTACCCGTCGACCGACGCCACATCTGTGACGATCAAAGACAGGGTCAGTTTTGAAATTCATCGGTAAATTTTGATCGGATGTTCATCGAGTCTCGGTTTCGAACGCGTTCACGCCCAAAACGCAACGAACCTCGAACTTCGACTCACAAAGCGAGAAGCGCGATCGGACGACCGAGGCCAACCCCTGAGCTACGCAGGGTAGGCTCTTACTTTGCGCGATAAATTCTTGATGTCACCTGCGGCTGCTAAGAGAGAATCCGAACGAGACTCCGAGGCACAGCAAGCGCACGCGAAGAAGCAGCGCACGGGAAACGGAACGGACGACACGATGGCCGCGGCGGGCGAGATCGATGAGGATCTCCACTCCCGTCAGCTCGCGGTTTACGGCCGCGAGAGCATGAGGAAGCTGGCGGGCGCCACCGTCCTCATCTGCGGCATGAAGGGCTTGGGCGCGGAGATCGCCAAGAACGTCATCCTCGCGGGGGTCAAAGGTGTCACCATCCAGGACGCCTCCGCGTGCGAGCTCGCCGATCTGGGCGCGCAGTTTTACCTCACCGAGGCCGATGTCGGCAAGAACCGCGCCGAGGCGTGCGCGGCCAAGCTCCAGGAACTCAATCCCGCCGTCACCGTCACCGTCAACACCGGCGAGATCACCGACGACCTCTGCAAGCAGCACACGGTGAGACCTACCGAGATCTGAGATCCCTACCAACAAAAAGCAGCCATCTTTTCCCGACCAACCCGAAACCCCCCCTTTCTTTCCCTCGCCGCCAGGTCGTCGTGTGCACCGAGGTTCCCCTGGCGAAGGCCAAGGATATCGACGCCTTCTGCCACGCAAACGGCATCGCGTTCATCCGTGGCGACGTTCGCGGCGTCTTTGGCTCGCTCTTCTGCGACTTCGGCCCCAGCTTTGATGTGCTGGACGTGGATGGCGAGGAGCCCCACACCTGTATCATCGCGTCCATCTCCAACGACGCCACCCCGCTGGTCACGTGCGTGGATGATGAGCGCGTGGAGCTTCAGGACGGCCAGAGGGTTCTCTTCACCGAGGTAAAGGGCATGACGGAGCTCAACGACGGAGTCCCGAGGAGGATTAAAAACGTCAAGGCTCACTCGTTCGAGCTCGAGGAGGATACCACCGCGTACGGCCAGTACACCGGCGGGGGTATCGCCACGCAGGTGAAGGAGACCAAGAAGCTCGCCTTCAAGACCCTCGCGGCCGCGATGGAGGATCCGGGCGAATTCCTGCTGTCCGATTTCGCCAAGCTGGACCGCAGCGCCGTCCTCCACGTGGGCTTCAATGCGCTCGACGCGTTTGCCATGAAGAACGGCAGGCTCCCGACCCCTGGTAGCGACTCCGACGCCGCCGCGGTGGTGGCCTGCGCCAAGGATATCAACGATGCCGCGTCGCCTGCGACTAAGATCGACGACGTGGACCCCGACGGCGTCCTCACCGTCTTTGCCAAGACGGCGGCTGGATACCTCTCCCCGATGTGCGCCATGTTCGGCGGCGTCATCGGTCAGGAGGTTGTCAAGGCGTGCACCGGCAAGTTCCACCCGCTGCACCAGTGGTTCTACTTCGATTCGATCGAGTCCCTCCCCGCGAAGGAGACGCTCACGGAGACCGAGCTCGCGGCAGAGGGGTCCAGGTACGACTCGCAGATTGCGTGCTTCGGCAAGACGATCCAGCGCAAGATTGAGTCTCAGAAGATTTTCCTGGTCGGCGCCGGCGCGCTTGGCTGCGAGTTCATCAAGAACTTTGCGCTCATGGGCCTGTCCTGCGGCGCTGACGGCAAGGTGACCGTCACTGACGACGACGTCATTGAGAAGTCCAACCTCTCTAGGCAGTTCCTCTTCCGCGATTGGAACATCGGCCAGGCGAAGAGCACCTGCGCGACCAACGCCGCCAAGGCTATCAACGGTGCGCTCAACGTGGATCCGCTGCAGAACCGTGTCTCCCCCGACACCGAGGACGTGTTCGACGACGATTTCTGGCAGGGACTGGACGTGGTGGTGAACGCGCTCGACAACGTCAACGCGCGCCTCTACGTGGACAGCAGGTGTGTGTACTTTGGCAAGCCCCTGCTCGAGTCTGGCACCCTCGGCACCAAGTGCAACACGCAGATGGTGGTGCCCCACCTTACGGAGAACTACGGCGCCTCCCGCGACCCGCCCGAGAAGTCGGCGCCCATGTGTACCTTGCACTCGTTCCCCCATAACATCGATCACTGCCTCACGTGGGCCAGGTCAGAGTTTGAGGGCATGTTTGAGAAATCCCCCGGTGAGGCCAATGCGTACCTAGCAAAGCCCGAGGAGTACGCCACCGCCGCGAGGCAGGCTGGCGACGCCGCCGCAAGGGAGAACCTCGAGAAGGCTGCCGAATGTCTCCTCACCTCGAGGTGCTCCACCTACGAGGAGTGCGTGACTTGGGCGAGGCTCAAGTTTCAGGATGCCTTCCACGACAAAATCGCGCAGCTCGTGTTCACCTTCCCCGAGGACGCCACCACCTCCAACGGCTCTCCTTTCTGGTCCGCGCCCAAGAGGTTCCCCCACGCGCTCAACTTCAGCACCGATGATGCTTCCAATCTCACGCTCATCCGCGCCATGGCCAACCTCAAGGCCGAGCTCCACGGCTTGGAGAGGCCCTCGTGGGCCGCTGACGACGCTGCCATGGCTGACGCCATCTCCAAGGTTGACGTCCCCGAGTTCAAGCCCAAGAGCGGAGTCAAGATCGAGACCGATCCCAAGGCAACCGCTCCGGCCAGTCACGGCATGGACGACGAGGCCATCATCGAGGATCTTCTCGGCAAGCTCGAGCAGGTGCGCTTGGGCTTTGCGGCAGATTACCGCCTGTCCGTGATTGAGTTTGAGAAGGATGACGACACCAACTTCCACATGGACGCGATCGCGGGCCTGTCCAACATGAGGGCCAGGAACTACGACATCCCGGAGGTTGATAAGCTCAAGGCTAAGTTTATCGCGGGCAGAATTATCCCCGCCATCGCGACCACCACCGCCATGGCCACCGGCCTCGTGTGCCTCGAGCTTTACAAGGTTCTCAACGGCGCCAAGCTGGAGGCGTACCGCAACACCTTTGCCAACCTCGCGCTGCCGCTCTTCGCCATGGCCGAGCCGATCGCGCCCAAGAACTTCGAATTCAAGGACATGAAATGGAGCCTGTGGGATCGCTGGATCCTGGAGGGCGACTTCACCGTCAAGGAGCTGCTCGACTGGTTTGAGGCGAAGGAGCTCACCGCGTACTCCGTGTCGTGCGGCCAGAGCCTCATTTACAACAACATCTTCCCCAAGCACAAGGAGCGCATGAACCAGAAGGTGAGCGACTTGGTGCAGACGGTGGCAAAGATGCAGATCCCCGCCAAGCGCAAGCACTTCGACATCGTGGTGGCCTGCGAGGATGAGGAGGGTGAGGACATCGACGTGCCCCTCGTCTCTGTCAAGTTCCGCTAAGGGCTGTCCACGTGGCATACTAATAACGCTACATTCTTCTAAAACCTGTCGTGTCTATCGTCTCTAAATGTTCAAGAGGTCATCGGTCAGGGCACCGGCACCCCTCGCCGGCGTCGCCGACCCAGCTCCGCCAACCTTGGGCGTCGCCGACCCAGCTCCGCCAACCTTGGGCGTCATCCGCGGCGTTGCCCTGGGTGTCCGCCCGGAATAGGACCCACGAAGCGCCGCGTCGAAGGACGGGGTGACCCCTCCCGGGGTGCGCACCACGCCGCCGGGTCGAGACGGCGTCGCGCCCGCGCGCGACGGCGTCCTCTTCGCGCGCGAGTCCGTCAGCTTGCGCAGCAACTCCTCGCGCTTATCCGCCGGGCGCATGCCAAACGCCGGCCCGCCGCCGGTCCCGCCCCCGAGGTCCTCGAAGTAGGCGTCCATGTCGTCGTCCATGTCGCGCAGCGGCGTGGCGGTGGACGCGCCCCAGAACTCGCCCCCAACCGCGGGGGAATCGTCAACCCTCGCGCCCGGCGTGGCCCTCGCCGGCGTGGCCCTCGGAGTGGCCTTCGGAGTGGCCTTCGGAGTGGCGCCCGCCGGCGTGTGAACCAAGCCGTACGCTCGCCTCTCCGTCCCGGCGGACGTGTACATCTCCCCGCTCTTACCCCTGACCTCCGCCTCGAGCTCCCTCGCGACGCGCTCCGCGGCGTCCTCGTCCCCGGCGAACCGACCGGGCGTGGGCGTGAAGAGCGCCGTCTGATGAGCGCCGTCGAGACCCGAGCCGCTCCGCCGGCGAGGCGCCGCGAACCGCGTGTTCTTCGCGACCGTCTCCTTGGGCGGACCCTGCACCATGGCCTGCATCTCCTTCAAACTTAACGCGAGCCCGTCGGGCGGGTAGTACAGCTCGTTCTTGGCCTTGAACTTTGTGAACACGAGCGGCGCGCCCGCGCCGTCCTCCGTGCCGGACCCGTCGGTGACGGCGACGATGGCTCCTCCTCCGTCGCGGTCGCCGCCGCCGGGTGCCGCGAGCGCGCGCCGGCGCTTCACCGCCGCCTCTGCAGCCTCGATGCGCAGCGTCTGTTTCGCCTGCCACGCGTCGTGTGTCTCTTGCTGTTGCCACGCGTACCTCGCGCCGCGCTTGGCGTTGTGCCGCTCCAAGATCTCGCGGAACGAGTCGTTGTCCTCGGAGGTGTGCGTCGCGGCGAACTGGTCCAACGACATCCTCGAGTCCGCCGCCCTCGCCGCCGCCGCCGCGAGCTGCACGGGATCGACGCCGCCGTAGTACCCGTTCCGCGGCGTGCCGGGCACCGAGCTGCCGGGCGTTACCCCGCTACCGCTGCTCCCGCCGAGCGACGGGGTGTCCAAGATCCCTCCCGGGGTGCCGAGGGCGTCGCGCTGCCGCCGCTGGATGTTCTCCTGCGCGCGTCGCATCTGCTCCGGGTCTCCGCTGTTCCTCGCCTCAATCCACTCGAGCTTGTTCTTGAGCCTCGGGACGTGCGGGAAGTAATCGCGCGTGATGATGGCGTCCAGCCGCTCCGTCCACTCGTCTTCGTCGAGCACCTTCTGCTTCCGAGCCCTCTGCTGGGGTCGCGGCGCGGGCGGGGGCATCAGCGCGGCCGCGTCCCGGGGCACGCGCGTCGCCACCGCCGTTCTCCCAGTCCCGCCGTCGCCCGGCGGAGCCATGCCGACGTCCTCCCCGACCCGGGCCATCGCTCGTTGCCGATCGATCTAAGGAATGGACGCCTGAACAATTTCTCCCGCTCGGTCCAAAAAAGTCGGCGGTCGGGACGAGAGGAGAGAGGCCGCTCGAACGACGGTTCGAGGCCCACGCGCGCGCGAAATCACCTCCAAACCCTAAAACCGAACTCGTCGTTTCCGGTTTATTTCGCACGTATCCCGGGCGTGTATGCGTTACGGTCTCGTTTCGCAGAAATAGAAATTTCAATTACGAAACCAACCCCAATCATAGAGGATCTTCGCACGCGCTTCTCAGTCAGCTCTTCGTCAACCGAAAACGAGCGGGCCCGGGAGCGTTTGCGAGAAACTCGGGTTCCTGTGAGCCGCTATTTTCACGCGGAACTAAAAAGATGCCGAAAGACGGCGCGCCGTCCCTCTCAATCCCGCCGGTGCACGCTCGTGTCACCCTTACAACCCAAAAAAAAACCAAAAAAAAGAAACAAGGAAGATGTCCGCTCCCGCTGCTCCCGCCGCTCCTGCCGCGCCCGCCGCCGGCCTCTCCGCGACGAGCCTCTACTGCGGTGACCTCGACAGCAATTGCACCGAGGCGCAGCTCTACGAGCTCTTCTCCACCATCGGTCCGGTGGTGTCCATCCGCGTCTGCCGCGACCTCATCACCCGCCGTTCCCTCGGCTACGCCTACGTGAACTTCCAGCAGGGTGCCGATGCCGCGCGCGCCATCGACGTGCTCAACTTCAACGTCGTCAACGGCAAGCCCATTCGCATCATGTACTCCCAGCGCGACCCCGCGCTTCGCAAGTCCGGCGTCGGCAACATCTTCATCAAGAACCTCGACAAGGAGATCGACAACAAGGCTCTCTACGACACCTTCTCCCAGTTCGGCAACATCGTGTCCGCCAAGGTCGCCGCCGATGGCCAGGGAGTCTCCAAGGGCTACGGTTTCGTGCAGTTCGCCGAACAGGAGGCTGCGCAGCAGGCCATCGACAAGGTGAACGGGATGCTCCTGAACGACAAGCAGGTGTACGTCGGCCCGTTCCAGCGCCGCGGCGAGCGCGGCGGCGGCCCGACCACGTTCAACAACGTGTACGTGAAGAACCTTCACGAGTCTGTCGACGAGGACAAGCTCAAGGAGGTGTTCGGTGCCATCGGCAAGCTCACCTCCGTCGTCATCATGAAGGACGGCGAGGGCAAGTCCAAGGGCTTCGGCTTTGTCTGCTTCGAGGAATCCGAGGCAGCCTCCGAGGCGGTCGAGAAGCTCGACGGCTACGACAAGATTGAGGACAAGGCGTGGGTCGTCTGCCGCGCACAGAAGAAGGCCGAGCGTGAGGCTGAGCTCAAGGCGAAGTTCGACGCCGAGCGCCGCGAGAGGCTCGAGAAGATGGCCGGCGCCAACCTCTACATCAAGAACCTCGAGGACACCGTCGACGACGCCAAGCTCCGCGAGCTCTTCGCCGAGTTCGGCACCATCACCAGCTGCCGCGTCATGCGCGACGCCTCCGGCGCCAGGTACGATACGAATTCAAATAGAACAATACCCGAGCAATGCGAGCGTCGGGAGCAGGGGGGCGCTTCACCGCGTCGCCGGCGCCCGCTCGCGCGCATTCCGACGCGACGTTGGCGGAAATTATCGCGGAATTGGCCCGCACGTCTCTTCGCGGGCGTTTTTTTCCCTTTAGGGTCCCACTTTGCTGACGCCCTCTCCCGCTCCTCTCCCCTTTGCCCAACAGCCGCGGCTCTGCGTTCGTCGCCTTTTCCTCCGCCGACGAGGCCACCCGCGCGGTGACCGAGATGAACGGCAAGATGGCGGGCACCAAGCCCCTCTACGTCGCCCTCGCGCAGCGCAAGGAGGACCGCCGCATGCGCCTCCAGGCTCAATTTGCGCAGCGCGCCGTCGCCAACGGCGGCATGCCCGGCATGCCCTACGGCATGCCCCCCCCGGGCGTGCCCGGTGCCATGTACTACGGCCAGCCTCCCCCCGGCGTCATGGGCCCTCCCCAGCCCCAGCCCGGCTTTGGCTTCCAGCCCATCATGCCCCCCGGTCCCGGCCGCCCCATGGGCCCCGGCGGACCCATGCAGTACGCCAACATGCCCATGCCCCAGCGCGGCGGCATGCCCGGCCAGCGCGGTCGCGGCGGTCGCGGCGGTGCCCAGGGCGGTCGCGGCGCCCGCGGCCAGAACATGCGCGGTTTCAACCAGAACATGCCCCCCGCTCCCCCCGCGCCCAACATGCCCCCCGCTCCCGAGGCTCCCATGTCCGCCGTCGAGCAGCTCGCGGCACAGCTCCCCAACGCGTCCGCGGATCAGCAGCGCATGCTCCTCGGCGAGGCCCTCTACCCCCTCGTCGACGCCGTCGAGCCCGCCTCCTCCGCCAAGATCACCGGTATGCTCCTCGAGATGGACCAGTCCGAGGTGCTCCACCTCATCGAGGACTCCAAGGCGCTCTCCGACAAGGTCCAGGAGGCTGTCGCCGTGCTCAAGGCTGCCGCCGCGGAGGACGCCTAAGCGTTCGATGCGATGCACCGAGGCGTGCGCGAGGGCTATTCGCGAGTGCTCTCGCGGGAACTGGGAAACGGACACTGGACGGAGACTTTGCCGGGCGTCGGCGCGTGGCACCTATTACCGCGACGCGCGTAGACCGCGGCGGAGGCTCCGACAGACCGTGCGGGTTTTGGGTTTGGGTTTCGGGTTCGGGATTGGGATTAGCACGGGTTAGCACAATTCTTCGGCCTCGGCGGGGTCTCGACCGGCTGACGAACCCCGGGGAGATCGGAAACACGCGAGACGATCTCCAGGGTGTTTGAAAGCCCCGCTCGGGCACACCCCGCCGTGGCCTCCGCCGCGCGCTGCGGGCCGCTTGGCGTCGACGCCCGCGGCCCGCGGCATCATATTACGATCAACTAGGACTTTAGCGTCCTCTCTCCGTGGAGGCTGCCGCGCAAGGCAGCTAGGAGCGGAGAGGAGGATTTCACATTGGCGCGCCGGGTGAGCGTGGAGCATTTTTTGAGTCTCCCACGCGCGCGCGCGATGGACGATGACACGAGGAGAGGGAGCAGTGCGATCTATCGCACCCTCCGAGGGGACGCCGCGCCTCCACTTCGGAGCGTCTCTCTGCGAACAAAACATTCCATCGACCGGCTGCTAGTCGTCGGCTTGCGCCCTCAAGCGAGCGCGCCGACGACGCCGAACACACGCACTCTCGTTTCGCCGACTTGTTTCGGCGAACGCATTCCCTGTGGGGGAGAGGTGGGCGGGATCCTGTTGTGTGGGGATCGAGGACCGCCAGCTCCGGAGCAAGACCCGACGAGGTCGGGTCGTCTTCCGATCATAACGGACGGACGTTTTAGGTACATTTCCTGCAGTCTCTGTCTACTTTCTGAAAATACAAAATACAAAAAACTTTTCTCTCCCTCTCTCTCCCTCTATCTAAGATCGTCCACTCCCGATGAGAGTATCTCCACCGCTGCGGCGACGTCTCCCCTCGCGTCGTACAGCGCCCGTCGCGCGTCCCCGGCCGGGAACCCCATCTCCGTCAGCGCCGCCAGACCATCCGGGTCCGTCGCGGGCGACGCCGACGAAACAGATTCAGACAACACAGCCTCCGAAGCGACAGCCGCCGCCGTCGCCGCCGTCAACGCCGCCGTCACGGGCACCTCCATCGACTCCATCGGGCCCGCATCGTTCATCACTCGCGTAGACGATCGAGAGGCGGCGCCGTGCGGGGTTCGGGCCACGCGCGCGGCCGCCGCCGCCGCGGCCGCCGCGGCG
>CEPC01002276.1_pt1 | contig 13592 bp, 10 predicted proteins | sample 530651 | NCBI WGS metagenome assembly CEPC01 (sample SAMEA2620828, study PRJEB7988) | marine metagenome | biome: marine biome (ENVO:00000447); feature: deep chlorophyll maximum layer (ENVO:xxxxxxxx); material: "saline water (ENVO:00002010), including plankton (ENVO:xxxxxxxx)" | depth 65 m | reverse complement strand
CCAGCCTCATTTTTTCAAGCGCTCTCCTCAGAACTGTTTTATTACTTTGTTAATTTGATCCACTATCAACTGCTCATCACAATCCTTGGCGAAGTTAACGTTGAAGAAAATCTCTTTTGTGATGTCTCCCTTATAGTTTTCTGATACTTGAAAATTAAGATATAGTAAGTTATTTATTTTGAACGTGTTTCTATGATTGGATATCATATCATATATTCTTTCATTAGATGGGAACGAATAACTGGCTTTTTGTTTTTTCTTTTGATAGATTGATAAGAAATTGCGTTTATAAGAAGCGAATTCATTAGATTTGATCGCATTAAATTCATAGACATTCTCATTTGAGTCTTCTTTAGCGTGCTCCATTCGTGAGTTGTACGTTTTGAAATTTGTTTTTCGAAATGATTTGTATTTGAGTTTCTTGACCTTCTCAAAGATGTCATAGAATGTGTTATCCGAGACATTAGTGTCATAGTGCAAATCATCTTTCTTTTTACCAATTACAAATACTTCGATGTAATTTACTCCATCACAAAAAAGAGGGAGCTGCATTGATTAAGTTAAATTCAAATATGATATCTTGTTTATAAATCCTTTTTGCGATAAGGTGAAATGAAAAAAATAACTTTAAGAATCGCCGCCCCATGTACCTGTTTTAACATTTGAAGGCACGTTAGTGTCAGATTGATTGACTTTGATCTCATCATCTTCATCAAAGTCTTTGGTCGTCCAGAAATCGAAACAATTTTTGTCATCATCATATGCTTCGAACGACGGGTCGGCACCTTTCAAATTTGTACACATCTGCAGCCGATTACCTTTCGCTCGAAGCGCTACATTTTCATTTAATCTAATGAAATCCGCCGATTGATTATTAAGAGAGTTTCTGTTGATCGTCTCCAATGATATATCAGCTTTCATTTTTGATTCAAGCATGTCATATTTTTTATTTTTCGCTTGCATTTCCTGCAATTTTCGGGTATTCGTAACGATACTTTTTCTCAAGTCCGTAACATCCCCAGAATCAAATGACTTTAAGTCCCTGATTTGGTCATCTTGTACTATTGCCTCAAGTCTTTCTTTGCTAACAGGATTAAGGTAAACCAATGTTTTCTCTTCACCGTCCGCCGATTTTTTCCTTGCGTAATCCCTCTCCAATATTTCTTTTGTAGCGACATTTGATAAATCAACTTTAGGAAGAGGAACCTTTGTTCTAGCGCCAGAAAGGTAGCTAAGAACAAGGTCATTACCTTCTACTGTAATGCCCTTGATAGCAACTTCTGATCTTGGCAATTCAACAATTTGTTTAGCAAGCTGTGGGTCCGAGAATGTGACTTCTAAAACATTGTTGGCCTTATCCATTGATATGCCACTTACAGTTTTCCTCAGAGAAGGATCACTCAATGCGTCGCTGACGGCGCTTGCTTTTGCGTATCGTTTATCTAAAGCTTCAGAGAGTGGTGTGCCGTTGAATTTTATGTTGTTGAGTTCAGATGATTTCAGGTTTATCTTTTCAGCATTTATATTTTCCGCAGATATAGTGTTTGGAAATGTCACTGTGTTTGGCATGTATTTGTCCGCATTTTCTCTCATATCTTTCCGAATCTCTTCATGAAGATCGCTTGGATCTTGCTTATTAAAAAATTTGCTATTTTGTTGTGCCCCTGATATTGCCATGAAATTTTTGATGTTTGTTTTTACAGAGTCTATTTCCTGCTTGACATTTACTTTATTATTAGGATCCCCTATGAACAGATAGGGTGTGGTGACCGATTTTGGTTTGATCCCGCCCTCTGCATTTTTAATGTACTTTTCTACTTGTCCTCCAATTCCACTATCGGAAGAAGACTGCGACTTTAATATTTGCTGGTCTATGAATTCAGATAAGTTATTATCGTCACTATCCTTTATATTTTTGAAGTTGTTTATGTTAACTTTCGTTGAATTCAAATTCAAGCCTGCGCCATTGAAATTAACCTCATTTCCGAGTCTCTTCCAGTTGAAGTCAGAGTCGTTGAAATTTATTACACCGTTTTGCATGTTTAATTCGCCTCGTCGCAGGTTCATCTTACCATCTTTCATTTCTAAATTCTGATCAGGCTTAAATCTTACAGATTTATTTGGTGAAATGTGGGAATCTGATTGGAAATCTTTGCTGTATATAGGTACGCTTCCGGTGGTCCGTTGAGTCGTTAAACCATTCATCTTCAGGTCGTTGAGTAATGATGAAAATTTGACACCCTGAACAGTCAAATCTTTCTCAATTTCTGCGGTTTCAGCATTGATAGATGTTAGATCAACTTTCGCGTCCTTCATCTTTTTCACGAGATCATCATCTGATACATGGTCCTGGAATGCTTTTGCGTATTCAGCTTTCGTGTTGCCTACCTTCCCAGCAATCTGAGTGGCGTTATCATTAATTTTTTTGTTTGTAAGGGCGTTTTCCTGCTTAACTGTTTTCAGAATCTCCATTTTTGTTTTTACGGTGTTACCTTCAATTTTTTTTGAGTTTTCTTGTATTCTGTCGTTGAGATCATTCAAGGAAATGTCTCCATTCAATCCTCCTGTGACGCTTTTCAACATATCTTTGAGTTCTTCATTATTGCGATTTATCGATTCAACATTTGTAATTAGTTTTTTATCTACCCTGTTGATATCGTCTTCGTTGTTTTTTACATCTCGGTATATATCTGTTGAAGACATCGCTTGATTAATTTTCTGTGGGATCTCAGTAACTTTCAAATACTCTTCTCTGATCCTATTTATTTTGGAGTCATTGTCATCTAATCTTCTTCCATAACTTGCAATGTTATTCTTGTTTGCAGAGGTCTGAGCGATTAAACTGTTCATGTTGTTGAAGTCAGGTTTATCGTCAAAGTACCTTTCGTTCATCTTGTTCTCTAAATCATCTACACGAAGGAAAGATTTCTTGTATTGGTTATCGTTGTTACTTATTGTTGTTTTAATGTTCTGATCTTGCCTCTTGTAATCCTTCTCCAACGCTGAAATTTTATTTGACGTTATGTCGCGTATGTTATCTAACACAGCTGCAGCTTTATCATCCATTTTCACACTATCAGATACGAACGATTGAAATTTGGAATCTATGAAGTTCATTGTATCTTTGTTCAGTTTAGATGCGTAATTCATGTTGTCCTGTAATTTTGAGGTGGTTTTACTTTTAAAAGAGTTGAAATCATTTGTAAGCATGCCATGTCTATCGTCCAGATTACTGTGATTGAATTGCAACTCCCCAACCTTCGCATCGTTAAACACTTTGTATTGATCTAATTTGTTGTTCAAAACATCAGCTCTTTTATTGATTAATTCGTTGTTTGTTCTGACTCTATCTGTAATACCAACAACGTTTGCATTAGTTATGTTCTTGAATCCTCGGAATCTCGTGTCTATGTTTTCGGTCCTCAGCTTAGACTCTCTTTCTACACGACTCATCGAATCTTTTATCCCACGATGTTCATTTAATATTTTAGCGTCGTTTTCGTTGACGTTATTTATCAGCGCCAAGATTTGTTTCTTAGTCAATTGATTGTTAGCGATAATCTGTTCATTTATCTTGTCTGTGTTCGACCTTATATTGTCGATATTTCTATTATTACCTGCAATGTACAATGCCGAAGTAGATGCAGCCCCGAGGGCGAGGATAGATACAAGTACGGATAAAGCGTTATACATATCACCTATTATTGTATACAAAGAGAAAAAGAATTTTTGAATATCATCATCTACTGACTGGACTGATCTCTTTATTGATCTCTTGATAAATATTATCAAGTTCCACATACATTTTTGCCATTTTCTCTAATCCCCGTTTACCGAGTCGTTGACCCACCCCAGCTTCAGCGTTCTTCAGATCAACAATCCTGGATTGAATAGCTCGATCGAGTTCTTCTTTTGTTCCTTGTGGGGGCTTATACGTATGCTTCTCAAATTCCTTTGCAATTTCTTTGAGAATGTTCTGCATTTCAACGGTTAATCGGCCCTGATATTTTACATAAAATGCCTCTTTTACTTTCAAGAAGCCGTTCTTCAATATTGTTACCAATCTTTCAATAAAGTTATTCAAAAACTCTCTTCTTGCTTTGAATAAATCCTTGGCATTGACAAAGGCACCTTTCATTTGTTCTATAGATGTCGCTATGTTTGCAGTTTTTGTATTACCACCAAAAAATTCAGGTTTGGGGGAAGCCTGGGGAAATGGTTCCAGTTCAGGGTTGATTATACGTGGCTGTGAACTAACTTGACTAGACAACGGAGAAGCAGCAAGTGCATTGTTCTTGTTGGGCTGGTCTTCTGCTGCTTCAGAAGTCACTGCTTCTATATTTTGATTTAAGGTTGCAAGAAGACTCTCCAGCTCATTTATCAAATTGAAATCGGAAGCTTCACCTTCCATCGTTTCTAAAGATTGTAGAATTTGGGGGTAATCTCCTTGGTCTACAAGTTTTTCTTGCCGCTTTTGAAGATCTTTTACGAGTGCTATCGCGCGAATAGTCATAACATTAATTGTATGATCAACTAGCAGCGAATCGAACTTGTAGAATTTGATGTATTTTTCCATAAGCTCAAATTTATTATTTATCTCAATTTTGATCTGTTTCAATTCTTCGGTTGGACTATCCGTGTTACCTATTTCTTTATTGTAATCTTTGATTGATTTGATATTAAAAGTTCTCAGCTTCTTCAGTTCATCTTTCATCTTTATAACGTCATTCCTATAATCGGCTTCTACCTTGCGATCCTGGTCGATATTGAACAAGTCTTTGTATTCATCAGACTCAAAATTATATCTTATGGCTCGGTCAATGATATCTTTGATTTTTTCAACAACCTCTGCTCTACCAAAATCTCCAAACACATAGGTTGATTTGTCAGAGAGTCTCAACTCAAGTATCGACCTTCGAGCTAAATTACTGTCCGGAGAGTTTAATTCGTCATTATCTGTATTGCCGAACCCAAAAAACGACATTGATAAAATCTATATTGAATTAAACAAAGAAAATAAAAATGATTTTCTTATTTTCCTCCTAAATAGTTTAGGTTATGGGTCGTTTTTTTCAACTTTTTCAAAGAGCATCTTGAACACACGCGTCCGACATATAACACACGCCCCGGGAAAACATGTCAATATCCGATTCTCTTAAAAATTTAATGTCGATTGTCTTTGAATACCGAGACAAAGTTCCTGGAGGGGTGCATTTACAAATGTGCAACGAACTTGGGGCTTTGTGGACCATGACGCAGCATTCCGAACACGCAAACTCGAACGGCAGTAGCATCTCTTACGAAACGGCGGTTGGGGAAAATGAAACTATTGATCGCGACGTTTTCATCGAACTGGATTCATATATCTTCCACGTCAACACTGCCATGGAATACGACTCCGAATATTTCCAATGGTGTAAGGACGTGAAGGAGTGGATGGCCGACCCTGGTAAGAAGACGGTTCCGGAAAAGTATTACAAAAGATGCACGGAATTATTTCTGAAGAAATTGAATATAAACTACGTCCCACTTGGAGACAAGAGTTTCACGCTAGAAGGTCTTAGACAATACGGGGTAAAATTGGGTATGGACGATGAAGCTGTATACAAATTCTACTTCGCTCAACTCGGTATTCTTTACGATAACCTCATAAGTAAAGAGCTTTTCACCTCTGACTACTACTGGGACGAGTTTACCCGCAGTTCCGGACACGAGCATCTGTTACGATTCTTACAACAAGGACAAAGATCTATCTTTTGGAGAAGTATATGGAACATGCAAAGATATAACCGTGTAGACCGGCTGAGTACGTACGACGAAAACGTATCCGGAGCAAACGTATCAATTCAGAGTGCATTTGTTGCGACATAAAAAAACAATTCAGCTGTAGAATTGGCACTCCGCGCCATAGGTGTATTCCTCAGTGTTAAATACACTATCACACGTTACGTTATCAAAAGGCAAGAGCATTTGTTCATATCTTTATTTGTAAAATGAACAGGACTTGCAATCTTTTTCGTGCCCTTGTTTAGTGCTTCCTCTATTTGAACATCCGTATCACCCCAGCGTTCGCCACGAGCACCGTGAAGAGAAGGAGTGTGTTGAACAAGCCGCGGAGCAATTTGTCGTCATGAAGTTGAAACGTAATTGCGGGTCGACTTCCTGGGATATCCCTGAATGGAATTTCACCAATGCTGTGTTCGTGAGGTGGAACGCATGGTTGTTCGATTTTCATGGAAGTGCATGTATTTTTTCTGTAATTGAAGACATTTCCTTCGGTTGAATTGCAAGCTAACTTCATTTTTGACTTCTTCACACATATATCCTCTGAGTCCCCATTATTGAGGCATTGCTTATGATCAAGATCTTCTATATAAACATTCGCGTTATCATCTAGGTCGTATCTCTTGTCATCTTTGAAGCAATATCTATTCAATCTAGACTTTTCATTAATTATTTTGTGGTCGTGTATATCTTTTCGAGGAGATTGAAACATATTATGATTCCAAGAGCAAGTATGTTTGACGTCATCCCACAAGCATTCGTCATTACAATTTCTCTCTGTCTTGATATCCTCGCACTGTTTAACCTTCATTGAACATGTGCCGTTAAGCTCATCACCGGTCCATTTACACCGCGCATACTTATCACACTCTTTAAGCGTGGCTGCTTTCGAGCATTGAGATCTAAGACAAACTATTTTATCTTTTGTAAGGACACGTTCGTCAATTGTTTTCTCCATGTTTTTATCAGCATGTGTCATATTTTTATCGGCATAATTATTTACTGGTTTTTCCCTCCTAGGAAAAAGCCATATGTAACAGAACAAAATCGATATAAAATGCAATATAGCTTGTTTAAAGAATGTTGATTTATTGCTTTGTGTATATGAGAAAATAACGAGAATCGCACTTACAAATACGAATATATGCTTTAGCTCCATTGAATAGTACGAATATTTTTTTGAGAGTTTAGACCGATCAATTATCTTTTTTTCTCAACAAGAATATAATGGACACTGTTTTGTCACTGTTCTCTACGACACTTTTAGTCGTTCTCATATTCGTCGTGTACAAAAATAATCGTGATATTGATAAATTAAATGACTCTGCGGTCAATATCAATCAATACATCAAGCGAGGAGAAGTTAATGATGATCACATATTCAAGACTAATACTGAAATAATGAATTATCTTCGTTCAAGGGACAGCATGAAACAAGAACTCGAGTTGCTGAAAGCTAAGGTTAGATCTAATGAAGAAGTAAACATTGAACAAAACAAAAGACTGGAGAAATCTGATCGCATCGACAAAGAACACAACAGGCAAATATCTGAGATTCAAGATACTTATAGGTCGGATATAAACTACCTGGTAAACCTAAGTCTAACTGACATGAGGAAACATTTTCCCAATGAATCAGAAGATGAGAATTTGAAAAAATATCGAGAATTGCTCTATTTTTATGTCTTGTTAAGTTTGAAAGAGTATAACTCTTTACTTTCTATGCCTTTGGATGAATTCATAAACATGTACGGTAATGATGTGGCATATGTATTAGCTGAAAGCATATACACTTTCAAAGTGTACAACACTACAGATGGATTTCCATCCACATTGCTTATCAGAGATGAGATAAAGAAAATTCTCAAAGATTCGGTAAAATTGAATTTCCTGGTCAGAACATATTTCCCAAGAATGTTCACGTACATTGAGACGAATAGGGAAAGTCTGTTTGAAAAGCTGGACGAGATCTCTAAATCCAGAGGCAAATCTTTTGAAGGTTTGTTTACCTCTTCCCCCGAAGATCCGTTTTGGAAGTTCGTCATGCAGGAGTCCAAGGTAGATGTTTCAAAGCTTAACGCTAAGGTAAAGATGTATTTGTTCGATGAGTTGCCTACATTCTACACAAGATCTCTCTATTTTAATGCGGATCAAAATGCTTACATAAAGGAGTTGGAAGATAATATGGTTACGATGCCTCTTAAATCTTGCTCGTCACTTGAGGAGTTTTACAAGTCGTGGAGCTCATTTAATGTCGTCAAGAAGCCGGGTATCGCAATGGTTCCTGAAACCGAAAAAACAAAACTGCTAAAAAACATGATCAATACGAATAAGATATTCAAAGGAATCTATATGAGAAGAGTCGAACAGTATAACAACATTTTGGCAAAACTACCAAAATGCGACCTCCCTGTGTTACCAGTTGAACACAGAGTGTTTTACGATTCAAAAGATCTAACAAACGTAAACACTAAAGAAGAAGAAGGCGATGACAAAAAAATCTCAAATGTACTGAATCTTCTTTGAACTCATCTTCAACTTGAATGCGATTGTCTGTCTCAATATGTTTGAATAGCGATCAGGCGCCAACCCACGGTGATATATGTTTGATTTGAACATGACGGCTCTTTTCACATATGGCTCAATGTTTATTATCCCATCTTTCATTTTCATCTGTGTAAATCCTCCTATAGAATCGATATTACTTTCATTTATGTCGCTTACATATATTAGTAGAGTGTACCTATCATCATGCTCGTGATCTTGATGGTAGCTACCATCTTGACCGTAGGTTTGACCGTTCGCATATACGCGGTCAACATCGAACTTCTCCCCATACCTTGTTTCAACCAACCTCATGATTTTTTTTATGAACGCAATATTAAATTGCGTGAATAATTGACAAAACCAAAATGTTGTTGCTCCTTCAACCGAGGAGTACCCTCCGTGTTCCCATTTGGAGTTATTTATCGCGGCTTTAGCATCGTCTAACAAATTATCTGATAAGAAATCGTCGATCACGTCCAGCTCCTTCATGACCAATTAATTATCATAAAACCGCTAATCTTTAAGTTCGTTTTGATTTGAAATCTGGTGTCGTATAAGTATTGTCAATATCATATTCGGCCAATTGTTTCTTGCGTTGTTTCTCGAGATTGATTATTTCCTGTTCACAAATATGTATTTTGTAAGCAAACATTTCTGAGTTAGATTTCCATAAATCCAAAGCAATACGACAGCGAAGCAGATTTATGTCACTCGGATGAACCCTAAACTCATAACTGTCTGCTTTGTTCTGTAATTCGTCACGTGGAATCACGCAATTTTTAAAACGCCCACAATAACCTAATAACTTCTTCAAAAATGCGCACACATAATATCCACAATCAATTTGATTTTTCTGATTTGAAACTTCCAGCTTAATATCGTCGAAAATACGTACTCTCCGCGGAGAATAAATCTTCTTAACATACTTTTTTAGTATCTTTGTTATGGATTCGGTATCATGTCCATATGGATTTCCAACATAAGAATCTAAATGTAAGAAATACCCCTCTGAGAAATACCCCCCCCGATACCTGTCAACTCCTAAACTTGTTCGAAAGTATGCCATCAAACTAAAGTGGTTTTCTTCAAAAATAGGGAACAAAAGTAAACTTTTCTGGTTCAAGTCCCGGGTGTTTATATTTTCATTTCCTTCGCACAACAACTTTGCCACGAACAATGTATCAAAAAGATGCACATTGTTTATATTTGTGTCTGAGGTAAGCTCTTTTAATGTTCTCAATAAAACATGTTGTAGAATCTTATCGTTCATCATTCTGCCCTCCTTCAAACACGATAAATCTGAATTGTGTAAAGTTTCTCCGGTTGACGATGAGATGCCTTGGCACTGAATATACGTGCTTATAGTTCGGTTGTAACAGTTGTCACATTTCAAGTTTCTCAACTGATATCCAGGGGCATCGTTTGCTTTACATTTCTTTCCACAGCGACAAATTAAGTCTAAAGTTGTCTGTGCCGCCAAGGCATCCCTCTGTTCTTCCATCCCGGCCGCCCTTTTGACTTTTGGTCAGTTGCCGGGAAAAATAGATACGATCTCCTCCAAACAAAGACGGTCACGATTTGATTTTTACTGCAAACCGTTCATACCGTGGATCATACCGGGGAGGGGAACTTTGAAGAAGATCAACCGCGCGCAACAGAGAGACGGCGGGCGTGAAGTTGTGCGCGGCGTGTTTCAAAAAAGTATGATATTTTTTTCAAATCATATTCAAAAAAAATTTGAATTTAAAAACTTATGTCAGGCAACATCTTCCTCACTTGCCGCGCGCATTTGCAGGCACCCCCATGACAGTAGATGGGATAGCGGAGGAGACCAAGAAGCGGCGTTTATACTCATGGGGTGAATGCAAAAAGCCGCCCAAGTCTGTCGCATTGGAGCTGTCAAGAAATATGTTACCGGATGGAGTAGTCACGCGCATCTCTCCAAGCACTTATAAGAACAACACTCCTCGAAAGAAAGCTCGCAAGCTAGATAAAGATATAAAGGCAACTCTCGACGATCCTGCAACCGGCTTTGATATAGGCGTGCTGCGACGCACATACATAAATAACTTTGGCCCGGCGCCAAATACAACAGATCCAATCGAGCTACGCGATCTGTTAATAGACGCCGCACTTGATGAACAAATAGCAGCAGGTATTGACTCGGTGGATATAATTCGCGAGTCAATACCTAAACATGCTTTCAATAACTTGCTAAGAGTAATTGAGCTGCATCGAGACGAGCTTGACTCTATGTCACCAAAACGACATAATATCGCAAAGAAAAGAAAGGCGTGTGTAGCGTGCAGAAGAGAGAAGGATTTATTAAGGAATCCCGACGGAACAATTTGGTGTAGTGGTTGTTGGGACATAGGAATGTTGAACACTCCAACTAAGGATAAGTTTTGAAAACATCATATGAGTAGCTCGAGTGGGCAGTGATCCGACCCCTCTACATACTGCAAAGTTTTGCAAGATTGGTGTACACCATTTTTAATGAAAAAGTAGTCTATTCGCCACCCTTTATTCTTCTTTCTCATTCCGCCTAAATTACTCCAAAATGTATAATGATTCGATAAAGTTAAATCTATTGACGATTTGAATGTATCAACGTATTCATGATCTTTTACCAAGGATGAAAGCCATCGTCTTTCTTCGTCGTGAAATCCTGCTACTTTGTTTTTGAATTTTTTCGCATCATACACATCCGAATCTTCGAGTGCAGCATTGAAGTCACCGCATAATATAATAGTTGAATCTGGATACCTCGTTTCTACCTCTTCTATATGTCGCATGAAATCAGCATTCCATTCATTTATCCGGTACGATAAGTTCTTCAATCCTTCACCGCTGTTTGGTACGTATACGTTGACAATGACAAGATTGTGATCTTTAAGTTTAGCAGTAAGTACTCGACCATTCAAATCGTGAGTAACATTTCCCAGTCCCACTTGAACAGATTCAAAGGGAAATTTTGATAATATACATGCTCCAGCGTATCCTTTCTTCGCGGCCTCTTTTGTATGAATTATGTATGGAAATTTCTCAAAGCCCTTTAAAGTTTTATTTCCATTCGCATCTTCACAAAGTAAGACATCCAGGTTACACTTTTGTTCTTGAAAACACAAGATTTCGTACTTCTGCTGATTCACTTCACTGTTCATGAATTTCATGAATGCCCCGTTTGAATCTTTCAACTTAGCGCGCAATCCATTAATATTCCATGTCAAGATTCTCATTTTTTCATATTGCACTCTTAAGTTTTAAGTGTTTTTTCCAAACAAAATTTTAGGGTTTTCAAAATATTTCAAATTTTATTTTGAGGTACACTCTGTCCAATCAGAACTCTCCATTTGAATTTTGACCAATCACCTCCTCGGAAATTAAAAATCTGTGACGTTTATTTTTTTTTAGGCGACACGCGCATCTCACAAAACGACGCAACCTTGACAAGATCTGCATACGTATCATCCAAACACGCCACGTCCAAGCATAAGCATAGCACGGCGTCGGACATGACGTCGATGTTCATAGGCAAAGGTGACGCTCAAATAATCGACTATTTAGTTTTTAAAAGACTAGGAGTATGCGACCCGATGGAAGTACTACGGACCGGCTTGGACGACCATCCCAACTCCGAGCCCATCACCGAGCCCATTCTATTACCTGGACACGACAGTTATAACTCAGATGAAATCGACAAGTTCGCCAATCGTGTCGTGTTTTTCAACAATCCTACTGGGAATGCAAGTAAGCAGAGATGTTTCTGGCTGGCAAAGAGCGGGAACACGTTAACCCTTAAGCCATTTGCTTCTGCTGTGAAGTATTATGACGAATACTTGGGATCTTCCGCCAAATGGAACTTAAACGACGTGCAAAGAATGATGGAAAGGGTTGATCCTGTTGATGTTCAGGAAAACCACCACACAGTATACCATGTCGCGATCGAAGACGAGGATGCTTCTGATAATGATTTTGAAGTGACTCCTGCTCCTATTGCAAATACTGCTTTGCCAAAATCCCCGGCTAAGGCCAAATCGCCGGCTAAGGCCAAATCTCCGGCTAACAATACATCATCACCGAATCCATCGCGCATTCTAAGGAGGACTTCAACAGGCGCCAGATTCAAGTCTCCTTCGGAACAGAAAGAGATAATGGATTTAGAAAGATCTGTCAAGGATAGGCAGAATGAACTAAATGCTGAACAAGCACGTTATCAAGAAAAATGGGAAAGGATTCTTCAAGATATCAAAACAGCTTTGGATAACATCGCCGCAGGACATGAAGCAGACAAAGACGCGCTTTCAATGTTTATATCCAACAGCATTTATAACAAGACTGGAAACTTTGAGGATCCACCGGAAGACTCTGATCCTGATGACCTCATCAAAAAGCTTCACAACTTTCTTAAGGATCACTGGAACACTAAATACCCCGAGCTTTATGGTAAAGCTTTGAGTCGTAAAGAAACAGAGCTAGCTACAAACATTGGTTACAAAAGTCCCACCGACATCGCAAAAGTGATTTCTGCCGTTGGTCATGATACTGATTCTCAATCTGATGAGCAGGAGCAACCTGCTACTGATACTGATTCTCAATCTGATGAGCAGGAGCAACCTGCTACTGATACTGATTCTCAATCTGATAAGGAAGTTGCTCCTGATAAGGAAGTTGCTCAATCTGATGAGGAAGTTGAGAAGAACAACTTCTTTGGGAACCCTGGAAGCTACAACGGGTATGGGAAAGGCATGCGGCGGCGAGGCGAGAAACAGCCCGCAGTTGGTGTGTCGGAGACAGTATCAAAAGGCTTAGCCACTAAGAAAACCGCCAAGAAAAAGGGACGAAGCACTCAAAAACGTCCTGTTGCCGTTGCAAAGAATGATAAAAGGACCTGGACCTGGAACGCTGATCTACACAAGCAGTTCATTGACGCGGTCGATCGGCTTGGTGACAGGGTGACGGCAAAAAGTATACACGAATTAATGAACGCCCCAGGGCTAGAGCACAAACACATCACAAGTTATTTACAAAGGTACCGTAATGGGAACTTAAAGTCTCCTTCAGCCAAGAAAGCTGGTGGTGAGGACTCGCGTTCAATATATCGCGAAGCGTATGATCTTTTGAAGGAAGAGGGAAGGCAGAACAAATCGAAGAAAGGAGGAGGAAAGGTTCCTGCTGATACGTCAGTCAAACAAACAAAGAAGCGAGGGGGCCCTCGCCCTGGAGCTGGAAGACCTTCCGCCAAGAGACCAAGAGGTGCC
>CEPC01102817.1_pt1 | contig 13605 bp, 5 predicted proteins | sample 530651 | NCBI WGS metagenome assembly CEPC01 (sample SAMEA2620828, study PRJEB7988) | marine metagenome | biome: marine biome (ENVO:00000447); feature: deep chlorophyll maximum layer (ENVO:xxxxxxxx); material: "saline water (ENVO:00002010), including plankton (ENVO:xxxxxxxx)" | depth 65 m | reverse complement strand
CGGGATCGACGAACGCGCGGCCTTCCGCTCGCGAGGTCGATCGTCCCGGGCCTTGAGGGGCTCGGACATTGAGTCGAAGATCCATGTGTGGACTTCTTTTGGCCGGATCCGGCGTCCGGCGCATCCATATCGCGCCGTCGCGGGCGTGATTCCGGGCCCTCAGCCTCGGAAACCCGAGATGGTTTTCCCCGTGTTGGCCGGGTTGAACGAAAAGGACAGTCGCGAAGCGCTCCGAGCGTTCGTGAGCGTCCCTCGGTCATCCATCGCATTCTCTGTTAATGTTACCGGGCGCACCCGCGCGGTTCTCGCGAGTTTCATCGCGCTGACGACTCTCCCCTTCTCGCTCCCACCGCAGATCAACGACATCTCCCTCGAGGACTACATCGGCGTCAAGTCCAAGCACGCCGTGTACGTTCCCCACACCGCGGGCCGCTACGCACAGAAGCGCTTCCGCAAGGCGCAGTGCCCCATCACTGAGCGCCTCGTGAACGCGCTCATGATGCACGGCCGCAACAACGGCAAGAAGCTCATGGCCGTGCGCATCGTCAAGCACGCCATGGACATCATCCACCTCCTCTCCGACCAGAACCCCATTCAGGTTATCGTCGACGCCATCATCAACGCGGGCCCCCGTGAGGACGCCACCCGCGTCGGTTCCGCGGGTGTGATTCGCCGCCAGGCTGTCGACATCTCCCCCCTCCGCCGCGTCAACCAGGCCATCTACCTCATCACCACCGGCGCGCGCGAGGCTGCTTTCCGCAACGTGAAGACCATTGCCGAGTGCCTTGCGGACGAGCTCATCAACGCGGCGAAGGGCTCCTCCAACTCCTATGCCATCAAGAAGAAGGATGAGCTCGAGCGTGTGGCCAAGGCCAACCGCTAATCGACGTGTTGGAGACGAGGCGGGGTGGTCGTCGGCTGACGTTGGGTCGGCTGACCTTTCCGCTCAACGGGGGTGTTTATGGGTTTGGTAGTGGCTCTTTGAGCGTCGCGAGCGAGCTTGGCGGTGCGCTGGAATGTGATGACGTTCCCTTGTAATGAAGTAAGCTCTCGGACGGCGGGTCCACTTTTTAAATCGTGTCGTGTCGCCTCCCGTTCCTTGGCCTCTTGCCGCGGTCTTGTCCCCCTTCGAAGCCGGAATGCTATTATTACCCTTTTGATTTGCCATTTTTTTGTTGGACAAGATCTGGAGTCGGTGAAGCTTCAAAAGTTTCAGACTGCTGGACAGGGCACGACCTCAGGTTTCGCGACCACGTCTCACAAACCGAGGATGGCACATTTTGCACTGCGCGCCACGCGGTCCGAGCGGTGGCTGGCCGTCGGCCCGGCTTGAGGCCGCGCGCTAGGCGTCCCATCATTCCCAGAGACGTCGGTCGGAGCGGATAAGAGGCGCGTGGGGGGCTGTATCGTGGATCGTGGTCCCCGCATTTGTGCCGGATACGATCATCCGGCCCGACCGACAGACTGGACACACTTATTGGTATCTGAACGGAAAAAAACCCCGAGGGGAGAGGAGGGTGTAGAGCGCCGCTATGCCGCCGCTTCCGACCTTCAGGGTTTTGTCCAAGGTGGATCTGAAGATAGCGACTCGCAACTTCAGGAGCGATGAGAGGTTTGGCGAGGAGGGTCCGAGGTGAGTGCTCGGCCGCAAGAATCGAAATCTTGCTTGTATAGGGGCGGATTCAACTTTCGCCCCGCTCGTCCCCCACAGCAGTCAACAGCCACGATTTGTTCTTTAACTGACCGTATGAACGTCCCAACACTTGGTGCCTTGTCTCGCAGCGGCATCGCTTACAAGGGGAAACTAGGAGAGACGGCTATCGCGGTCAAGGTGGCCAGCGGTGAGTCAACCAAACATTTCAGACTCTCGCCCCAAAAATAGCCCAACCTCCTGCTGAACCCGACCCTGTTCACGCTCCGTCCGCAGGCTCGGGCACGGGGATCGACAAAGATCCAACCGCGCGCGACTTTATGAAAACCCTGATCCTGAAGCAGCCCCCCAACCACCCGAACGTGGTGCCAATCATGGGAATATCGCTGGACGGGGGACAGTGCGTGATGTCCGCGCTCGCGCCGGGCGGATCACTGGAGTCGCGGCTCACGCAGCTGAACTGGTTTCAGAGGCTGAAGGTAGCGCAGGGTGCGTTCACCGGACTCGCGGCGTTGCACAAGGCAGGAGTGGTCCACGGAAACCTGAAGACCACGAACGTCTTCGTGGCTCTCGACGGCCTGGACGGGCTGGTGGGCGACTACGCGGCGGGGCGAAGGCCGGATTTCGAGAAGATGGCGCCGAGCGTGCTCAACTACTACGATCCAGAGTTCGTCAAGGGCAACGAGGCGACGAACGAATCCGACGTGTACTCGCTCGGCATCGTCCTCCTCGAGCTATTGGCGTCCCAGAAGGACGGGGAGGTTCCCGCGGTCCAGAACAGGGGCGATCGTGGAGGCGGACCCCTGGACGAGTTTGCGGACGCCGCCGCTTCCGGAGGCTGGCCGGAGGACGTGGCGAGAGAGGTCATCGAGCTGGCGTCGGCGTGCGTGAGACCCAACGCCAGGCGGAGGAAGAGCGCGGATGTCATCGCCAGGGCGCTGAAGCGGATCGCCCAGGACGAGGTGGACGAGGCTGGAAACGTGGTGACGCTGATGCGGCTTGCAGACAAGGCGTGCGGCATGGCGAGGGATCAATCCGCCAATCTGCCAAGGTTCGACAAGATGCGCGCGAGGGAGAGGGCGCAATTCGAGTTCGCGGCGCTTAAGCTTCAGGCCAGGTGGAGAGGAAGGGTCGCGAGAAGACGGTTCGAGAAGCTCAAGAGATCAGGAGCTTCGTCGCAAGTTGTCTCCGATGAGAGCCTGGACGCGATTTTCACCCCTGAGCAGGTCAAGGCTGCCGTGTTCATCCAGACCAGATGGCGAGGTATAATGGCGAGGAAAAAAACCCGCAAGCTGATTGCGCAAAAGAAGGGTGTCGCCCTTCAGGAAGAAGATGCCAGCACCGCCCTGACCAGGAAACAGCTCAACGAGATGGCCCTGGCGGAGCAAGAGGCCGAGGAGCGCGAGATTTTGCACGCGGAGATTTTCGGCCGCATAGCCGCCATGCTCGCGGATGGTGACCTGGAGGTACAGAGGGTGGGTGCCACCGCTCTCGCGATTTATACCGACAGGGATGAGTCGCCCGATCCGGCGGAGGCGGCGAACTGCGCTGTCAACGCCGGGGTTCTCGGCCCCCTTGTGCATGTGTTCACCTCCAGGAACCGGGTTGCGGTGATGGAATCTGCGAGGGCGCTGGAGAACATCACCGTGGAGTTACCCGCGGAACAGAATCGCGCGTTGCGTGCAGGAGCGCTGGAGGCGTGCCTCAGGCTCATCGCGGATAGTTCTCACCCGGTCACCCTCAGAGCTAGCGGTGCGAGGGCGCTCAGGGGTCTGTTGCTCCAGAACCCACCCGCGTGTCGACGAGCCGTAGAGAAGGGTGCGCTCGACGCGCTCACCGCGCTGATGCAGGTCAAAGACCCGGAGGCCCAGAGCTCGTCATCTACGGCGCTCGCAGGTCTCGCGGATGCCGACAGCGAGATCCTTCAGAAACTTGGGGTCGAGCGGCTCGTGGGCATGGCGGTGAGAGCGCGGGATGCGCCAATGCGCGCGGCGACAATCGCGTTTGTCAGCAAGCTCGCGAGAGACAGCGACACGCACGAGGAGATCATAGCGGCCGGAGGATTAGAGCTACTGATCGGTATGATCCTACGCCTGAACGAGGAGGCGGTTTGGGGTTTGGCGTCGATGTCTTCGGTCGAAGATAACTGGGCGCAGATCGCCGAGGTGATGACTGTGGACGCGTTCGGAGCGCTCAAGGATCTCATCGAGTTGGGCGGCGACTATGGAAAGGAGGGGGCGGCTTGGGCGTGCTGCTACCTCGCAGGACATCCGGGTCTGCAGGTGATGATGATCAAGGCAGATGTCCTGTTGCCTCTGGTAGGTTTGGTGAAGTTTGGGTCCAGGCGCGTGAAAAAAGCGGCTGAACGTGCCCTCAAGGCTCTAGCCTCGTGAGATTTAAAACATTCATTTTTAGCAGACGAAGACGACACTACAGCTCCGCTTCCGGCCTCCGGTACTGTTTTGGCATCCGCCTTTTCCCGTCCACGAACTCTGGCCTGTTTTTCCTCGTCCTCCGCTCGAAGATGTTGTCGTGCGAGATCCCGTCGATCTTCACCTTGAGGTTTCCAGCCTCCGCCTGCTCCTTCACCCACGGGACCACGCGCTTCCCAACCTGTTTTAGCAGGGACTTGCCCGCCCACTCCATCCATCCCTGCTTCTTCGGGTCCTTCTCCCCGCCCAGGATTTGGTGGATCATGTCGTCCAGCTTGTCTGCGTCCTGCATAAATCCCTCGAGTTCTTCCAGGAATGACTCAAACATGGCCGCCGCGTCCTCGGCTGTGAACGTCCCGGAGGACCACTCGTCACCGCCTCCGCCAGACCTGGCGAACGTGTCGTACGACCTGCGTTTCGCAGGGTCGCTCAGCACCGAGTACGCCTCCGATATCTCGATGAACTTGCTCTGGGCGTCGGGATCCGAGTTCTTGTCCGGATGCCACTTAAGGCTCAGCTTTTTGTACGCAGCCTTCAGATCCTTCGCCGAGGCTGATCTATCCACCTCCAGCACCCTGTAGTAATCCTTCGCCGCCGCATCGGCATAGTGCACAGCCGCGGAGGCGAACAGCGCGAGAAAGAGCACGCCGTATAAACTACGAAACTTCATGACGTCGTTTTGCGCGTGCGCGCGTAGTGCCGGCGGCGTCGGTAATGGCGTCTCATGAGGGAGTACCCGCCGACCGCTCCTTTAGCAGCTCCAAACAGCCCGCGGCTGAGAAAAATCGCCGCGGCAAATATCCGTTTACAGTTGACCGTTTCATCACAAGGCGCAGCGGGCGGAGGGCGCGGGGGGTCGCGGGGTATCGAGATTGGCGATCATGACGGTTGTGGGGGAGTACGAGCTCATACGTAAGATCGGGGAAGGCGGCTATGGCAAGATATTCATCGCGCGGCGCGTCAGCGGAAACGGTCCATCCTCGGAGGTGGTGCTGAAGCAGGTCAAGCTGCCGACTCGCAAGCAGGATCGGGAAATGTGCCTGAGGGAGGTGTCCATCATGAAGGGCGTCCACCATCCGTGCATCCTGGAGTGTAAGGAGTCATTCGTGCACGGCTCGAATATATTCATCGTCATGCCGCACTGCACCGGCGGGGACCTCTACTCGTTGCTCGCACGTCAGCGCAAGAAGAAAAGGCGACTGCCCGAGGAGGTCGTGGTGGACTGGTTTGCGCAGATCTTACTCGGGGTGGAGCATCTGCACAGCCACAATACCTTACACAGGGACCTGAAAAGCCAAAATATATTCCTCAGGCGCGACCACCTGGCGCCGGGGGACAGGGGGGGCGGGGGTAGGAGTCGAGTCGCTCTGGGAGATTTTGGCATCGCCAGGGAGCTTCAATTCAACAAGGTCGCGGCGCAGACGTTCATCGGCACCCCGATCTTCATGTCCCCCGAGATGCTGAGAAAGGCGCCATATGGCCATAAAGCCGATGTGTGGGCCATGGGATGCGTCCTGTACGAGATGATGGCGCTGACTGAGCCGTTCCGCGCCAAGACGATGGAGGGGCTGATGCGACAGGTTCAGCACGGGCAGCCGCCCGAGCTTCCGAACGCATACAGCGACGAGCTGAAGGGCATGTGCATGCGAATGTTGAGCAAAGATCCAAACGAACGTCCGAGCGCTGCAGAACTGATTCGGGAATCGGCGGCGCTCAGAGCTGCGTGCGCGAGCACCCTCTCCGATGCCGGAGCGACAGCCGCGTCCGCCGCCGCAGCGGAGCCGTACCGAGCGGCGCACATGTCCATGGTGTCCGCGTTCGATGCAGCCGCGATGGCGAAGCACAAAGGCGCGCAGATGAATCTACCCGCGGCGGCGACCGAGGATGAACACGCGGAGAGGAGCAGGGTGACCGCGGCGAAGCAGGCGAAGCGTTGCGGCATCCACATAGCGTTTGACTACCGAGAGGGTGTCAGTCAGGGGAGACCGAATCCGGGCGGACCAGACCAGGGCGATGCGGTCCGTCCGATCCGTCCCGCGGTGCGTAAACTCGACGCGATCGCTTCCAACCCGGCCGTGTCGTCCTCGGTCTCGCCGACGGCACCGGCGGCGGCAACGGAGGCGAGCTCGGACTGGATGGTCAAGGCGCCCCGCGGCGCTCTTAGGCCCACTCATCTATCGCCGCCCGGGGTCAGGGGCGGGCTGCCAGATCGACGCCTGGTGGTGCCACCCGTCATTGAAAGTCCGGGGGAGGCTAAAAACACGCCGCCCTCCGCCCCCGTCGCTCATGCCGCTCCCCCGGGGATTGCCGTGAAATCACCACCAGCCGCAAATGACGAGAGAGCTGCGGCGCCAGTGGCAGTTCCAGCCCGCCCCCTTGCCGTCCGTCCAGCGGGCGCAAGGAGGGCCGCCGACGATGCACGCGCGCGACGTGAAGCAGCTGAAGAACGAGCCGAACGGCTGCTGCTGAAGCAGGAGCAGCGAGAGAGGGAGCAAAGACAGCTCGAGCGTCAGCAGCAGGAGAGAATCAGACGACTTGAGCGGGCATATGCGCCCCGCGGGTCCTCTCCCAAACGAGAGCGCCCCGTGTATCGCGTTCCCCCGCCGCCTCCTCCCTTGCCCGCGCGGGTGCCAAAACCGCAGAGGGGTGGGTGGGGTAGGGATGCGCGATTCGAAGCTCAGCGCGGGGCGCCGCTTCGGTTCCAACGGGAGCTGAGGGCCGCTGTTGGCGGGCGGGGGCGCCACCACGACGCGCAGCCAAAGTTCGCGGACGACAAGGCGGACAGGCAGAGAGTCATCGCCGAACTGGCGGAGCAACGCGCGAGACGAGCGAAAGACGCGGCGAAACGGGAGAGAGAGGCTGAACTCGCTCGGCTTCGCGCGGAGGTTGCGGCGCTTCCGTCAATCAAGGATCCCGCAGCCGTCAAACGAGCGGCGCGGGCGGATCGCGGCGTTGCGAGACGGTTTGGAGATGACCTGCGGAACCACGCAGAGAGTAAGGGTGGCGATATTCGCAGGGCACAATCTCGGTTGGATCCCGTCGCTGAACACCGCTTCGACTACCATCACGCTCGCGAGGTGAACAGGCACAGCGACGTGTTACTCCCCGTCATCGGGAGGCGGAGGTGACGAATGTGTTTTACCAGAGTTGACAATAGTAAGGTCGAGCCACACGCCCGCTACGAACCCCGTTTCCGTTTATGTTGTGTCGCCACGGTGCCCTCACGCCTCATCTCCCGCCCTCCTGCCGGCTGGCCGGCTTCATTATTGGAACTTTGCCATCGCCTTCTGCTGCTCGATTTCCTTCAGCTTTTGCTGCCCGGACTGACTCTTCGCGAGCTCATGCTTCGTCTTCTCCTTCGACGAACCCTTGACGGCGACTCCCTGCGTGGTCACCCCACCGTGTACCGCGTGCATGTCTGACCAATCCTCGGGCTTGAAGGGTAGCTTCGGATGCTTCGAATCCCAGTGCATCTCCGCCGACTTGATGCTTGGGCTCTGGATGCCGCAGGAGGGGCACTTGAACTTGGCGTGCCCTGCAGCGCCTCCCAGGCGGTCCGCGAGACCCGCTTTTCCGCCTCCCTTGTTTGTGGTTGCCGCCGCAACCTTTCCGGCGATCTCCTTCGCGGTGTGTTTCTTCGGCTTTGCTTTCCCGCCCATTGCGGCGGCTTTTGTGGCTGGAAGTGTGGATTAACGCTCAAGACGCGTCGTAAAAGTGGTCGCCGCCGTTTTGTTGCCGCCGTTTCTGGAAGTCGAATTTGGTTTTGCCAACGGTGTCTGTCTTGTTTCACATACATCGCATTTACAATTTTCATAAACCATGACAACTACTCCTATGCCAATGAGGAAAAGATCCGCGTCCGTTCAAAAAAGTCCCTCAGAGCATTCCGCGCGGAGGAGAGGCACGGGAGCGGCTCGAAGATGCCGCTGGTTCCGTCTTTCCGGATAAAGCTGGAGGACCAGATCCTCCAGGGTCTGGCCACCGTGGGCAAGTTCGACGGGAAGAACCCGTGCCTGACGTGCGCCACGAGCGGGGGCAAGATCTTCGTGTACGATCCCTACAGCAGGCGAGATGAACAGGACACGCCCAAGGTGCGGTACCTGAACATCAACAAGAACATCACGGCGGTGGCGAGCGGGAGACTGGACCCGAATATCGGCCGCGATATTCTTCTGGTGGGAACAAACACGGACGTGATGGCGTACGACGTCGAGGAGAACCGCGACGTCTTCTTCAAGGAGGTGCCCGACGGGGTGAACGCGATGGTGTGCGGGAGAGTTGGCACGCACAACCAGCAGCCGCTCGCGGTCGTGGGTGGTAGCTGCAACATCACGGGGTACGACGCCGACGGAGAGGAGCGCTTCTGGACCGTGACTGGCGACAACGTACGCGCGATGGCCCTGGCGGACGTCACCGGCGACGGTTCCAACGAGCTGCTGGTCGGGTCCGACGACTACGAGATCAGGGTGTTTGCAAACGACGACGCCATCAGCGAGGTGACCGAGGCGGAGAAGGTGGTGGGCCTGGCTCACCTCTCCGGCTCGAGGTTCGGGTACGCGCTCGAGAACGGCACGGTGGGGGTGTACGAGGGCAGGAAGCGCAAGTGGAGGATCAAGAGCAAGAACAGGGTCACGGCGTTCAGCGCGTTTGACCTTACAGGGGACGGACGAAAGGAGATCTGCGTCGGGTGGTCCAACGGAAAGCTGGAGGTTAGGAACCAGGAAACCGGGGAGGTGGTGTACAAGGACTCGTTCAAGTCCCCCATCAGTGCGCTGCTCAGGGCTGACTACCGTCAGGACGGAGGCGGCGACGACATGATATGCTGCTCGCTGGACGGCGAGGTGAGGGGCTACAAGACGCAGGGCGCGTTGGGCGGCGCGGGCTCCCTGAAGGACGACGAGTTCATGGATGAGAACGTCAAGGAGGAGACCCTCGTGGAGCTCAATCAAAAACGCCAAGACCTACTCGCGGAGCTGAAAGGGTACGAGAGGAACACGAGGGCTCTGTACAACGCCGGCGTGGGTGGAGAGACGGAGACAACCGGCACCATCCCGAAAGATACCAAGGTGAACTCGTCGCTGGAGATGAACCCGGAGGAAGGATGCGGTGAGGTGCTTCTCAGCACGAATAACGACACCGTGATCAAGGCCGCGATACTATTCTCGGAGGAGGTTTTCGACGAGGAGGCCAGGTTTGTGTACTTCCCAAACCCGCAACGAGTCGCGAAGGTCGCCATCAAACCGAAGAAAGACTCCGCCGCCGACGTTGCCATCAAAGTTCTGGTATCGTCGCGCACCAGCTCGACGTACCACGTGTTCGAGGTCGACTTCCGTCTACCAAGATTCTGCATGTACTTGCCGCTCAAGGCGCTGCCGCAGGTACCGGCGTCGTCCGTGCAGGTGCGCATCGCAGAGCGGTTGGTGAAAATCGCCAAATGGATCGACGACGCGTTCATGCTGCAGACGTCCCGCGAGGTGGATGATTACTCGGAGGAGTGTGGATGCCATATGGTCTGTCTGAGGGACTCGAAGCCGCTTAGTATTCGAACCGTGAACGCCGGCGACGACGGATGCGACGTGATAGTGCATTGCGACGACATGGACACCTGCGGCGAAGTTATTCAGGACATGACCAAGGCGCTGGGTCTGGGCGACGTGGAGTGCACGGCGGATTTCCCGTACGACATGGAGCGATTGCGCGAGACTCTGACGCGGGTGGATGGATACAACGCGCTGCGGTCCAGACTGGTGACGGATGTGGCGGATGCGAGCAACACGATAAAACACCTCGTGATTCGCGCGGAGGATTCACGGATCCTGAAGGATTGGACGACGATGAAGCGCATGTACGGCGAGCTGAGGGACCTGAACCGCGAGCTCATAAGGGAACACCAGAAGCGGGTCGAGAATCACGAGGCGCTTCTGGCGGCACTGCGTGAGGTGAACCAAACTATCCAGAAGGCAGCTAAGCTCAGGGCGGGCGGACCCAAAACCAAGATGGTGGCGGCGTGCAGGCAGGCCATCAAGGTAAACAACGTGCACGCGCTGTTCAAGATCATCCAGCTTGGCGCGGACCTCGCGGAACAAACCGCGGGATTCGAGTAAATAGAATTAGATGATGAACGACTTAGAATTATGCGCCTCAACTAGCACTCGCGACGGCAGAAGAGGGCACAGGGTTTAGGGAACCCTAAGCCGCTGACCCGAAGCTCGTGTTTCTCGCGTCCGATCCACTCAGTAACGGAATGCCCTCCGCTTTCAGCTTTCGAATCACCCTCGACTCCAATGCTCTTGCGCGGCTCTTGCCGCCACCTTCCCTCGGAACTGCAATGAAAGCGCACTCCACTTCATTCGAGCCCTCTCTCGCTGCCGTTGCCCTGTGCGCTCCGAGTCTGCCACCGAGATCGTCCGTCTCACCGCAGTATGCCCATCCGTCGCCGCGTCTGAGAACGTATACGCACGACCACGCCCTCGCTGCGGGTGGAGGCACGTCGTCGACATGTACGATCCCAGCTTCGGGCACGGAACCGAGCTCGAGAGCGCCGACGGAGACAAGGAGCTCGCGAAGCGACTCGAGCGGCGGGGCCTCTGCGAGGATCGTCGAGGCTGGCGACGGATTCTCCTGAAAAGCAGACGAGGTCTTTCCAACCACAACAGTCTCAGGGATTTGTGCGAGCAGTGCCTGGCTTCGTTGCACAACCTCATCGGACACTCCCATATCCGTCGCGGTCTGTAAAGCTAGGCTCTCCCTACATTCCCCGAGGACCATCCGGAGCGTCGGTCGAAGCCTTCCGTCGCGGTCATCCCGCGTCTCCATCATCATTCTCTTGGCGAATGGCGACAGGTTCAGGCCGAGGTCGAGCACGCCGTGCAGGTGTGTGGCGAATATCCCCCGCGCACCAGATCTGTCAAGTTCCTCCACCACTGCGCCTGCCATAGCAGTGCCGTGCCTTGCTTCCGTTCCGCGGCCAAGCTCGTCGATAAATACAGCGGATTTAGCGGTTACGACGTCCAGCATTTGTCCAACTTCCGCCATCTCAACTGCGTAAGAGCTCAGCCCCTCAGCGGGGGAGTCTGTGGAAGACATTCTGACGATGAGGGAGTCAAAGAAAGGTACGCTCGCGCTCTTCACCGGACAGTGTAACCCGCATGATGCGAGAAGTGCTGCCGCTGCGGTAGCCCGAAGAACTGTGCTCTTCCCTGCCATGTTCGGTCCGGTCAAAATACTGATACCGTCCAGCAGTACGTCGTTCACCACCGCGTCATCTCGATCCATCCAGAAGGGTACCAGGCCCGTCAAGTGCCATGGAGTGGACGCGTCATTCGCTGGAAGAAGCTGTGCGGGTCGCCATCCGCGGCTCACGGCGTGCCTAGCATGCAGAGATACCGCAGTGGCTACGGTTGAGAACGTCGCGGCTGATACCAAATCGGCGACCAATAACTCTAGGTCACCGGCAAGAGCACGAAGCGCTCCGGCAACCTCCTTACCAGCCTCAAATGATGTCACACGATACCTATCCAGCGCGGTCTCGACTGCCAAAGTGGTCCAACGATCTCCGATCTGTTTGCCGTACCGATCCACCGGGTGTTTCAGGTCAATTAAGCCCTCGGCTTGCACACGCTTGGCGACGGCTGCGGGGAGGTGTCGGAGCCAGAGCGAGTTGTTCCTTTGATCGTGCTCAAGGTGGCAGCGGTTCACCTTCCGGGTCTGCTGTTCCGCATTGGAAGTCTCAATCAACGGCACGAGGTCGCGACCGATGACCTCTGCGAGTTCACGCGCCGCAGTCTCGCACGCATTCAACGCAGACTGCACCCTATCTCGACGAACACGGCCACGCCATGCTTCGTTGATTCGAAGAAACTGTCTGGGCACATAATCAACCTGCGGCGGTGCGTCCAGGCCGAGCGCGAGAGCCTCCAGGTCAGCCTCGGTTTCCCCATCCAGCTCATTGTACTCGTCGTCGTCGACCTCGGCGTCGACGTCGATCGAAGTGGCAACCTGCGCGCGAGGTTTCCAATCTCCTTTGTCGAGCACCTCCTCGGCGACGACAGCTCCAATGACTTCCTCGGCTTCCCGGCACGCTTTCACCAGGCTCTCCTTCGTCACATTTCTGCCAGTCTTCAGAGCCGTTGGATTCAACAGAAGCTCGCCCGCGCGTCGAACGACATTTGAGTCGTGTTCCAGCGTTCTTCGCACCGCGCTCGCCATCGCGGAGATTTCGGAGAAGAACACGTGAGTTGCCTCTTTCTTCCAGAGGAGCTTCGTGATTTTCTGTGGTGGAACAACCTCGAGCCTGGGCACCCCCCCATCCGACGGCGACAGCCCGGTGGACATCAGCACGCACGCCTCCGATATCGCCGCGGCTGTATCTCGGGGCGGAGGATGCAGCAAAAGCTCCTGAATGTAGGCACGACACCCGGCAGGTGCACCCGAGCTTGTGGGTAGCGCGTGAGAGAGGAGCGGAGGCACACTCCTGGTTGGCAGCACGCCGAGTTGCTGCGCGGTTGAGAGCGTGAGCGGGAACGGTCTGGGCCGCTTCGACGCTGCCGCCTCCCTTCCACCGTTGATTCCAACAAACTCGAACGACTGATCCACGGTCATGCCGTACTCTCGCTTGACTAGGTTCAACAGACCCTGGACCGGATCCTTACCGTCGTATCTCTGCTTGCTGTAATCTCCATCGTTTGTTCCAGCTGAGAGGATGTTTCCAACCTCGAGCCTTAGCCTGCGTGTCTGACCAGCCACGCCCGTGCTCCTCCCAGCGTGACCCGCATCCATAGACGAGTGCACGTAGAGCGGGGGCGCGAGTCCCCCGGCTGCAAGCCTCGCCGCCGCGCTCTCAGATGTGAGCCCCTCGGTCACTGTCACACGACGCAGGTCGGGTTCCACGGCGATGAGTGTGTACCCGACAGCGGTAGACGCGACGCCGATGACGGGCGGCGGTGCGGCTCCGTCGAATTCAACGTCATCGCCGTTGTCTGCCGCACCAACAACGTACTGTGGCGAGGCGGGGGTGATGATTGCGGCCACATACCGCTCCTTCGGCGGCGCCCTGGTGCCGTATCTGTGCATCACCGGGACCTCCTCGCAAACCACCGCGCTGAACCCCCTCGAAGTGAGCCTGTCGAGGGTTTCCTGCACCTTGACCAATGGACATCCAGCCCTGGGAACCCCGGTCAGGCCCATGGGGTTAAGTCCCGCGTGCATGACGAGCATCACTGCATCGTACCCGATTGCCTCGTAGAATTCTCCAACGCGAATCAGGAGAACCTTTCGGGGGTGTTGCGCCTTGACCTCAAGCGCGTAGTCGTACAGGGTCTTCCTCCCGCCGGACTTGCCGCTGCCCTTGGATGCACCTCGAAGGGACGTGTCAACACCGAGGGGGTCCGAGAAGTCCACGCGCTGAACCATGAGCCTGGCGGACTGCTTCACCGACGGCCCGGTGACCTGCGAGATCCAAAACTCCCGATCGTAGACTCCGTCGTCGAAGGACTCGGTCTCTTCCACCGCGGGCACAGCGCG
>CEPC01064376.1_pt1 | contig 13682 bp, 5 predicted proteins | sample 530651 | NCBI WGS metagenome assembly CEPC01 (sample SAMEA2620828, study PRJEB7988) | marine metagenome | biome: marine biome (ENVO:00000447); feature: deep chlorophyll maximum layer (ENVO:xxxxxxxx); material: "saline water (ENVO:00002010), including plankton (ENVO:xxxxxxxx)" | depth 65 m | reverse complement strand
ACACTCTTTCAACCCGGAAGAGGACTGAGTGCTTCAAAGAACACTAACAATACATGTGCATATCTATCTGCATTTTTCAGGCTTTTCTTGAATGGACGGTGCAAAAAGCGTCGACCATGTCCTCGCCTCCTCGACGAAGGAAGAAGTCCAATTGTATATCAAAGCCGTCGAATTTTTCTTCGCGAATTGGTGGTTTTTGCATGACAAGACAATTTGTGGATGTTGATGATGATGAAGAAAACCTTCAGTCCAGAAAAAAATTTTCACCACCTTCCTCACAAAAACCGAAACGACGTCTGTTTCTTGACTCCAGTGAAGGGGAAGACGTTGAGAAAGAAGACAAAGACAAAAGAGAAGAGGAAGAGGAAGCTATTGTGTACAGAAATAGGTGTTTGGAACAAAAACTTGCCCGTGCAAGAGCATTGCATACTCTCAGCGTGCAGAATAAACGCGAAAAAGCAAATGCGTTCAACTGCCGTCACAAAGACGTGGTGAAAGCGCAAAAGAACTTTAACGAAGAAAAAACCTTAAAGAATTCACAAATTTTAGAGGAAAAGCAACGCAACGCAGCGGTGAAACGATCTTATGTGCTCTTTCGTAAAGGAATTCGTGCCAAGTGTGGAGTGCAACAATCTCCAGAAAAGGCTTTGGAGCGCTTACAACACCTCCACCGCGTCGAACGCGTTCAAAGACTCTGGAGAGTTTATGCGGAGAGTAGATCGTCTACAGAAGCCTTGGGTAAAAGCATCATCGAGAAATTATCATTGGATACCGCGCGGAAAAGTTCGAATTACGATGATTTCGCGTTATTGTTGCAAGATGCAGACGTGTTAGATGGAATGCGACTCTGGTTGAAACGTTTGGATTCTCGATTAGATACACTTGGTAAGGAACAGAGCATCACGACGCAATCACATCTTCGTCTCCTTTTTCCTCCTACGAAGAACAAAGGAAAACAACATCATACTGATCGGATCGGTTCTTTGGATGATATTGTAATTCCAAGGTTTCCAACTCGTATCCTCATGTGTGCGTACATGGTTTGCGCTCACCCTGAAATGGTGACGGGAGAATATGCCACGGAAGATGATGAACCGTACGAAGTACAAGAGCTTCGAAGCGTATCAGTGCGTTTGGTGAAAGCTATTGATGCGACGATTGAAGCACGATTGACTCCCGTGGAACAGATTAAGAGTACCGAAAAGAATGTGCTCACCTATAACGAAGCAGCTGTACAGTTTGCAGAAATCTGGGACGAGTACGTTCGCGCCTTTAGCGTCTGGAAAATTAGCGACGCAACTGCTTTAGAAGCAGAATTGATCCGAATAGCTGTAGCTATGGAGGCATCCATGTTGAGGAAATGTGGAGAAAATTCCTCACAAGCAAACGCGCAAGAGCCGATCGACGACATCAGCGCCATTCGCGAGCAAACGTGCTCCGATAGAGAGCTTTTACGAGGAAAAGTGAGAGAAATTAGTGGTGATGTTGGAGTTTTGAGATTTGATGATGCCATACGCGCGACCCATGAGAGCGTAAGATCTGAAAGAACAGCTGCATTGAACGCCTTGGATGAAACCAGAGATTCTTCGCTCGATGAATCCGAAGGAGATGCCTCAGAAAAGAAGTTTGAAGCGAGACGCAAACAGCGCTTTCAGCATTCGCAACAATTATTGCGAGAAAAAGAAGAGGCAAAGAAAAATATAGCTCAAAGCAGAAATGAGCGCTTGCAGCGCATGTCAATCATGCATGAATTACTCGCAGACATCACGTGGCTACCGTTTTCGTTAGAAGACACCGTATCAGATACGCAAGAAAAGGATAACACCACCAACACTACCACAATCGCCTCATCAGCTGCTGGGCTCGAACACCAGGTACGCGTTCAAGCGAAAAACGCGTTCTGGCACGTGGTTCGAGAAAGTTTGGAGTCCCCGACGCTCGATTCTTCCAATGAAGACAATATCGTCGTGGCAAACATTCGTGAGTTAGTTGCTCTCATTCACTCTCTCATACCGGAGTCTTGGAAACGAAACGATACGACTACGCGTTGCGCACTCGAATTATTGAATGAACGAGAGCTTGCGCAAATAATTTTTGCGCGAAAGGAAACGGCGCTCTTAAAATCACTTTTAACGAAAACTCTCGACGCTTCGTTCGCATTATTAGTTAATCTCGGTAGCGATGCGCGCGAGTCGCAATCGAAAGCCAAACGCGAGTCTTTGATGAACGCGTTAGAAAACGCTTCTTACTCCGAGACAATTATACTTGTGCTCCAATTTTTATGGGATATGACAAACGAGCTCAAAGAGGACATCTCCAGAGGGAAAACCATCCTTGCCGTCGAAAAACTGCGTCGCCTCTTGCGTGGACCCGATTCCAATATTGCCATGTGTTGGATTCGTGATACGTTTAGTCAATTGCATAATCTCGACGTGACTCCGTGCAATGAAGCCTTACCAAACACTAAGAAGTGGCTTTTCAAGAGCGCTTGCGAACTGGCACCGTTAGTCGAATCGAGCGGTCTACTTCGAGATATTTTGAAGAAACAGCAGTCCACATTGAACGAATATAACACTCACAACATCCCAGAGATAATTCGTGCAGGATTAAAAGACACGACTGTCCATTCGAAGATGGATAAAGTGAGTCTCGTTGATAATGATGAACGTGTTACCGTGGACTGGGCTAGTGTTCGAGCGAGTTCCTGCGAAGGTGTCGTCAGATTGATGTTCATTGATCTCATTTGTCACAGAGAGGAACACTCCGAGTTACCAGAAACGTTATGTTTTGATGCAACGCGTATCAATCGAGCGCAAGATTCATTTCAGCGCCTTTTGTTGTCGTGCGCTTGCCTCGCTCTGGTCGAACAGCTTCATCCGCCCGGCGTTTCTTCTGTTACGCCAGAGATGAAGTGTGATTTAAACAACCGTATCTCTGCAATTCTGCGTGACGACACGAGCAAACTTAAAGATGTTGCCGCAGAAGTTGCCCGAGCAGTTGGTTCTTCGCGAAGTACCTCTACGATATCACTCGTCGAGCGCATGCTGCTGAAACTCATTGGCGAAGGCGTACTGGATGAAAAGAGCGCCCCTGCAAAATCATCAGATGAGATTTCGAAGGCTTTGCTGAAGAACGTTCGCGAAGCGCTCGTAGCAAGAGTTCTCGGCGGTAAATATGCGCTCGAAACTATGCTCTCGCGATTGAACAACTGTCGCTCTGGCATTGTTGCGGAAAAATTCGACGCTTTGGCCATTCGCATCCATGTGCTCGCCCAAACGTCTTTCGTCATACATAAAAGTACCGTGTACAACCCACTCGTACTCAAAGCGTACGAAACTTCAGAAGAACTATAAATGAAGGAAATTATTCGATATTCTATATGTTAGTACATGCACCTCTCGTTCTGCTCTTTCTGTTCATTTCTTCTTTTTTTCTTCTCCGTTTTTACACAATTGGAATGGAAAGGCGAAATTGCGATTCCAGTCATCTCCCAAGGCTGACGACCAAATTCGTCAAAACATTTTGGCAAACAAAAGAAGATGTTATCGATACGCCCAAACTTGATATCCTCGCGCTCAGCTATTGGCACTTTTTCTTTCTCATCCTCCTCGACAGGAAAGCGACAGAGAAGATCGACGTTGAAACTCTTTCTTTCATCATCATCATCATCATCATCATCTTATTCTTCTTTCTGTCGGCACTCTGTGAAACGCGGTGAGAAAACTTCTTCTTCGTTGTCGTCATCGTCATCATCGTCAAATATCCACACCGTGAGACAAAGATTTCCAATCTGCACCGCGTATAATAATAATAGCAATTTCAGTAATTACGAAGATGAAGAAGATTTCGATGAACCAGTGCCTGGACCGGGAGGGCGCATTGAGTCAGATGCCATCAAAAGAAACGTGAGAGATTCGGTGATTAACGCCATAGACCAAAGTCGAAGCCGGAGAGTTACCGCTGGAGACGTCGCATCTTCCTCGGGCATTCAACTCTTCGATGCCACGCAAGCGTTAACTGCTTTAGCTGCCGATACAAACGCTTCTCTAGAAGTTACAAATGACGGAGATTTAGTGTACGCTTTTCCGAGCGGATATAAACAACTGTTGCAAGCGAAGTCATTCAAGTTGAAAACGGAACCGGCTGTAGATAAGGTGAAAGAATTTCTTTCCTACCTCGTGCGGGTGTCATTCGGAACAACTCTGGTGGCATCTGTTGTTATCGTATACACCACGATATTTGCGCTGTTATCCTCGCAGAAAGATGACCGGAACGACCGAAGATCGAACAGAGGTGGCGGCATGATGTATTTCGGTCCTAGATTCTACCCAGGGGATATTTTCTGGTATCTCGATCCGTACTATTACCGTCGACCGTATCGATTACGCGCGAAAGACGAGATGAACTTTTTTGAGGCAGTCTTTTCATTTGTCTTTGGGGACGGTGACCCGAACAATGACTTTGAACGCGAGCGCTGGGTACTTATAGGACAAACCATCGCTAAAAATGGAGGGGTTGTCACGGCAGAACAGTTGGCCCCATTTTTAGACCGCGAAGTTTCTGCAGAACTCTCGGACGAATCGTTTGTATTGCCAGTGTTGACTCGTTTCCAAGGTTCACCGGAAATGGATGATTCTGGAAACATTTTCTACAGATTCCCAGCCGCGCAAGTCACTGCTTTGGAAAAGAAACAACAAAATCGATTAAAACGTAATAGCGGTAGTAGTACAAATGGATTGGCGAAAGAAGAGCGTTGGTCGTTTTCTCTGGCTGATCCGAGCCAAAAATTTATGTCTGCGGCACTTGGTGTCGTCAACTTTGTCGGCGTGATTTGGTTAAGTAGTTTGATGTCAGATCCCCAGGTCCTGTATCGCAACGCCGAGTTGGTCCAATCGATTGGTGGTTTTCTTCCGGCATTGCAAGTTTACGCGGCGCTGTTCTTCGCCATTCCAATTTTGCGAAACTTCAGAATCGGAATTAAGAATAAGCAAATAGACCAAAGAAATACCGTGCGTTTACAATCACTTTTGCGTCTAGAGCGCCCGGACGAGAAGTTGCGCAGAAAATTGACCGAAGCGAAATCAAAGGCGAGCAGAAAATTTGTCTCAGAGGTGGATTCCATATTTTCGTCGTCAGGGAAAGGCCAAAAAGACAGTTCGGCGCTCGAGTTAGAAGCTTTCGATCGTCGACTGAATAAGGAGGATTAGTTTGATAATAAGATTGTATTTTGAATTATAATGAATGGAAAGAGTTTAAACACGTTCTTCGCTTTTTTGTGATGTCGGTGATGTACATTAACAATAGAATAACAACGTAGTAATAGTCTATCACGTTCTATTTTCACTTCTAAACGGGCGTCAAGAGAGAGATCAAGTCCGGTCTCGGCGTCGTGCGCATGCCGACGACAATGATGAGTGGAATGAGAGCGTAGTGGATGACTTCTGAGTTGTTAAAGACGTAGTTCGCAGCTTTCGCGATCGATGCTTGAATACTGGCCATTTTTGATGTCTTTTGCCGAGATGGATACCACAACTACTGCTACTACTACTATTACTTATGATAGTTACGATGTAAACCGTACGCGTTTGAAGTTTTTATGTCGATGCAATCACCACCACCACCACGGCCAACAAGAAGCACAATAGTACTAGGAGTAATAGCAATGCAATGCGGACAAAAAACGCGAAACTGAGGTTCTTTTCTTTTTTGTGTGGAGAGAAGGACAAGGAGGAGGATGGAGAATTTTTGAGAAGAAGAAGGGGAAGAAAAAAAAAGGTAAAGTCGGGGGACGAGAGAGAACAAGAGACGAAGGCGAGCAAGAGACAAACAAACAAAAAAAAACAGATCTCCAGATCTCTCTGTTTTTTCCCGCCACCAGCCCTCTTTTCTCCGAGAGAAAAAAGAAAAAAAAGGCATGAGATGAACCACGTCCGTCTGCATAAATTATTTTCTCAATACTCCTCCGCGCGCGCGCGCGCCTATATATTATCCCTCTTTGATACTATTTAATAAGACGGAAGACCGTGGAGAATAGGTAAGGAGCATCGCCTCCTCAAACTTCTTCTTCTTCTTCTTCTTCTTCTTCTTCTTCTTCTTGACTGTGCTTGCTTTTACGAAGGGGCGAAAGTAGAATTCGATCGCCCATTTTTTTCGCCGCACAAGACTACAAGTGCGCATGTACTAATCAATTCATTTCTTTATAAAATCTATCGCAAAGAAGGAGAGATGCGCACGCCGACGAAGAAGAGAAAGACACCGATAAAGGAAACTAAATCGGTCTCAGTTTCTACGACGTCGACGCCCGTGAAAACCTCTCCCAAAGCGCGGAGAAGTCTTAAACTTTCCGATGTCGAAGACACTGTTGTGAAAGGGGAAAAAGAAAAAAAAACGCAAAAGAAGAAAATTGTTCCGCAGGCGAGTCCAACCATGGAAAGGGCTGGGAGCACGCGAACGACGCCTAAACGCGCCGCTGCAACAGATGCGAGGAAGAAGTTTGAGCAGCAGCAGCGAAATGGCGGGTTTGAAAGCGACGACGATGTTGTTTTTGGAAATGATGATGATGATGTTGATGATGACGGTTCGACGAAAATCTCGCGTGGGAAGAAGAGGGGCAAAAGGCAGACGCCGACGAAGAAAAAGAACAACAGGAGGACGAATGACTCTTCCGACGATGATTTCAATCACGACGACGACGGTGAGGAAGATTACGAAGAAGAGATATTGGTGAAGAAGAGGAGTCCGAGTAAGAACCTTACGCCGACGAAGAGACGACGACCAGGGAAGTCAGATCCGCCGACGCCGCAATCCAGGTACGTTTCTATTTTTTCGCCTTTTGTGCGCACACACGTTTACACATCGCACGCATTTCATTTTCGCATTCTTCGAGTTTGTGACGCATTTCTCACCCGCTTTAAAATGCTTTCTTCCATGTAATTAGATCTCTTTCTTCGCCGTCCAAATCGGGCGGCTCGTCCGGGATGAGTGCGTCCGAACGTCTTGTAGCGGCTGGCGAAGAGTTACCGGTGATTTCGGAGCCGGCAGCAATGTTTCACGATTTGACATCCAAAGTTCCAAAGATGAAAGAATTTTTGAAGAAGATGAGTCATAGACCGTTGCGTGTAGCGACGATGTGTTCTGGAACTGAATCGCCGTTGCTTGCGCTCGATAAGATTGCCGACGCTACGGAAAAGCTCTTTGGAATGAAATTGGACGTTGAACACGTTTTCTCGTGCGAAATCGAGCCTTTCAAGCAAGCGTACATCGAAAGGAATTTTTCGCCGCCGATTCTCTTCAGAGATATTCGAGAATTGAAAGAAAAGCAAGCATATACTGCCTATGGCGCATTGGTTGACGTTCCCGGTAATGTAGACATTCTTGTCGCCGGTACATCGTGTGTCGATTATTCAAATTTGAACAACGAACAAAAGGGGTTGAACGAACAAGGTGAATCCGGACAGACTTTTCGTGGAATGAAAGCGTGGATTATTCGCTGTAAGCCACCTGTGGTGATTCTTGAGAACGTCTGTGGAGCGCCATGGCAACAAATTGTAGACGACTTTGCGTCGTTTGGCTATACGGCTGATTTTCTCCGCCTCGATACGAAGCGTTATTACATCCCACATACGCGCACGCGCGTGTATCTGCTCGCTGTTCTTGGAGACGATCAAGGCGTACTCGCTCAGTGGAAAGAACTCGTCAGACAGCTCGAGCGACCGTCGAGCTCGACGTTGGAAGCATTCCTATTTGATACAGACGATCCCAGAGTAAATAAAGGACGGCAGGACTTGGCGCTCCCGGGTGAAAAGAACACGCGCGCCGAGACAGATTGGGGTCGATGCCAAAGTCGCCATATTCGCGCCCGTGTTGAAGAAAAGCTTGGTCAGCAACGTCCTTTTACGCACTGGGACGGTGGTTGTCAGCTGCCGGATTATGCGTGGAACGATTGGGGGAAGGCACAAACGGATAGAGTCTTGGATTTGATGGATATCGATTATCTCCGTCTCGCGAGAGATGGCGTTGACGCCATGCATAAAACTCTGGTATGGAACTTGAGTCAGAACGTAGATCGTACGACTGGTTCGGTCGCGCCGGGTATTTGCCCGTGTTTGACGCCGTCCATGGTGCCTTTCGTTACGAACAGAGGTGGGCCTCTCGTCGGCATCGAGGCGTTGTCGTTGCAAGGCATTCCCGTAGATGACTTGTTGTTAACGCGCGAAAATGAAAACCAAATGTCAGATTTAGCTGGAAACGCCATGACTACGACGGTCGTTGGTGTTTGCATGCTTTCCGCTCTTACGCTTATGGTGGATAGGCTCGCCAATCACAAGGAGAACAACGAGTTCGCGAAGAAACTATCCGCTTCGTCCAAGGAAGAAAAGTTGAAAATTACAAACGTTATCAGTAAGGCTGAACAAATCAACAAAAATACCAAAGTTATGGGAGAAGATAAGTTAAAGGAGGAACTGTTGAATCTCGATTTCAAATCTGAAAAGAGTGTGTTAGCGTTGATGGAGTCTGCACATCGTTCTTCTCGGTTGTGTGTGTGCGAGGCGCAAAGCGGACTCGCTAGTGAAATCGAACGATGCACTAATTGTGATCATACGTGCTGCGTGAAATGTAAGGGTCGACCTACACATTCCTACGGAGCATACAAGCTTGAGCGCGTAACGCCGGATGTGTTTAGCGCGGAGTTGAAGCAAGCGTTGCCGATGACAGTGAAGTTCTCACAAAAATTCAATCTCGCTGAATACGAGTCCAAGTGCTCCTCGAACGTTCATCTTGCTCCAAAATGGAAAGTTTGGCTCGATGCTATGAAAGAGGTTGAGAAAGCCGAGTTCCTTTTTCGTGGTTTGCAGCGCGGGAACGTGTGGCGAATTCACTACGCTTGTCCAGGCGAAGATTTAATTAAACTTGAAGGTCGAATCGACGGTAAGGTGTGTGAATGGTTTGTCATCTTCGAACCGTCGCCAAAGTCAGAGCAAAAGCCAGATGAGATATTTTCTCGACCGCTCGCAAGAATGATTTTAAACAAAGACAAGGCGAAGGATCTTTTGGACGGAAATTGGGAGTTGTTTACTCCGGAGCCGGATGTGTTTCAAGCCCAGATTATTGGGAAAGGCGCTTTGGTCGATTCGTGGCAAGTCACGCTCGGGATGGAGCACGGATCAACAGTTCTTGGCACCGAGAACGACTGGCCACTCAAACGATTCAACAGATACCAGGTTATCGTTAAGGATGAGGACAAGAAAAAGCTCGACAGGGATATTAGTGGAGATTACGCCTTGTATGAGACTTGCGACGCAGCCCAATCTTCGTTACATCGAAGAGTGAACGGAGAGGAAAAAGGTAGGCGCGCGCTCTATTTCTTTCTCGATCAAACGCGTAATAAAGGCGCGACGCACGATACGTTTGTTTTTGCGGACAATCATCGTCGTTTGATGTTCGATGAGTTCCGCGTTGAGACGTGCCACATCGATACAGGTGACGGCGCGGCCAAAGGGTGGCGTCCAAGCGAAGAAAAAGTGGGAACTATTCTCATTAAAATCCGCGGAGAATGGAAGCCGTTGAACAAATCCATAAAGATGGTTCCAATTGATACTACAAAATCGTGCCTGAGTGTTCCTTCGCCCAAGACTACGTTGTCTCAGGGCAATGAATCTTGTAATGCAGCATTGGCTGTTGTGAAATGCAAAGTACCGCTTGCTGAAGTGGACAAGCACGCATGGCCTACCGGAGAATTCGAGACTATACGTTTGGATAAAAGTGCAGAGACGTTTAAGAGATTGCATTGGTTTACGTCGCGTCTGGAAATACCGAAGTCGCTGCAGAGATGGAACGACTTGGACTTGAAAATACCGAACAAACATTCTTCCAACAGAGTGTTTGATGCACTGATTTGCTCGAGGTGTGCTCCCGTGCCGCCAACTTTGCGATGGAGTAGATTTTATGGTTCGACTAAAGTTGAAGCGCGAGAGGACCCGCAACAAGCGGCGGAATACGAGCAAGCGCTCAAGTGTCGACCAGCGCCGTTTATTGTTCGTTGGAAACGCGATGGCAATTTTGGTAAGTTTCTCATCGCTATCAATCCGTCCACGCTAGTGCATCGCGCTTTGGCTCACTTGGCGCCAACGATGGAGACTGCGGGCACTCCCGGTAAGTTATCCGCGACTTCGTGGAAGGTTGTTTCTCACGACGAAAAATCGCTCGATCCGTTGCCAAAGTCCTTCGATTTGAAATCGAACAGATTTGATGCTCCCGCCTCGCAACCTCCAAGATGGAGCAAAAAGTATCCGCTGCGTCCCGAACAACTTCGTTCCCTTGGTTGGATGATTGAACAAGAAACTACGACGGAGCCATTTATTGAATCTGAAGTTGCTGAGAGCTTGATTCCAAGACTCGGGTTGCGCATGGACGGGAAGGTGGAGGTGGAGAAAACAGTTCGAGGCGGTATCGTTGCCGATCAAGTTGGCTATGGGAAAACCGCGATTTCTATCGGTGTAATACTCTCAAATCAAATAGCGTTTCCTTCTGAGAAGGAAAGTGCGGTTCTGAAACCCGTCCGTGCGATCCCAACTCGTGCCACTCTCGTGGTCGTGCCTTCGCAGCTCATGCGGCAATGGCCGCGAGAAGTAGAAAAATTTTCCGAGAAGGGCGCCTTGAAGACTGTCGTCGTGAAAACCGTTGCGGATATGTCGGCGTTGACGGCGAAGTGTATCATGAGCGCGGACGTGGTTATCGTGGCAACCTCTGTGTTTAGATCAAAGCTTTATTTTGATCGTCTCGCAAAACTTGCAGGGACCAAGGCGATGCCCGATCCCAAGAGTGGTGCTCAGGGTCGTCACTTTACTTCCGACTATAACCTTGCTTTGAAAGGGTTGGGTGATCAAATCGAAGCTCTTACTGATCCGAAGCGTGGCGCAAAGTACATCGCCGAGCACATGAAGAAGGACGTGAACGTTCTTGGTGAACTCACTATGCAGCCAAAGCGCTTGAAAGGCGCCAAGTTGGTTGCTGCCACGGTAGCTGCCGGTGGTGAAGGCTTCATGCACATTGAGGAGATGTTTGCTTCGAAAGAAAACGTATCGTCAAATCCAGTGACGACGTCTGTTCCGGAGAAGCCGTTGATTGCTGCGAAGAAGACGGCGACCAAGAAAAGCAAAGTTGCTACGCCGTCCAAGAAAAGTGCCGTTTCCGCTAAGTCTACTCCATTGAAGAAGCAAACTACTCCGAAGAAGGCATCACGTGCGCTCGAATCGTTACCGAATTCTCGAACTGGAACACCCCGCAAGATAGCGGCTGTCACTCCGTCGAAACGGACTTCAGCGCGCAACACACCGCGCAAAAATTATTACGAAGAAGATTATTTCTCAGAAGATACCTCGCGTGGATCAGACGATGATTTTACGTCCGAGGACATTAGCGACGATGATGAAGATGGCTTCGATGTGGATGACGACGACGAGGATTTTGATGACGTCAGGCAAAAGCCAAAGAAGAAGAAGAAGAAGAGTGGCACAGCGAATCGTACATTGACTTCTGGAGAAAAGGATTATTGGGGACTTGAAACCGAAGCTGTTCAAGACAATTGGCGTCGAATGACATCCGTTCCGTTTGAAATGTTCCATTGGAGACGTGCAATCATCGATGAGTTTACGTATTTGAAAAACTCGGACAGAGCAGTCGTTCTTGGGCTCAAGACGCAGTCGCGTTGGTGCTTATCCGGGACTCCTCCGGTTGGCGATTTTGCAGACGTCAAAAGTACGGCAGCTTTACTTGGTGTCAACCTCGGAAGCGATGAAGTTCCAAGGTTCACTAAGTCGGAAATTACTAAGGCGGAATCGTTTCAGTTCTTCAAGGAGAAACCCTCGCAGCAATGGCATCGCAGACGTTGGACGGTGGCGCAAACCTTTATGGATCGTTTCATGCGTCAAAATATCGCAGAGATAGATGAGATCAAATACAAAGATACAAGACTTGATGTACAGTTGCGCCCAGCCGAACGAGCGATCGCCCTCGAGCTCGATCATTATTTGCAGTCTATGGATATGAAAGCAAAGAAGAAGAAACGAGGCGCCGGTGCTGATCGCGATTCGCGACTTGCCGCCGTGCTTGGCTCCTCCGCGACGGCCGAAGAAGCCTTATTAAAGCGCGTCGCTTACTACGAACTCGATGAAGCAGATGGAACAGCAGTTCGAACGTGCCAAGATATTGTGAACTTGCGCATGAAGCAGCGAGATGCGTGCTTGGAAGAGATTGGCAAGGAAATATGCACCGGGCGTATTCTGCAGAACGAGTGTAAAACTTTGAGTAAAAAAATGGAGCAGGATTACGATGAAAGTAGTGATGAATTTCACGTGTGGGAGCAAAACGTCTTTGATAAGATTGGAGGAGTAGATTACGTTGGAGATCCCGAGGCGCACAATATCTTATCGAAGGTATTAAGAGATAACGATCTCAAAGCAGCGAAGAAAGTTGAGACGAAAACAAATCCTCCGCAATACAGTAAAATTGAAGTCATCATCGAAGGTAAAGTCACTACTGCGACGATTTTGGAATACAAGGGTCAACACAGACAAAACGCCAAGCTTGAATATAAAAATGCGTCTTCGGGTAAGACACTGATCACGGAAAAGAACTTGAAGAGAGTTGATTACAAAGTTATCAAGCTGGCACCAGAAAAGACCAAGTCTGATTCGAGCGATAACGTTTCCAAGGTGAACACGTCGAAGAAGATCAAGAAAGATTCCAAGAACGACAAAGCATGGGAGCTTCGCGAGCACACTCATCAGTTAATTGCTTTACAGAAGGAGCTTGTCGGTCGTGTCCGATCTTTGCGTTTCTTTCAATCAGTACGTGACTTACAGGCGAAGCTTTCAACCGCCACGATTAAATGTCAAGTCTGCTTGAAGGAAGTTAAGAAATCCAACACTGGTGTGTTATCGACGTGTGGCCATTTCGGATGCCTCACATGTCTAAAAGAGAACGCTTCCAAGCAAGCCTGTGGTGTCGTTGGTTGCAACTGTGCGCAGCGTGACTCATCTGTTGTTTTAGCAGATTCCCTCGGTACGGAGTTTTCCATAAAAGGGAAGAAAGGGAACGGCAGCGTCTCAGTGATCGGTAAACATGGTTCCAAACTCATCGATCTTGTCAATCACATCAATCGCATTCCAAGCGAAGAGCGCATATTAGTATTTGTTCAGTTTACGGATTTGATGGCTCAAGTTGCAAACGTCTTGAACGAAGCTGGGATCAAAACACTAAAATTGAAAGGCTCAGTGCATCAACAAACTGGCGCACTGGATGAATTTCAACAAGAAAATATGAAGAAAGGAAGTGCACGTGTTCTTCTTTTGTTAGGACGAGATGAATCTGCATCCGGTGCGAATTTGACCACGGCAAACCACGCCATCTTCGTTCATCCACTCTTAACTGCGACGAATTACGAATACGTCGCGAGCGAAACACAAGCTATTGGGCGCATACGACGATACGGTCAGTCGCGCGAAGTCAACACCTGGAGGTTTATTGTGAAAGATTCGATAGACTCCGAAATTTTCGAGGAACGTACGAGGGAAGCTACTCAAGCATAATAATAATAATAATAATAACAAAGCGATTAAATACATAATAGCAACCGCGCGCGCACAAAAGAAGAGAGAAAGAAAATGAAAGAGAAACAAAAA
>CEPC01061561.1_pt1 | contig 13761 bp, 10 predicted proteins | sample 530651 | NCBI WGS metagenome assembly CEPC01 (sample SAMEA2620828, study PRJEB7988) | marine metagenome | biome: marine biome (ENVO:00000447); feature: deep chlorophyll maximum layer (ENVO:xxxxxxxx); material: "saline water (ENVO:00002010), including plankton (ENVO:xxxxxxxx)" | depth 65 m | reverse complement strand
AGCCTCCTCGCACATCATCCGCGGCGCGTCTCGACCCTCAACGCCTCGGAGGGAGGGTTCCGGTCGGGAACGGCTTTTTCTCCTTCCGGGAACCGGCGCTCACCTTCTCGAAAACCTTCTCGTCGTCGATCGCGCCCGGCTTGTTACTCCTCCGAAACGCCACGACGTTGCTCTTGTTCTCGGCGACGGGAGCCGCGGACGCGTCACCGGGCGGCGCGGGCGCGTTCTTCCACCACGGCGTGTACGTCCTGGCGCCGCTCGAAAAGGAACGGACGAAATGCCCGCGCCGTTCCTTCACGTCGCGGAGGTACGCCACCGCCGCGTCGACGTCGTTCGTGCGCCGGAGCACGGCCTCGGCGCCGCGCACGAACCTGTACGACGACACGCCCTCGAGTTCCTTTCGCGGGACGCCGCGGTCGAGGAGGTACTGAGCGCACGTTTGGAAGTTCTCCGCGGCGAGGAGGGTGACGAATCCGGTGTAGGAGAGCGCGACGGCCACCATGCCAGCGCCGATCTCGTCCGCGAACGCCTGGTGCGCGCCCACGTGGAGGCACCCGAACGCGGTCGGGTCCACGCCGCAGACGTCGCCCGTGGTGATGGGCTGGACGTTCATCGCGAGGAAGAGGAGCGTCGTCTCGGCGACGAGGAGCGCGGCGTTTGCGGCGGCAAACTTCGGATCGGAGGTCCACGCCAAGTCTTTCGGGAGGAGGTTGTTCAAGCCGGACGGGAACGGGAACGCGGCGCTCGACACGTCCGCATCGTCGTCCTCGCACCAGTCGCCGACGCAGTGGTCCTTCCGAGATTTGATCGCCGCGCGATCGAAGCCGGCGTCGTCGTCGAAAGAGTCGTCCTCGCACCAGTCGCCGACGCAGTGGTCGTCCTTTTGGGCGAAGGCCGCGGCGGCGACGTCGGGGGTGGACGGGTAGCCATCCTCGTCGAAACCCTCGCACCAGTCACCGACGCATTGCTCTGCGACGGGAGGAGGGAGGCGCGGGAAAAAAGTGAGTCGGCGCGACGGGGACTTTGGGACGGGGGATCGTGTCGGGTCGCGAAAAGGCGGCGTTTCGCGGACCGCCGATGCTGTCTGAGTCAGCATGCGTACCTTCACGCGCGAATAGACCGGTGACGCGGTCCCAGGGGGTCTGCTCCTCCTCGGAGTCGCCCTCGCACCAGTCGCCGACGCAGTGCTCTGCGGAATCGTGGGAATGGGAGACGTCAGATGGTCAGCGGGGGTGCGCAACGAGCATTCTCGGTTCCGAAAAAGTGCACCGGTTGTTAGTTGGTCGTTTGCCGGGACGACTGCGCACCTTTGTTGTAGATGATGCGCGCCGCGCGGTCGCGGCGGTGGTCCGCGCGCCTGATGAACGGGATCACCGAGTTTAAGCTCAGCAGGGATAATGCCATTTTGGGTGTCGGCTCGCGCGTGTGCGGTGGGTTCGCAGCGCGCTCAATGTTCCTCGTCTAAAACCCAGGCGACGCGGAAAAAGCGAATTGCTATCCGGCTTGGGCGCAAGCGCGGCCAATTTTCGTCTTGCGCCCCTTTGATGAGCTGGCAGCTCAGTCAGCTGGCGGCTCTGAGCCAATGGGTTGTCGTAAAAAGCGAAAGCTGGCTCGATTTGGAGATTCTTTTTGAAAAAAAGACCACACCTGACTTGATTCCCATAGATCTGGGAGGAGGATTCGCAGGGCACCCAACGGAAACTTCGCGGCACACAGCCCTTTTGGTCTCAACTTTTTTTCTTTCCCGCGACGCCGTTCTTTCCCAGCGATGATCCGCAATCATCGCCACTCCCTCGGACGCGAGTCTAGGTGTCGCCGGAGCGCCGACGGCCTGTCAGGGCCTAAGCGCGAAGGCTAAAGCAATCATGGTGGCATCCCGCCCCACCGTCATGGCGCCGCCCCGCACCAGCGCGGCGCCGAGGGCGTTCCTGGCCCAGTGGCGAGCCCGGCCCCATCGCAGGCTCGTCGGGGTGTCGGTTGTCTGCCTCGAGCCCCACGAGGGGCGCATGATTCGAGCGCGCGAGGCGCACCAGCGTCTCGCCGCCGCCTTCCGTGATCTCGACACCGACGGTGCGTCAGTTACCGGTCATTTGGCGCCCCTACCCGATCCCAAACCCTGCCTTAAACCCGTCCCCGCGCCCCGTGAACCCGCGCCTTGGCGAGGGTAACCCTGGGAGGGCCGAAAAGCCGTGAACGTGGGTCTTTTAGCCGTTATTTTCACGCGCTTCGTTGCTCGGACGCGTTTTCGGGTTTACAAACCCTCGTTCCGTCCAAGTCGAGGGTGAAAGTTCTTCAAAAAATCGCCAGAAATCGCCGAACACGCTCGGAGGAATAAAATTTCCGCCCGTTTGGCACAACCCCCGCCCTGACCGCCTGTGCGCTCCGTCCCCTCCCCCGCAGGTTCCGGATTCGTGGACCGTCCCAAGCTGTGCGCCGCGCTCGAATCCTACGGCCTGCCCCGAGGCGAGGACTACGTCGACGAGCTCATGGCGCAGTACAAATGCGACGAGTTTGGAGCCATCACTTTCGCAGACTACAGGACGTACGCCGGGGCTAGGGAACGCGCGACGCGCCGCGCGTGGCGCGAAGTGCTGGGATCCGCGCACCACCGCCCGGCGTTCCCTGGGTGGGGGGACGGCACCGATCGGGATCGAACCGGGGACGACCGGAACGCGCGCGCGGACGTCTTCACCGTCCTCGAGGCGACGAAGCGAGCGGGCATCGACGGCGTCGACGCGGCGGATGCGCAAAAGATGGTTTCGCTGCTCTCCGGGCGGGGACGCAACGGCTCAGCTCACGACGCGGTCACGTACGAGGAGTTCCGCCGGTACGCCGCCCTGCTCCCCGACGCGCAGCTTCGCTCGGGTAACGCGACGTGGGACTGGCTCGCGGCGGCTGCGCCCGAGAGGGAACACGGCAAGCCGCGAGGGCAGCGGCGGAAGCAACTCTTCGCCGGGGGTTTGGCTGGCATCGTCGGGAGAACCGCGGTGGCGCCCCTGGACCGCGCGAGGACCATCATCCAGGACATGGGACTCGTCCGCGGACCCGCCAGCAGCGTGCTCGACAAGTCCGGGATCGTGCACACCACCAAGCCCCCCAACGCCGCGCAGGTTTGCCGAGACGTGCTCCGCAACGAGGGACCCGCGGGGTTGTTCCGAGGCAACATGGTCTCCGCGCTCAAGGTTGTCCCCGCCAACGCCCTCCAGTTTGCCATCTTCCACAAGATGAAGGACGACTTCCTCCGCGCGCGTTCCGACAAGGACGGCGCACCCGCGGAGCAGCTGCTGTTGGAGGAGAGGCTCGCGTCCGGCGCCGTCGCCGGCGCGCTCTCCACCGCCGCGTGCTACCCGCTCGACACGCTCAAATCTCAGATGGCCGTCGCGGGAGGGCTGAGGGGCTCGGTGGTCACCGCGGCTACGCAGCTGTTCCGCGACCAAGGCGGCCTGAGGGCCTTCTACAAGGGCATCGGCCCCACGCTCTTGTGCGACGTGATCGGTTCCGCGCTGGGTTTCACCCTGTACGAGACGTTCCAGACGATGTATCGAGAGGCTAACCAGGGACGGAGGCCCAACCCGCTGGAGAAGGGCGCTCTCGGAGGTTTGGGCGCGTGCGTGTCGCTGACGCTCACCATGCCCCTGGAGGTGGTCATGACCCGCATGAGGGTGCAGGGATTGGGTCACAGGCCGGTGCTCTACAAGAACGCGTTGGAGTGCCTCAGGCTGAGCGTGCAGAGGGAGGGGCTCAAGTCGCTGTGGCTCGGCACTGGCGCGGCGTACGTCAAGATCTTCCCGCAGCTCGCCATCACCTACTTTGTCTTCGAGCTCGCGTCCGAGCAGCTCGGCGTGGGTGGCCTGGGGCGGTACGAGCGCAGCAAGCCGGTTACGAACAAGGCGGTGGACGAGGGTAAGCCCTCGGGGCCCGTCGCCGCGTAGCAGTGTTGGGTTCTTAGTTTATCACACTAGTCAATAGGGTTGTCACCCCCTCTCGGGGTGGCGGGGCAAATTTTTCCCAATAATTTATTTTTTATACTTCACTTCGATGGTGCGCTTCAAGAACCGCTACCTCCTGACCGAGTGGCGCTGGCACGACGGGCGCGTGGACGAGTCTCTGACGGAATCCGTCATCGTCGGCATCCTGCGCCAGTGCGTCGCGGTGAACTTCGGCGACATCGGCGCGGGCGCGGCGCTTTCGTCGGTGGCGGTCAAGTACTGGAATCCCGCGACGGGCCTGGGCGTGGTTCGATGCGGGCGCGACGTGCACAGGGAGGTTTGGTGCTGCATGACGCTACTGCGGGACGTGAAAGGGAGGTCCGTCACTGTCCGTGTTTTGCACAACGGCGGCACGCTGCGGAGCTCTCAGGCTGCGGCGCTGCGTCACAGCAAGGAGGCGTACGAGAGGATGGAGAAGAATGGGGCTGTGCGAGGGGACGCCGCGAAGAAGGGGAGCTCGGCGGCGGCGCGGGCGATCGACTCTCTCCAGCCGTGATCGTTTCGTTGTCGCCATAGTCGCCGGGCGTGAACCCTAAACCATAGACCCTAGACCTAGCATTACTTCTATCTTCACGCACGCGCAGAGGCGGCCGACCGCCGATCCGTCAGCAGAGAGAAAAAGGAAAGGGCCAAGTTCCGTCCGAGTCACCAGAATCACCAGCGCAATGGCGAGCCTCACGGACGTCCGGGCCCGCAACAATGGCGCCGGAAGCAGCGGAACAGCCATCAGCATGATGGACGTGTCCGATCTGGAGGGCGGCGGGTTCTCCCCGACCAAGACCCGGCGGTACGCGCGCGCCGCGCCGCAGGGCGGAGGCCTCGCGAAGGTGCGACGATATCCGCGACCCCAATTCAACAATTAGGGCATCGACACCCGTCCGTCCGTCCGTCCCCGACGTCCCTCCCGGCGCGCGGCTGACCCGACGCCAATACCTTTCGCACCGACGCAGCTCATGCACTTCGCCCAGCACGCCGACCCGCAGCAGGTCAAGGCCGCCGCCGCGGTGGGCGCGCTTGTCCTCTTCTATCTCGCCGTTCGCACAGCCTGGACCGCCGTGTTCGTCATCATGGCTTGCTTCGCGTCCCTGGCGTTCGCGGCGTACCTCGCCAAGTGGGTCCTGAGCAAGGACGAGGGCACATCCGACATGCAGGAGGTGAGCGACGCCATCCGCGAGGGCGCCGACGGTTTCTTCGCCACCCAGTACAACCTCATCGGCAAGCTCGCGGGCGTCCTCGCCGTCGTCATCTACCTCATCTACAGCGCGAGGGCGCTCACCAAGGAACAGATGGACGCCGGCATCGGGCAGCAGACCTTCGCCATACTCACCACCTTCTCCTTCTGCACCGGCGCCCTCGCGTCCGCCGCGTCCGGGTACGTCGGCATGTGGGTGAGCGTTCGCGCCAACGTGAGAGTCGCGGGCGCCGCCAGGCGAAGCGCGAGGGAAGCGCTCGTCGTCGCGACGCGAGCGGGCGGCTTCGCGGCCATCGTCGTCGTCGCCATGACCGTCCTCGGCGTGTCCGTGCTGTTCACGTTCTACTCGTTCATGTTCGGAGTGGGCCGGGCGAACGGGACGTCCATCAACGAGATGCCGCTCATGCTCGTCGGATACGGTTTCGGCGCCTCGTTCGTCGCGCTCTTCGCGCAGCTCGGCGGAGGAATCTACACCAAGGCGGCGGACGTTGGGGCGGATCTGGTGGGTAAGGTGGAGGCTGGCATTCCGGAGGACGACCCGAGGAACCCCGCGGTCGTGGCGGATCTCGTGGGCGATAACGTGGGAGACTGCAGCGCGAGAGGCGCCGATCTGTTCGAGTCAATCGCCGCCGAGGTCATCAGCGCGATGATCCTCGGCGCGACGATGGCGAAGAAGGCGAACATTGCCGACTCCACCGGATTCATCATGTTCCCGCTGGTGGTTCACGCGCTCGACTGCCTGGTGTCCGCCGCGGGCATCATGTCAGTGGGCGAGAGGCCGTCTCTCAATCCCAACGGCGGCCGGAAGGAGGACCCTTACGAGGTGCTCAAGGGCGGCTACGCCGTCGCCATGGGCCTCTCCGTCGTCGGCTTCGGCATCGCCACGCGCGTCATGTTGTACGTCGAGGACGCCCCGTCCGCCTGGTTCCACTTCTTCGGGTGCGGCATGATCGGAACCGCGTCCGCGTACGCGTTTGTGTTCATCGCCCAGTACTACACCGACTACAAGTATCCGCCGGTGCGGGTCATCGCCGAGGCGTCCACGACCGGCCACGGCACCAACATCATCGCGGGCGTCGGCGTCGGCATGGAGTCCACCGCCGCGCCGGTGCTCTGCATCTCCGCCGCGATCGTGTCCGCGTACTGGTTCGGGCAGACTAGCGGCTTGACGGACAAGTCCACCGGCGAGCCAACCGGAGGTTTATTCGGCACCGCGGTGGCGACGATGGGAATGCTCTCGACCGCCGCGTACGTGCTCACCATGGACGTCTTCGGGCCCATCGCTGACAACGCGGGCGGCATCGTCGAGATGTCGGACCAGCCCGAGAGCGTCCGCGAGTGCACCGACGCCCTCGACGCCGTCGGCAACACCACCAAGGCGACCACCAAGGGATACGCCATCGGATCCGCCGCCCTCGCGTCCTTCCTCCTGTTCAGCGCGTACATGGACGAGGTGGAGGCGTTCACCGGCAAGCCCTTCAAGCAGGTGGACATCGCCGTCCCCGAAGTGTTCGTCGCCGGACTATTGGGCAGCATGATCGTCTACCTCTTCACCGCGTTCGCGTGTACCGCCGTCGGTCGCAGCGCGCAGGAGGTTGTCACCGAGGTTCGAAGGCAGTTCGCGGAGCGGCCGGGGATCATGAGCCGCGAGGAGAAGCCCGACTACGGCCGGTGCGTGTCCATCGTCGCGCAATCGGCGCTGAGGGAGATGATCAAACCCGGCGTGTTGGCCGTGGGCGGTCCCGTCGCCGTGGGCGTCGCGTTCCGTTTAATCGGGAGAGCCACCGGTCAGGAGCTGCTCGGCGCGAGAGCCGTGGCGGGGATGCTCATGTTCGCCACGGTGGCGGGAATCCTCATGGCGCTGTTCCTGAACACCGCGGGGGGCGCGTGGGATAACGCGAAAAAGTACGTGGAGACGGGCGCGCACGGGGGTAAGAACAGCGAGGCTCACAAGGCTGCCGTCACGGGCGACACGGTTGGCGATCCCTTCAAGGATACCGCGGGCCCTTCCATCCACGTCCTCATCAAGATGCTCGCGACCATCACCCTGGTCATGGCGCCGATGTTCCTGGACTGATGAGAGGAGGATGCGATAATATGCCCATCTAATACGGGGCGACGCTCGTCCCAGCCGCTTTCAAAGGCGACCTGCTTCTCTGTTCAGAGGTGTAAAGAAAAAGAACAATAATTGGACAGGTGGCTCATTCGGCAGTGAAACTTCCTCTGCCGCTTAGCAATCGACGTCGCTTCTCGTTCCAACTCGTTAGTTAGATCGTCGTTCCGCCCTGTCCGCGCGTCACTTCTCGAGGCACTACTCGCGAACATCCTCCACAAAAACCGTCGTCGCACCTCCAAGGTCGTTCCGACACACCGCACACCACTTCCGGTACGTCCCCCGTACGCCAGTCGGGTCGGAACCCGGGGTGCCTGTTCGTGAGATGCCACGTCGCTGGAATTTGGCCCCGAAACGACAATTTCGCGCGTTCCCCCCAACCCGAGGCTGACGTCACTCCCCACGCCTCCTCACCGCAGACTCTCGCCGTCACTCAACCCAACGAAATGTCTTGCGTTTGCTGGACATGCGTCCCCCAGGGCACCATCCAGGTTATTCAAGAGCGAGGCAAGTTCAAGAAGTTCGCCGATCCGGGTTGCCACTGGGTGATTCCGTGCCTCTGCCAGGACGTGGCGGGCGCGCTCTCCACCCGCGTCCAGGCCCTCGACGTCGCCGTCGAGACCAAGACCAAGGACAACGTCTTCGTCACAATCATCGTGTCTACCCAGTACATGGTCCTCCGCGAGTCCTCCCGCATGTACGACGCCTTCTACAAGCTCACCGACTCCAGGGAGCAGATCCGATCCTACATCTTCGACGTCGTCCGCTCGACGGTGCCCAGGATCAACCTGGACGACGTCTTCACCACCAAAGAAGAGATCGCCATCGAGGTCAAGAACATGCTCGAGAAGGCCATGACCGAGTTCGGCTACACCATCATCCAGACCCTCGTCACCGACATCGCGCCCGATCACAAGGTCAAGACGGCGATGAACGAGATCAACGCCGCGCAGCGCGCGCGTGTCGCCGCGCAGGACCGCGCCGAGGCTGAGAAGATCATGGTCGTCAAGGCGGCGGAGGCGGACGCCGAGGCCAAGTACCTGGCGGGTACCGGTATCGCGCGTCAGAGGCAGGCGATCATCAACGGCTTGAGGGAGAGCGTGGTGCACTTCCAGCAGGACATCACCGACATCACCTCCAAGGACGTCATGGAGATGATGATGATGACCCAGTACTTCGACACCATGCAGCACATCGGTTCCTCCCAGGGTAACAGCACGATCTTCGTGCCGTCCGGCCCCGGCGCGGTCGCGGACGCCGCCAGCGCGGTGCGCTCCGGAATCATGCAGGGTAACCTCGCGTCGGGGGCCGCCTTGGGTGGCAGATAAACTCCGCGACAAACGACGACGACCCGACACGCGCATGCCGGGGCGAATGTCACTGTTCATTTGATTGATTGATGCGCACGCGCAGCGAGAGACGAAAGACGTAGAGCGCGCCGACTCGTCGTCGGCGCACGTGTAGATACTGTTCGTTTGACTGATGTGTATAAAAGCAATCTTCCATTCACGAGACCGAGGCGTCGCCCTCGTCGAATCGTTCGGACGTCGCGGACGCTCGTCTTCAGCTGCCGTCCGTCGTCTCTGAAAATTTCTGTGCAGAGGGCCAGTCATTGCGTAGACGCGCGCCCGCACTCCCAGTCCTTCGCCATGCCGGGTTTCATGGACCCGCTGGGGGAGCTACCCAGCAGCGCCGAAAATTCCGACAGCGACTTCGACGAGGCCGACATCCCCGAGAACCTCAGGGCGACGCTCCATGTGAAGCAGAAGCCCGCCGCCGAGGTGAAGCCCGTCACCTTCGAGGACCTACAGAAGGTTGGGTACACAAGCGCGGCGTCGCTTACGAACATCAAGGAAAAACAAGGAGGAGGTGGCGGCGGCAAGTGGGGTTGGAGCCAGGGCACCGCGGCGCAGAGGCAGGACGACGGACTCGAAGACCTGCATCACAAGACCAACGCGGGGCTCGAAGAGGCGACCGGTGCGATGCTGAGAGCCGCCGCGGAATCGAAGCGCAAACGGGAGGAGGAGGCGGCGGAACGCGCCGCGGCGAGGGACCAGAGGATAAAGCTCGAACAGGAAGCGAGGGATGCGCTCAGGGCGGATAACCAGCTCAAGCGCGACAACAGAAAGCAGAGCTTCCAGCAGAGGGAGAAGCGCAAGCGGGCGCTCGGGATGCAGAAATCGGGCGGGAAGGATTTCGTCCAAGACGAAAAGCGACAGCTCCGAGAGGGCGGCGGCTTCGGTTTCGACTGACGCGGTGTTCACGTGATATCATCGGGTAGCTCGTCTCGTAGTCGACGACAAAAACTAAACTCGCATCAGCTCGAGCCTCCCGTCGCCGCGTTACTCGTCGCGTCGGGCTTTCTCGGCGACGACGACGCCGACGCGGTTGACTGATTTCTCTGAATCATCCGCCGCATCTGCTTGAACCGCTGCCGGAGCCTCGCCTGCACGTCCACCTTGCGCTCCGCCACCTTGAGCGCGCCCCTCGCGAATATCTCGAGGCACTCCCGCCGCTCCTCGAGCGCCGCGCGCGTGCTCTGCTTCGCCGCGATGAACCGCGGCCCCGTTTGTTGCGCCTTCGACCTCGTCCCAGTCGCCACGAGGTCCTTGCCGGCGATGAACGCGGCTTGTTCCGCCTTGGAGCTCATCCGCTGCGGCAGCGCGACGGGCCCGGCGTCCGCGACGGCGGTCCGCACCGGCGGCTTGCACGGCAAAAACTCCTTGTACGTGACGTCGATGTCCCAAGGTTGCGCGAGGTCGTGAAGCCAGTGCTTGGTGATTGGCTTAGCCGTCGCGCCCGAGTTATCCGCGTGAAGGCGCCTCGGGTACACCGACCTGGTCGGCGCCACCTCCTCGCCCAGCCCGCGCGGTCGCTTCTCCATCGCGGAGTATATCGTCGAGAAGTTCTGGCCGATGACGGTCACCGGCAGGGCGATGACGAGGATGCCGCAGAGCATGGACAAGGTCGCGAGGATCTGGCCGGCGACGGTGCGCGGATACATGTCGCCGTATCCGACGGTGGCCATGGTGACGATGGCCCACCATATGGCGTGCGGGATGGACTGGAACGGGGACTCCTCGGTGACCCGCTCGCACACGTCCGCGTACGGTCCGTGCGTGAACCTGGACGTGAACATGGTGAGCTGGTCGCCCTCGTTGACGCAGTCGAGGAAGGGCGCGATGAGCTTCATGGATTCCTTGGTGCACGTGTACACGCAGTTCCAGCCCACCGTTCGCATCCACTTGAGCTGGGTCAGGTCGTAGCTGCCCCTCTCCGCGTAGTACAGCACCGCGCTGAAGATGATGAGCGCCACGGCGAATAAAAAGACGAGGATGTTGAGCGCCTTGGCCGACTTGGACATGGTCTGCACCAGCAGCATCATGTTATCCCGCGACATCTTCAGCAACCGAAACACTCGCGCGAGCCTCGTCACCCTCAACACGGACAGGCCCGGGATGTCCACGCCGCGCGCGATCAGGTCCAGCCAGTAGGGGAGGATGGCGATGAAATCGATCACGTTCAGAGAGTTTTTCCAGAACGTCTTCCTGTCCCTGCAAACCCCGAGCCTCAGACCGAACTCGATCGTGAAGATGCACACGCAAATCGACTCGATGATGAAAAACGCCCCGTCGAGCGGCGGATTCTCCTGGTAAAACCACGGCGCCGTCTCCAGGACGAACGTGAACGTCGATATCACGATGAGTACCAGCACCAGAATGCCGATGATCATCGCCGGGGTCGAGCTCGTCGGATCGTTCAGCAGCTGGTCGATGCGATCTCTCGGCAGCAGGTTCTCGTTACGCTTCAGCTTTTCGCTCTTCACCTTGAGCTGTTCGTACAGCTTAGCCGTCAGCGTACCCCGCCCCGGCACGTACTCCTCCGCGGACGTCGACGCCTTCGACGACGGCGAAGCGAGACCGTCGGGCGCCCGGCGCGCCACCGGCGGCGGCATCGAGCACATCAAACACATCGCCTGCCACAGCGGGTCCCGCACTGACACCACGCTGCCATCCTCGAGGTCCTTCCCGGGAAACGCGAGGGGCTCCGACGCGACGAAGCCGTCTCTGTAAGGACTGTGGTTCAGCACGTATCCGCCGGGCAGATCCCTGCTCCGCACGTGCATCATCTCGAGCTGTCGTCGGGGAAATGGGAGGTCGGTAGCGGGGTCAGCCAACGCTCGAGGCGGGAATTCACGCGGAAACGAGGGATTCTGCATCGGGCGCGCGCGCGAGGCGGGGACGCACCGGCACGTTAAACTCCTTCAGCACCGTCTCTTCGAGCTCCCACAGGCCCTCGTCCATCTCTGGGATCGTGTACAGTATCTTGCGGCACTTCCTTCCGACCCTGGAACGATCGCGCGGCGGGGGGTGGAGGGCGGGGTCGGGTGAGTCGGGTCGAAATCCAGCTCTCGGTTGTTGGTGGTTCGTTGGTTGCGGGATCGGTAAAATTGCACGTGCAAGAGGGCGGGTTCGCGCGGGTTCCCGCGACTCACCTCAAGAAAACCACGATCTGCGTTCCGACCTTGCTCACTGTGCTCTTCATCTGCGCGACGGGTATCATGATCACCATCGCGCCCCGCTCACAAGCCGCGACTCCTCAGAGCCCGACTGTTCCCCAACTAAAACAGAGCCCTCCCCCTGCTGTGTTACCCGTTCGCGGGAACGATTCCGCCAGGTTTCCGGGCTGTCCGCGCCTCGCCCGCTGAACGAGCGCTTCGTTCGCCGAGGTCGCCTCCTAGTGGCCGCTCGGGAGCGCGCCCTCGCCTTCTCGAGTGCCCCCTCGGCGCGTCGCCGTCTGTCACGCGCTATCTCCCGTTCAGTGTCCTTCAAGTAATTTCCATCCCCGTATGGTCGGACATGCTTTGCGGTCGGTTTATTTTTTTTGCATTCAAACGTCAAACGTCGCGCGAGCGGTCAACTCTGACTCTGCTCATCCCGTCGTCAAAGAGTCGTGGCGGTGGCGACGCGACATGGCCCAGGGGAGGACGAGGCCAGCAGACGCCGAGGTGCGTCCCGAACGCGACCCGCGCTCTCCCCAGCGCATCCCCGCGCCGATCCCACGCGCGATATCCCCGCCGACCGACACTCGCCCGTTGCTCCATTTTTCACTTTTGATGCCAAAAGAGACTCTCCGCTTACCGTCACCCCCCGCCTCCCGATCTGCCCCCCACGCAGGCTGCGCAGGGCGCGCCTCGCCACGCTCTCAAGGCGCGAGACGCCGCGGTGGTCGCCGCGGTGAGGGCGCGGGATCCCCTCGCGGCGCTCAACCGCCTCGGCGCGGGACCCGCGATCGAGTACGCGCGTCAAACCTCCGGCACGGTGGGCAAGGCGATGAAAGCGACCGTCGCCGGATCTTCCGTCGCGGTCGACTCGGCGGATCTCGGCGCGGGGGACGCGGACCGCGCGCCTCGGGAGCCCAGAAGAAGGCTGAACATGAGCGCGGCGATGGGAGCGAGCGGGACGGAGACGGGCGCGTCGGCGCTGGGCTCCGTCAGGACTTCCAGCGCGGCGTCGCTGAGCAGCGCGTCCCAACTCGCCAACTCGTCGCGCGCGGGAGGATCGTCGCGCGCATCCTCGTCGCGCACCAGCGGCCGGGGCTCGCGCGCGGAGTCCGACGGCGACGACACGCCGAGGCACGCCCTCAACCCCGGCGTGCCCGCGGACGAGATCCAGACCGAGTTTCGCGAGCGGCTGTGGGGGTACCTGCTCAACAACATGGTCCGCGCCGTGGACGAGGTGTACTTCCTGTGCGAGCTCGAGGGCGGCGAGTCGGAAGTGGCCGCCGCGCTCGCGCTCCTGGAGGAGTCCGTGGACGACTTCAGAAACCTCGCGGCGAGGCTCAGGGACCAGGAGCAGTTCACCGGCGTGGGGAGCATCTCGTGGGACGTCGGGCGGACCGACGCCCGACCGGATCCGAGACACGCGGAGATGATCAGCGCGCTCACGGGGTACCCGACACCGCCGACAAGCGCCAAGGGTCGCAAACCGACCGACGGGAGCGTCGGGCGCGTGAAGATCGCGATATCGGACGTCGAGGATGCCGACGCCGCTAGGAGTGATACCGACGCGCGCCACGCGCGGACGACGTCCGGGGAGGGCAAGGGCGACGGGGAGTGGCAGACGGCGGGGCGCGGGGGCAAGGCGGTGGCTCACGCGAAGAAGACCGCCGGCTCGACGGCGCCGGGAACCCGGAACAACTCCAACAAGAACAGGAACAGGCGGGAGAGGGGCAGGTCGCCCGCGCGAGTGACGCCGAGGACGTCCGGCGGGGGCAGCCTCGCGGGCGGCGACGGCGGCGGGAGCCCGGAGAAGAGCGCGACGGCGGCGTTTCTGGCGAAAAACGTCAAAAACGGCGCAAACGGCTCGGGCGGGGGGCGGTCGAGGTCCCCGGCGCCCGTCGCGGCGCGGGTATCCAGCGGGTCCCGATCCGGACCCGTCGCGGCGCAGCACGCGGAACCGAAGCAG
>CEPC01005296.1_pt1 | contig 13835 bp, 7 predicted proteins | sample 530651 | NCBI WGS metagenome assembly CEPC01 (sample SAMEA2620828, study PRJEB7988) | marine metagenome | biome: marine biome (ENVO:00000447); feature: deep chlorophyll maximum layer (ENVO:xxxxxxxx); material: "saline water (ENVO:00002010), including plankton (ENVO:xxxxxxxx)" | depth 65 m | reverse complement strand
GCCTCGACGTCCACGGCCTCGACGTCCTCGTCGACGCACCTCGCGCCCCATCGCGTCGCCTGCGCCCTCATCTTGTCCTCCGCGGAAATTTTCTCCGCTTCTTCGTCGGGGTGGGAAGGGTCCGGAGACGCCCGTCCTCCCCGCGTCTTTTCGAGGGTGGATCCCGTGAGGACCAGCGGCGAGAGGTTTGCGCGCGCGAGGTATATCGCGGCGGTGTACCCCGCGGCTCCCCCGCCCACAACCACCACCGTCTCGACGGTCGCCTCGTCACGCCTCGTCGACGTGGCATCTACACTCGCGGCGCGTCCTCGCGCGCCGCGTCTCGCGGCCGTGGCTCGGCGATCGAGCCGGGATGGGCGGCGAGGGCGGAAGGCAATCGCCGCATTCGCTGACCCGACCGTCGACGGGGCTGCACACGCCATGTCGACGTCGGCGTTGCGCAGCCGAATAGTGCCCGAAGGCACCGCCCGAGATTTACATGCAGTACATTATCGCCTGGCGCCCGGGTCGGCACACACCCAATGAGCCTCATCACGAGCTGCTCCGCGAGACTCGCGACCGCGCCGGCGGTGCGCACTATCGATCGATGCCGCGTCAGCCGTGGTGCGCGAGCGTGCGCCTCGCCCGATCGAGTTGAAACCGATGCACCCGCCCCGTTGCGCACCGCGATCGCAGCGGGACTCGGGGCCATCGTCTCGCTCGCTCGCCCCGACGTCGCGCTGGCTTCCGGCCCGGGACCCCAGTACAGCGGCGTGGATCCCAACGAGTCATCCCTCATCCAATCCCTCAAGAAGAAGAGCGAAGAGAACAAGGCGAGGTACGATGAAGAGCGACTCGATAACTACTACAAACGAGACTTCCGGATAAACAAGATCTTGGGCGCAGAGGTGCTGGCGGAGCCGTGCGACCCGAGGGACCCGGAGTTCGGGTACAAGTGCGCGCCCAAGCTGCCGAGGCTACCGCAGGACCGCGTCGACCCGTTCGATCCGAGGTCGGACAAATACGCACCCAGGAAAGGCGCGGTGTTTGGACTCAACGACCTCAACATCGATTTTGAGGAATCTTTCCCTGGCAACGATGGTGCAGCGCCGGGCAACGGTGGGGTGCCGGCGGTCGACGTGGAGCCGAAGGAGGGTCCGGCGGACGTGGACGCGATAGTGGACGGGGCGATCGACGGGGTCATCGCCGGCACCCGCGAGGAGGACGCGGGCGGCATCGGCGTTGACGAAACCCTTCGAGGAGCCTCCGACTGAAGAAAGTGGGGGCCCAAAGCGCTTAGATACCGTCTCCCATGGGACGACAAAAACAATACGCTAACGTAAGCAATCGGCGGCGTCGTCGGCGGCGTCGTTGACGACGCGACCGCGAATGATGTATCTATCTGGAATCTCTGGAAGTCAGGCTGGAGTCCTGGATCTCCGCCCGCAGTTCGTCAAACTCACCAACCCCGTCGACCTCGTGCTCCCCGCTCTCAATCCTCGCCCTGTCCTCTTGGGCCTTCTTAAAGTCGAACGACGAGAATATCCATAGCGCGACGACCGTGAAGGCCGCCTGCGCCAGTATACCCCATCTCATGGTGCCCGTCGCTGACAGTAACATGGCCAGCACCGCGCTGCCGATCCACACAAACGCTACTGTGCAGATGCCCAGCAGCGAAAACATCGAAGCCTCGTAACCGTGCGGGCAGGTCTGCTGGAAGATGGATCGAACCGTCGGGAGCAGGCTCGGGTTCAGGACGCCGCCGATCACCACGAGCGCGAACATCTCCCACTTTTGCGTGAAACCCAGCGCCAGCCAGACGGGCCACACCAACGTCACCGCCTTCAGCGCCATGAACATTCGGTACAGCTCCTTCCCGTGCAGCCGCTTGACAATCGGCATCAGGAGCAGAAGTCCCAGGCACGCGGACATAGACCCGACCAGGACGATGATCACCATGTCGACGTTGTCAGCGTTCAACTCGCGCTGCACGAACACCACAAAGGACGTCACCACCGTGCCGTTGCCGGTGGTTGAGAAGATCTGACCGAGCATTAGCTTGAGCAGCTCGGGTGACTGCGCTCGAAGCATCCGCACCGTCATCAGCGTCCTTCGAAAGCCGAGCTTGGACATCGAGGCCCCCAGCGTAGAATGAGATTCGTTCCCGAACGGCAGCGGCCGCCCGGGTCTGGTCCGCAGACCCCTGAGCCCCCAAAAGCAACACACCAGCGCCCACAACCCGGCGGTGAGGATTGCAATCCTCAAGCCCCCTCCCACGTTGTCCGGATCCCCAGCCTGCCTGGGCAGATCATCCTTCGCGTCCTCCTTGTTGTAGCTGAATATGATCCCCATCTGCATGCACACCACCAGCGTCAGCGACCCGAACCCCAGCGCCGGGGCGAAGAATGCCAGCTCGCTCGCAACCTCTTGGCGCGTCTTCGAAACTGCCGCATCGCGATCCTCCGCCGCCGCCGCCTCCTCCGCGTCCGCCCTCTCCTTGCCGTTTCCGCTCGCCGACGAGTCGAGTCCGTTCGGTTCGACGCACCCGTTGGCCGTCTTCGGGGGTTCGACGCACCCGTTGGCCGTCTTCGTGCCCGAAGAGTGCCTCGCCTCCCTCGCCGCGATTGTCCGCGGGTGGGCCTTTGCCAGCAGCGGCAGGTACGCGTCAAACATCTGCTGCGCGCACAGGTGGGCTACGATCACCGCGACGAAGAGCGCAGCCTGCCAGGCGTAATCCTTCGTCTCCGATATGAACAACGCGACGATGGGCGCGAACGAGAGCACGAAGGCTCCCAGCGCCAGGCCGTTCCAACGCATCGACCCGAAATCGCCCAGCGAGCCGAGGAACACGAGGAAGAATCCGCAACCTAGCTGCCCCGCGACGTTGCTCAGCACCACCGTGTTGCTGTAGTCCGTGCCGGTCGGCAGGTCCTTGTTGACCGGGAACCACTGGCAGCTCTCCGGCATCCCCTCGGGCCTCACGAACTTCAGCTCCGGGTACGCGCCATCGTAAGCCCCGCAGGGCGTCCCGTAGCACGTGCCCTCGCAAAGCGCCCCAGCCGTGTGGTGCTCGCGCCACACGATCCCCTCCACATTTTTGGCCGCCTCGTACTTCGCGTACTGGGTGATGAGCAGGGACCAAAATGAGATGGTCGTGGCCATAATCGGGCTGCTCCCGCTGTTGAAATGGGACGACGGGGATGGATGGAAGGAGAGGCGGTCAGCATGGGTCGTGCAATATTTCCGGGCGAGTCTGGGTGTTTTCCGGGAAGGTCGCGCACCAGTCCCAAAGGTACCACGACATCAGCTCCCGCTTGTCGGTGGGGACCAAGGTGAGGTCATCCCGGTCCGACACGCGAATGCGCGCCTCCGACGCCGCCTCCACCACGGGCTGCACCATCCTCACAGTGCCCTGGAGGCCCGGGGGAAGGTTGTCTCGAAGGATTTTTTTTTCAAAGTTACGGGAATGACCCATCGATGATTTGTCACGTTCCAGTCCTATCCAGGGCCCCAAGGGCCCCGAAAGGTCAAGCACGGAGAGGTTTCTCTCGACGGGGAAAACGCGCTCAGTTTTCTCGCGAGGGGACTCGCACTCGCGACGAAGGGAGACACAAGCGCGAGAGCGGGGCTGGCCGGGATGAGTCTCTACCCTCCCCGCACGGTCGTCGGCATACGCGCGACGAGGCGGCGGGATATCCTGGAGGAACGATGGCGGCACTGGCAGAACATCGTGGACAGCAGGAAGGTCGCCAACGCCATACGCGCCACGAAACACAGCATCGATGGGCTCTCCGCCGCGTTCGAGCGGGACCCGCCCTCGACGTTCGCGCCCTACCGCAAGACGAGATCCGCGCTCACGCACGAGTCGCCGTTCGAAAAGGTGTTCCGCGACGCCACGTCCGCCGACTTCACGCCCGCGCGCAGGGGAAGGGCGGGCGCCGTGCCCAGGGTCCTCGATGCGTACGGAAATTACGTCACGGTGGTGCCGAGCGAGGCTGCGCGGCGGAAGGCTGCGTTCGCCGCGATGGCGGCGCGCGCGACCGGCCCGTCCGTAGCGCACGCGTGGAAACACTGGCGCTACTTCGTTCACATCCGCCGCCACGCGCCCCACCTGGTGAGCGCGCTCGCGGAGCACGAGTGCGCGGTCGTGGCGTGGAAGGCTTGGAAGTTTTTAGCGTTTGGCAGGCCGGTGGCGCGCGACCCGGAGGTTGTCGTCGCGTGGAAACACTGGAAACACTGGGCGCTGGCCGAGGTGGCGACGCGTAACGCGCGAGCGGACGCGCTGGCGAGGAGGCTCAGAGCCGCGAGGGACGCCGAGCTCAAGCGCATCGACGACAAGAAGGTTCGGGAGATGCGGCGAGCCAACGTGGCGGCGGAGCGGCGACGCCGCGCTGACGAGGGATGGGGGTTCACCGATGCCGACGAGTACGCGGTCCGCAGGAGGGAGCGAGCGCGACGGGAGGCGTGGCGACAGAAGAAGGCGCAGCTGCGGAGGCGGGACCTGTTCGGACCCGATGGCGACCAGATCGAGGATGGGGATGGGGAGATGGAGGAGAAGGCGGACGAGGACACGAAGCCGATGGACTTTGCCACGTTCTCCCACACGGTGGTTTGCTGGCGCAGGTGGCGTCGGTTCGTCAAGGGCGTGCGCAGCGGGGAGTTCACCAACGACGATGCCGCGGACCAGGCCCGGGCGGAGGCTGAGGCCCAGGCCAGGATGGAGGAGGTGAGGCTGGCGGCTATGCGCCGCGTGGGGGTGGACGCACCGGAGATTAGGAACTTGGCGGACCTCGCCATGCGACGCCAGCCCGGCGATTCCGACGACGATTCCCAACGGGCAGATTCCGAAGACGAAGATGAGAACGCATCCGAGAAGGGCCCGACGGAGGAGGAAGAACGCGCCGCTTTGGAGGCCGTACGCTCAGCCAAGCGCGAAGCCGCCGCACTGAAAATTCAGAAAATCGCAAAGGGTTTCATCCAGCGCCGGCGGTACCAGAGGATGAAGAAGGACCCGTTCTACCGCGTCCGGGGTCTGAAGGCACTCATTGCCAGGGGCGAAAAAATATTCGAGCGCGACGCAGAGCGCGTGGCGAGGGCCAAGGAGCAGTGGTTCAAGTCCGAACGAAGGCTTGCGGGTATGCGTATGGCCAACGAGGATGCCATGTCGGGCTTGAAGGTTGCAAAAGACAGGCTGAGTGTCCTGAACGAGGCGAGGGGTCGAATCGGCGTCGCCGAGCGCGCCAAGGAGATTGAGCGGAAACGCGACAACTGGATGAAGATATGGGACGACTCACAGCCCGGTTTCTCCTCGGCTGGATTCAATCCCTTCCCTTCGTTCCCGAGGATATCCGACATGAGCGAGTCGGCAAGGAAAGCTCGAAGGAGCGGCGCGTCTGCGGCATTTGCCTCGCTCCCGTCTACGAAGGACGAGGACCTCGCGGATGCGTGGGAGAATGTGGACCCGGGTAAAGTCCTCGACGCGCTGCTCGAGGAGTCCGACGAGGAATTCGAACGGAGGATGATGCAGGTGATGCCGAGGTGGACCCCTTCGCACCAGTCGCCAATCGGAGTTCCCCTTGCGAGGCGAACACCAAACTATAAGTAGCTCAATCAGACTATTAACTAGCTACGGACTACCGACGTAACGGTAGCAAAAGTTGCGAATCTCGCTGCCCAGCGCGCGCCCCCTCTCCTCGTACTTGGTGGATCCCGACCGACCCAGCAGCGCTTCGTCAGTCTTCTCCCATTTGCCGCTTGACTCAGCCTCGGACATAACCCGAAACATGTGCTCAGCGTAAGAGTCATCGTCCGTGCTGAGATGCAGCCGACCCCCGGTTTTGGCCATGCACGGTTCGATGAGCGCGAGGAGAAACGGGTTGACTATGCGCCTGTGCGCCTGAGCGTCCGACCACGGATCCGGGAAATACACGCACACATCCGATAGGGACTCAAGGGGGACGAAATCCCGAACGAGCCAGAGTGCGTCCATCCTCACGACCCTGACGTTGTCGACCCAACCATCTCCTAACTCGTCTCGTCGCGCCTGGATCTTCTGGAGCGCGGCGCCGATGCCAGGCTTGTGAACCTCAACGCCCACGAAGTTCTTGTCGGGGTGGGCGACGGCCATCTCCATCAGCGAGTGCCCGAGACCGAACCCGATCTCCAGAGCCAGCGGCGCTTCTGGCCTGTCCGCGAAGACCTCTCGGAAGTCGAGCCTCGGAGGTGGCCCACCGCCCCCGGCGTGGGTCTGAACGTCGATACCGTAATGAGGCCACAGGGTCCTCCACGCCTCTTTCTGGGCCCTGGTCACCTTACCACGGTTCCTGAGGTAGGTAAGGCTCCACGGTCTATCGAGATGCGCGCCCCTCTCCCGTACCCTGAGGAGCAGGTCTTCCGGCACCGCTGGATCCCCCGTCGTCTGCGCATGGGCCGCGGCGACCCATCTGATCGATCCCGGAGTACGATATCTCCGCGCGTGGCTCGCGATACCGGGCGCGGCCCCGAGCAAGGCGGCGACGCGCATCGCGGCTGTGTCAACGCGTCTCGTCGACACAGGGGTTTATCTCCGAAACGCACCTGACTCGGGGCTTGCCGACCGTTGTCTTCTCAAGATCTCGTGAGGGCCCAGCAGAGCGAGCTGCGGCCCCCGGCGAGGGTGTCCTGGGAAGATGCAGCTCAAGTACCTGAAAACCATCCTCCAGGCGGATGATGGGATCAAGAAAGTGACGGCGATAACATGGTGATGCCCCGGATCCCCCCCTTCCTCCCCTCGGCGCGGATGAAAGGAATCTTTTGGGCACCCGATGCCAACGTTTGGATGTAAAAGGTTGACCGCCCCCGCCCTCACCCGTCCCCACTCCCGCAGGTCACCGAACTCGAGGCGCATGGCGGCAGTGACCACCGATAGGGTGGTCCAGCTCTTTGACGAGAACGGCGAGCGCAAGGACAAGTTCTCCACCAAGCCCGCGCAGCCCGACGGTGTTAAAAACTTCGTGGTGCGGGGGATGGCGTTCTCGCCCGACTCCGCCAAGCTTGCCATCGCGCAGAGCGACAACATAGTGTTCGTGTACAAGCTCGGTTTGGAGTGGGGGGACAAGAAGTCCATCTGCAACAAATTTTTGCAGTCCAAGCCCGTCACCGCGCTCACCTGGCCGCAGCGAAGGCACAACGAGGTGGTCTTCGCCACGACCGAGGGCAAGGTGAAGGTCGGGCAGCTCAAGACCAACAAGGCGGCGACGCTCTACGCGCATCCGGACGGCGCCTACTGCGTCGCGCTCGCGTCCAGCCCGTGCGGCGAGAAGATATGCAGCGGGCACATCGACGGCACGGTGTGGACCTTCGATTTCGCCGACGGCGTAAACCGCAAGCTCTTTGCTCACTCGTGCGCGCCGTACGCGTTGTCCTGGGGGGCCAGAAACGCGGTCGTGGCGGCGGGCGCGGACCGCAGGGTGTGCTTCTACGACGCGCTGGGGGACGAGTACGCCGCTAGCCGGCCGCAAACCTTTGATTACTCCGACGACGAGAACGCCCGGGAATTTGCATCCGCCAGCTTCTCTCCCGCGGGTGAGTCGGTGGCTGTGGGCTCGTTCGACAGGTTCCAACTGTTCACGTACTCGCAACAGAGGGGCGGGTGGGTCGAGGCCGGAACCAAGCACGTCGCCAACCTCTACACAGTCTCCGCGCTGGGCTGGAAGCCCGACGGCAGCAGGCTGGCCACCGGCGCGCTGTGCGGCACCGTGGACATCTACGACGCGTGCGTGAAGCGGCAGATGTACGCGGATAAGTTTGAGTTTACGTACGTCAGCGGGTCCGCCGTCGTGGTCAAGCGGCTGGTGGACGGTAGTAAGGTGAGCGTGAGCGCTGGGAACGGGCAGGATCTGCAGGGGCTCAACGTGTACAAGGAGCGCTTCCTCGTGGCGCACACCACCGATTCACTCATTGTCGGGGACCTCGAGGCTGAGAAAATCGCCGAGGTTCCCTGGGGCTGGACCGGGTCCGAGAAGTTCGACTTTGACACCGAGCGCGTGTGCGTCGTGCACTCGAGAGGGGAGGTGAGCGTGGTTGAGTACGGCGTGAACAGGGTGCTGGGCACGTGCAGGACCACCCACACCAAGCAGCACCTGCTCTCAGTCAGGGTGCAGGAAAGTCGCAGGGGTCGCACCCACGTGGGTAAGAAAATTGCCTACCTCATCGACGCGCAGACGGTGCGAGTCACCGATCTCAGCGCCGAAAACGAGCTCACCGGCGCCAGGGACGTCGCCACAGTGTCGCACGAGTCCAAAATCGACTGGCTAGAGCTCAACGCTAGGGGCACGCACGTGCTGTTCCGAGACAAGAAGCGGCAGCTCCACCTCTATGACATCAAGAACCAGGCTCGGTACACCCTGCTCAACTACTGCTCTTACGTGCAGTGGGTTCCAGGCAGCGACGTGGTGGTGGCCCAGAACATGGGTAACCTATGCGTGTGGTACAGCGTCGACTCACCCGACCGCGTCGCCACCGTACCCATCAAGGGTGAGGTTGAGGATATTGAGCGGGGCAAGGGCAAGACCGAGGTCATTGTCGAAGAGGGCGGTGTGCAAAAGGGGTATCCACTAGATGAACACCTCATCGAGTTCAATTCGCTCGTCGAGGAGGGTGACTACGACGCCGCGGTGGAGGTGCTCGAGGCGCTCCCCGGCGGTACACCAGAGACGGAGGCCATGTGGCTCGAGCTGAGAAACGCAGCAATCACCGACAGGAGATTGCTCGTCGCACAGCGGTGCAGTGCCGCACTGGGTGACGTCGCCAAGGCTCAGTATCTCGGCGCTATTATCGCCGACGCTAAGCGCGCGAGTGCCATGGAGGGCGGTGGCGACGGCCTGAATAACTACGCGGTCAAGGCGAGGCTCGCGATGCTCGACAAGCAGTGGAAGGTTGCTGAAGGTTTGCTGCTGGAGAACGGCCAGACTGACGCCGCCATTCAGATGTACCGCGACATGCACCGCCTGGACAGGGCGGTTGAAGTGGCAACGAGCAAGGCGCACCCCAACGCAGAAAACTTACGTCGCGAGCACCTGGATTGGCTCAAGCAGACGGGTCAGGAAGAGGCGGCGGGCGCCGTGAAGGAACGCGAGGGTGACCACCTCGGGGCCATTCGCTTCTACCTCCGCGGCGGTCTGCCCGGCCGGGCCGCCGCGGTCGTCATCGCCAACCACGCGCGATCCACCGACTTTGACAGATCCCTCGTCGAAGAAATTGCCGCGGCGCTCAAGCGCGGGGACATGTACGAGCGCGCGGGAGAGTTATACGATGCCTTTGACCGACCAGAGGAGGCAAAGGAGGCTTTCGTCCGCGGTCACTCGTACAGAAGGGCGCTTGAGCTCTGCCGCCGCGGTGGGTCATCGGCCGAGGAGGTCCGATCGCTGGAGGAAAAGTGGGGCGATCATCTGGTCGACATGAAGCAGCAGGACGCCGCCATCAACCACTTCATCGAGGCTGGTTGCGGGATCAAAGCTATCGAGGCTGCTGTTGAGTGTAAAAACTGGAAAAAGGCGCTGGAGATCATCGAGCGCGAGCCCAAGCGGGGCCGCGACGACGACAAGTTCAAGGGCTTTTACAAGCGAATCGGAAGGCACTACGAGCAAGCGAGGGACTACGAGCAGGCCGAGCGCTGCTTCCTCCGCGCGGGTGAGCCCGGCGAGGCTGTGGAGATGTACTGCCGAGCTGACAAGTGGGAAAATGCACACAAAATCGCGGTGGGCTACATGACTGACTCAGACGCCAACGAGCTGTATGTGAAGCGTGGCAAGGAGCTCGAGGCCTCCGCTCGGTACAAGGAAGCTGAGAAGATGTACCTGACAGTGAAGGAGCACGACCTCGCGATCGAGATGTATAAGCGCAACAGGCAGTTTGACCAGATGATTCGTTTGGTGGGTCTCTACCGAAAAGATCTCCTGGGCGAGACCCACATCCATCTCGCTCGGCAGCTCGAGGCCGACGGCAACTACCGCGAGGCCGAGCGCAGGTACCTCGAAGGTAAGGACTGGAAGGGCGCGGTGCAAATGTACAAGCACGCGGAGATGTGGGAGGATGCGGTGAGGGTCGCCAAGCAGAACGGGGGTGCCAACGCGTCCAAGCGCGTCGCGTATGAGTGGGGCTCGCACCTCGGCGGAGACGCCGGAGCGAGTTTACTTCGCAAGTTTAACCTGCTCGAGGAGGCGATCGACTACGCGTGTGAGTCCGGGGAGTTTGACAATGCCTTTGAGCTGGCGCGGGCCGGGGCTGACAACAAGGTGCGTGACGTTCACCTCAAGCACGCGATGTACCTCGAGGATGAGGGAAGGTTCGACGAAGCCGAGGCGGAGTTTATCAAAGCCAACGCCCCCAAGGAGGCCATCGAGATGCACGTCCACAACAAGGACTGGGACGCCGCCACCCGCGTCGCGGAGCATCACGCCCCGGAACAGGTCACCGACGTGCTCGTCTCCCGCGCCACTTCGCTGAAAGAGGAGAAGGAATACTCCAAGGCGGAGGCCACCTTTGTCAAGGCTAAGAAACCAGAGGCGGCGATTAAGATGTACTCTGACGAGGGGCTCTGGGACGACGCCCTACGCGTCGCGGCCGACTATCTTCCCGGCAAGGTTCGCGAGATCCACCTCGAGATGCAGTCGCGCGCGGGCGAACCGTCCAAGACCTCGGCGAGAGACGCGGAGGCGCAGCACGAGTGCGTGACTCGCGCGAGGCGCCTGGAGCGCGAGGGGAACTACTCTGGCGCCGTGGACGCCTACCTGGAACTCACGTCCAGGGTCACCAAGGACCAGCGCGCGCTGGAAAACGCGTGGGACGCGGCGGTCCGCGTCGCCGTTGGGAACGTCCCCGGCAAGGCGAGGACTGTGGTGCAGGAGGTCGCGGCCAGGCTCCGGGGAATCGGCCGAGACGACCGAGCCGAGGAGCTCCTCGGAAGCGCCGGCGTCGATGCCCGGTCGGGGGGCGCTTACCAGGCGGCGGCGCGTAAACCCGCGAGGCCCGGGTCCGCTCAGCCCAAGCGCGACATCGTCGGGTTCAAGGACGCTGCCAAGGAAAGCCGCGGAGACAAGGAAAACAGCGACGCGTCACCGGCGGCGGCGGAGGAGGCTGCGAGGCGGGGCGACTGGGACGTCGCGCACGAGCTGGCGCGGGCTTTGGGACCCGACGTGGCCGCGTCGTATTCCATCAAGCACGCCACCATGGAGCTGAGGGGCGGTAACCCCGAGGCGGCCGCGGACATACTAGCGGAGAGGGGCGCGCCGGCGGATCCGAGGTATTTCGCGCTGTACAAGGAAATCGCCGGCGAGGTGCTGGGCGGGGCGCAGGATGGCGTCGGGGAGGAGGGGCTCAAGAAGTTTTTGACGTCGCTCGTGGATACCATGTCCGCGACGCCAGAGATCAACGCCGAGCACCTCGCGGACCTGAGGCGGTGCCTGGAGGCGACCAACTTGGCGCTGGTCCGAGCCAAATGTAAGGACGCCGACATGCCGGTGCTGAGCGCCAAGGCCGCGACGTCGCTGCTCAGGTTTTGCGGCCTCGTCCCCGCGGACAGGGCTTTCTTCGAGGCTGGCATGGCGTGCCGGGAGGCGAAAGAGCTGTCGCTCGCGTTTGTCTTCCTCAACCGGTATCTAGACATCACCGAGCTTATGGACGAGGGCGGTGACGCGTCGGAGCTGGACAACGTGGATTTTGAAGACACCGACATCCCCAACGACTTCCCGCTCCCGACGCAGCACTTCGTCGAGGAGGCCACGAGGGAGGAGGTCCGCGACTGGGTGCTGGCGCTGTCAATGGACCAGCAGGTGGAGCAGACGCTCCCCACGCGCACCTGCGGAAAGTGTAACGGGCAGACGTACGTCGCGGGCCTCACGTGCTGCCGGTGCAAGGCCAAGAGCGAGGCGTGCGTCGTGAGCGGGTACCCGGTGCCAACAGGGCAGCGAGTGTTGCACGAGGGTCGGAGCGCAAACCGGGGCGACTGGAACGAGTGGACCATGAAGTTCGGGACCGATCCGTGGAGCGGGAAGAGCGCGCAGCCCAAGTACTGAGAGATTATTGTTTTTGTACAAGCGAGAGATGATACAATGTCAACGCGGGGGTCTCGGCGGCCACGGAGGCTCCTTTGCCGGCTTCACGGGTTTCAACTTTTTGGTTTTCTTCTTCGGGCGGGCAACCTTCCCGGGTTCCGGCGTTGGTGCGGCGCCCTCCTTCACCTTCTTCTTTTTCTTCTTCTTAACACCACCCTCACTGACCGACAGAGACTTCTCGGGCTTGCCCGCCGCACCCGCACCCGCACCCGCACCCGCACCTCCGCCGCTCTTCTTCTGTTGTTGTTTCTTCATTCTCTTTCGTTCAGCATGGCTCATGTATTTCTTCTCGTGCGGCGGAGTGACCTTAGGCTTCTGATCCTCCTCGTGTCGAACTACCTCGTCGTCATCATCAGCCTCGATGTCCTCGATGTCATCGTATCGCCTGACTTCTTCCCTGGGCGCCGCGGGTGCGGGCGCCTTCGCGGCCTTCTTTGTGGATTTTTTCTCGCTTTCGCCGCCGCCGCCCCGTCCGAGCAGTTGCGCCCTCAGCTGCGCCAGGAGGGCCTCCTCCTTGTGGCTGAGCTGCTTGGGTGCGGTGATCGATGATCGCAGGGCATCCTCGCGCTCCTGACGCTCTAGAGCCTTGCGGTTCGCGGCGGCCACCGCGATGCCGCTGAAGCGCGACCCGCTCATCGCGCACTCCGAGACTGACGCGCGGGGCGCGAGCCAACGAAACAGAACGAGGGGGGAAACAAAATCGGTCCCGACAGCTGCGCGAGATCCTCGGAAGGTTCGACGCTCGGCTGACCCATATCTTGGGGACGCGGAGAGGTCCATCGAGCGCGAGGTGCGTTCGAGGGCTTTGATCGGGTTGGGATGGGTGCGTCGCGCGCGGTGCTGATCCCGCGGATCAAGCCGCGGCGGTGCACGGGCGGGACGGACGTGCCGACGTCCTCGCGGGAAAATGACGATCCCGTGACTCCCGCTTCGAGCGGCAGGCGGGCGTCCAAGGTGCATCACGCGACACCGGCGCTGGAACCCAGACGAAAGCCCCCGAGACAACCGCTGGCAAACCGCAACGTCGACTCGGCGCCGAAACTCCGAACGAAACCGGCAGCGAAGAGTGAGGGCGGGGCGCAGAAGGCTGCGGATGCGCTGCGACGACACGCGGATGAGGCGCGAACCGAAGGGACGAAGGCTGTGCGTCAGGCGGTGGAGGACGACCACGCGGGGAAGTTAGAGAGCGCGGTGGCGCTCTACGCCAAGGCATTGCGCTATTTCGAGGTGTACCTGCGGCTGGAGCGCAACAAGCAGCAGACGGACGCGGTGCGGCCCAAGGTTGAGCAGTACCGAGCCAGGCTCGCGAAGCTGAGGGAGGTGCTCACGTCGCATCACGCCGCGCAGACTCGATCTCGCGCGACTGATGAATCGACGAACGAAGCCGCCGAGGAAACCCGGTCGAACGACCAGCCGTCGGACAAGCGTCATCACCGAGCGGTGCGGAATGAAGCTCCCCCGAGGACCGAGCTCAAGGTGGTGCTCCCGCGGGGGGACTCCACGTTTGTCCTGGCGCCGCTCAGATCCGTCGTGGATGTGACAAAGGCGGGCGCAACAAAGGAGGACGGTCCGGACGAGTGGAGCCTGGAGGACGGGGACGGGGAGACGGAGGCGACTGACGCGACCGTCGAGATGGTCGCGCAAGTGGACGTGGAGAGAGAATGGGAGGAGTTCGAGCGGAAGGTGCGGGACAGCCCGGAGGTTGAACTCGAGGCTGCGGTGTTGGAGGAGAGGAAAAAATCACCCGCTAAAGAGGCTGCCGGC
>CEPC01038109.1_pt1 | contig 14081 bp, 9 predicted proteins | sample 530651 | NCBI WGS metagenome assembly CEPC01 (sample SAMEA2620828, study PRJEB7988) | marine metagenome | biome: marine biome (ENVO:00000447); feature: deep chlorophyll maximum layer (ENVO:xxxxxxxx); material: "saline water (ENVO:00002010), including plankton (ENVO:xxxxxxxx)" | depth 65 m | reverse complement strand
CCATCCGCGAGGGCAACGAAAAAAAGGTCATCGAGTTCATCGCCGCAAAAAAAGACGTCAACGTGGTCATCAACCGAGGCAGGACTCCGCTCCACTACGCGGTGGATTTCGGGCAGGACGAGATCGCGCAAATGCTGATCTCAGCGGGGGCGGACATCAACGCGCGCACACTCGTCGGGGACACGCCCCTTGACTACGCGAACTACAAACAAAACGAACTGATCGCCGGAATCCTCCGCAGACTAGAAGCGCGTGCCTACGATCGTTGAGCCCGACCGGCTTGTTTTCACCCATCATTTTCGTAGAATCCCGTTTTCCACAAGTGGACTTCAAGTTGTGCTAATGAAAAAAACAGGGTTAACGATTTTGTTGCTCGCCGGGGTGATATCGCAGGTCATTCCAGACACGACTAATCTGGACACCGACAAAGCCCGGTTCCCCACCCTTCCGGACGGATTTGAGATCAGTCTCTTCGCCAGCGAACCACTCATTCGCAATCCCACCTGCATTGCGTTCGACCGCCGTGGACGGGCGTTCGTCGCGCAGGGACCGCAGTTTCGCAAACCAAAGAAGGACACCCCCGGAGACTCGATTAAAATCCTCATCGACCACGACGACGACGGTGTCGCCGACGAGGTCAAAACATTCGCCCGCGGCTTCAACAGCATTCACGGGCTGGCATGGAAGGGCAACGATCTGTACGTCGCCAACGCGCCCGACTTCACAGTGGTGCGGGACACCGACGGGGACGATGTCGCAGACGAGTACATCCGCATTTACACCGACCTCGGCAACGTAGAGCACTCGCTGCACGGGCTCAACTGGGGACCGGACGGCAAGCTCTACATGTCCAAGGGCAACTCCAAGGGCCTCACGCAGCCGGGCCGGATTGCCCCCAAGCCATTCCGCGAACTCTGGGGAGTCGAATCTCCAGCCGGCGCCCCAGACCTGCCGCCGGCCAAGACGTTTACACCGGAAACTTACCGCAACACCTACCACCATCCGTCGGACGACTGGGGCCGCGAGGGTGGCATCCTGCGATGCGATCCCATGGGCAAAAACCTCGAGATCACCAGCCGAGGGTTTCGCAACCCGTGGGACATGGCGATGAATGACACCTTCGATTTCATCGGCACGGACAATGATCAAAACGAGGGTGACAAGATTTTCATGCCGTTCTTCGGCGCGCACTTCGGCTGGGGGCACACATGGAGCTACAACTGGTCCGACGGCAGTCACCTGCCGACCGCACCGCATAGCGGACCGTTTTTCAACGGCTCCGGAACCGGCGTGATTTACTACTCGCTCGACAAGTTTCCAAAGCCGTATCGCAACGTGTTTTTCATCAACGACTGGGGACGCAAATGCACCTATGTTATGCGGCCGCGCTGGAATGGTGCCCTGCTCCAGAGCGACACCGGCGACGAGCCGCTCGAGATTTTTGCGGATGCAAACAGCAGCCTGTTCAAGCCAAGCGACATCGAGATCGGCCCGGACGGGGCACTGTGGATCCTTGGCTGGGGCAACGGCTACGGTGTTGAGTGGGACGGTGAACCGAAACTGGAAAACCAAATCAACGAAGGCCGCATTTTCCGCATCTGGCATCGCGACAGCCCACCGGACAAACGAACCAACTGGCTCACGGCCAAACGCGGCAAGCCCATCAGCGAATGGACTCAAGCAGAATTAATCGACGATCTCACCAAGCCAATCGCGGTCTGGCGAACGGACGCGCAGGACGAATTGCTTCGCCGAAACACCCCACAAATGAGCGACGCGCTCATGCGCCTGGCCAAGCGCTCCCAGACTCCGACAGAGGAAACCTGGCTGACATGGACGCTAGCACTGCACCACACCAACGCGCCGTGGCAAAACGCCAAGGCCGACCATGCGCTGCTCCGCCTGGCCACGGGCAACGGTTCGCTGAATCTACAGATTCAGGCGTTGCGGGCAATTCGGCTGCGCTTGGCCAAGGCCGAGGAGAAGGCCAACATGATCGCTGCGCTTGGACAAGCGCTTGGACAAGCGAATGCGAGAGTCCGATTCGCCGCGCTGCAAACCATTCGGCAGGCCAAGCTCGGGCAGTTCGCCCCGGACATCGTCCGCTTGGCCGCAACCGAGACTGATCGCATCACGTTTTACGCCGCATGGGGTGCGATGCGGGAGTTGCTGCCGGCAGACGAGAATCGCACTTTGCTTGGTGACGAACGCGCCGGTGTGCGCCGCGCCGCCCTGCTCGCCTTGCTCGAGTCGCAGCTCGTCACCCCGGCCGAGGCCAGGCGACTGGTCAACGACCCCGACGCCGGTGTCGCCACCGTGGCAGCCCTATACCTCAGCAAGGTCGAACGCGACCTCGCCAATCTGCTGCAGGTCAGCCCAAGCGGCGGCGAGTTTGTTGGCAGCCAGACCATCTCAATCCAAGCGAACATCAACGATACCCGGGTGCGCTACACACTCGACGGCAGCGAACCCAACGGCCGTTCGCCGGTTTATCGTGAGCCGTTCACCATCGATCGATCCGTTCGGCTGCGAGCCGCCATGTTTCGGGATGAGGAACAAGTTGGCCCGATTGTGAAGTTGAACTTTCAAAAAATCGATCTACCGAGTGAATCAAACAGCGTCGTCGTTCTGGACACGAACGCCACCCAGCGCTCGGTGAGGGTGGCCGGCGGACTGCACGAAGGCGCCCGCGTTTACCTCGACCGAAATTTCCGATTCACAAGCATCCCTGACACGCTCAAGGGAGCGTCCTACCTGGTGTCCCGCAACGACGATGCCGGCTCACGAGGGAACGGTCTCGTTACCCTGACCGCCGCTTGCCTCGTCGATGTGTACATCGCCCACGATCAACGTGTCGCACCCGCGGCCAAGCCGGCTTGGCTTAGTCGCTTTGCCCCAACCGAACTACATCTCCGCACCAGTGATGCGCGGATGGCCTTGTTCCACCGGAGGTTCAATGCCGGCGAAACCATCGTGCTCGGAGGCAACACCACCGACGGCACGGATAGCGGCAAGTCAAACTATGTCACGGTTTTCAGCCAGGCGCTGCTTGATCCCCAGCCGAAACCGGTCACACAAAATGAGGTTCTCGCTGCGATGGAGCAGGCAAATACCGGTCGTGGACGCCGGATTTTCTTCGATCAAAAAGGGCCGCAATGTGCCACCTGCCACGAGGTCGACGGGGCCGGGAAAAACTTCGGCCCGGAACTCAGCGGGATTGGCTCGCGCGACAACGCCGCCACGATTCTGCAGTCCATCCTACAGCCCAACGCACGGCTTGTTGAGGGCTACCGCACACATATCGTCGAAATGAAGGACGGCAAAACCTACGCCGGAATGGCTCTCGAGGAGAGTGGCCTGACGTTCAAACTGGGCCTCGCCGCCGGCCAAAGTATCACGTTAGACAAGAAGCAGATCGCCAACCGCACCAGTGCTGACACCTCCCCCATGCCGCCAAACTTCGGGGTGCTGATGAACGCCCAGCAACTGGCTGATCTCACTGCGTTTCTCGTGAGCTGCAAGGACAAGGCCAAAAAAACAGCAACGCCTCCAAAACTCGAAACCGGTGTTCAATTCGAGCAGAGCGAGGGACAAGTCGCCATCCTCATCAACGGCCAAAATGTCGGCACCTATGTTCACAGCGATCCGGTCACGATGCGGCCGTTTTTCAAAAATATCCGCACACTCAGCGGGATTCAGATCACGCGAAATCATCCTCCAATCGAGGGTGTGGACGATGGCGATCATGCCTCGATGCATCCCGGCATCTGGATGGCGTTTGGCGATATTTCAGGCTCGGACTTTTGGCGCAACCGCGCGCGGGTCGTTCACGAGCGGTTCATCACCCGGCCAAGCGGGGGCAAGTCGTTCGGTTCATTCTCCGTGTCAAACCGGTTTGAGACCAACGACGGCAAACTGATTTGCCGGCAGGTCGTCACCCACACAATCCGCTTGGCCAAGGGCGGCTGGCGGCTGACGTACGACTGCAAGTTCACCGGCCCGGACGATTTTTATTTTGGCGACCAGGAGGAGATGGGGCTGGGCGTGCGCCTCGCCACGCCGTTGATCGAGAAAAAAGGTGGCCAAATCCGCAACAGCGCCGGGCAGGTCAGCGCGAAGTCAACGTGGGGACAACCGGCGATTTGGTGCGATTACTCCGGTGAAATCGCGGGTAAATGGGCTGGTATCACCATCATGGCCAATGGCAAGACCCCGCGCGTGCCGTGGTGGCATAACCGAAACTACGGCCTTATGGTGGCCAATCAATTCGGCAAAAAAGCCATGAAGCAGGGGGAGAAAAGCCAATACAAAGTGAAGGCCGACAGTACCCTGCAACTCTCCTTCACCGTGCTCATTCACGAGCACGAAAATACGGCGGAAGTCGCAGAGTACCTCAAGGCGCTCACGAAATAATATCGCGGATCACCCGGCCGTGGACGTCGGTCAACCGAAAGTCCCGGCTGGCATAGCGGTAGGTCAGTCGTTCGTGATCAAAGCCCATCAGGTGCAAGATCGTCGCGTGAAGGTCATGGACGTGCACCGGGTTTTCGGCCGCTTGAAACCCAAACTCATCGGTCGCCCCGTAAATCGTGCCACCCTTCACCCCGCCTCCTGCGAGCACCATCGAGAACCCAGCCGAGTTGTGGTCGCGACCCAGTTTTGATTTGCCGGCGTTGGTGATTTCCACCGTCGGCGTACGGCCGAACTCACCGCCGATCACGATCAGCGTATCCTCGAACAGGCCGCGCTCCTTCAGGTCGGCGATCAGCGCACCGATGCCCTGCGAACATTCGCCCGCCAACTTGCGGTGGTTTTTCTCGATCTCGTCGTGGTTGTCCCACGGCTGCCATTTGCCGTGCCAAACCTGCACGAACCGAACGCCACGCTCGATCAACCGCCGCGCCATCAGCAACTGGCGCGACTGAGTCGTCTTGCCGTACCGCTCGCGCACCGACTCCGGTTCGCGATCCACGTCTAACGCGTCAGTCGCCTCCATCTGCATCCGGTATGCCTGTTCAAAACTCTGGATTCGCGCCTCCAGTTGTGGATCGTGCCCGCGCTGGTCGAGGTGCCGGCGGTTGAGCGACTGCAACAGGTTGAGCTGCCGCCGTTGATCCACCAAACCAAGCCGGGGGTTGCGGATGTTTTGAATCAACTGATCGACCTTCGTATGCGCGGTGTCCACGTAAACGCCCTCGTAAATGCCCGGCAGGAATGCGGACCGCCAGTTGTCCGGCCCCTTGACCGGATGTCCCCCGGGACACATGGCGATGAAGCCAGGCAGGTTTCGATTCTCCGTGCCCAGGCCATAGGTCAGCCACGAACCGAGACTGGGGCGGGCCAGCGTGTTGTCGCCGCTGTTCATCAGCATGAGCGACGGCTCGTGGTTTGGCACGTCGGACTTCATTGAGCGCACCACGCACAGATCGTCCGCGTGCTGGCCAATGTGCGGAAACATGTCGCTGATCGGGATGCCGCTCTGCCCGTATCGCGTGAACTTGAACGGCGATGCGAACGCCGCACCGGTCAGCCGCTCGGTCACAAGATTGGGCGTCGGCAACGGTTTGCCGTCATGCCTGGCCAGCATCGGTTTAGGATCGAAGCTGTCCACATGTGACAGGCCGCCGTTCATGAAAATGTGAATCACGCGCTTGGCCCGCGGCACAAAGTGCGGACCGGTGGGTGCGAGCGGGTCGGGCAGATCCAAGCCGGGATGCGGCCCGGCCATCACGTCGCGCAGCCCCAGCAATGCGAATCCCATGCCGGCGCGTGACAGGAAATCACGGCGGTTGGCCAGGCGCTTCGGCTGCGGTTGAAGCGAGGCGATGTCCTTTTGACGATTCATTGTCGCAGGATTTTTTCCATCGCCCTCCCCCTGGCGAGCTCTTCGATCATCTTATCCATGTAACGCAACTCCCGCATCAGGGGCTCTTTAACCTCCTCCACACGAACCCCACAAACGACACCTTTGATGAGCTTCCGTTTTGGATTCAAGGCCGGTGCCTCGTTGATGAAAGCTTCCATATCCTTCTCCTCGTCGATCAGGCGCTGCAACCCCGCCGGGTCGTAGCCGGTCAGCCAGCAGATGATCTCGTCGAACTCCGCCTTCGTGCGGTCTTTGCGCTCCACCTTATCCAAGAGCAAAGGGTACAACTTCGCAAACAGCATCTTGTAAACTCTATGATAGGACATGGTTTAATCTACGAACATGAATTCGTTGGACAGCAGGAGTGCCTGCGCCAATTCCTGCCACGGCAGCGTCGCCTTGGACAGCCCGGACTGCGCGACGAAGCGCTTGGCCAAGCGCAACTCCTCCGGCTCCGGTTCACGGCCAAGCGTGGCACGATACAGGGCGGCAACACGGGCCTCGTTCGTACCGTTGGCCAAGCGCTTAGCCAAGGCCTCGGCTCGCGCCAGCACGAACGGATTGTTCAACAGGAAAAGCGACTGCTGCGGCACAGTCGTCCGCGAGCGGCCCGGCGCGGAAATGTCCGGGCACGGAAAATCGAACACACGAAAAACGTCCGGCAAATTTTCCCGGTCGACGAATGAATACAGTGTGCGGCGGCGATTGGCCGTATCGTCCGGGGCCTTCTCCAGTGGCGGCCCGCCGGCGTGGTGATCAAGCTGCCCCGAGACGAACAGCATCGAGTCACGCATCGTTTCAAACCCCATCCGGCGGCGGTTTTTGCGCCAAAGCAGCCGGTTGTCCGGATCCATCCCGCGAAGCGCCGGCCGGTCGACACTCGATTGTTGCCAGGTTTTTGAATGCATGATGTAGCGGTTCAACCGCTTGATCGACCATTCGTTTCTCACAAACCAAGCGGCGAGGTGATCGAGCAACTCCGGGTGGCTCGCCGGTGCGGAGCGCACGCCAAAATCGCTCGAAGTCTCCACCAGCCCCCGGCCGAAGTGCCACGCCCACACGCGATTGACGATCACCCGCGCCGTGAGCGGATTGTCCTCGCTGGCAATCGAGTCGGCCAGCGCCAATCGACCGCTGCCGCGTTCGATCGGCCGCACGCGGTTCCCGGTGTATACCGCCGGAATGTGCCGGCCGGCCCTTGGGCCAAGGCGGTTTGCATCGCCCCGGAGAAACACTCGCTGCTCACCCGGCTGACGTCGATCAGCCATGAGCATCGGGCGCGGGCTGGCTGAGTTCCACTTCTCGAGATAAACCCGCTCGATCGCCGCAAAATGTTTCCGAACTTCCGTGCTCTCATCCAGCGCGTACAAATCCGCCGATTCGTCCACCGTCATCGTGGCCGGAAAATCCGCCGCATACATCGCCCGCCGCACCTGTTCCTTCGCGGCATCCGCCAGCGCAGCCGCGTCGGTATTCGCATTTTGAAGTTGCCGCCACTCAGTCTCGACCGACTCAATGAATGTGCCGTAGACATTCGCGACGTCCGCCATGTTTTTCGGTGGCTTAGATTTGAAGGCCTCAACCACAAGTGCGTTCGCTTCACTCCCTTTCTGCCAGTCGCGAAATTCGTTTTCAAATTGAGCCGGGATGGTCTCCTTTTCCAATTCGAACAACCGCCGCCACATTCCGAAGATCGGATCGTCCGACTGGCGCGACTCAAGAAAAAGGCGCCAGCGAATCACACCGCCGCTCGCGTAGGCGGCCACCTCGCGGATCACCCCGCGCTCGGTCCGTATCTCCGGCTGCGCCTGCGTCCGGTGACGCGGCGTCGACTGAACGATGTACCGCAAATAATCTCCGGCCCACGCCCTCAGCTCGTGCTGAATCTGCCGGTGCAGTTTATCCCGCAACGCGTCGTACTTACCGGCCGCCTCCGTGAGCTTCTTTTGAATCGCTACATCCTCCGTACCGGCCTTCGCGCCGATAACCGGCCAGCGGTCCGGTGAAGGCTCGCGGGAGTTGGCGAACACGCCGTACAACGAGTAGTAATCCTCAATCGGAATCGGGTCGTATTTATGATCGTGACAACGGGCGCACGCCGCCGTGAGACCGAGGAAACCACGGGTCACGACATCGATGCGGTCGTCGATGATCTCATGCGGAAAAAAATTGAAGCGCGCACCTACGGTGAGAAAGCCCAGCGCAGCCATCGACTCCGGGGTCCTGCCGGGCAACAGGTCGGCCGCGATCTGTTCACGGATAAATCGATTAAATGGCAGGTCATGGTTGAACGCTTCCACCACATAATCGCGATAAGTGTAGGCAAACGGATACTTCGATTCCCCAGCATCGACGTAGCCCTTGGCATCGGCGTAGCGTGCCACGTCCAGCCAATGCCGCCCCCAGCGCCGCCCGTACTCGGGCGATGTCAGCAATCTGTCGACCAGTCCCGCCAATGCCTGCCGGGCATCGGAATTGTATTCAAGCTGAAACGCCCGCGCCTCGGTAAATGTCGGGGGCAGGCCTGTCAACTCGATCGTCGCACGCCGAATCAACTCCCCTGGTTTCGCAGGCGGGGACGGCGACATGCCGTTGGTCTGCAACTCCCGCAACACGAATGCGTCGATCGGGGAGCTTGGCCAGGCGCTGCTCGAAACCGGAATCGACGTGTCAACGACAGGCTCGAACGCCCAGTGCGCCTCCTTCGCTTGGCCAAGCGCGATCACGGCCAAGCCGCCGCAAACGACGGCAATGCGCTTGGCCAAGCGCAGGCAAATCAAACTGGCAACGACTATACTCAAGGACGCGAAAAAGCCTATGCCGCGCCCGCACCCTGACAAGCGAAAAGGCTATCCGCCGAGAGTCACGACGTATCGGAGAATGGCATCAGCGGATCGAATATGGTATCCGGTGGCACCGCGTTTTTTCCGAACAGATTGCTATGAAAAAGAGACAGTTTTTATTGGCTGCGTTCGCTGCATGCATTTCATGTGGCTCGGCACCGGTGTATGCCGCGAAACAACCGAACGTTATTTTGATCCTCGCGGACGACGTCGGCTACGAGGCGCTCGGATGTTACGGGGGTGAGTCGTATCCCACCCCTCATCTGGACGCGTTGGCTAAGGGCGGCTTGCAAGCGATGCACTGTTACAGCATGCCGGTTTGTCACCCGACGCGGGTGGCCGTCCTGACCGGCCGCTACCCGATCAACGTGAGCAGCCCGAAGTGGGGCACGTTCCCGGCGAAGCTGGAAAAACAAACTATAGCCCACGCGATGAAGGCAGCCGGCTATTCTACCGTGGTGACCGGCAAGTGGCAGTTGACTCTGCTCCGAGATGATCCCCCGCAGCCACACCGCATGGGCTTCGACGAATACAGCGTGTTTGGCTGGCACGAGGGCGCGCGCTACCACGAGCCGATGATCTACGAGAACGGCAGGGTCAACGAAGCCGCCCGGCAGCAGTTCGGCCCCGATGTTTATCGCGAGTTCATCGAGTCGTTCATCGACAGGAGTGTGAAGGAGGAAAAACCGTTCTTCGCATTTTACTCGATGGCGCTCTGTCACGACGTCACCGATGACCTCGACAAACCGGTTCCGGTTTCGCCTAGCGGCAAATACCTGTCGTACGCGGAGATGGTTGCGGAGATGGATCGCCAGGTTGGCCTGCTCACTGCGTTTCTCGAAAAGAAAAAACTGCGCGATGACACCGTCGTGATTTTCACGACTGACAACGGAACACCGTCGAAGATGATTTCCCATCATGTGAATGGGAAACTCATTCGTGTGCCGGTTTTTTCCCAGTTAGCCGGTAGGCGCATCCAAGGCGGTAAAGGTCGGCTGGACGACACCGGCACCCGCGTTCCGCTGATCGTGAACTGGCCCTCGGTGATCGAGCCGGGCAGCCGCACCGATGCACTGATCGACATGGCCGATTTCTTCCCCACCAGTCTCCAACTCGCAGGGGCAACAGTGGATCAGCCGACAGACGGAATCAGTTTTCTGCCGGTGCTCCACGGCAAAGCCTCCGAGCGCAGCTGGGCGTACAGCGAGCATCGGGGCAAGTGGTGGGTGCGGGATCAACGGTACAAACTGCATCACACCGGCAAGTTCGTGGAGGTCAGCCAGAAAAATCCCGGCAAGGAAACAGAACTGAAGGGGGAATTAACGGCGGGTCAAAAACAGGCCAAGGCACGGCTGAAAGCAGCCAGGCCGCATGATTAATCTGATTCGCTGAGGCGCTTGACCGGGGCGTCGTAGAGCATCTCGTGGGCCTCCTCGAGAATCCCCTGCAGCCGGTCTGCAAACGGGCTCCTGGCCAAGCTCTCGGTGAGGTCGAGTTCGCGCGCCTTGGCCGCGGTTTCACCGGGAAACCAGTGGTCCGCTTGGCCAAGCAGGTTGTAGCGCATCTTGCCCCAGTCCACCAAGTCGAGCGACTTGGCGTAGGTCCAGAGTCGAATAATCTCGAGGGCGTTGATCTCGCCCGGCACGTTGAGGTACTCCGGCACATTCTCAAACCACCGTTCGCACCAGTCCTGCCCGAGGACGTTGACCATCTCCTCTCGCAGCCGTGCCTCGATGGGTGACATCACCTCGGCGATCCGGTCGTAATGCTCCAACCCGGCGATGTGTTCATCGAAGTCGCCTGGCTTGGCCGCACCGCAACTGAGCGTGTGCACCTGCGGCCGGTTCAGGCAGTAGAGCGCATTGAACTGCATCGGCGAAAGTGGCCTGCACAGGTCGACCAGCTTGGGCGGCGGCGCGTAAAGTTTTCCACCCTTGTCGTTCGGGCTGATGATGAACACGCCCATGTCCCGCTGGGCAGCGGCCTCGACACACGACCAATTCAGGTCGTTGACAAAGTACCAGTGCAGGTTGACGTACTCGAATGCGTCGCTCTCGATCGCCGACTGGATAATGTGCGTCGAGGCATGCGTCGAGAAGCCGATGTGCTTCGCCCTGCCCTCGTCGATCAACCTGTGGATCGCCTCGACACAACCGCCCTTGCGGAGTGACCAGTCGAGAAACTGCGCGTTGTTGATGCCGTGCAGCGACAATAGGTCGACGTGGTCGAGTTGCAGGTATTCCATCGACTTGTCAAACGTGTCGAGGAACTCCTTCTGCGTGGCGAACGGCGCGACCTTGGTCTGGACGATCATCTCGTCGCGCGGCAGCTTGGGCAGCACGTATCCCAACTGCATCTCGGACGAACCGTAGCCGCGCGCGGTCTCGATGTGATTGATCCCCAACTCCAGCGACCGGTGGATGGTCGCCTCGAGATTGGCCTGTCCCTCGTCCGGCACTTCGCTGGGATCAATGTCATCCCACTTGTGCTGGTAGCGCATTCCCCCGCAGGAGAACACAGGCATCTGAATCTCCGTCTTGCCGAATCGACGATATTTCACGTTGCGGCAGTTTCGTTTTTCACGGGGGAAGATACAAGAAGAACCAAGCGCTTGGCCAAGCGTAGAAATGTCGACGAATTATTCGCCGGAAACATCGAAGCGAATCACCGTCTCATCCGGCCTGGCCAAGCCAAGCTGTTCACGAGCCAGACGCTCCACGGTCTTGGGGTCGCTCTTGAGGGAATCGATCTCGAGGCGAAGCTCGCGGTTGACCATTTCCTCCTGCTGGATGCGTTGATCCAACTCGATGATCTGCTGCCGCATAGCCTCGTTTTGGTGCATCAACGGGAAGTAGAGGATGGCCACCCAGACCAGCGCAGCAAAGACCAGCAAAGTCACGACTACACGGGTGAGTTTGTCCCAAATTCCGGTATCGACGTTCATCTCCTTGGCAGGCGAATGCCTGTTCACGAATGCGACCGGCAGAATCTAGACTCATGCCCACAACAGGGCCAACACAAAAATTACCCTTTTTGGCGAGGTAAAAAAGGTCGCGTCAGATTTTCGCGCTCTCAAACAACGACTCAAGGTTGTCCGGCACGTTCTCCTGGGCGTGGGTAATCGGGTTCAACGCCGTCTTGAGGTAGTCCACCGCATCTGCCACACGCTGTACACTCTTGGGCAGTGCCGCTCCGGCGGCGTTCGCGTGCCCACCACCCTGCAACTGCTTGGCCATCCGCAACGCCCCTCCCTCGGAGCTGCGCAGGCTCACCATAAACTGGTTGTTCCCGATGCGGTTGAGCGTCAGAAGAATCTTGTACGGCTGGGAGTCCTCACGAAGCAGCTTGTTCAGGATCACATTCGAATTGCCCACCACGGTTTTTACCAGACCGACTTCCGGCGTGATTTCCTGAGTATTTTGGCGGCTCCAGTTGAGCCCCATGGGGTCCTCGACCTCGCGCTTCACGCGCATAACCTCCAGCAACGGATGATCGAGCAGCTTCTCCGGATCGCCATCGACAATCGAGTACATGTTCCAGAAACCATACGTCTTCACCAACGAGCCGTGGTCGTTGGCCAGTTCAAATTCCGGGTCATCCTGCAGGAACAGGTCGCCAACGTTTGCCAGATGGACGAGGCGGTCGAGCTTCTCAGATTCCAGTCCGTGCTCCCTGCACAGCCCGTAAGCCAGCATGCAGGCGCTCTTCGATTCGTCGTGAACAAGCCGCGCCTTGGTCGGCGTGGTGTTCGTAATGTGATGATCAACGACCACCCAGTTGTGGCGGTCCATGCGATCCTCGAACGCCAGGTCGCTGACCCAGGCAGAGTTCTCGCGCAGACAACGGCTGTGCCAGGCGTGGGTTTGGTAGCCCAGCAAACGAACCTCCTCGCCATAAAGCGTGGCGGAAAGTTTCTGCAGCAACATGCCGGAAAGCAGTCCGTCCAAGTCGCCGTCGTGTGTAACAATGATTTCGGGTTTGGGGAGATCGCCCATAAAGCGGCCACAACCGTACAACAACTTTCAATGGAACCAAGCCAATAGTCGCCGTTTAAAATGCAACCCGACCCGGTAGGCGGAACACGGTGTCATTTGAAGATCGCCGTTTTGAGTTTCCCCTCACGGTCGATGTAGCCACGGCTCATTGCCGGCGTGTTGAACTCCATCACGACATTCCCCTCAGCATCGATGGCAATCACCCCACCGTTGCCGCCAGCTTTTTTAAGAACGGACTTCACCACGTCATCGGCAGCCTTGGCCAGACTCTCCTTTTTGTAGGCGATGCGCGCACTGATGTCGTGTGCCACGGCGTGCCGGATGAAGTACTCACCATGGCCGGTGCAGGAGATGCCCGCGGTGCGATTGTCAGCATACGTCCCCGCGCCAATAATCGGCGAATCCCCGATCCGGCCGAAGCGTTTGCCGGTCATCCCTCCGGTCGAGGTTCCGGCAGCGATATTGCCCTTTGCATCCAGCGCCACGCAACCCACCGTGCCGAAGTAATCCTCCGGCTGCTCCGGAGTGGTGGCAGCCTGCGGCTTGGCCCTGGCCTCCTCCTGTTTGCGCCAGTTTAAAAACTGCTTCCACCGCCGATCCGTCCGAAAGTAATCCGGCTTCACCAATTCCAAACCGTTATCTACGGCGAACTTTTCGGCTCCCTCGTTGGTAAAGAAAACATGCTTCGAATTCTCCATCACGGCCCGGGCTGCCCGGATCGGATTCTTTACAGTCGTCACGCCACCGACCGCTCCAGCCTGAAGCCCGCTGCCATCCATGATCGAGGCATCGAGTTCGTTTTTACCCTCCGCACTGAACACCGATCCCTTGCCGGCGTTAAAAACAGGCGCATCCTCCATGATCACGATCGCCGCCTCCACGGCATCCAACGCACTGCCACCGCTGCGCAGGATCTCGTGCCCGGCCCGAAGCGAACGCTCAAGCGTCTCGTGATAAAGCCGTTCAAGTTCCGGCGTGAGCGATTTGCGCTCGATTCGCCCCGCCCCGCCGTGGACAACAATGGCAACTGGATTCGCTTGAAGAGACATGGCAAAAGAAAGAAGAAAACCACAAATAACAGCCTTCACGGGCCCAAGCTTGGCCAAGCGCAAACCGGAAGGCAAACCCACAACCGAGTATCGAAGGGAGAAAGTCGAGATGGTACCAGTGGAGGGACTCGAACCCACACTCTCGTGAAAGAAGCGGATTTTGAATCCGCCGCGTCTACCAATTCCGCCACACTGGCAATAAAAAAATGGTACCCCGACTAGGACTAGAACCTAGAACCAATTGATTAAGAGTTAGTTGCCCAAATCAGACTTAATGTATCACTGATGTTTTTGGGCAATATCCTCGTCGGATACCGTGCACTGCATT
>CEPC01108352.1_pt1 | contig 14294 bp, 10 predicted proteins | sample 530651 | NCBI WGS metagenome assembly CEPC01 (sample SAMEA2620828, study PRJEB7988) | marine metagenome | biome: marine biome (ENVO:00000447); feature: deep chlorophyll maximum layer (ENVO:xxxxxxxx); material: "saline water (ENVO:00002010), including plankton (ENVO:xxxxxxxx)" | depth 65 m | reverse complement strand
GAAGACGAGGAGCCGATGGTTCACCGGTGGGGATTCGCGAGGGACATCTACGAGATTGACACGGAGCTGGCGCGAGAGGGCTGGAGGCACCGTCTCCTCCCCTTGAGCGATCCTCGCCGAGACGATTTGAAGGTTGAAGAGTTCGAGGAGCAGGGATATTTTTCGGAGCTCGCTGGTGTGGAGAAACCGCTGAAGAGCCCACACAAAGCCAAGAAATACGCAAAGGAGCTTCGCGCCGCGGGAGGCAACGGCACCCAGTTCCACGTGGGGTGTGCGCTCAAGCTCTGGCCGGATACCGATTTGGACGACTGGCGAGACCGGGAATCGTACCCGCAGTGTGTCGTGCGAAGGCATCCAGAGACGTGGGGTTGGATTCTTGAGAGCTGCTGGACGCTTCAGACATCGTGGCCGATGCCGAACCGACAAGAAGAGGAACTCCGCGAGGATTTGGCCGATGAGTTCCTCAAGTACGATGCGACGGAGCAAAAGTTGGAGGTGAGGATGTACAACCGCGGGATTCAGCCCGAACAGGACGAGTGCGTCGCAGAGCAGATGGTCAACTACTGCCAAGAATACGTCAAAGTTGAGGTTTGCGGTGAAGTTGAAATCTCCATGCCGAGGATTTTGGCCACTCGCGTCTGCGCCAAGCCGCATAATCGCGGTTCAATGAGGATCGTTCCTGCGGACACAAGATGACGAGTTGTGCATTCGCGTAGAAACGTGTTGAAAAACATGTTGGGATGATGTGTGGCTTTGATAAGATTTCGCGCTAATAATAAGCTAGCTAAAAGTTAGCTAGACTACTGAATCTTGTTGTCTAACTTCCGTCTGAGATACTCGTCTTGGTTCTCTGCATCCTTCCACTCAAACCAGGGAATCGAAATGACGCCGCCGGCGCAGGTCTTGGTGAGGAATAAATCCCTGAGCTCCGTCGCCGCCGTCTTGGTGCATGTCTCGCCGCTCCTGAACCATCGAAGCTGATCTCGTCCAGTCCCGACGAAGTGTCCGGGGCCGTCATACTCAACGGCAACCTCCCCATCCGGCAGGTACACGTCGACTGAGAAATATCCGCCGTCCGTCACCCACTCGACCTCGCAATTCAGTTTTAAGTGATCCCTGAAAACCCCCGCGATCTCGTTTTGGTGCGTGTGCGAGGCATGCAGATCATGCAGGTCCCGCACCTGCATCATCCATGCGTCCTTGGCCTGGTTGATGATCCAAACCGGGTACTCGCCCTTGTCACCGACGGACAAACCGTGCTTGCGCATGAGGTACGCGTGGAACAGTTTGCACAGACCTGTGTTGTGGAACTGACCCGGCTGCATATCTCTCGCAATCTTCCACGCGTCATCATAGCACCGCGGCAGGGGCATCCCGCGCAAGGATGAGAGAGTAGCGAGTGACCAGACCGTCGTGGCCACGTCCTGGGCGTTGAACGCTTCTCTCGCGCTCCTCTCCGTCGCGGCACAAAGCGCCGTCAACGCGGGACCGTCCGGCAACCTCCCCGATGTTGCGTGTGCCCACCAGATTGTTGACACTGCGTGAGCATTCATCTCACCCGCACCCTTCGCGATGGCTTTCTGTACAATAGCCCACAGATCCTCGTCAATGACCCGCCCCGTCGTCGCGAGCGACCACGCCAAATTGGCCAGCTCCTGAGACCGCATACCCTTCGCCGCCTCTCGTTTGGCCGCCTCGATCAGACCCCGCCACATTTCATCGTTTTGGTGTAAGTATTTCGCTACCGCGATGCCTGAAGGCAGGCGCTCGCCACCGATTAGGGATCCGAGAGCCCACCAGATGTTGCCCACGTGTTGCGACCACATCTGGTGAGCATCCCTGGCAGTGACGGATGCGAGCGCCGCCGCCGCTTCTTGACTGGGCTGCCTGCCCAGTATCGCGTACGCCCACCACACGGTCGATGTGCCCTGCGGTTCGAGATCCCCGGCGCACTTCACAAGCGCTGCATCGAGCGCATCGATGACCTCCACCGTCGTTGCCCCTCTTGCTTTTAGTGCACCATTTGCGCAGAGCTTGGCGATCCCGTGCAGGGCGTTGGCCAAGTTCCTCGCCGGAAACTCAGTCGCGAACCGCTTTGTGAGCTGCAGAAGGCCGGCGAACGCTCCATCATTGCGCAGAAGATCACGAAGTTGGCCCTTACGGTTTCTGGACGCATCCTTGCCCAGTAGGTTCAGGGCGAAGCTCGCGTGGATTGGATTGAGTTTCTCGAGGTGGTTGCCGACGTTGGCGAGGATCGCGCGAGCTCCTTGAGCGTATTTCAGCTGCGCGGTGATCTTACGCGGATCTGGGGAAGCACCATGCGATCCACCGATCGACGACGCCGCCCAACTACGCTCGTGGGCTCCTGACCGCTTGTCGCCCGCTGAGGAGCTCGACGATCGGCACCGTCGGGTTGGTGGCAGGGGAGAGCAGGGGTTGGTGTCGACCCTCGACAGCGCGCGTTCGGCGATTGTTGATGACGGGTTGATGTGCACATCCTTACTCCACGAGCCCGTAAGATGCGCACACTCACGTGCGGTGGTGGCGCGCGATCCCCGCCGCAGCACCGCGACCAGCATGACTGACCCCACGTGGTTTTGACTGTTGTCTGGCAAGAGACCTGACGCAGATAAGTCCTTGCAAATTTGATGTCCCGCTCCAACCGACAGAAGAATGCGCGCAGGGGGGATTGCGAAACTGTCACCTCCCCTCTCTGTAACCGCGACACTCTGGGACGATGGTCATGGGCATCTCGTCACCAGCTTCTCTCCTGGGCGCCAAAGCCGCGCCCAGTGCTCTCGGGGTACGGGCTAGGGGCGCTCGGTCCCGGTTTGTAATCCTACTCAGCAGGCATTCACGAACGAGACGACATGCGCGAACTTGCTCGGCGAACGGGTGCTTCACGGCGTCTCAAGCAGTCAAAAACGAAGCTGACGAATATTCCATGCGCGATGAAAGGGAGTATGTCGATGCCGGGAGACTTCGAGTTGCGTCCAAGCCCTTCACCCGAGAACGTGGGGGACGAGGTGAAGAAAACGGATTGGGGAGAGCTTTTGCCAAATCAGTTGGGGCCCTCACGCTCGCACTCGCGGCCCTCGCCGCGCCGCTCGCGTCACCTCGTGCCGCACACGCCGCAAAATCTAGCACAGCCGCAACGGCCGCGGCGCCGGAACAGAAGTACACCTTCAACCCTAACCTTATCAAGCTCCCACCAGCGCTGACGGACAAATTTGACGCCGCTCTGGATGCAGTCAGCAACGAGGCTCAAGCCCTCGGCCAGGGGATCAAGGCGCAGATGAACGACCCGTGGTCCGTCGAGGACGTATGGCTCCTGCTCGTGTGGTCATACGCCAGGACCAAGGGTCGACGCAAGCTTTGGGACAAGTTGAACGAGAACAAGGCTGAAGACGCCGCCGCGTTCGACAAGTCATTCCTTGGTTGGCTCGACGGACCGATGAAGGCTGTCTGGTTCTGCTGGCTGGTGTTGTATGTGCACGACGTGTTCAGCAAGATTTTGGTTATACCCATCGACGACCTGGGCTTCGATATCGGGGTCTACATACTGACCAGCGGGGCGCTCGCGATCATGACCACCAGCCGGTACCTTCCGACGTTCCTCGAGACCCGCTTTAAGATCATGGAGGTGGCGCTCAAGACGGTCATCACGCGCCTCGCGACGATCGCCATCGGCGTGGTATCGGTGCTGAATGCTGGTGTGTGCTTTGGTCTTCCCGCGTCCTCGATTCTTGGAGTATCTGGCGTCGGCGGTTTAACCTTTGGCCTCGCTGCGAAGGATATTCTCTCAAATTTCATGGGTGGCACGATCCTCGCCATCCTCCGTCCGTTCACCGTCGGTGAGGAGATTTTCATCACGGGAGGGTCCAACTTCCGGGGCAGTGGCGATCCGTCGGTCAGTGACTATCTCGTGAAGGAGATCGGCTGGTACCAGACTACGCTACTGGCAAAGGACACCAAGCCTACGACTGTTCCAAACGGTTTCTTCCTTGGCGCCAACGTGATCAATGTCACTCGAGCGACCGCCAGGGTGCTCATCGTCGATCTCCGTGTGTTGTACCAAGACCGCGACAAGATATACACGATATGCGAGGAGCTCGAGGAGTATTTGCGAGGCAGCGACCTCATCGACAGCGTCAATTTCCCAGTGCGAGTCAACCTCACCAGCGCAAAAGCTGACTGCCTGAACGTTCAGGTCGAAACGCACATCTACAAGCTGCCCTTGGACAAACATCTGAAAGCCAAGATGAAGACCATGATGGATATGATGGACATCGTTGACGGGCACACGTCTGGAGTCGCTTATCCCGTGGAAGTGCAACTGGAAACCCTCCCTGCTTTGTCCGGCAAAAAGTGAGGTGCTCAACGTGTGTGTGTAGGCTATGTTTCTACGTCGTCTATCTGCTACAGGATCCTAAAATCACCATCTGTAATGCGCGAATAGCACCGTCGCGCCCGTCTCGTGCACTGCCCGCGGGACGCTCAACATCGGGTTGTTCCGGACGTTCAGTGTCTCAAGTTTTTTCATCCCGCCGAACTCCGCGGGGACCTCTAACAACCAGTTCTTGCTCAGCACCAGCTCCCGCAGGTTGGCCAGCTTACCCAACTCCTTGGGCACCTCATGCAGGTTGGTGTCATGGAGATTGAGGTACTCCAAGTTTTTTAAATCCCCCAGCTCCTTCGGTACGCCCGTCAGCGTGTGCGCCATGTCGCTCAGCAACAGCCGCGTCAGATGTTCCATCTGCTGTATTTCCGGCGGGATCGTCTCGATGCGGTTGCCGCTCAGGTTGAGTTCTCTCAGCGAACCCTTCAACCGCGTGGCGAGCCTGCCCGGAAACTTGACGATATAGTTGCGATACAGACTCAGCTTCTCGAGTTTGTCGAGCTGGAACACCTCGGGCGGTACGAACACCAGCCTGCAACGCCCGATTGCTAGCTTTTTCAGTTTCGCCTTGAAGATTTGCCCAAACTCGGTGGGCAGGCCGTAGAGCTCGTTCGCCGTCAGGTCCAGGCTCTCCAGCGCGTCCAGCTTTTTTAGGTGCGTCATCGGCACCTGCTTCAGCAGACGATTGTCCAGGGACAGACCCACTACCCTCTTGACGCCGTCGATTTCCCGAAACTCGACAGATGTCCAGGAATCCGGTGCGCTGGATGTCGCGCTTTCCCTAGTTTCTCGCCCTTTCATCGGATCCTCGTCGTCGCCCTCGTTGGGGTAGAAGAGCTCGGGCAAGTAAGGCAGGCTGAGCTCCTCTCGCAGCGCTCGGAGCACCGGGATATCGGGAGAGCCATCCTCAACCTCGAGCTTGCGCTTCTTCTTCGACGGCATAGCGCTCGCGGGTGTGGCGCGAAAAAGTTGCACTCGCCGCCGATCATTCCTTTCGCAAGCGAGGGTCGCGCTCACTCCGCTTTAACAATTCGGGCGTCCCGAGGTTCACTGGGCCTGGCGCCAGACGCGCATCCGATCCCCCGGGCCCGGGTTCGACCGTCAGCGTCACCGGCGGCGCGATTTTACATCGTAAAAGCGCGCGATGCCGTCGACCCGGACGGGCGCGGCGAGTTCGGCGCGCCGACCAACGACCGATTACCCGAAGACGAGCAAACCCGCGCGCGAGGATCAGCCCTCGACGCGGCGAGCGGCTGAGCGCTCCGCGGGCGCGATCCCATCGGCCACGACCACAGACGCGGGAGCTGCGACGGGTAAATCCGAGACGCCCACATCTCCGCAGGCTGACATGACCGCACCGATCGATCCGGCCGACGACCTCGGCCAGCAGGGAGTCCACACCGACCCGCCATCCAACGAAGGCGCCCCTTCGGTCGGTGCTGACGGGCCCCCGATGTTCGGAAAGGGCTCCGGGCACCAGATCGGGCGGAGGGTGCACAGCGAGCTGTTCTGCCCTCCCCCGCCGGTGCGCGCGGGTCAGCCCAAGCCCTTGCCCGGATCCGCCATGGTCAGCACGAACGTGCCCACGCTCGGGGTCTCGCGCTCGGGTCGTGAGCGGAAAAAGAACTCCAAACTCCAGGACGACAACTGGGGCATCAGCGACAAGGAGCTCTGGGCGAAGAAGGAGGTCGAGGCGATCAAGGCCCAGCGGCAGCGTTTCGCCACCGATGAGGACACGCAAGATACCGAGTTTTACGTGGTTCGCACCGAGGACGTGGACCCCGGGGGGAGGCACCTGGTGGGAATCGAGAGCGGCCCGTATTCGGACCTCTACTCCGCGGTGTCGCACCTCGACAAGACGCCCAGCTACTGCCCGACAAGCATGTCGGCGGAGCTCATACTGCTGTCGAACGATGCGAGGGCGTATCAGGACCACTCGGTGAGCAGCAGATCCGGCGATGGGTGCCACAGGTTCGTCATCAAGGGCGCGGACAAGGAAAAGGCCATTCGACTCCACGGCGTGTGGAAGCTCGAAAACGCGGCGGTGGAAGCGGTCAAGCACGCTGAGCAGTATGGGCTCGACTGTTTCGATCTTCAACGGTCGCTGGGTGTGATCACAGACCGCTCCGCGTCGAACCCACCGTTCTTCGGGTCCGTGGTGAAGCCCAAGACGGAGCCGAAGAGGAAGGGGAAGGACAGGAAGGGTCCTGGCGTCTCCACGGTCGATAGCTACCCGCCCGGTTGGTTCCCGCTGGACGCTGTCAAGTCGCACGAAAACGCCAACAACGATCCGGCTTCTCAACCCGGATCGGAGAGGGGACAGGATAACGCCGACGCCGGCGTGGGTGGACCGATTCGTGCCAGAGACGAGCGGGAGAAGGAGGAGTTGCCAGGCCCATACGCCCCTCACGTCCAGTCGACGTCGCCGCCGCCGGCCGGCAACGACAACAAGACAACCTCCGTGGAGAGGGAGAGGCAGGCGGCGGTCGCCGCGGCGGAAGCGGCAAGGCTGGAGTGGGAGCAGAGGGAGCGCGAGCGGCTGGCGCGTGAGGAGGTCGAGCGATGGTACGTGCCTCCACCTCAACCGATGGACCCGATGCCCGCGCCGCCGCCCAGAATGCCAAAGCCGCCGCCCGACCCGCTCATTCCCATCCCAGCGGAGATTTCTGAAGTTGTCAGGACGAAGGTTTTGGAGTGTTTCGAGTCGCAGGACGACGCCGGGCGCGTGCACGAGCTGCATCAGATGGGTCAAAAGGTACTACAGAACCTGTTCAAGCTCGCCTTCGATAAGACCACCAAGTCGAACAACAACATGTGGCTGAGGAGGAAAATCGCCGGCGCCATGGGGATGCAGATGTTCGACCTAAACGACCCGACTCAACAAGTCCCTGTCGCTACGAGAAGGTCCAGCAGGCAGTCGGCTCCGCTCGAGGGTGCCGAGTATCCCGCCGAGAACCAGGTCATCGAGACGCCGGAGGTGCCCGCGGCGGGGGAGGCAACGCCGCCGATGGAGCCGGACACCGCGCCCGGCGCCGACGTCGCAAAGGAATTCGAGCCCGCGCCGGCGCCCACGAATGCGCCCGAGCCGTCGCCCGAGCCTGAGCCGCGACCCGTGGAGGTTGTCCGAGAGGAATTAGCGCCTATGGCGACCAACGAGGATGTGCCGCCGGCTGAGGACGAAGACGAGGAGGAGGACGACGAGGCGGTTGATGCGAAGATGGCTGAAGAGTTTGCGAAGGACGGGGTTCCGTTCGTCCCGGGAAAGTATTATGGTGGGTCCCACCACATATCAGACGACGTTTCGAATGTGCGCGCCTCCCCGGAGGAGTACCATTCTCTGCGCGGACAGGTGATGGGAGGAGAGGATGCCTCGAAGGAGAAGCCAAGTTTGCCACCACCGCCGCGCGGCCGCACGCAGTTCCAGCTGGCGACGATGGAAGCCAACTACCACGTGCTGGCGATTCGATGCGGAGAGGGAGGCGTGGACTCTTTTTCTGTCAGGCTCAACGACCGGGGATACGTCTACGTCGGCGCGAAGCAGAGGAGGAAATCCAAGAAATCACCGTCTCCCGATGCGGATGGGCAGGAACAGACTAGCGAAAGGGAAGCCGAACCTGAAGACGAGAAACCCGACACCGCGTCGCAGTCTTCTGAGGAGGAACCGCTCGGAGATTTCGAGGTGATAATGAAGTTCCCGACGTTCATCGAGGAGAGCTCGGCGCAGAGCGTGTTCAAAGACGGAGTGTTGTTTGTCGTCGCCAACCCGAGGCGGGCGCAGGTCATTACGACAATGCTGGCATGACGAGCGTGGGTGTTAGAGCTAGCATGGTACAAACAGTCTACGTATGTTCGCCGTACGCTTCGTGATCCCTACTGTCGCCGTAGACATCGTTCATGAATCCATCGGTCCAAATCGTCTTGGTTTCGTGTCGAGCCAAGCCTCCTTCGTCATCAAACTCAAACGACCCGACGACCAGTTTCCTCTCCACCGCCCACCGTTTTTCCCTCCTCGGTTTCCGGGGACACACTCCGAATCTAATGAAACCGTTCGTTGTTGCGTTTGCTTCCTGCTTCGCTTCCCGAACGATGTCTAAAACTTCCGGGTACCAGTGTCTGTCGTCGGCGGGCATCACGTCGTAAGGAATTTCGTTCCACCTGAAGATTTCCACCTCGGGGAGATTACTCTGAGTTTGCCAGGCGATCGAAAACATTTTCTTCGCGGTGTTCATGCTGGTACGGCTGGCCGATACCGTGAACTCGTGCTCTATCACGGGCACGTCTTTCCACCCCGTGAAACGTAGCTTCGCTCGCTCCGCGAGGTGCATGCTGTCATCTGCCGTGCCGGTAGGAATCCCGAGTAATTCTCGCAGGGGACATAATCCCCCCCGCAGCGCAGCCTGCTGTGGCGTCTCATCGCCGCGAACCTCCGTGATTAGACCCGTATACAGACCTTCAAATTCACCATCCGCGTGTTTCACCAACGCGATCTCTTCATCTTCGCAGTTGACAAGCAGAACCTGCGCAAATCGCCTCGGTATCGGTGTCAGCACCGTCTTCGGGTATCGGTCCAACATTTGCTCAAGGTTAGCGGCGGCCCTCGTGACGGACTCAGCCATGTGCTCCCCCTGAGTCACGGGCTTGTATTTGGCACCTTTAACCCACCCCTGCGACTCAGCCGATATGGTGTCGCTAGACGAACCGCTCGCCCCCGCCCCCGTGAACCTCAGAAGCGGCGCGACCGAGGCATCTGGGTCCAGGCCGTTAAATCGCACTAGCGATAACCTCTCGTGCGCCGCGAGTCCCACCCTATGCGGCGTAGCCCGAAGCCACCCGTTCGTCCATCGCTCCATCATGTCGGCGATGATTATCGTGAACTTGGATTGGTCCCGATACACATCCGCGACCCTCCAATTGCCCGCCAGGTCTTTGAGCTCCAGGCCAGGGGCGGTTTGGTGCAGGATCGTGAAGCACTCGAAGTCTGTGTGCTCACTAATACCGACCGCCTCGACGCTCAGCCCGTTGCCACCTTTGGACCTCCTTGGGGGCGGGGGCGTCCGACCTCTTTTGCCCGCACGGAACGATACGTCCTTGAACTCTCCCGCGTGCGCCTTGAACTCGTCTGAATCCGTCCCCGGATACCTCATGGCGCGCATCGAGCAGTGACTGGTCGGCCCGAAGCTTCTCAGGAAAAACCTTGCTAGACCGGCGGCGTTGTCCGCACGCTCATCGTCAACGTGCCCTTCTGCCGCCACGCTCTCCGCCGCTTCCGTCCGGACACGCTCAGCAACACGTGCCGTCTCTACCTCCTCCATGCAGCACACACTCGCGATCGCCCGGAACAGATCCACGGCGACCTCGTCGCACCGAGCGTAGAACTCTCTCAGCGCCGTCCTGAGCCCCGGTGCCTCCGCGGGCCAGTCCACGGGTCCGACGCCCGTGGCACCCTCGGGAATTTCATGCGCGGGGAGGTCGCGAACGGTGTCGAACGACTCCACGATCGCAGCGGTGTTGGGCTGATACGCGTACTCTTCCAACAGCGGCACATACCTTCGGATCGGGAGGTCGGCACGTAAGCGTCACATGCGGGTCGTTAGATGGAGCAGGGGCAGGGTTCGTGGTCGACTTGTTGAATGCTCACCCTCCAGTCTCGCGCTCATACTGCGTGTGTACGTAACACGCCTTGACATCAAGCGGAAGGGCGAAGAAGTCCCTCGCGCGATCGTAGCACTCGACAACGAGAGAGGAGGGAAGGAAGGAGGAAGCATCAAGAGTGAAATAGCCGGGCCCGTCCCGGAGGGCGCCGCGAAGGGTCGCGAGAGTCGCGATATCGCCCTCTCGGAGCGCCGCGAGGGAAACTACGGGCGGCTCGGTGGCCAACATATCGCGCCGCGAGCCATGTCGGGTGGCGACGCCCACACCCCTCGTCCCCATCTCGCGTGCAACACGCAGTGACGGTGACTTGTTCCGTGAATTTATCGTCAGAGGAAGGTTGAAAGTTCGCACAGGACGCGGCGCCTATGTGGGCGCTCGCACCGGGGCTCGGCCCGCGTGAGCTCGCGGTGAACGAGTCGAGGGGAGGGATCGGGCGTTTTAGAGAGCGTCGGTTCCTCCTCTCGACGCGCGTGCGCCGCAGAAGGGCGGAAGCGGCGTCCTCGAGTCAAGAGAAGTTGGGTAAATCCTCCGCGCCGAAGAAGAAACCACCGCCCTCCGTGCTCGTGGGCACCAACTTCGTCGCGGGGAGCGAGGGCGTGAAGAACAAGGACTACAACCCGTACACCGACAAGTTCGCGAAGGATTGGTCCGACCCCGACGCTGAGAGGAAGAAGAGGGGCGAGACCACCGCGCTGTCCTACGAGGCGATATCGATGTATCTGGCCTCCGCTATCCTCGGGCCGCTGCTCGATCACCAGCACTCGCGCTTCGATGTGCTGCACTACGAGGAAAGCGGCAGCGGTCGGGTGATCCTGAACTTCCCCGAGGTGGCGGCCAAGGCGCTATGGGGACCTGACGGGGTTCCACCCGCATCGGTGGTGGAATGGTTCGACAGGGTGCACGCGGTGATCCCCGAGGGACTGGACGACGTCCTGAGCGCCGCCTTCGTGCGAGAGACGGGCGTGTTGGAGACGGCGTTGTGGGTTCCGCTGCTCTTCGGAGGGGCCGGGGTCGTGATTGGCGTTGGGCACACGCTGGGTGACATGTTCAGGCTAAAGACCGGCGCGAAGGAGGATCGATTTATCGAAGGTAACACGCCGCTGCCGAGGTTCCTCGAGGAGTGCCCGGGGAAGCCTAGGCTCGGGTGGGAACCCGAGTGGGGCGTCGTCTACTCGTGCATCGGACTGTTCGCGATGCAGTACGCAACCTCGGGAATACTGGCCACCACGGTCAACCCGCCGTTCCCGGATATGCCCTCTCACGCCATCGACGCGATACTGGCGACGTGGGCGCTCGGGCAGTGGGCGGTTTTCGACTACACGAAGCATGGTTTGGCCATGGCGGTGTTGACCGGCGTGGCGGGTCCAGTGACGGAGATATTCCTCATCAACGTGTTGCACCTGTACCACTACAGCGACCCCGATTTCTTCGGGATTCCGTCGTGGATCGCGTGGGTGTACTTTTGCGGCTCGCCCGCCGTGGGGAACCTGAGCAGAGCCGTCCGAGGGGAGCTGCGTCGGCGACTGAAACTGCAGACGCCGACGTGCGAGGTTGCGCTGGCGGCGCCTAAAAAAGTGTGGCGTCCGCCCCCCAGGGGTAACGCCAGGGGAAAGCGGCAGGGTGCGACCGCGGTGGAGCAGCCGGCGAGGGGGAAGATGACGGTGGTGCTGCCGCAGACGGAGGGTTCAAAGGCTGGCGCGAAGAACGGAGCGGGGAATAAAGCGGGAGGGGTCAAGGTCAGGGAGGTTTCGTCGACGACGGCGAAAGCGCAACCGTCGTCGATGTCGGCGAAACCACCTCCCGAGGACGACGGCGTGACCCGGGTGCGAACGATGAGGAAAGAACTCGAGTGGATGCGAAGTTTGCAGGACGAGATCAACGATTTGCAGGCTCTGAAGCGACGTCTCGAGGCGCTTCGCGACGCGGCAAACGACGCGGCGCCGCCGATACTGCCGATGATCGAGCGGCGTCTCGGCGAGGTTGTCCCTGATCAGTACAAGACGCGTCTGGAGACGTTGGAGAGCGCGTTCGAGCAGAAGGTTTTGCCCAAACTGCCGGATAAGGTGCGCAAGAGGGTGGGATCGAGGTCTCCGAGCGCGGAGGAGAAGGCGACGCGGATGAATTCGCTGAAGGGTCTGAACAAGGAGTTGAGAGACGTTCAGAAGGAGATCGTGGAGGTGAAGACGAGGATCGACATGAGCTTCGATTCGGATATCAGACCACCGCGTCACTCGGAGAAGAGAGAAGATAGCGGCCCGTCGGACGACAGGGAGTCGGAGGACGCGACGACTCAGTAAGGTTTAGTCCCTCGCACAAACGTAGTTTCCTCGGCAAGTCAGTCGCTCGTCTTGCGGTACTATCCCTACTAGCTAGAGTACGATAGTCTATGTTCTATAACCATCGTTCGCTAGTAGCTAAATGTCGACGATGACGAACAGTTCCGCCCTTCTCTTCGCGCCCGGGTTGGATTCATCTGCGGACTCCATCGCCGCCGCCTCCGCCTCGTCCCGCTCGACAATTTGCATCGCCGAATACGTGATGGCCTTGATCTCCGTGCCTTGCTCGTGCACGCCGTCCACGAACCTCTCCCCGACGCCCGTTCCCCGCACCCTCCACGTCCCCTCTCCGCGCTCGATCGGCAGCACCTGCACGGCGTTGCACACCGTCATCGTGGTGTGAAAGTTGAAGAGCAGCTCGTCCAGGAACGCGAAGAGCAGAGAGTGCGCGTCGTGCGCCTCAACCTCGAACGAGTGCCCCACGGTTGGTTCCGTCGCCGGCGCGTCCTCATCCTCGTCGTTCGCGTCGTCTTCATCGTCGTCCTCGTGCGCTCCCATGTTGGCGTTGCCTGGTACCCTGGTTCCAGCGGCGGATCCCTTCGCGCTCAACGCCGACGACGCGAGCCTCTTGAGCGGGGTCATGTAGTTGAACATCGCGAGCGCGGCCCAGGCGAAGCACTCCTCCACGCTGTCGCCCCAGGAATGGATCTGTATGTCCGCCGTGTGGTCCTTGTACTCGTACTGGCACTTACCGGGGACCCATCGCACGACCTTGACGTCGGGCGCGAAGGAGGGCACGCCGGTCTTGGGCGCCCAGTCGGGCTCCGGAGATCCCTCCCGGCTCGGCACCGCCGCCACCGCCGCTCCCGCCGAGTCGTGCGCCTCAGCCGCGGGTGCGGCTCCCTCGCGGCGTCGCCTGCGCTTCGGGGGACGCTGCGGAAGTGGTACGTGGTCCATGGTCCCGCGCGGAGATGCGCGAACCCGACCGTCGTGCGGAACGTCCGTGGAGGTCCGCGTGACTGCCGCGCCGTTTCGTCTCGAGTCGCACTCGGCACCAGAGCCGGCCACGTAACTTTTAGACCGGAAAAAGTGCGATCGACCCGCTCTCACTCCCACGCGCGCACCGCCGCGAGAACCGTAAAGCATCGAACGCCATGCCTCGTATCCTCGAGCCAGTGACCGTCGTTAAGACCCCGGAGGTGGACATCACCGAGTACGCCGGCAACGGATCTTCCGGCCAGCCCGCCATATCGCTGGCTCACGTCAAGGCCGAGGGAAACTGGGCGGAGCCTTGGCAGTGCCCCGAGTTCGACGAGTGGGTGCTCATCCAGAAGGGTGAGGTTCACATCGAGCACTCCCACGGCGACACCGTCGTCGTTAAGGCCGGACAGGCTGTGTACCTGGCCAAGGGTGAGCGCGTTCGGTGGGTCTTTCCCGACGGGGGATGCGAGTACATCCCGATCTGCCTCCCCGGGTTCACCCCCGCGAACGTGCACAGGGAGGACGACGGACCGAACCCTCCGCCCCACGACAAGCACGTGGACATCTACCACATGGTGCAGACGCACAACTGGGAGGCCGCCAAGGCGAGCGACGAGAAGGTGTACTATCCCCCCACGTACGCCGTGGATGGGTTCACGCACGCCACCGCGGACCCAAAGTATCTTCTCACGGTGGGCAACCACTTCTACAAGGAGACCAAGGCGCCGGACGGCAGCGGCAAACCGTCCGAGTGGAAGCTGCTGAAGATGACCAGGCACACCCTCGAGGCGAAAAAGATCGACCTCAAGTTCGAGGCGCCCTCACCCGTCGGTGACACCAAGGAGATGGACGCGGAGCAGAGCGGCGGCGAGCGGTTCCCGCACATCTTCGGCGGCATCCCCACCGAGGGCGTGGTCGTGCAGGAGTTCGACATCACGCGGGCGGAGGACGGGACGTTCACGGGTGTGGTGGGGCTTGTGTGAACT
>CEPC01012681.1_pt1 | contig 14574 bp, 8 predicted proteins | sample 530651 | NCBI WGS metagenome assembly CEPC01 (sample SAMEA2620828, study PRJEB7988) | marine metagenome | biome: marine biome (ENVO:00000447); feature: deep chlorophyll maximum layer (ENVO:xxxxxxxx); material: "saline water (ENVO:00002010), including plankton (ENVO:xxxxxxxx)" | depth 65 m | reverse complement strand
CCGCCGAGGCACCCGAGGTGAGACTCGACCCACCGAATCCGGCTATCCCACGTTTTCGGACGCGGATTCGCTCGTCGCGCTCGTCTCGAAGCCGCTGCCGCCCCAGCCCAACCCTTTTTTTCATCGTCGGCGCCCCGAGGAGCCACGTCCCTGTGTGACCGCGAAAATACGTGCGCGACCGGCGACAGTCAGTCCCGAGGCGTGGGAACCGAACCGTCGCGAACGATCATCTCGCGTCTCGTCCGCCCCACCGACGCTCGCGCACCGCCGGCGTCCGTTTTCCGAGCGATCCGCGGGCTCGCCCGTCCCCCGGCCCCTCTCGCCCCCGAGATCCACGTGTCCCGGGTGCGCGCGCGGGCTCACCTTTTCTCCGCCCCACGTCCGTGTCCGCAGACCGCCGCGAAGGATGCGAAACAGGCGCCCCCCGAGGATAACAGCCCGGAAAAGACCGTCAGCGAAGAGGATGAGGATGAGGTCGCGCTCGTCGACGAGCACATCCTTGAGGAGGAGCGCAAGCTGAAGCACGAGCACGAGGAGCGCATCAAGGCTGAGGAGGCCAAGCACAAGGGGGAGAAGGTGGATCTCGACGAGCAGAAGTACAAACAGCTCAACGAGCTGCTGGACCAAACCACCTTCTACAGTAAATTCCTCGCAGAACAGATGGTGGACGGCGAAGATGGCGGAGAAGAGCCCAAGAAGAAGAAGGCCAAGACCAAGGCCGCGTCCAAGGAGGACATTCAGAGTGAGACGCAGAGGCTCCTGCCCATGATGCGCGCAGAGCTGAGGGAGTACCAGCTCAAGGGCGTCAAGTGGCTCATCGCGCTCTACCAGAACGGCCTCAACGGCATCCTCGCGGATCAGATGGGTCTGGGCAAGACCATTCAGACCATCGGTTTCCTGAGCCACCTGAGGAGCAAAGGCATTCTGGGCCCTTACCTTGTCATTGGGCCGCTTTCCACCCTGCCCAACTGGGTGAACGAGTTCAACAGGTTCTGCCCTGAATTCCCTGTCGTTTTGTACCACGGCTCTAAGCAAGAGCGCGCAGAGATCCGTAACCGCAGGCTGCCCCTGTCCACTCCGATCAAGGACACCTTCCCGGTGATCGTCACGTCGTTTGAGATCGTCATGGCTGACCGCAAATTTTTGAGTAAGTACAACTTCAAGTACCTGGTTGTCGATGAGGGACACCGCCTGAAGAACTTCGATTGCAAGCTCATTCGCGAGCTGAAGACCATCCCAACCGCGAACAAGCTGCTATTGACCGGAACGCCGCTGCAGAACTCCCTGCCGGAGCTTTGGTCGCTGCTACACTTCCTCCTCCCGGATGTCTTCTCCTCCCTCACGCAGTTCCAGAGCTGGTTCGACTTTTCGCAGCAGGACGACGCCGGCAGCGACAAGGAGGCGAGCAAGCAACTCAAGGTGGTCGAGAAGCTGCACGGCATCCTGAAGCCGTTCTTGTTGCGCCGCCTGAAGGGCGACGTTGAGACCAACCTGCCGCGCAAGAAGGAGATTGTCCTCTACGCGCACATGGTGGAGACGCAGAAAAAGTTCAACGACGCGCTGGTGAACAAGACCATCTCGGACGTGCTCAAGAAGATCTCGGGCGACTCCGGTCTGGTTCCCGCCGGTGCCACGGCGCTCAACAACATGCTGATGCAGCTGCGTAAGAACTGCAACCACCCGGACCTCATCTCGGGCGGTCTGGACGGGAGCATCATGTTCCCATCCGCGGATGAGCTGGTGGAACAGTGCGGCAAGTTTCGCCTGCTGGACCGCCTGCTGACAAAGCTTCGGGATAAGGGGCACAAGACTCTCATCTTCTCCCAGATGACGAAGATGCTCGACTTGATCGAGTCCTACCTCGAGCAGAAGGGCCAGAAGGTTTGTCGCATCGACGGGAGCGTGCAATGGCAGGAGCGGAAGAAGCAGATGGACGAGTTCAACACCAACCCCGAGTACGGCGTCTTCCTCCTCTCAACCCGCGCGGGTGGCCTCGGCATCAACCTCACCGCCGCGGACACGGTCATCATCTACGACTCGGACTGGAACCCGCATCAGGATATGCAGGCGATGGACAGGTGTCACCGCATCGGACAGACTAAGCCCGTGCACGTGCTGCGCCTGGCGACCGCGCACTCGGTGGAGGGGAAGATGCTGTCGAGGGCGAACAGCAAGCTCGCGCTGGAGAAGCTCGTCATCACCAAGGGCAACTTTCGCCAGGAGATTGGCAAAGAGGCGGAAGACGGCGGCAAGCGCCCGAAGGCTTCCGGCGGGGGCGTCAGTACCGATGAGCTCATAGCCCTGCTCAAAGGGGACGTGTCGGATTCCGACGGCCTGGCGCAGAGCGCGGATATCTCTGACGCGGACCTAGAGATGATCATGGACAGGCGGGACCTGCTGGGCCAAACGAAACCCATCCAGCCCGTTGGGCCCGGTTGGGAGGAGGTGGAGGATCGCAGCGGTATGTCGCTGCTGGGGAACGTGAGCAAGGATTAGAGGCGAACCACGGATGGCGAGTGTATAACTTCGCGAACATGGCTCGCCTGCAGAAGCACCATTCTTTCAATATGATAACGCGCGAAGTATGCTTCACCCGCCCACTCGCGTTCAGAAACTTGGAAGGCGCCAAAAGACAGAAAATCGAGAGCGCGTTGCCAAACCTCCACGTCACCGATTCCGACCGCGACGCGCACGAGGGAATCGCGCGTGTGCGCGCCGGTTTCACCGAGCAGCGGGGGGATCACTCCCGCGCTAACCATCGCTCTGAGGTTCCGGCGCGTGTGTGGTTGCTCCTCGGAGGGAACGGGCCGCCCATGTCGCGTGAACCGAGGCTCCCGCCGCTGGAGGCGGGCGAGCAGCCCCTTTGGCTGTTCCTCGTGCTCGCGTTGCTCAACATCGTGGACTCGTTCAACCTCAACGTGGTGTGGCCAATGCTACCCTTCATGGTCGAAGGTTACGGCGTGGCGAAAGACGAGGAGGACCTCGGAGCTTGGGTCGGAGTTGCCGGGGCGGCTGTCTCCATCGGGCAGCTCATCTCCGCGTACGCGTGGGGTGCGCTTTCGGACGTGATCGGCCGGAGGCCCGTGATGCTCGTCGGCATGTTCACGTCCACGTTCACGGCGATCGTCTTCGGCACGAGCACGACGTACGCCCAGTGCGTGGCGGGAAGGTTTCTCAGCGGCCTGCTCAACGGCAACGCGGGCGTCGTGAAAACATACGTCGGCGAGGTGACCCAGAAGTCGCAACAGGCGAAGGCGTTCAGTCTCTTCGCGCTGTGCTTCGGTCTCGCGAGCTGCGTGGCGCCCGCCATCGGGGGTTTCCTGCAGAAACCGGCGACGCGGTGGCCCGGGACGTTCGCGGGCACGCCTTTCGAGACGTATCCGTATCTGCTGCCGATGTCGTGCGCCGCGGCTTTGACGACTCTCGGCGGCGTCGTCGGGTATCTCTTCGTCCCGGAGACGGCGTCGCAGTGGCGGAGGATGAGAAGGCGACGTTTCATGAGCCCGATGCGACGCGTCGATGCGTCGTCGTCGTCGTCGGTGGGTTACGAGATGGTGGGAACGCCGAAAAAGGCTGGGGATCACGGTGACCGGGACGGGAACGGGGACGGGGACGACGAGGCGCTCCTGCCCGTCAACGAGGCGGAGCTGACGGCGGTGACGGTGGAGACGCTCGGGGACGCCTCATCGAAGACCCAGGGTTTAGGGACATCATCGAACGACGAGAAGGAACGTGACGATGATGACGACGCGGAGCTCGGGTTGTTGAGCCCCGCCGCCGCTTCAAGTACGGAGGACGCCCCGCGCCGCGCTCGGAGCGGGCCGGATCCGCCCGAGTCGCCTCGCGCGGTCAATCAAAGCCGCGTGAGTTGGGGCCGGGCCGGTGTAGGCGAGGACGGTTGGAACAGGCACACGGTCACCGCCACGGTGGCGTACGCGTTCCTCGCCGCGATCGCCATCGGGTACGACGAGATATTCCCCGTGTTTGCCAAGACGTCGCGATCGTTGGGTGGGCTGGGCCTTTCAGCGCAAAGCATCGGCGGGATCCTCGTCTTCGGCGGTTTCACGCTGGTATCGTTCCAGCTGCTGGTGTTTCCCTCGTTGATGCGCGTATTCGGCGTGACCGCGGGTCTGAGAAGGGGCTCGATCGCGTTCGCAGCCGCGTGCCTCATCGCACCGTGCGCCAGTCTGATTGATGACGAGACGGCGCGTTGGGCGGTGCTGCTCGCGTCACAGGCGCTCAAGATAACGACGCTCGCCATGCTATTCTCCTGCGTCATAATAGCGGTGAACAACAGCTGCGAGAATAGGGCGAAGGCCAGGGTGAACGGCGTGGGCACCTCGCTCGCGGCATTCGGCAGGGTGGTGTCGCCGGTGGTTCACGGGGTGGTGTTCTCGTGGTCGCTGCGGCTCGACGGGTGGCGAGAGCGTCAGTTTGTCGTCTTCATCTTCGTCAGCGCTTGCTCCCTTGCGCTCTACGCGCTGGTGAGCCTGTTGCCCAAGGAGCTGGACGCGCCGCCGAGGGAAGTTGAGGACGAGGTTGCGGCGGACTGTGGGTGAGAGGACATAGCGAACTACCAAGGTACCTTCGTAGCTAGTAGCACTAGAGGAAAGTGGAAAATTTTTATGCCGCAAGACAGCACCGTTTACGTAGCACTAAAAGGAAAGATTTACGAGCCCGCCTGCGGCCTGCACAGTCCACGGCGCGAACGCCCCGAATCCTCGACCAGCGGTCGCGCATTTCAACGCGACGCTTCGGTTGATATTCGCGCTACCCAAGACCGTATCCGCTCGCGCGACCTGACAAGGCTCGGAACAGGGTTCGAAGACCGCCCCGCGCATCTAAATCCGTTCATCCCCCCCATTTGGTGAGATCATGCCCGCGAACATCGACAGGCTGGTGGCTGAGAGGGAGAGGCTGGCGCGCAACTCCGCGATCGTTACCGGCATGATGAAGACTCAGCAGGTGAGCGACTGGCACGAACGTCAGTACCACCGCACCGGCGGGCCCACCGTGGGGGAGCGGCAGGCTGACGAGGCTGAGTTGGAGCTGCAGATGGCGAACGCGTCGGTGCACGAGCTGCGACGCGCAAAGATGCGAGAGCTGGTGGCCAGGGACGACCTCAGGTGGGAGACAGAGCTCAACGCGATGGGACTGACCGTCTCCAAGGATCGCGCGTGAGAGGAGAGGGGACGCGGTGGGTACTTCGAGAGGTCCAACACAGCGGACGAGGGCTCCCGAAAACGCTGCGACGCGGAACAGCGATGTCGGTCACGTGATCTATACCATTTAGAGTTAGATGAAAATACTAGACTAACTGTTTGTTCATATGAGCATTTAAATAAATACTTCCAGAAATTTGCGCGGCTTCACGACCGTTTACGCGGAAAGTCAACGTTTGCGGAAAGTTTGCGAATCAGAAGCCGACTCAACGCGGTACGTCACGAGTAGGCGGCGGCGAGCCACGCGAACATGGGCCCGCCCGTGCAGCTGCGCGTGCTAGTGACGGGGATACGCGTCAAGGATGCGCGTCCCTACTTCCTTCAGCTTCAGGTGCGAGCACATCCGCCCCCCCGCGGACCGTCAATCGTCGCGCTGCGAAAAGTCATCCTCGGAACGCCCAACCATGACCCCCTCCCGTTCCCCCCCTCCCCATCCACCAGACTCTGCGCTCGCGCGACTCGAAACCAAACCCCGTGAGCGTTGGCGATGACCTCGTGGGACTGTCCCAGGCCGGAACCGCGGCGAGGACGGAAACCACGGAGGTCACCTCCGCGCCCGAGTTCACCAACCGAGCTTTCGTGATGACCGTGCCGAGGGACCAGGCGGGAGGCCTGGTGCCGCAGGGCGCCGCGGACCTGCTCGGCGGCAGGGACTGGCCCGGAAACAACGATGGTCCCGGGGTGGCCATCGGCGACGGTCCTCCTGCGCTCCTGTGCCAGCTGTTCGCGCGCAAGACCGCGCTCAACAGCGCGATGGGCCACGACATCCTCTGCGGCACAGGGTACGTCGAGTTCTTCGGACCCACCGTGCAGCGCCTGCAGCGCGGCGAGGCGGTCAGCGTCAACGTCGCGTTGGAGTCTCCCGAGGGGAGGGACCCCGCGCAGCTCTCGCTTCAGATCACCATGCTCGATACCAACCTCGCGGGCGCCGTGGGCACGCGCGATAAGCCGTCGGGCACGGGCCGGTCCCTTCGCGTCTCCGTGCTGGTCCACTCGGCCAAGAACCTACCGATGGACGAGGCTTCGGGCAGGGCGCCGGCCGCGTTCGTCGCGGCGAAAACGATGCGAGAGGCTGCGGCGCGTCTACCGTCGAGGGCGGCGACAAGGGCGCTTAAGGGTGAGACGGATCCCATATGGAACGAGGTTGTCACGGTCGAAGTCGGAGAAAAAGAGCTGGACCGAGAGAAGGTGCTCCTCGCCGTCGTAAACCACGACACCAACAAGCTGATGGCCAAGGCGGCGATACCCCTGCGCGCCCTGTCCGTGGGTAGGCACTATAACCTATCGCTGCAGCTGGGTAACGGCGCGAGCCTGAATTGCACGGTGGTCATGCCCAGCGCGCCCGAGCGCGAGCTGAAGACGCTTGAGCAAAAGTCGGGAACCACGAGGGTCGAGGCGAGCGTCATGGGCATCTCCGGCGGCGGCGACAGCGGCGCGGGATACGAGGGTCCGGTCACCGCGGTCTGGTCCCTCGCGTCGTCGGTGTCATCCGCGAAGTCAGCGGGCGCCGGCAAGGTCAAGGTTTACACTTCGGTAAACGCCGGGAGCGAGGACAGCGTCGTGCAGGCGCTGTCGAGCATCGGCGCGGAGAAGACCACGGACGTCGTGCCGACGCTTCAAGGGAGCAGCCTGTCGGGCCCGCCGCTGTGGCCGTCCGGTCACCGCGCCGCGTTTTACTGCTCGTCCAACGCCATATCCCACGGCGCCGCGATCGTGCTCGAGCTGCACAACGGCGGCGGCATGATTGGCCGCGCGGTGATGCCCACGGATGACCTCGGCCCGGGTGGCAAGCCGAGCTCGTTGAACGACGTGCCCCTGGTGAGCCGCGGCGAGGAGGTCGGCCGGGTCAACGTCACCGCGCGCGTGTGGCCGCGTGACGAGCTCCTCCAGTCCAGGAAGAAGGAGGTTCAGGGAGGATTCGATCCCGGCGGCGGGCTCGGCGTCGGCGGCGAGGGTGCCTGGATGCTGAGCGCCATGGCGACGGATATGATTGACAAGCAGGCTGCCCTAGACGACGCGCTCGCGCGGCTGGAGGCTTCCGAGCGCAGGGTTGAGAACCTCAAGTTTCGGTACCAGGAGGCTGAGGCGTCCAGGCAGCGCCTGGAGGGTGACAACGCGGAGCTCAGGCGGCTGCTGCACGAGGAGCGCAACGCGGACCCGGCTGCCGGGTTGCAGGCGCTGGGCCTGAACGGCGTCGACGACCTGATGGAGGCGAAAGATCGGCTCGGTCAGCTCGCGGCGAGGTACGCGCAGGAGAAGCGACGCAACGCCGAGCTCGTGCACCGACTCAAGGCTGTGCACGAGCAGACGGTCCAGGCGGAGCAGCTCAAGGGTAGGCACCTCGAGCTGCAGGAGGCGCACGCGGAGCTGAGCAGGTACCTTCAAAAGTGCGAGCGCGAGGCGGCGAGGGTCGGCAAGTGCCGCGCGACGATCGAGATGCAGGAGGGGATCATCGCGAGGCTCGAGGGGCTGCTGGAGCAGTCGGTGGTTGACGGACGAAGGCTCGCCGAGGCTGAGTCTGAGGCTTCGCGCCTCCGCGACGCCAACGCCATGCTCCAGTCCGGTCCGGATTACGAGGAGCTGGCCATCCTCCGCGACGAGGTGAAGGACCTGCGACTGGCGTACCAGGAGCGGGAGCGCGACCACCGAGACCTGCAGGCTGAGCGAGTCGCGCTCACCCTCAGGTGCGAAAAGTCGGAGGCGAACGCCATCGCGAGCAACAACGAGATGCTCGAGGTGTCCAGGCGATGCGCGCGGGAAATCGCGGGTCTTCGCGCTAAGCTCTCGGAGAAGGACGCGCAGCTCATGGGCGGGTTCGGTTCGGTCAGCAACATGGTCCTGCAGGAGTACGGCACCGTCGGTCGTCTCACCACCATGGAGCCGATACTATCGCCCGCCGGGGATGTCGCGGACCCGCCACGGATCGGGGGTTCGCGACCCGACCTCCGGACATCCGTCGAGCCGAGGCCCCCGTCGGGGTCGCCCGGCGTCGCCCCGCCCGGAAGGTCGTCGAGGCCGGCGAGCGTCGGAAAAATGTCGGGAGCGTCCCCGCCGGGATCGAGGGGAATGCCCTCGAGCGGCTCCGGCTCGTCGTCCGGATCGGGCCCGTCGTCGAGCCCGTCCGGTTCGGGTTCCTCGTCCGCCACCGGTTCCAGGCCCGCGTCGAGCGTCGGTAAAAGCGGAGCCGGTTCGGCGCCGGGTTCGAGGCCCGCGACGGGAGCTTCCGGTCGCGCGCCTCCTCCGTGACGAGCGATGAGGCGGGCGTCGGGGAGCTGGACGTTCTGTTCTAACGTGGCGCGCGTGTGAAATTAAACGAGACGCGTCTCTTTCGCGACGACGGCTACATCTCGCCGCACTGCGAGATTTTACACGAGAGTTTGGGCTTGTTGTTGGGTCCAGTCGCGACGTTCTCGATCTTCCTCAGCACCAGTAACCCGTCCCCCAGGACCCGCCCGAACACCACGTGCTTATCGTCGAGCCACTCCGTCTTGGTGCAGGTCAGGAAAAACTGGCACCCGTTGCTGTTGGGCCCGCTGTTGGCCATGCTCAGCAGCCCGGGGCCCGTGTGTTTCGCGACGAAGTTTTCGTCGTTGAACTTGCTCCCGTAGATGGAGACGCAGCCCGTGCCGTCTCCCTTGAGGAAGTCCCCGCCCTGGATCATGAAATCTTTGATGACGCGGTGGAACTCCACGTCCTTGTATCCCTGCGGAAAGCCGCCCTTCTTGTGCTCGCCGGTGCAGAACTGTCGGAAGTTCTCGCACGTCTTGGGCGCGACGTCGGCGAACAGCTCCATCTTGATCCTGCCGACGTCCGCGCCTCCGATGGTGACGTCGAAAAACACCACTGGATTGTTCGGGTTGGGCGCCCGCTGGTGCCATTGTATATCCGTCATTCTCGAGTGCGCGACTCCGCGGTTCGGTCCGGCCCCCGCGAGTGACCCCTCGCCAGCAACCCTAAGTTGGAAAAAGGCATTTTTTTTCCCTGCGTGGACGAAATCCCGCCAAGCGAGATTCGTGACGTCACAATCGGACGGCGCGACGCGCGAAAGAGGCGTTCGAGGACATGATGTCGCGCGCATCGTCGGCCGCCGTGCTCATCGTGATAGTCGTCATCGCGGCATTGCTTCCTCCCGAGGTCCACGCGTGCAGCACCTTCCTCGTTGGAAAGGGCGCTTCCGTCGACGGGTCCTTGTTTGTGACCCACTCGGACGACGGCGAGGGCGACCCGGACGCCAGGCTGTCGTTCATTCCCGCGGCGGACCATGCCCCCGGCGCGTTCAGGGACGTGTGGCCGGACCTTGAGGATAATCCACGCTTCGTCGGGACCGCGAGGGGCGAAACGTACCTGCCCGGTCGGGGCGTCCCGTCCGATGCGAAGGGGACCGAACCCATCGGCAAGATCCCGCAGGTGAACCACACGTACGCGTACACCGAGGGAAACTACGGCATCATGAACGAGAAGCAGCTCAGCATCGGCGAGAGCACGTGCAGCGGTAGGTTCGTCGCGAACGCCAAGGGCTCGGGGGGCGAGGCTTTATTCTGCGTCAACGAACTGTCCCGCATCGCGATGGAGCGCTGCGCCACCGCCCGCTGCGCCATCCGCACCATGGGCGACCTCGCGACCGAACACGGCTTCTACGGCGCGTCCGGATCGTTCGAGGGAGGATCGGAGACGCTGCTCATCGCGGATACCTCCGAGGGGTGGGTCATGCACTTCGTGCCCTACCCCGAGACCAACAGCGCGGTGTGGGTCGCCAAGCGGGTGCCCGACGACGAGGTCACGGTTGTCATGAACATGTTCACCATCCGAAGCGTCAACCTGAAAGATCCAGAAAACTACATGTACTCGGATAACATCATCGACGTCGCGGTCAAGCACGGGTTGTGGGATCCATCCGGTAAGGACGGCGTGTTCGACTTCACCAAGGCGTACAGCGACGGTGAATACGCACACAAGTACTACTCCGGCCGTCGAGCCTGGGGCGCGTTTCGGCTCATCAACCCGGGCATCGAGCTGGACCCAAACTACGGTGATCTGAGGATTGATGACCCGTACCCTTGGTCCATGAAGCCCGCCAAGCCCGTGTCCGCGTCGGATCTTTTCGCTTGGCACCGAGACTGGTACCAGGATACGCCATTCGACATGTCCAAGGGTGTCGCGGCGGGTCCGTGGGGCTCGCCCGATCGATTCAACGGCGGCGACGCGGAGGTTTCCATCCCGGGCTCGTTTGAGAGATCCATCGCGTTACATCGAACCACGTACACGCACGTCCTTCAGACGCGTGGGTGGCTTCCAGACGCCATCGGTGGGATCACTTGGTACGGGCCTCACGCCGCGCACGGCACGTGCTTCGTCCCGGTCCCGGCGGGGATCAAAAAACTGCCGGCGGCGTTGACAATTGGAAACGCCACGCTCGTCGACAGAGACTCGCAGTGGTGGGCGCACCGGTACGTGCACAACCTGGCGCAGATGAAGTACGCGTACGCCGTGGAAGACATCCGTGCGGCCCAGGCGATGTGGGAGAACGAGGGTGCCGAGCTCGTCGCCGCCGTGGACGCGAAGTTCAGAGGCGGCGCGGCGTCGCCGGAGGCGGTGGATGTCGCGCTTGGGATGTTCGAGGCTCACGTGGACAAAGTGAGAGCCGCGTGGTGGCGCCTGGGTGACGTCATCATGGCAAACTACGCGGATGGCTTCGTGTCCAAGGCGAAGACCGGTGCGCCCGTGGGATACCCGGCGTGGTGGCTCGAAGCCGCTGGATGGAGACAAGGCCCCGAGCCCATCCCGCCGCCAAAGACTGGCGGGAGTAAGATATTCCGCGAAGGAGGTTCCTTGGAGCGGGGCGCGAGGGTAAGGAGAGCCGGGTCCGCGTCTCTCGCGTCGGCGTTTCGAGTGTGAGCCGTGCTTATCACGTCGTGTATTACGAAGATGATTGACTATTCCTTTTGGAACACCATCTTCGGCGAGCGCACCTGCCTTGAACCATTCATCCCACCCTCTCAGCTGTCCTTGTGCCTGCTTTTTCGTTTCGACAGTTTCTTGTGTAAAAAGCAGACGTGGCAAAACACTTTTTATCATAACCCCGCCGAACGAGCTGGACTTGACCGAAAGCGCGGTCCGGGGGAAGGGGACCGGGGGAAACATGTACAGGAAAGGGAGAGGTCGCGGCGGCAACCCCGGCAGGGGTGGTAGGGGTGGCAGGGGTAAGGGTAGGCAGGGCGGTTGGCCTCCACCGCCTCCGGTAATCGATTACAAAGAGCTGGTGTTGCCCTACCTGCTTTACCCGAGGGCCGAGAGGGGTTTGTGTGAAGTTCCACTCGAGTTCGAGGACGTCGCGCATTTCTCGAGAGTCATCTGGGAGAATCTATTGGCTGAGTATGAACATGTCATCAGTGAAGGACCAAGGGGCCCGGCCCTAAAGGCCATGCCCGCTTCTGATGGGAAGCTCAACCTGGTAAGTTTCGCACTTTTCGGTTTCGGCGTAATCCGATAGGGTTGCCGTCCTGAATTCGACTGATGCGCGGGAAGACGGCGTCGGCGTCGTCGATTACATCGATACTGACATCACATCAACACTATGTAACAGGTGAATGACGGGGGAACAGCCGGCGACGACGCAAGTTTGGTGCACCATCTCCTGCAGATCGGAAACCAAGGTAATTTGCATCTGGTGGTCGGGCAGACGGGCGGGGAGAGGGATCCAAACACTGGGGACAAAACGCCGACGCTGATATCTCTCAAGCCAAAGATACAGGGGTTTCAGGGTCAGATTCGAAGCTTCGGGTACGTCGGGGCTTTTCTCGCGGAGCTCGCGGCTCTTTGGGAGCTAAACGATCGAGCCAGCAAGGGCGAGGCGGCATCTCCGGTGCTCAAGGCTGTCCTCGCCCCGAGCAGCGAAGTTGCTGGCCACTGGCATCCAGCACCGCCGCCGACTGAAGATTTCGTGCGAGGTGATCAAACCAAGGCACCCAAGGCTAACGAGTCGCAGAAGGCTGCTGTTTGCGCTCTGAAATACGCGCTGGAGAAGATCCAAGGACCGCCTGGAACTGGAAAGTCAACCACGATTTACCACGTCATAACTCAGCGTGTTCCCCGCGGGGAAAGAGTTCTGGTGACGTGTAGCCGCAACGTCGCGATCGAGTCAATCGCGCAGAAACTTGAGGCGTGTGATGCGGATATGTTGGTCGTCGGTGCGCCCGGACGCATCGGAAGCACTGCAAGGAAGCACCTGCTTGAAAGCAAGGTTGATTCACATCCGAGCGTTCGTGCCGAGGCGGCGAAATCATTGATGGGCCGCGATTCGCCCTCTGCGACCGAGATGGCGAAGACAGTGCGTGGACCCCTGATGGAAAAGTGTCAGATAATACTTTGCACAATTGCGAGCACGTCAAGACTGCTCAGGGAGTGGGAGGAGAACGTAAAAAAGCCACTCCAGGTGCACACCGTTGTTGTCGACGAGTGTGGTTGTACGCCCGAGAGCTCTACCGCTCTGCTGCTGAACCTTAAGCCAAAGAATATGGTGCTGCTCGGAGACCACATGCAGCTGCCTCCCTGTTCGCTTGTGCCTCCTCACGCGCTTAAACACACGAACCATGACCGGTCCATGTTAGAGCGATGTGTGCTCGGCTCGGGGGGCAAAGTGCATCGACTGACAGAGCAGTATCGCATGCATCCACATATTTGCAGCGTGGTTAGTAAGATATCTTACCAGTCGATGCTACAGACCGCAGATTCTACTGCTGATGTTAGAGTCAAGACTGCAGAGGAGCACGATGAGGTGGACGCCATGGTGTGGGTTCAGATTTTCGGGGAGGAAACCACGCCAGATGATGGCAAATCGTACGTCAACTTTGCAGAAGTTGCCGCTGTTGTTGCTGCGTGCCATCGACTCAGGCAGAAACACGGACACGGCGTGACCATAGCTGCGCTGACTTTTTACAAGGGCCAGTTCCTGGCGCTACTCGAGGCGCTCCCGGCGAGCCTGAAAGTGGAATGCCTCACCGTGGACGCATGCCAGGGTGCCGAATTTGATTATGTGCTCATCTCACCGGTGCGATCAAACGGCCGGAAAGCAATCGGGTTTGTTGCTGACTCCAGGAGAATTAACGTCGCTGTTTCCCGTGCAAAGCGCATGTGTATCATACTTGGTGATCGCAGGACGATGAGTTCGCGCCCTGGCACGGATTGGCACACAATTTACAGTTCATGCAGGAAGGAGGCATACCACGAAAAGGGATGTCGATGGCACGCGCCGGCGCCAGAGCCCGGATTCCTTTCTATGCTTCAGCAGAAGAGGATGGCAGCTAAGGAGGCGGTTGTGAGCAATGAGGAAGAGCAGACAAAGACGGACGGGACGAACGTAGGTGCCGCTGCATTCTTACCTGCCGCTGTGTTAGCCCAGGTGGCACCCCAGCAAAAGAAGCAAATTCCCAACCCCCCGGGTACAGGGAAAAAAGCACAGAAGAAAGCGAAGGCTCTGGCGAAGCAGGCGAGGCAGCAAGAAGCAATGGCGCGAAGTATGAATAGTATTGGGATGACGGCCATGGGTGTTAGTTCGGGCCATTTCAACCCAGCACTCAACGGAGGTTTTTCTGCGCTGCCCCATCCCCCGCCCCCCCCAGGGCATCCAGGTGCGATGATACCGCGGAGAGTGATGGCCACAGGGGCACCGCTGCTCCCAAACGGAACGCCGCCGCTCCCGAACGGAACGCCGCCGCTCCCGACCAGAACGCCACAATGTGTCACCATGCAACCCAATGGTATAGCTGCTCCTGTGCCGCCGCCAATGCCGCCGCCCATGCCTCAAAGATCAATCAACGCCGCGGCCGCTATCATGGCTGCGGATGCGCAGAAGGCCCAGGCGGTCGGCGGGGCCAGACAAGATTCCGACGACAACGACAGTGATTGGGAGCCGCCTATCGCTCGACTGGGTTCTGCGCTCAACCTGCAGGACTTGGATGTGTTGAAACGGAACGATTCGTTCAAGGGTCTTTCGGCGCTTCAGAATGCACCGACGATGTCAAGGTTTGGTGACAACGGTGGTGACCGGTATCCTCCTCACGCTCCGCCGTTCGCATTTGGAAGCGGTGATGCGCCTCCTGTGCCCCCGGGTCCGCCTCCGCATCGTGATTGATACTGTACGATTAGATATTCTTTAACATTCACAATATGGGTTGAGTTGGGCCTTGTTGGCGATATGCTCAGTATATTGAGTTGACGAACCGTTCAACAAAAAAATCGTCTCTTCGCCTGCCTGCCTGTCGAGCGTTTTTTTCTTTCATCAAGTGTTCAGTTTCCCACCCGGAGCCCACGGAACCCCTCAGACCTCACCATCGCGAAACACCTTCGATCCTCT
>CEPC01059321.1_pt1 | contig 14583 bp, 2 predicted proteins | sample 530651 | NCBI WGS metagenome assembly CEPC01 (sample SAMEA2620828, study PRJEB7988) | marine metagenome | biome: marine biome (ENVO:00000447); feature: deep chlorophyll maximum layer (ENVO:xxxxxxxx); material: "saline water (ENVO:00002010), including plankton (ENVO:xxxxxxxx)" | depth 65 m | reverse complement strand
GGTGGTGCCGTTCACGCACTGGGCGGTGTACATCGGCCGTCGCAAGCTGGCGCCGCACGGCCAGTCCTGGATGGTCGACAGGTGCGAGGTCACCGGTGCGGAACTGCCCGAAGCCGTCGTCCACCTGTGGGGCGCCGCGGACTCCTCGACGCGCGACATCAGCAGGGACGCGGTCGTGGTCTACAACCGCGTCGACGAGGTTGGCGGCACGCCCTACGACGGCAACCTCGAGTACGACGCTCGGCACACGCCGATGAAACCCGCGCACATCCTGGACCGGTGCCTCCGCGCGTTGAGCCACAAGGTGTACGAGGCGAGGTTCGGCGGGTACCACGTGCTCGGCAACAACTGCGAGCACTTCGCCACCTGGGCGCGCTACGGCTGGAATCAGAGCGCTCAGGTGAACGGCGCGACGTGGGCCGGCGCCGTGGGTCTCGGCACGCTCATCGGCGGTCCCATCGGCGGGATGTTCGGGTACGCGCTGCACGGCATCGCGTCCAAGGAGATTGGGTCGTTGCGACGCGCGCAGTCCAACAACTTTAAGGACCATCCGGAGGATACCGACGAGGAGGTGGACTGGGTCGTGGACTCGCTCCTGCGAAACACGGAGGATCACTTCCGGCTCTTGGACGAGGAGGCGCGGGCGTACGCGAAACGCAGGGAACACCTGCCGAGAGGCGCGACGCTGACGCCCGATGAGGAGGAGGCGGAGGAACGGAAGCGCACGCTGCTGCATTTCGACTCGCGCAGCGCGAGGCTCAACGTCGCGGGATGGGACATCTTCGGAGGCGAACGAGCGGCTCCGAGCGAGGGCGACGGGCCGCGAAGGGACGACGTCGACGCCGCCGAGCCGGCTCCCCGGGAGACGGACCCCGAGCGACCGCGGCAACGCGATCCCGTGGAGGAGCTCAAGGGGATCGCCACGGGCGTGGGTAGCCTGGCGGCGAGCTTGTTGGGCGGGATGCTCAAGGTTGGCGGCGCGCTCGCGAGTGAAATCGCGTCGCAGCACAACGCGCATCAGGAGAAGTTGCGGCTCTTGCGGGAGCGGGAGGAGGCGGAGAGGCGGGAGAGGGGTGAGATCGCGCCGCCGGCCGGGGTCGTCATCGAGGAGATAGCCGACTGAGTGCGCGTCCAGATGGGCGAGTTAGTGACTAGCTTAGGCCAAGTAAGACTTAGCGAGGAAATCGAAAACGTCGTCGACTGACGGTGGTACAAGTGTTACTTCGCGCGACTTTTTAAAACCCCCGGGTCGTTCACAGGAGCTCACTGCAGCGGATACCGCCGGGTCGATTCGGCGGACGAGGGCTCGCAAGACCACGAGTGGAGTGCGTAGACGGAGATCCCCCTCAGTGCGCGCCCGTATCTGGGCGTTTTCGGAACGCAGGGCGGTCCCCCCGCGAGGTCGTGAGAGTAGGGTTGATAAATCTAACACCGTCGCGCCATGGAGCTCTTCCGCTCGGAGTCCATGCAGCTGGTGCAGTTCATCGTTCCGGCGGAGGCTGCGCACGACACCGTGCTCTCTCTCGGTGAGATCGGCCTGGTCCAGTTCAAAGACATGAACCCGAGCAAGAGCGGCTTCCAGCGCACCTACTACAAGCAGGTAAAGCGTTGCGAAGAGATGCTCCGCAAGCTCCGCTACTTCGGCGAGCAGATGGTCAAGGCCGGCCTAATCCCCATGGCCCAACCCGCCCCGGACCAAGCGTACACGCTGGACGAGCTCGAGGCCAAGCTCGACGACCTCGAAAGCGAACTTCGGCAGATAACCGACAACACCGAGAAACTCAGACGGGGCCACAGCGAGCTGGTGGAGCTTCAGATCGTGCTGGAGAAGGCTGGTGGATTCTTCGAGCCGGGTGCGAGGTCGGGATCGGTGACGATGTCCGACGGGATCGGCATGCTGGGCGGCGCATCGGGGGGATCGCTGGCCCAGGACGAGGAGACCGGCGGGGTCAACACGGCGCTCCTGGGCACACCCGCGCGGGGCATGGGCGGCGACAACTACTACGAGATGCAGCAGGATCCGGAGAGCGTCCGGCTGGGTTTCATCTGCGGCGTCCTGCCCACGCAGAAGACGCCCAGCTTCGAGAGAATCCTGTTCCGGGCGACGCGCGGGAACATGTACCTGAAGCACTCGGCGATCGAGGGTAAGATCCAGGACCCGGCGACCGGTGAGATGGTGGAGAAGACGGTGTACGTCGTGTTCTTCGCCGGCGAGCGAGCTCGCGCAAAGATTTTGAAAATCTGCGAGGGGTTCGGAGCCAACAGGTACCCGTTCCCGGAGGACTTCTCCCGGCAGCGGCAGATGAATGCCGAGGTGACCGCGAGGCTGGGCGAGCTGCAAGAGACTTTAGACGCTTCCATTCGCCACAGAAATGCGGCGCTGTCGTCCATCGGCCACCACCACGAGCTGTGGACGACGCTGGTGCGAAGGGAAAAGGCGATTTACCACACGCTCAACATGTTCAGCATCGACGTCACGCGCAAGTGCCTCGTGGCGGAGGGGTGGATTCCGGTCGCGGCCAAGCCCAGGATCCAGGACGCCCTGTTCCGTGCCAACCGCGCGTCGTCTGCGCAGATGGGAACGGTGTTTCAGCCTATCAACACAGACCAGGCACCACCCACCTACTTCCCCACCAACAAGGTTACCGCCGTGTTCCAGGGTATCGTCGAGGCGTACGGCGTTGGGCGGTACCGCGAGGTCAACCCCACGGTGTTCACCATCGTCACGTTTCCATTCCTATTCGCGGTGATGTTCGGGGACTTTGGCCACGGCGTTTTGATGCTGCTGGCGGCGCTTTATTTGGTGTACAACGAGAAGAAACTGGGGAAAATACGACAGCAAGAAATTATGCAGATGATGTTTGACGGCAGGTACTGCATCCTGCTCATGGCGATATTCAGCATATATACCGGTCTGTTGTATAACGAGTGCTTCTCCGTGCCGATGAACTGGTTCGGGACCACGAAGTGGACGGGATGCGATCCAAAAAACACCAGCGCCGGCGACCAGGAGTGCACGTATGGCGGCGTGTACGCTTTCGGCGTGGACCCAATCTGGCACGGCACAAAGACCGAGCTGCCGTTCTTGAACTCGCTCAAGATGAAGATGTCCATCATCATGGGCGTGACGCAGATGATGCTGGGAATATTCATGAGCCTGCTCAACTTTTTGTACACCAGGGACTTCCTCAGCATTGTCTGCGAGTTCATCCCGCAGGTGATATTTCTCGGCAGCCTCTTTGGCTACCTGGTCATATTGATGATCATGAAGTGGACCACGCCCGGCGCGACGGCGGACCTGTACCACGTCATGATCTACATGTTTCTCGCCCCAGGCAACGCGGACTGCGCCGGCGAGGGCGCGAACGGCGAGCCGGGCTGTCCCGAGAATGTCATGTTTTGGGGCCAGGGAGGGTTCCAGGTGTTCCTCGTGCTGATTGCGCTGGCATCGGTGCCCGTCATGCTGTTTCCCAAGCCACTCATCCTGAAGCGACGATGGGAGGCGAGGCAGCGGGGCGAGTTCTATACCGCGCTGGACGACCATCTCAACGTGGACGGCAGCCTGGACGACCACGTGCATGGCGATCACGGTTTTGACTTTAGCGAGACGCTGGTGCACCAAATGATCCACACCATCGAGTTTGTGCTCGGCGCAGTGAGCAACACCGCGTCCTACCTGCGTCTGTGGGCACTATCTCTGGCGCACGCACAGCTCTCCGCGGTGTTCTGGGACAGGGTGTTCATGGCAGCGGTCGCGACGCAGAACCCGGTGGCGATGGTGGTTGGGTTTGCCGTGTGGGCTAGTGCGACGATCGGGGTGCTGATGCTGATGGAGAGCCTGTCCGCATTTTTGCACGCGCTGAGGCTTCACTGGGTAGAGTACCAGAACAAATTCTACCGCGGTGACGGGTACAAGTTCGCGCCGTTCTCCCTCGCCGAGATCTTAAAGCCCGAAGCTTCTGAGTACGAGTGATGTAGACAAAGAGTTGCTAACGTACGACGCAACACAATTTGTAACGAAGAAAAACACAACTTTGTACGAAGGTAATGTTATTACGCAAACGGGGTTTGCTATGACGATTAGGCCATGTTCTGCGTCTTGGGTGCCTTGGCGGGCGTCTCGCGCCTTCCGCTCTCGCCACCGATCACCTCCGGGAACAGCTTGGCGTACTTCGGGTTATCCTCGATGCGGTAGGATCGGAGGCCGGAGAGCTTGTTGTTGAGCTCTCCCTCGGGCACCGGATCCTCGTACCCAACCTGGCCGGGCATGATGAGCTGGTCAAACGGCGGCACCTCGTCAATCTTCTCGGGTCCCTTCTTGCCGAATATGGCGCCGCAGATGGGCTTAAGGAGCTTGTCCACAAGCTTAGCCAAGAACAGCGACACGGTCAGGACAACGAAGAACAGGAAGGGGACGAGCGCGTTGAGGCGCTTGAGGCGCGCCATAAAGTCAAACTGCGCAGGGGCGCCGGTGTAGTCCACATTGCTGTCATCCGCGTTCGGGCTGCTGACCGCGTTAGTGTCGATACCGGTGCCCGCGATCGAGGGCAGGCCGATAGTGTACGACGGGATCTCGTAGTAGCCAAAGGCCCAGGTCGCGATGGCGAGGTGGAACCACGCGGCAAACGGCGCCATGTTGAGGAACATCTCGTTGAGCTTGTGATCGTACATCGGGGGCCTCTTGCTGAACTTGAGCAGAATCATCTTGTCCACGTAGAAGACGATGATGAAGAGGAAGAACGCCGCGACGAGGAGGGGCGGCGCGCAGGAGGAGAGGATGATGGTGTAGTACAGTGCACAGAGGGCCTGCCCGTAACGCTTGGCGAGGGAAAAGTCCGCGGGCTGATACATCTCGTTGAGCACCTTCTGCGAGTGGGCCATGCAGCCGGTGAGCTTGCGCTTGACCCAGGCGACAATGTTGGGCGCAGCGGCGCCGAGAGGGAACGCGATGATGTTGGTCACTGCTGTTCCCATGATCATCACCATCACCTTGTTGTACCATTCAGCCTCGAAGTCGCCAAAGGTTCCCTGGAACAGCACGGGGAAACCCTCAAGGAACTCGATGAAAGAGTAGATGATGATGGGGACAATCATCTGGTTGATAATGAGCGCTCCGAAGGTGTAGGTGGCAGCCTTGGCCTCCGTGGCAGACAGGGTCTTGTGTCTCTCGAACGCGGAGAAGAATGCGGCGCTGTTCATGAGCACCATGTTCGTGATCGTGGTCATGGCGATGGTGCCGACCATCACGCTCGCCTCCTGGAAGATCTGATCGAAGACCGGCTTGCAAAACGCCTTGTCCGCGGCGGCGTCGTCAAAGTATGCGTTCATGAGGTCGCCGAGGTTGGCCAAGGACACCACAGTGGTGCAGTAGCACTGCTTGCAGGTTAGTGCGGCGCACTCATCCGCCTGGGAGTTGGGCAGGAACCCGCCGTCCCACGCGCTGCCGGTCGCGGGCGCAGTGTAAGCGCCGTACGCGCTGGAGTCCATCGGTCTGGCCCAATCAGCTTTTACGATGAAGTCGCCACACTTCTCGTAGTCTTGGATGTTGCTGATGAACATGTCCACCGATCTTCGCGTCTCGGACGTGGCGTTGTTGATGGCGTCCTCGGAGGCGAGGTCCCAGATGGCCTCGCAGTTCAGCATGGGAGCCGGGTTGGTGGTCGCGTCGTACACGGTGTTGGGGCAGGCCACCGCGGGCGGGGACTTGCTGAGGGTGTCCTTGGCGTAGACGATGACGCCAATGGCGGCAATGAGGAGGATGAAGATCATGAGCATAGAGGTTGCTTTGCGCATCGCCTTGGTAACAAAGTTGGGGCGGAGGACGTTCTCCCAGATGATGTCGCTCGCTTCGGGCGCGGGTTTGACCTTCAGTTTGTGCTCGCCGCGGAGCTTGAGCTTCTCGTGGGGGCAGCATGACCAGCCCGGGCTGGCGTATTCGTCCACGCAGTTCGCGCGAGACTCGGGATTGTTGTAGGTGATAAACGCGCACACCGACGTGAACCCCTCATTGAGTTTGTCGTCGATTTTCTTCGTCTGCTTGATGATTTTCTCTTTCTGCTTTGTGATGGCCTTCTGCTGCTTGTCGATCTTGTAGCCCTTATTCTTCCGGCCACTGCACTGGATCTTCATCGTGATGAGGGTCTCGATTTGCTGGGCGCGGGTGATCCTCGCGCCCATGACCTTGCCGATGTCCTTGACCACCACGCAGTCCCAGATTTCTCCGAACTGAGAGAAGTGTTCCTTCACCTCCTCCTCCGTGGCGTTCGTGGGGATGCCCCACACCCACACGGAGTAGTCCGGGAGCGAGGTCACCGCATCGTCGTTCTTCTCCACGTACTCTTCCTGCTTGCGCTTGAGGTGCGCAACCATAATCAGGAAGCAGAGCATGGAGAGAGCGTCCAGTCCAACGACCGCGAGCATCACTTTGCGGACGTCCCACCCGCCGATGGTGTCCTCCTGGCTGGTCGACGCGGTCACGCCGGTGGTGACCCTCGCAAGCGCATCCATGCTCTCGTCGTCGAGGTCGGAGTCGGGGTTGTAGTACAGGTACATGTAGTGCGCTATGACGCAGCCGACCGGGATGGACATGAGGAAGAAGTAGAGCGCGAAGTTGCGGAGCATGCGGAAGTAGAGACCCATGCCTGGGCCCAGGAACTCGATGTTGCTGAGGAACTGCTTCCTGGATGACCAGAACGGGATGTACTCGCCGTTGTTATCCGTCACGGCAGACTCCTTCCAGCCCGCCTGCGCCTCGTCGTAGTCGAGGGTCTTGGAGACGACCGGAAGCTCGTCGCTCATGGCCTTCTCGTACTCGTTGGCGTCGATTGTTTGGTCGTTATCGCTGAGGCGCGCGACGTTGCCGCCCGCGAAGAACGCCTCGTTGGCGGGATCGGAGGCGAGAATTGCCCTCTTGCCTCCGCGTGCGGCGGGATGATCCTCGGAAGCCTCGGACTGGACGGACTCGTCCTCGGAATAGGACCCCGCAGAAGACTCTCCCGCGGACTCCGCCTCGGAGGCGGAGTCATCGTGGTCCTCTTCCACCACAGAGTCCTTGCTCATGGCTCACGCGCAGTCTGCGAACGGGACTGGACGTGGTCAATTGATAATAATTGGACGCCAAGTCCGATCGTGGAGGTTGAATTCGCGGAGGCAGACACTGGCGAGAAGCGCTTGGGGCGATGGATGCGGGTTTACACGCGGAGATCGTCTTTTGGCGGCTCACCTTGACGATCGGTGAAATCCTCTGGGCTAACGCTTCAATGTGGCGCGGGTGGTCAGCGCCTCCGTCAGTGACGATTCCGTCATCCTTCCAACCGCTCCACGCTTCGTCAGCTTTCGGGTGTTGGCCGATGCCGCCCCTGGGTTTTCTACGAGGGTCCTTCTACCTTGTACCTTCGTATGATTTTTAGTTAGGTTTTTTTCGATATTTCTCATGAAATAAACATCGTAACCAGATAAACATGCGACGAATTCGTATATGTGATTAAACCGAAACGAAGCCACAGCAAACTCGCACAACCACGACAGTGGGCACAAAGGTTGGCAAGGGAGCGAAGGGGGTTGTCACACCTGACCGGAGGAAGGGGCGCACTCCAGCCAGCTTAGCACCGCCCGCGGACCGCGATGGGTCACGGCCGCGACGGCGTATCGGGGGGATCTCAATCCGGATCGACCAGACCGGCACCCAGGCTCTCGGCTCTGCTCCGATCGCTGGCCACCGCCGACGCGAACGAGGATGTCGACGCGTTGTACGTGGCTCGACGCCGCGCGCTCGACGCCGCGATCGCGTCCGGGAGGGCTACCGGGCCGGCCCCGGGGCGCGGGGGGAAGGGGAGGTACCACGCCACCTCCTCGCTGGCGAGGGTGATATGCCCGGCGTCGCCGGACTCGCCCCCGCGGGAGGTGCGCGCGGCCCTGGAGCGCTTTCTTCGCGCCGTCGTCCGGGTGACGGGCGGGGACACGCTGCTCCCGGACGCGCTCGCCGACGCCTCCCTCCTCGCGTTCCGAACGGTCGCGTCCCTCGCGCGCGATGCGAACGCGGCGGCGGCGAGGTGGGCGGAGGAGGAGCGGTACGGCAGGGACGCGGACCTCGCCAAGCGGAGGGGCCAGGCGGAGCGACGCGACTTCACGCGCAGGAAGAGAGCCGCGCTCGTCGCCGAGCTCGGGCCGGTGTCCGATCAGCACCTCGACGAGTTCGACGAGGCGGTCAACGAGCTAATCGCGCTGCAGGACGCGCACGGCGGCGGCCCCGGCGGGGACGGCACGAAAGACGACGACGGCGACGACGACGACGGCTACGAGTTTGGATCAGACATCCCGTTCGCCGCGCCCGGCCGAGGTCGAGCTCTGGCCTCCTCCTCCTCCCGTTCCTCCTCCTCCGCGCAGGGGGCGGGTGCGTCGACGTCTAGCGCCGCGAGGATGGCCGAGCAGATGAGGGCGGGTCTTCTCGCGGCCACGGTGTCGGACGCTGATCGAAAAAAGTCGGAACTTTACGGAGCTTCAGACGACAACTCCGCGTCGGAAGGAGAGTTTTCAATTCCCGCGGCTGAGGCGTCGGCGACGGCGCAGCTGGCGTGGCTCAAAGAGCGGTGCGTGGCGATATCGGGCGCGAACGGGTGGGAGGAGACGGCGCAGCAGTTGGCCAGGGCGTTGCTCGCGGCGGAGACCCGGTCGGACGACGAGATCGCCGCGGAGCTCTTCGACCTTCTCGGCGACGGCGGCGTGGAGACAATCGCGGGCGCGATCGAACGACGCGCGGCGATCAACGCCGCGCTGCGACGGAGGATCGGCACGCTGCGCGAGACTTTGGGGGGCGCGGGCGGCGACGGCGACGGGGGCGCGGGCGCGAGGAAGGACGCTCCCATGGCGCAGGTCACGATCCAGTCGACGTCGGACATCAAGATGGGAAAACTTCGAAGGAAGGAGGAGAGGAAGGTTGGGCGGAGAATCGCGCAGGGGCAGGGCGAGCCGTTGCTCGAGTGGCTCGCCAACTCCGGCGTGGGTTTTGCGGCGCTCTGCGAGGGGGACTGGGAGGCGGCAGCGAACCAGCCGAGCACCGAGGACGATATCTGGGCGGGTCTGTACGGTCTCGGCGGCGGGGGCGGGGGCGGGAAAAAGGCTCTGCCCGCGGGGACCACGCGCAAGGTACACAAGGGGTACGAGGAGGTTCACGTGCCCGCGGGTGAGCGCGCGCCGGTCGGCGAGCACGAGCGATTCGTTCCAATCGAGGAGCTCGATGACTGGGCGCAACCCGCCTTTGCCGGAATGAAATCTCTGAACCGTATCCAAAGCCGGATCTACGAGGCAGCATATCACTCGAACGAGAACCTGCTGGTGTGTGCACCGACTGGAGCGGGCAAGACCAACATCGCGATGATGACCGTACTTCACGAGATCGGTCAGCACATCGAGTACGGCGAGTTGGCTTACGGAGCGGACTTTAAGATTGTCTACGTTGCGCCGATGAAGGCGCTGGCCGCTGAGGTGACCGGAGCGTTCAGTAGAAGGCTGGAGCCGCTTGGTATTCAGGTCAGGGAGCTCACGGGAGACACGCAGCTGACAAGAAAGGAGATGGAGGAGACGCACATGATCGTGACGACGCCGGAGAAGTGGGATGTTATCACCCGGAAGGGCGGGGAGGTCAGCGTTGCGTCCTCACTGCGACTGCTCATCATAGACGAGGTGCACCTGCTGAACGACGAGCGCGGCCCGGTGATCGAGACCCTCGTGGCGCGCACGCATAGACAGGTTGAGACCACGCAGAGCATGATCCGAATCGTCGGACTCTCCGCCACCCTACCGAACCCGGCGGACGTTGCCAAGTTCCTCGGCGTCTCTGACGCCGGCCTCTTTGTCTTTGATCAGAGCTTCCGGCCGATCCCGCTGACGCAGATGTTCGTGGGCGTGACCGAGGGTAACGCGATGAAACGGCAGATGTTGATGGCGCAGATCGCGTACGATAAGTGCACAGCCGCGCTGAGGAGCGGTAAGCAGGCTATGGTCTTCGTGCACAGCCGCAAGGACACGGTCAAGACGGCAAAACAGCTCGGTGAAATCGCTGCCAACGACCAGACGCAGGGCGGGCTCGAGCTGTTCGCCCCCGAGAACCACCCAGACTTCACCACCTGGAAGAAGGAGGTGGAGCGGAGCAGGAACAACGAGCTGAAGGAGCTCTTCCACCGCGGGTTCGGCTGCCACAACGCGGGCATGCTTCGATCGGACAGGACACTGGTGGAGCGTCTGTTTTCGGCGGGCGTGGTGAAAGTTTTGTGCTGCACTGCAACCCTCGCGTGGGGCGTCAACCTGCCCGCGCACACCGTAGTGATCAAGGGCACGACACTGTACGATCCGTCGAAAGGTGGGTTCAGGGACCTGGGCGTCCTTGACGTTCAGCAGATCTTCGGTCGCGCTGGCAGGCCTGGGTTTGATACAAGCGGCGAGGGCGTCATCATCACCGAGCACAAAAAACTTGCGCATTACCTCGCGCTTCTAACGCACTCGACGCCGATCGAGTCGCAGTTTATTTCGTGTCTGGCGGATAATCTCAACGCGGAACTCGTGTTGGGCACGGTTTGCAGCGTGAAAGAGGGCGCGCAGTGGCTGGGGTACTCGTATTTACACACGCGCATGGAGAAGAACCCTCTGGCTTACGGGTTGACCTGGGATGACGTGAATCTGGACCCGGGCCTGGTTCGGCACAGGCGCAAGCTGGTGACGGAGGCTGCGAGGACATTACACCGCGCGAAGATGGTGCGATTCGACGAGAAGAGCGGGTTCATATACCAGACGGAGGCTGGTCGCATTGCGTCGCACTTTTACATCAAGCAGGCTTCGATGGAATTGTTCGACGAGCACCTGCAGCGGCACATGTCCATGCCAGAGGTGTTTCACATGGTGGCTCAGGCGACGGAGTTCGAGAACATCGCGCCCAGGGAGGACGAGATGCCGGAGCTCGAGGCACTCAGGCGGAACAGGAAGGGGGCGTGCCCGCTGGAGATCAAGGCGACGCTTGCGGACAGGGCGGGCAAGGTGAATCTGCTGATGCAGGTGTACATCTCAAGGGCCCGAATGGAGGCGTTCTCGCTCGTCGCGGACAGCTCCTACATCTCCCAGAACGCGTCGCGAATTTGCCGCGCGCTATTCGAGCTGTGCCTTCGCCGGGGCTGGCCATCCTTAGCCGAAGAGCTGCTGACGCTGTCCAAGGCTGTGGACCTTCGAATCTGGCCGCACCAACACGCGCTGAGACAGTTTGAGCAGACGCTCTCGCCAGAGACGCTCTACAAGCTCGAGGAGAGGCAGGCGACGGTGGAGCGACTGTTCGACATGAGCGCGCAGGAGATTGGTAGCATGCTCAGGCTCAACACGGCCGTCGGCCAGAAGGTCCGGGGATGCCTTGAGTCCCTGCCACACCTCACGATGGAAGCAACGGTTCAGCCGATCACTCGCAGCGTCCTGCGGGTCACTGTCGCGCTCACCCCTGAGTTCAAATGGAGGGACGCAGTGCACGGGGGGCTTCAACGTTGGCTCGTGTGGGTTGAGGATCCCGTCAACGAGCACATATACCACAACGAGACGTTCATGCTCAGCAAGAAGCTACACGGGGAGGGGAAGCAACACCTGGCATTTACCATCCCGATCTTTGAGCCGGTTCCCCCACAGTATTTCCTTCGCGCAACTTCGGAGTCCTGGCTTGGGTGCGAGACGTTTCTGGAGCTGAACTTCAATGAATTGGTATTACCCGATAGGGGACCCGCGCACACGGAGCTGCTTGACCTGCCCCCAGTGCCCAGGCAGGCGCTGTATCCACCCGAGAACCCAGAGCTCGGCAGAAAGGAATTCTTTGACCTCTACGAGGGCAAGTTCGAGTTTTTCAACAAGGTCCAGACGCAGGCGTTCAACACACTGTTCCATTCCGAATCTAACGTGCTGCTCGGCGCGCCCACGGGTTCCGGTAAGACGATCAGCGCGGAGCTCGCGATGATGGCGGCGTTCAGGGACCACCCGGGAGGTAAGATTATCTACATAGCACCGCTCAAGGCGCTGGTCAGGGAGCGTATCGAGGACTGGAAAGGGAAGCTGTGCAAGGTTCTCAACAAAAAGCTCGTGGAGCTGACGGGCGACTACACGCCGGACATACGCGCGCTTCAGGGCGCAGACATAATCGTGTGCACCCCGGAGAAGTGGGACGGCATCTCGCGTCAGTGGCAGGCCAGGTCGTACGTCACCAAGGTTTCGTTGGTGGTGATTGATGAGATCCACCTGCTCGGCGCTGACCGCGGGCCAATCCTCGAGGTGATCGTGAGCCGCATGAGATTCATATCCACCCGCACCGAGCGACCGGTACGAATCGTCGGCCTTTCCACGGCGCTGGCCAACGCGAACGATCTCGCAGACTGGCTCGGCATTGAGAAGCAGGAGGGACCAAAGAGCGGCCTCTTCAACTTCAAGCCGTCGGTGCGACCGGTGCCGCTGGAGTGTCACATACAGGGTTACCCCGGAAAGTTCTACTGCCCGCGGATGATGACTATGAACAAGCCAACGTACGCCGCGATCCGCACGCACTCTCCGGAGAAACCCGCCCTCGTGTTCGTGTCGTCCAGGCGGCAAACCAGGCTGACCGCCATTGACCTTATAGCGTATGCCGCCGCGGATGAGCGACCAGACACCTTCGTGCACATGGACCCATACGAGATGGAGATGCACTTGGCCAAGGTCAAATCACCCGAGCTGCGGCATACGCTTCAGTTCGGCGTCGGACTGCATCACGCGGGCCTGGCGCCCGAGGACAGAGCACTCTGCGAGGAGCTCTTCCTCAAGTGCAAGATCCAGGTGCTCGTTTGCACGTCGACTCTTGCGTGGGGGGTGAACCTGCCTGCGCACCTCGTCGTGATCAAGGGTACCGAGTTTTACGACGGCAAGACCCGCCGATACGTGGACTTTCCAATCACAGACGTGCTTCAGATGATGGGCCGCGCCGGCAGGCCCCAGTTCGACACCAGCGCCGTCGCAGTGATCATGGTGCATGAGCCAAAGAAGGCGTTTTACAAGAAGTTCTTGTACGAGCCCTTTCCCGTGGAATCATCCCTCGCAGATCAGCTCCCGGACCACTTCAACGCCGAGGTGGTCGCGGGCACTATTCGCTCCAAGCAGGACGCGGTGGACTACCTGACGTGGACCTATTTTTTCCGCAGGCTCGTCAAGAACCCGTCCTATTACGACTTGGAGAGCGTGGAGCACGACGCTCTGAACGCGTTTTTATCGCGGCTGGTGGAGAATGCCCTTGCGCAGCTGGAGGATGCGCAGTGTCTCACGATCGGCGAGGACGACAGCCTGGAGCCCGCGACGATGGGGCGCATCGCGAGCTTTTACTACCTTCAGCACCCCTCTGTCGCGCTGTTTGCATCCAGTCTGGGCCCGGATACCTCCCTGGAGCAGCTTCTGGGCATCCTCTGCGGCGTGGCAGAGTACGACGAGCTCCCCGTGCGTCACAACGAGGACAAGGTGAACGCCGAGCTGGCTCGGCAGGTCGAGGACGCGGGCGGGTTCAAGGTGGACGCTCGGCTCGCGGACGATCCCCACACAAAGGCTAATTTGCTGTTCCAGGCGCACTTCCTTCGGATGCAGCTGCCGATGAGCGACTACGTCACCGACGCAAAGGGTGTGCTGGACCAGGCGGTGAGGATCCTTCAGGCGATAATCGACGTGTGCGTCGAGTCCGGCTGGCTCGCGACGTGCCTGCACGCGATGAATTTGATGCAGATGGTCATGCAGGGACGGTTCATAACCGATCCCAGCTGTATGTCGGTGCCTGGCGTGGACGAACAAAAAGCCGCGTCGCTGTCTGGGTCGGGATACGAAGCCCTGCCGCAGCTCGTGGACGCGTGCGTCAACAAAGAGGCCGCCGCGAGGAAGGCACTCACAAACGCCGGTTTAAAGCAGAGGCAGGTGGACGAGGCTGTGAATCACTGCCAACGAATGCCGCTCATCGACATCGACGCGAAGCTGTCCAAAGACGGTACCGAGGTTGAGGTCAATCTGCGCCGCGCGTCAAAGTCTGCGGGTGGGGGAGGCAAAGGAGGCGGCCGGGGTTCCGCGCCCCGAGCGATACTGCCGAGGTACCCTAAGGCCAAGGAGGAGGGGTGGTGGCTGATCCTCGGCGACAGGAACAACCGCGAGCTCCTCTCGCTCAAGCGCGTCGGGTTCGGGCAGAACGCTCGAGCCAAGCTGGCGGTGGACCGGTCCGCAAACGCCGTATTCGACCCGGACCTTTTCGTGTACCTCATCAGCGACTGCTACGTGGGACTCGACCAGGAGGTGGAGGTTTCGAGGGGTGGTGCCGGGGCGGTGGGTGCGGAAGATGCGGGGGATGCGGGGGATACGGATGACGAGCGAGGGTTCTGGCTCTCGCCGGAGCAAGTTGCGGCGAGACTCGCGGCGAGGGCGACGGAGGATACCGATTCGGACGAGGACTTTTGGGAGATGCCCGCCGCCGCCGCGCCGGCGGGGGAGAGATACTCGGCGGTGATGGCGGCGAAGATGCCCGTGGAGGAGGACCCGTTCTTCTGGGAGAACGAGCGCGAGTAT
>CEPC01029657.1_pt1 | contig 14732 bp, 9 predicted proteins | sample 530651 | NCBI WGS metagenome assembly CEPC01 (sample SAMEA2620828, study PRJEB7988) | marine metagenome | biome: marine biome (ENVO:00000447); feature: deep chlorophyll maximum layer (ENVO:xxxxxxxx); material: "saline water (ENVO:00002010), including plankton (ENVO:xxxxxxxx)" | depth 65 m | reverse complement strand
AGAAACTTTCGCTAAACCCTGAAAAAGCCTCTCATCACGGATGACGTTGTTCCTGTTGTGGAAATCTTCCCCGTATCATAACTGGTTATCGTGTAAAACGAGGCGATAGATTGAAGAAATGTGGAAGAGACGCCTCGCTTTCGCTGCTGCGCAGTCAGCTACTGCTGGGCTCCCGCACCGGTTCGATCGACGATTTCCCAGGGCGCGACGCGGAGGGCGACGCACGATCTCGTCGAGCATGATTCGCTCGATATTCAGGGCTTGCAGGTCTGCGGCGAATAGAATGCCGCCGCCGGAGCATATCATGCCCGTGGCGGCGCGCGCGACTGCGAGATCTGCGCGCCAGTCATTCCATCACGTCCCAACGGTGACGCGTCCATCTTCGTCCTTCGCCGCGCGATCGGGAGTGGGCCAGCAGCGGCCGTCATTCGCATGCTCAGAAATCGCTGGACGGGCTCACTCTTTCAGCACTGAGTCTTCCGGAGAGAAGAAAGAGGACGATAAGGCAGGGGAGGACGATGAGACGGAGGGAGCGGAGGACGGCGAGGACGTCAACGAAGACGAGGTCGCAGACGAGGAGGTGCAGAAGCTGACGGCTGAGTTGAGCGAGAAGACAGCGCAGGTTAAGGATCTGAACGATAAGCTCCTCCGTACGCTTGCGGACATGGAAAACTTGAGGGAGCGGACGAGGCGACAAGCGGAGACGGCCGAGAAGTTCGCCATCCAGGGTTTCTGCAAGGATCTCCTCGACGTCGCCGACAACCTCACGAGAGCATCTGCTACCGTCGACCCCGAGGCCCTGGAGACGGAGACCGACGCGGCTAACATTAAAAGCGTACTCGCTTCGCTGCACGAGGGCGTGCTCATGGTGGAGAAGCAGTTGATGTCCACCTTTGGGAAGCACGGCGTGGTGAAGTTTGACCCGGCAGAGGGTGACCCGTTCAATCCCAACGATCACATGGCATTGTTCAACGTTCCAAAGGGCGAGAAGGAGGCGGGGACGGTCGCAGCCGTGACCAAGGTGGGGTACAAACTCCATGATAGGGTGATCCGCCCGGCCGAAGTCGGCGTGTTCCAGAGCTAAGTTTACCGTTTTCTATTCTATGTCATGTGAAGGTTCTTCAGCTAATTGTCACCTCACTTGACCGGCGTCGCTCGAAGACCGGTTGAGAACTCGAGATGCTTTGACCGGTCGGCAATAACGCAGTGCCGGCTAACGTCCTGGTCTGGGTCGTTCCTCAGAGCCTCTGCAGCTGCACTCACATCCGGCAGCTCGGCAAAAATGTCCTTAGTCCGCAAATTTGCGAGTGACTTGGCCAGCTCAGACCTCACGTTCGGGACGTTATCGTCCACTGTCATCAACATGAGCGGCAGGAGCTCTTCGATGAGCACGTTATCGTTGATTGAACCCGCGAAAGCGCCGCAGATACGAACATACGCCTGGCGATCTGCCCAGTGCTGGTTTGTTGCCATAAGCTTAATCGTAGACATGGCACGGCCTATCTGGCCAGACCTCCACGCGGACGATGATCCATCCGAGCTATTCTGCAGTACCGAACCGATAACCGCGATGCATGCTTCTCTGACCGCGGATGCGGGATCTTTCAACAGGCGAAGGGCGAGTGGTATTGTCATCTCCTCATTCGCAGACGCCGGCAAAATCTTAGAAAGATCTCCAAGTTGCTCAGTCATCGCTGCCCTGAGCCTCCAGTTCCCAATCGTCACGTCCGATTTTGGCGTCGCAATCCTAGCGAGTACATGCAGGTGGTCCAGTCGTACGGTTGGAGGGATCTCGCGCATAAATGCTGCCAGGTTATTCACAACACCGATGCTCACCTCGTCCGCGTCCCCAAGCATCTCCTGAAACACCGGCACGAGATCTGCCTCTGCCAGCTCGCTGCCAAGTATTCTCGCCATCTCGTGCAGCGAGCAGGCTAACGAGCGTCGCACCTTCCAATGCACGCTGTGGGCGAGCATGTCGTACGCACCCCGGATTTCTGCCCATCGTTCACGCCCCAGCGTGAGTGCGACGCCTGGCATAGCGAATGCGCACGAGAGCTGCAGGCCACTCGCGCTGCCTCCTGTGCTCTCCGCCATGCTCACGAAATGGTCTACCAGAGATTCGCTCGTGCGCTCTCTTCCCAGCTCGGCGATGAGTGGGCCGAGATTTTCGAGCATCCCGGTCCTCACTTGAAGGCTCACATCATTCGCGAGTGTTTCAAAAAGCTCCTGCGCAAACGCGGCGAAAGCATCTTGCCCGACGCTCTTTGACAGTCCCACCAGAGAGTCTGCGCAGGCCTTGCGCACGGACCACACCGGGTCGTTCGCCAGTGAGCTAAAAATATCAAATAACTGTATCACGGCATCGGTCCCTCTCATGGTTTCGCCCGCACGCACCGTCGCCCGCACTGTAGCCTCCCTCACCTGCAGCGCGTCGTCTTTAGATAGCTCTGTCAGCAGGGGCGCAAGCGTGGAAGCCGTGGTCTCCGCACCGAGCACCTCCGCGAGCTCACCTGCGATCTTCGACCCGGATATCCTGATCTCCTCCTCCTCGCACCTGCACAATTGTTCCACGCGCGATATCAGAAACGCCCGCTCCTCCCCGGTGGTGCAAAGCGTCGCCACCGTCGCCGTCGCGTCCTCTGCTGCAGCAACCACGCCATCCGAATCGTCCTCCACCAGGAGGAACGCCACGTTGAGCAGGCCGAGCGCGAGGTCGTCCTCCTGCTTCCTCCTGGAGATTTTTATGGCGTCGGTCAATACACCGAGCTGCTCTGCGACGCTCTGTCTGACCTCGCTGTCGTCGTCCTGCGCGAGATCCTCGAGCAGGTCGAGGGGGAAGGGCTCGGCGCCAACCCGCAGCGCGTCTGCGCACACGCGACCAAGGCTTCGGACGTGAAACATGCGCTGGACGGAGACAGTACATTCCCTGCAATACTGTGCGCAGAGCTGCAGGTCGGTCAGCCCGTCCGTCTCGAGGTCAACTGCCGACGCCTCCGCCTCCACGTACCGCTCCGTCGCGAACTGGAGCAGCTCGGGCTCATCCCTGAAGCCTCCGCCGACGCCCTCGTAGCTCATGGCTGTCGCGACGAGGTTCTTCACGGGGTCTGGTCTGGGTCGTCGGACTATCGCGCGATGATCGCCATCATTGCTCCCGGAACCACAACGATCGCAGAGCGCACGTTCGCACCACTGCTACGTCCGTCAGCTCCTGACAGTTGAAGCAGTGCGTCGGACTTCACTCCTTCACTGCTGATACCGGATTTTCGGATTTTCAGCCTCTGAAAAATCCGCCTTTTCGCCTCCCTGTGAAAAAGCCACAGGATTGCTTCCTCTGCTGCACTAAGATTATCAAGGATCTGCGCGTACCCTAAATTTGGAACAAAAATAAGGCTTGGCAAGCAAGCCGCGGAGAATCAATAATTGCCTCTCGGAAACCCGCGCGGTCGGTCATAGCGTGCGGCGAAGAGTTCTGACGAGTTCTTCGCTCCGCAGGCGACATGGCGACTGATATCGACGTGAGTACTCCCTAGATCTTTATTTCGCACTTTCTCCGGCGACACGCATCGTAGCGGGGCGGACGTCGTGGGGCCCCGACGATTTCGCGTTGACCAAAATTGGCAGATGTCGCACTGCCGCAGCCGCGATTCGAACGTACCCGGGCGAGACGCGACACGGAGCGCGACCGTCCCTTACGATTTTCGCGCGATTAAATCGTCGCCCGCTACGCCTCATCGCGGTGTTTCCGCACGTGTCGTTCTCATCCGCGCCTCCTTCTCACCCTATCTCGATTTCCCTCCTTTTGATCGCGCAGAGGTACGACGAAGACCTGGGTGCTCCCGCCGTGAGCGCGAAGCCCAAAGGCGGATCAGCGGCTGGCTCTTTCCGCGACGACGCGTCGTATGCATCATACCAGCGTGACGATGCCGCTGAAGAAGCTGCTCGCGCTCGACGAATGGCGAACTTCGAGGAGCAGGCTATGATAGCACGGATTAGGCGCCTCCAGGACAAGCTCGAGACTACGATGGAGAGGAGGGCACAGCTCGAGGTGCTCATGCTGGAGACCACCCAGAAGATGCGCGAGGAGAAATTGGCTCGTAAGGAGGCCGAGGAGCAGTACGAGGACATGATCAAGCATCTCAACGACGCCACCACGAACAGGCTCAAGGTCCAGGAGGCCGCGCAGAAGCTCGAGCAAGACGTGACGGACATCAAGAGTCTCGAGACGCAGATCAACAAGTTGCGTTCCATCGAGCTTCCAGGTCTGCATCATGACCTCGAAAAAACTCTCGGCGCGGCCAGGGAACAGGCTGAGGAACTTGCAAATTTCGACACCATGTCCAACTCGCAGTCGCGTACTATTGAGCAGGAAAGGCTCGAAGTCATGAACGCGTACGAAGAAGAGCTTCGAGTATTGGGACTGCAGGTAGCCAAGCTCACCGAGCACGTCACCGCGGCTGGTACGCTATCTCAGCGAGACTCCGAAGTCATCAAGGGCCTCATTTACGATGAGGCGAAGATGCTATCTGCGGCGCAGGGCGACGCGGAGATGCGCAAGGGAGAACTGAAGCAGATTGACGCCAAGCTGATGAGGATCATGAAAGTTCTGGAGCACACCCAGGAGGCTAACTACGACCTTCGCACCGCCTTGGACAACGGCGAAAAGATTCTTGAAGAGACCAAAGCAAACGACGAGCGCGAATACAAGTACATGCACCGTCGCCTGACGCAGCCTTACCTGCGTGAGGAGCTCATCCATGACGGTTCCGACTTCCAGCCAAGGACCAACCCGCTGCCGATCTCCAAGCCCAAGAAGGCCGTGTTGAATGTCTCTGAGCGACTCAGGGGTTCCAGTAGGAAGCCTCTCGTCGATGAGGAAGAAGTGGACGCGGCCAACGACGAGATGGGCACCATTGCAGGTATCAACATTTTGGACGAGGAGGAGATGGGCCGCGTCGCTGACTCCGAAGCGACTGTTGAAAGGACTCTCGAGCACGAGCTCAGCACCATGATGATCAATCCACCAGATCCACTCGTCAATCAGCCCAAGCTGCCGCCTCCCAGCGGAACCATCGCAGAGGCCATGGAGCCAAACCCATCTGAGGGTGAGGTACTGGTGTCTCAGTCTTTGATGCTCTTGAAGGAGATGCAGGCAAAGCAGGCTGCTACGCTCCAGAAGTTCAGCAAAGACAGGCTGGACCGCTACTCCATGTCCATCTCTCAGCTTGACAAGCAGCTCGAGCAGAACAAGAGACACCTCTCAGACGTGGAGAATGACGGCGACTTCTCCAACTGGAACGAGAAGATTCCTGAGACCCCAGAGGTCATCAAGCCCGACTCCACGGCTGCCAAGAAGGAAGCTGCGCAGCCAAAGCTGAAGCCTGGGAAAGCCGCTGGCCACTTCAACAAGGAGAGCGCCATGGAACTGTTCAATCGCTACGACACGGACAGGAGTGGGAAAATCAACAAGGCAGAAATCACCGCCATCTTCATTGACTTGCAACTCTTTGACACCCTGGATGATGACGAGCTCATTCCAGCCATCGAAAAAGCTTGGGCTGAGGCAGACGCCGATGGCAGCGGTGAGATCGACTACAAGGAGTTCGTGCAATTCATCGGCAAGTTTGATCACATCAAGCCCAAACAAGCAATGCCTGCCAACGTTCCCAAGGGCTATGATGGCAGCGAGCAGGACATTGTCTTCCAAGTTTTCAAGAACTGCTGGTGCGGAAGCAAGAAAAATCCAAGCAAGGTTGCAATGCAGAAGACAAAGTACCTCAAGGCGATGAAGAAGATGGGATACGTGGACAGCACCACGATGAATGCGACCACGCATCAAATTCAATTCATGCGGAACGCAGTCAACAAGAAGTGGCTCGAATACGATGGATTCTTGAGGCTACTTGCCAAGATAGCGAGTTCCTTTCAGGTGCCCTTTAAGAAGGTTGCGAGTGACTTCACCACCAGGTGCACGATCAACTCAAAGATGAAGGCAGCGCAAGGTGGCAAGTCGAAGTCCCAAGCTGAAGACGAGCCAGAGGATGAGGAAGAAGAGGAGGAAGAGGCTGGTTTTGGAATCCGCGGAGATGTTGAGGATATTGAGCCCCCTGCTGCTTTCGCTGCTTTCGCCAATGAGGAGGCTGCGGATCCTGTCGACCCAGACGAGGCGGCCGACCCCTTCGAGCCCACCGAGCCCGCAGATGCCACCGAGAAAGCAGGGCCCGGGATCGAGATGTCAAAGAAGGCTTCAAATCTCGCTAAGCTGATGAAGAAGCGAGCGAAGAAAGGGCACGACATGAAGAGTTGGGACACCAAGGACGCGATTGACAAGATTGGTCAGTCTGCCGTCCCAAAGAGCATGGTGCAGGAGTCCGGCAAGGGCATGACCATCAAGGAACTCTTCAAAAGGTATGACGTGGACAACAGTGGTGGACTTGACCAGCATGAATTGAAGCAGGTGATGAACGATTTGGAAGTCATGCCCTCCGGTATCACTGAGGAAGAGGCTGCGTACACGCTTGGAGAATACTTCAAGTTGGCGGACGAGAACAGTGACGGCATCATCAGCTGGGAGGAGTTTGCCCTCTTCTACAGGGACTTGCAGGAAGTGAAGAAGAGCGATTTGGATCATGTCCCTGTCAATGTGCCGAAGAAGTACAGAAACAGCAAAGAGTTCTTGGAGGTATTCGTCAAGCACTGTTCCTTCGGTGCTGGTCAGAAGAGAGTGGAGGAGATGACGAGCAAGTCGTTCTTAAAATGCTTGAACGAGGTTGATGTGATTGACAACAAGCAGCTGACCGAAGCCATGGTTGATCAAGTCTTTACAAAGTTTGCGAAGGATCATCCGCGTAAGAGGCTCACCTACAACAAGTTCCTGGACGCCCTCGCTCAAATCTGCTCTTACAAGGACCTTGATTTCGATGACATTGCCGGTTACATCCACGACGAGGGTGGGCCAAAGGTCACGGGGAGCCAAGGACCAGCAACGATGCGCAAGACGGGCCTCCCTGATCGATCCGGCGGATCTGGTGACGATCGCCCGAAGGCTGGCACGCAGAAGCTGCCCAAGAAGGCGGCTCCGGCCAAGGAGAAGTCGAGGATTAACGTGCTCAAGTCTGGGTCTGGCAAGGCGGAGTTGACTGCGAGGAACGTCTTCGATAAGTTTGACGATGACGGCCAAGGGCAAATCGACCGCGTCGAGTTCAAGCAAGTTTGCATCTTCCTGGGTCTTGACAAGGAAGAAGGCTTCGATTTTGAGGAGGAGTTCGACACGGCCAACAAATCCGACACTGGGATGATCTCCTGGAATGAGTTCAACGTTTGGTTCAACGGTCTCAAGGGCAAGGCAGTGACCAAAGTCGAAAAGGTATCACCTGAGTTGGTCAACGACAAGGAATTCAAGGCTCTGTTCGAAGAATGGGCTAACTTTGGCATTCCCACTAAAAAGCAAAAGAAGGTCGCCGAAATGCAAAGCGCAGGCATGAATAAACTGCTGAAGAACACGGGCCTGAAGAAACCAGGAATCGAGCACGCATGGATGGACAACATTTTCAAGAAGCATGCGGAAAAGCCGAACGCCAAGGTGATGAAATACAGGCCTTTCCTTGATTGTCTTGCGGAGATCGCGGCCACGGACAAAAAGAAGCTCGATGATTTCGTGAAGGCAATAAAGGAGCACGGATCCCCCAAGGCGAAGGCCACTGAGGTGGATCACCTCGGTCGTCCGATCCGCTAGATCACCAAGCTAGCACATGTGAAATATTTGCGTTCATTATTCATCAATGGTACCACGCTGTGCTCTTCCTGCCGTAGTTGGGCACAGCGGGTCTCGCCTGCGCGGCGTCGAAGTCAATCATAGACTGGTAGTCCTTCTCCGCCTGAAGTGCGTCCTCCCATGCCTGTCGCGCGTCCTCCTTCTGCTTCCTTGCGAGGGAGTCCTTGTACTGAATCTGCGCTTCGATGTCGAGCCTGTTCTTTATGCGCTGCGCGTGAACTCTGGCTTTGTGCTCCTCCTCGACCGCCTCCATCTCCGCGACTTCTTCGCGCATTCGCAATTTATCCGTGATCTTGGCCTCAGCAGCCATTTCTCGCGCAACCGCGTGCTGCGCCAGCTGTCGCTCCCGATCGGCATGCACCTCTGCCATGAGCTTTGCCCTCGCCGCCTCAGCACGATCCTTCTCAGCTTGGCGCTTCGCCTCATAAAGAGCCTGCTGCTCCGCAACCAGCCTGTCGCGTTCGGACTCGTCCTCTCCGTCCTTCTGAAGCAAGGCGGCCAGATGGGTTCGGTATATGGCATCCTGCTCCTTCTTGCGCTCCTTCAGCTCAGCCTCCCTCGCCTCCTCCTCGGCCTTCTGCCGCATGGCCTCCTCGAGGAGCTCCCGGTCGATCGCCTCCTCGCGTTCCTTGATCGCCGCGAGCTCAGCTTGACGCGCTGCTTTAAACGCCTTGAGATCCTCGCCGATCCTCATGTTCTTCGCCAACTTGGCGGCGATGTCTGCGTCGTGTCGCGCCTCCTCCGCCGCCCACTGCGACTTCATCTCCTCGACCTCGCGCTTGGCAGCTTCAGCCTTCTCCGCACGAAGCTTACGGTTCTCAGCCACCTGCTGGTCCAGCACCCGCACGGCTTCGTCCGCTTTTTTCTTGATGTCCGCAATCTCACGCGCGTGCCTCTCCTCTTTCTTAAGTCGCTCCGCCTCGTACATCACCTCGAATGCGGCGTGCTCCCTCGCCGCCGTCTCCCTCGCCGCCGCCTTCTCTTCAAGCTGCGATGACCTGCCCTCCAGTGCAGCCCTGAGCTGCGCGTTGGAATCGCCCTGGCGGACGCCGTCGCAACCATCGCGCCACTGGCGGTACAGCATTTGCTCGGCGAACGCGACGCGTTCCTCCTCTCTGCGCCGCACCAGGTCCACGGCGCGCCTCTCCAGCGCGGCTCTTCGCTCCTCAGGCGTCACCTGGTTGGCCACCAGCTCATTCTGCAGGGCCAGCTCCTCGGCGTGGAGCTTGGCCGCGAGCTTACGGCGGCGCGCGTCGACGTTGGCCTCGGCCTGGGCCTTGAGCGCCTCGAACCTGAGTGGAGTGAAGCGGGGCGGAAGGATGCGTTGGTCAGCGATTGCGGTCAACTCTCAGGTGTATCGGGGGGAACTCTGGGAGAGAGGTAACGCGGTGCGCGGGGGGGTGTATCGGGTCGTCGCGCGCCCTTACCGCTGCTTGAACTGGTTTCTGGCTATCATGTTGTTGCTGTTGTGCTCCCAGACGGCACCAAACTCCTTCGTCTTCCATGACTGTTACGGGGACGGGAGGTGACGCAGGTCAGTCGTGGACAAAATGAGGGGAAACTCTGCGCGCGGGGACGATAGTCGACGATGGGGTTCGGACGGAAAGATTGAGGCGCGGGCTGTACCTTGACGTAGGCTTGCATCTGGTTGCTCTTCTCATCGGCGGCGCGCATCCTCTGGATGCGGAAGTCCGCGGGGGGCCTGGTGGTGAACATCTCGTCCCGATGTGTCTCTCCGCTTTGGGCTCCTCTGCAAAAATGCCGGATTCGGCTGGTCCGGGAAGTCGTTCCTGGACGGGTTTACGCGCTTACAGAGGCCTGTTGAGACCAAAGAGGCGAACTGTGGGTGACGAGTGGCGATGTCTGCGTCGTCTTTTGTGGCTGGAAGTGCCGTCGCGTCTCCCTCAAGACCACTCTCCGACGGAATTGTTTACAAGCCAGGGGTACGAGACCAACGTCTCTCATTTTCCAGTTCTCCCAGAGCCAGAGCACGCGGCGACGGAAATAAGTTGCCTGTCCAAGCGAAGGGGGCAGAGAACAGGTCGCTCTGGGAGGCAAGGATCTCATCACAAGCATGGCGACCCTCGCGGACTCCTTTCTCGCGGATCTCGATGACCTTAGCGATGAGGACGATGTCGCGGATGAGCCCGTGAAGGACGAGCCCGCGGAGGATGGCGTGAAGGCGGAGGCGGCGGAGGGACCCGTCAGCGGCGTGGACTTCAGGTCCCTGGACGCCGTCGCAAAGCTGGTTGGCAGCGAGCGATATCGCAGGGTCATCTCTCAGGTGGACGACGCGCTCGCGGCTGACGCCAAAAAGATGGAGGAGGAAGGCGACGCATCTGCGGGCCCAGGCAGCACTCTGGGCGTCGTGGACGAGGGCGCGTACCAGCTCATTGTGGACTGCAACGCGCTGAGCGTCGAGATCGAGAACGAGATCCAGGTGGTGCACAACTTCATCAGGGACAGGTACAGGTCCAAGTTCCCGGAATTAGAGTCGTTGGTGATGCATCCCATCGACTACGCCCGCGTGGTGAAGGCCATCGGCAACGAGATGGACATGACCAAGGTTGAGCTGGAGAGCGTGCTGCCGAGTGCGACAATCATGGTGGTGTCCGTGACAGGGAGCACCACCAACGGGCAGCCACTGAGTGCAGGCGACCTCGATACCACCGTGCGCGCGTGTGATGTACAGTTGCAACTCGATGCGGACAAGCGCAAGCTCGTCGCACTCGTGGAGGCTCGAATGGACCGCACCGCACCAAACCTGAGCGCGGTGCTCGGCCCGGAGGTTGCGTCTAAGCTGATGTCAGTGGCGGGTGGCCTGGTGGCGCTGTCCAAGATGCCGGCAAATAACGTGCAGGTTCTTGGTCAGAAGAGGAAAACAGCCGCAGGCATGTCCAGTGCAACTGCCGTCAGGGCTGGCGACTTACACGTCGGCTTCATCAACCATTGTGACATCATCCAGCGCAAGACTCCACCGGCACTTCGCATGCGCGCCGCTCGCTTGGTCGCCGGCAAGTGCACGCTGATGGCTCGGGTGGATGCCTTCGGCGAGGATCCAAGCGGATCGACGGGGCGCAACATGCACGAGGAGATGGTCAAGAAGATAGAGAAGTGGCAGGAGCCCCCCCCGGCCAGGACCGCCAAGCCACTCGCGATCCCCGGCGGTGAGGTGAAGAAGCGAAGAGGCGGCAAGCGAGCGCGCGCTTGGAAGGAGAGATTTGGCGCGAGTGACATGAGGAAGGCTGCGAACAGGGTCAACTTCAACGTCGCCGAGGAGGAAATCGGATATGAGGGCGAGGGTTTGGGAACACTCGGAACATCCGCGGGGATGGCGGCGGCGAGCGGGAAGCTCAAGCTCACGGCCAAACCTGCGAAGATGAAGGTGCCCAAGAATTTGCAGAAGAAGATGATGAACTACGGCAGTGGTGGCGCAACGAGCGGGCTGTCCTCCTCCCTGGCATTCACGCCAATCCAAGGTATCGAGCTGGTGAACCCAAACGTGAACAAGAACGCAACTTCAGGGACGGACTCGGTCTTTTCAGAGATGAGAGGGTTCCGAAAAGTCAGCGCCGGGACGCTGCAGCGCCAGCTCAAGGACTGATGACGAATAACCTGACCCGGTTCATAGACTCCCTAGCCACTTTCTCTAAGGATACACGGTGCCTTCGATGGCGAAACGTTAAGCTTCGGTCGCTCTTATATCGGCCTGAACCGAGCACGTCATCGCGCTTTTCGGTACAGACGTCATCACGCGTCGAGGCGGCGATCTCGGAACACTCGGCTCGAGGCACCCAGGAGGGACTACAACTCAACCTTCCTCGCGCGCTCGGCGAACCCGTGCGAGGCGAGCAACATCTTGATCTCCGTCACGCTCATCTTCTCCAAATTTATCCGCTCTTTTTCCTTTCCGGTCATGTCGAACATCACGAGCTCGGGCGCGTTCCCGGGGATGTATCTCACGCGCACCCCGTCGATGAGCCCCTTGTCCACGGTCTCCTTGAAAAACTCCTTGAGACTGGGGTGCTTGTTGAGTCGTCAGCCGCTGCAAGTCTGGAACTCCATCCTGCTGACGTCGGAGGTTGCGGTGTGTTGCTCTTCCGCAGCCACCAAGGTGACTGCGAAGAGCAGGAACGCCGAGACGAGGACCCCGACACGGGTCATACCCTTTCCGTGCTCCTGAGACTCACCAGATCGAGGAGGGAAGAAGAAAAAATAACAAGCGGGGCGCACAGCAGAACCACAAAGCGCAGTGCACCGCCGCCGGGTTTTCACCATGCTCCGAACTGCTCGTCGTCTCGCCGGGGCGGTCAGACCGCTCGGCAACGCCCCCCAGGTCCGCACCTTCGTCGCGGCAAAGCTGCCCGATCTCGATTACGACTACGGAGCGCTCGAGCCCGTCGTCAGCGGCGAGATCATGCAGCTGCACCACTCCAAGCACCACAACACGTACGTCACCAACTTTAACGTTGCGATGGAGAAGTACTCTGAAGCAGAGATGAAGGGCGACTACGCCACGATGATCTCCCTTCAGGGAGCGATCAAGTTCAACGGCGGAGGGCACGTCAACCACTCCATTTTCTGGAAGAACCTTGCCCCTGCGAAGGATTGTGCGCCTCCTGACGGAGAGCTCCTTAAGCTCATCGAGCGTGACTTTGGCTCTCTCGCCAAGCTTCAAGAAAAGTTTTCCGCGCAGACCGTCGCCGTGCAGGGCTCGGGCTGGGGCTGGCTTGGGTATGATAAGGCTTCGGGTTCGCTCAAGATTGCAACCACCGCGAACCAAGACCCATGTGCAACTGTCGGCTTGACGCCTCTTCTGGGGGTCGACGTCTGGGAGCACGCGTACTACCTGCAGTACAAAAATTTGCGCCCGGACTACGTGAAGGCGGTTTGGGAAATCGTCAACTGGAAGAATGTGGCGGAAAACCTCGCCGCGGCCAAGTAGGTTGCACATCTTCGTGTCAAGAAAGCCAACTTAAATTCATTCAGCTATGTCGTCGGGCCCCACGATGATCTCCTCCGCCTCCTCGCCCTCCACCTCGATATCATCCTCGTGTTCCTCGTCCTCTACACCCGATGCCTTGAGGATGGCATCGATGCACTCTTGCCTATCGTTGTGCATCGCCTCGTCCAGCGCTGTCCGTCCACCCGCGTTGCACACCGCCGTCTTAGCACCGACACTCAGGAGCTTCTCGACCACCGCCGTGTGCCCGTTGACGCACGCCCAGTGCAGCGCAGTGTTGCCCTGCGCGTTCGCGATGTTGGGGTCCGCCTCCTTCTCCAATAAGAGCTCGACAATCTCCAGATGGCCGTTCGCGGCTGCGAAGAAAAGCGCAGTGCGCCCCTCGACATCGACCGCGTCCACCGACACGCCCTGACTCAGATACTGCTGCACATCTTCCATGTCACCGTATCTCGCAGCCTGAATATAAATGTGAACAGATGGTCAGCCAGGGCATTCTTCTTGGCCAAGAAAGGCGCCGCGGGGACGCGAGCAGGGGCGGGCGGCGGTGGGAATTTACGATTACGAGTGCTCACCACGACGAAGTCATCCACGGTCTCCTGCGCTACCTCCGCCGACATGTCGGCTCGTTTCGAAACTATCGACTCAAAGGCTCGAGTGGAATCGACACGGTGATTCCGATGCGACTAAGTTAGACGCGCCCCGCCAAAAGGTATGTGCAGGGCTGCGAAGGATGAATCTAACCAAGCGTTGTTGCGGCGCCGGTGCTGGTTGCTGCTGCTGAATTTGCGACCGACCTCAAGAAGGGACGCGCAGGGGTTGCTCGGTTGAGCGCAGTGTCCTGTGTGGGCGAACGAACGCGCGAACGATTTGTTTCTACGCGGTTATCATCACAACGATAAACAGCGCGCTAAACCCTTGCCGAGGCGGATACCCATCCCCTCGGCACAAAGCACTACAAGAGCAAACCCCCAAAGCCGACGTGCACGCCATTTACTCATCCTCCTCGCTCCTGAGCTTGGCCGACTTGTTGATCACGTTCACGTTGAGCTGTTGCGCACGCTCCACGATCGCCTTACGGTTCAGGGTGGAGACGTTGTGGGCAACCTCAGCGCAGTATTTCCTGTTGTGCATCATGAGAAGGTCAAGGTCGGCGACGTTGTGGACGACGAACTTGTAGAAGCCGTTGGGGAGCAGGTGCTTGGTCTTCTTGTTTGACCCATAGCCGACGTTGGGGTGAGGGGGAAGACCCTTGAACTTGCGCCTGAAGCGGCCATCAATACCACGGGGCTTCCTCCAAGACTCCTGTTATCGCGAGGGGGGAATCGGGAGGGGCGAGGTCAGCGCGGGTGCCCGTGAGATGAGCAGGGTGAAAAAATCCCAGAACCCTAGTTTCCGAGCAGGACGCACGCCGCGGGCGGAGACCCGCGCGGGCGGTCGACGATCGGTTCCGAACACGCCGCCGGCTCAACGCGTGCAACTAATATGTTCCGTTCCGGCTGATGACCGCACAAACTATCCCACGGAAGACTCGCGCTGCGGACAGAGCAGCGCGCAGATCCGTTCGGGGTCTCGTCCACGCGACTGTCCCCCTGCCACTCGTGGATTTGCCGGATTCTACACGCACCTTGACGGTGACCTTGCGGTCGCTCTGGAACCGCTTGAACTTAGCGGTTCGCTTCTTGACGATCTTATGCTTGACGAGGGGAGTGACCTGTTGAGCGGGGAGCGTGATGCAAGGCGTCAGCGTCACAGCGACGGAGCGCGAAGCGGAATCTATTAGGGTCTAGAAAAAAGCCGTGAACCCCGGAGGAGGAGGCACACGCCGGCGGCAAACGAACGCGCCAGCGTCCCCGCCTAGCGACGACGAGGGAAGCTCGACGCGAACGGTGCGGAATACTCGTGTGATTATCGTTGGGGTCGTACCATGGTCCCGTTCCCGTGTGCTTCCAAAGAGGGCAAGATGTCTCGCGCTCCCGGGCTTAAGAGCCTCCC
>CEPC01057563.1_pt1 | contig 14886 bp, 10 predicted proteins | sample 530651 | NCBI WGS metagenome assembly CEPC01 (sample SAMEA2620828, study PRJEB7988) | marine metagenome | biome: marine biome (ENVO:00000447); feature: deep chlorophyll maximum layer (ENVO:xxxxxxxx); material: "saline water (ENVO:00002010), including plankton (ENVO:xxxxxxxx)" | depth 65 m | reverse complement strand
CCCTCCTTGTCCTGGATCTTGGCCTTGACGTTGTCGATGGTGTCGGACGACTCCACCTCGAGGGTGATAGTCTTGCCGGTGACTGTTGAGAGGGGAATGGACGGGTGGCCGGGTGAGCGAAGAAGACGAGCGGTTGTTGGAGCAATTCCAATCGGGGGTGACGAGGATCAAAAAAGCGAGACGACGGGGGCGAGGACGCGACGGGCGCGGTATCGCGCAAGAGGGGCGGGGTTCACGAGGCGGGCGGGTACTCACGGGTCTTGACAAAAATTTGCATGGCTCTTGTAGCGAACAGAGGTGTGCTCGAGAAGTACTGGAAAGGGGTGGCTGCGTCCTCGGCCTTCTCACGTCACCAACAAGAAAAGCGGTCCCGGACTTTCCCAAAATTTCGTTCAAGACCGCGCATTTTCGGGCTCTTTTTCGTCGCGCATTTTCCAACCGTGAATCTGTTTGGATCCATGTCATGTTTACGGTTACCACATTTTATCTCTACTTGTACTGATATCCATACGGCGAAACGAGCCAAAACCATCTCCCGAGAAGGAATCTGGGCAACTGGTCAGAAACTCGGCGTTGCACCTCCGCCTCTCGTGGTGAACGTTGTGATGGCGGTCTGGTTGAAATCACGTTATTGATGTCCGGCTCGACAACGGACTCAAGCTCTGGGGTACGCCCTCGGACAGTCGCGCGCGCGCAACCTAGGACGGGTTGGAGGACTCACGGCGTTCGGAGAGTCACCCGCACCTTCTCGGATAGTCACCGAGGGGTTATCGCACGCGCACGACCGGAGGCGACGACGCGACCGAGCCTCCGCGGGCGTCGGAGAACTTTCGCGGCGCCAGAACATTCCAACTCAGTTTTTTCTTCCCGTCAACGTTAGGCGATGGAGTGTTGAGCAGGGGAACCGGGGCATCGACGATTTGACGGGATGAGCGAGCAGATCAAGAGCGTTCGGGGCAATGGTCTGACCCACCTCCCATCCCCCGAGAGCAAGGCCGAGACGCTCCTGAGGTTCTTCGACAGCGAGCACTTCGACGAGTGGATCGCCATATCCTACCTGTGGAGGACGACGGACGAGTCCATGATTGAGCAGCTGTGCAGGCGCATGCTCGCGCTGCCGGACTCCGGGGTCAAGAGGTACCTGAGCCAGATTATCATGCTCCAGATCATCAGGCCCAGCGACGCGCTGAGGCAGATGATCGTCGACCTCTGCGGCCGCTCGCTCCGGCTCGCCACCAAGACGTGCTGGCTGCTGAACGCAGCCGCGGGGGACTCCGATGACCCGAGGCCCATACTGGAGCTCAGGGGCCAGTGCGAGCAGGCGGCACTCGCAGGGAAGTGGGAGCCGCCGTTCAGGTGCCTGTCGCCCATGCTCGACAGGGCCCTGACCCTCGACGACCTTCCGATCAGCCCACACAGGGCGAGGAGGTCCTTGACTGCGCAGGAGGAGGCTTCGTCATTTGGCAGCGCGGAGTACTCGAGGGAGGGACTGGACACGCCGCCGGGGTCGCCGAGCAGGCGAGCGCGGCTCTTCGCTAACGGTGAAGGGGGTAATAACCAGGACGGGGGATGGTTGGGCACGCCCGGCGCCGGCGGGGGTGCGCTCGAGACGCTCGGCAAGGCTCTGGACAAGATCAGGATCTTCGCAAAGGGGGGCGACGGCGAGGACGACGAGAGGCGACGGCGAGAGGAGGCCGACGCGCAGCTCCGGGGGGTGATGGCGAACGCGGAGCTTGCCAAGGAGCAACTGGAGCAGCGGAGGGACACGTTCATATCGACCCTCAAGCTGGCCGAGGACCTGTGTGGCTTGTCAGCGCAGCTGTCGCGGCAGCCGCAGGAGGGTCGCCAGGGGGCGCTCCGAGCGGGCATCAGGAGGGTCAGCGACGGGCTGGTCGAGGGGCACCCGAAGGGCACGGGGGTGATGTTTCCCATGGGAAACGACGTGGCGCGCGTGGTCAGGCTTCCCGCGGAGGAGGCTGTCCTGCTCAACTCGCGCGAGAAGGCTCCCTACCTCGTCTTCCTCGAGGTGGTCCATGCCATCGACGACGACACGGCGAGCGTCCCGTCGTCTGGACCCGCGTCGTTCAGTTCCCTCAGGGATTCGCCGTCCACCCCCCTCGAGGTTGGCACGGGTAAGCCACCGGTACCGGTCCCGTCCACGTCACCCGCGCCGGTCCCGCCGCTGCATCCCGGTCTGCCCGTCACCGGCGTGGGCCGACCGCATCACGTTCGAAGCAAGAGCGGCTCGCTGGCCAGCTTCTCGGACCTGAGCTCCTTGGGTGAGATCGACGAGCTCAGCGCGGACCACAGGCCCGGGCACGTCAGGCAGAGGTCCCAGGATGCCGGACGTAGGTCCCCCAAGTTCCCCAGGTCCCCGCCGTCGATGTCCCCCAAGGGCGTGTCGCCCACGGGTGCCGCGTCTGTCGGGTTCACCTCCATATTCAGCGGTAACGCGGCGAGCGTCAAGCCAACGCACCTCAGGACCCCGTCGTACGAGAGCATCTCGCGCAAGGTGGACCGGGTGCTGGAGCAGGTCTACCGCGGGGACGAACAGATCGTGCGCGTGTCCCTGGCGGTCATGTCGGAGAGGGGCGATTCACACGCAGGGTCCGCGCACCACTCTCGGTCGGGCAGCGGGGACTCGTCCGGTCGGTGGAGCAGCGTCGCGTGGTTTTCGGGCAACAGATCGACGAACAAGGGCGACGGCGCCGACGCGGGGAGCCAGGATGACAGCGACGGGGGCGGGGGCAGCCCCAAGGGGAGCCACGTTCGCGTGACCCTCTTCGTGGAGAACCCGGCTCCCGGAAGGAGGGGACCGCCGCGCGTCCCGACGCACCAGCGCAAACCCTCCGAAGTTGGACTGGAGGAGATGGCCGAGGCCATCCACCACGAGATCCACGCGCCGCTGGAGGCCTTGGACGCCACGGCGGCACCCCCCGCGCTGACGCCCACGCGGCCCCGGTCGGCGGATGCGTCGAACCCCGCGCCGCTCGAGCCCGGGTCGCCGACGACGCCGCAGATCCCGTCGCCGTGGAAGCGAAGCGCGGGAGGCCTGGGAGAGAAGTGGTGCGACAAGGTGGAGAGGGTTCGGTCCTCGAGCCCGTACGGTACCCTGCCCGGGTGGTCGCTCAAGCCCGTCATCATCAAGGCTGGAGACAACTGCCGGCAGGAGCTCCTGGCCATCCAGCTCACGCAGCAGTTTCGCCAGATTTACCGCAACTCCGGGCTTCCGCTCTGGATCCGTCCCTTCGAGGTCATCGCGCAGAGTACCACGTCGGCGTTCATCGAGGCCGTCACCGACGCCCCGTCCATTCACGCCATCAAGAGCAGGGCGCCGCGGGGCACGAGCCTGAGGCAGCACTTCGAGGCCAGGTTCGGCGCGCCCGGCCAGCCGAGGTTCAGGCAGGCGCAGCGGAACTTTGTCGAGTCGCTCGCGGGATACTCCATCCTGACGTACATCCTGCAGGTGAAGGACCGCCACAACGGCAACATCCTGCTGCACGACGACGGTCACCTCATACACATCGACTTCAACTTCATGCTGTCCACCTCGCCCGGGGGTATCAACTTCGAATCGTCCCCCTTCAAGCTCACTCGCGAGTACCTCGAGGTGATGGACAGCGACGACACGGGCGCCGCGTCGGAGGCTTTCAACTACTACAAGGTACTCTGCATTCAGGGCTACCTGTCGGTGAGGAAGCACGCCGAGCGCATCGTGCAGCTGGTGGAGATGATGTCCGCGTCGGGTTGCCCCTGCTTCAAAGCTGGACCTAAGGTTTTGCAGAACCTCAGGCGGCGGTTCAACTTGGAGTGCACCGAGGAGCAGTGCGTGGAGATCATGCTCGGTCTGATATCCGACTCCATGGACGCGTGGTGCACCAGGCAGTACGATTTCTACCAGCGCGTCCTGAACGGCATCCTGTAGACTCTTGTGGTGATGGGTGCGACTTAGCGTGTTGACCTTGTTTACGTGTTGAATCATAGTAAGACTGCGACGACGGCTTCACTCCCCACTTCTGAATTTTTGCTGCTCAGAGCTTTAATGAAGGCGGCTCGGGCGGGATTTTCCCGTTTGAACTGACCCATCCTGCTGACGCGATTTCTGTTCTGCCCACAGAGCAGCCGCGCGCCCGTTTCGGGGAAGCGCACGAGTTAAAGACCCTCAAGGTTCAACCTTGTGGCGGTTCAGCTGTCGCACGCGCGCACGGCGGATCTGGAGGTCGGCGCTCGTCGTCGAGAGGACGATCGTGTGGAGGTAACGGTGAACGAGCACACGAAAAATGGTGCAGCCGGTGATGATCGCCGGTCCGGTGGGGTTGGGGGTGCTGGTCCTGCAGAGGACCTTCCGACGCAAGAAGGGCGCGCGTGAGGAGGATGGGAGGAGGCGAGAGGGCGAGGGCGACGAGACGTCCTTCGCGTGCGAGCGCGTGTGCGCCTCCGACAGGCTCATCAAGCGCCTGGGCTACCTCTCCAAGGATCCAACCCCGAACTCGTGCGTCACCGTCTGCGGCTCGTCGGGCATCGACGCGTGCACGGAGGCGTGCCAGCGCTGCGTGTGCAGTCTGCCGCACACCGTGCCGGCGTGGCAGGACCAGTGCAACAAGCGATGCACGCAGGAGTGCCTCCGGGGAAGGACATAGATTATATTATCGCCGTGTGTATTCAACTCACTTTCAGTCTACATGTCGTCGAGGTACTGCGAGGGAACCTGATCCTCCGGCAGGAAATCGCTATCCTTTGCCCTGTGCATCGCCAGCATGTCGTTCTCCAGCGGGTGCGTCTCGCCCACCAGCACCATGGAGTGCAGCGGCCCGCCCATGTCGATGTTGCACATCTCCTTGAGCGTGCACGACTTGATGAGCTCGTCGTCCTGACCCATCCTCGCCACCGCGACGCACATGCTGTCCGGCCCGTACACTTTCTCGCCCCGCGCGTCCTCCACCTCCAGCATCTGCCTCGCGCACGTGGCGCAGCTCATGAACCGCGGCGGCTCGTACTCCTTCTTCCCCCGGCACAGCGCCTCGACGCTCGGCTCCTTCACCCGAATGTCCAGCAGCAGCAGCGTGTGCAGGCCGAGGTCCGCGTTCTCCTTGATCCTGTCGTAGAACGAGTCCGGCCTCCACGTCCGGGTGAAGAAGCAGATGGACACCGCCTGACCGAACCGGTACAGCTGCAAGCCGCACCCGGCGACGGCATTCATGATGGACGCGTTGTAGATGTGCTTCACCTTGCACCCCAAACCCTTGGCCCTCAGCACCAGGTCGGAGTGCGTCGTGGCGGCGAAGGCATCACCGACGACCTGTTTCGATTCGTGGAGGAAGGAGAGGGTGGTCAGCGTTACGGTTCGGGGACGGGGGAACGGGGAACACGTCGGTTTTGGATTTGGATTTCTCCGCCGCCGCCGCCGACTTGCGGATGAGGCGGCTCGTCCGCGAGGTTCCGTGCACGTATCGCGAAGGGCGTTGGACGCACCAGGAAGGCCACGTCCATCTTGAGCGCCTCGTTGAGCATGCCGTCGATGCCCTGCTCGACGAACTCCCTGTCCGCGACGACAACTTCGCGGCCGTACAGAGCCTCCAGCCTCTCCTTGGGCACCCCCAGGACGCTGGTGTACGCCTCCAGGTATACGCGCTCGCACCGCTTCACAGCCTCCAGGCCGTTAACGGTGATGTCCTTCTCGTCACCGAGGCCTAAACCGACGACGTACAGCATGTTGGTCGACCGCCTTTACCTCCGGTAGCACGCGGCGGTGTGTGTCGGAGGAGGCCTTTTTTCCCGTACTGTCTGCCACCTGCACTTCTCAGGCGAGTCTTGGCTAGAGAAAGTCGTGGCTCGAACAGAGTCGAAGGCGTGCCCTCCAGGCGCGTCATGACGACGCCAACCAGGACCGAGGCTGATGCGAACCGGCGCGAACACTTCCCAAGGTCTTGGTCGAGGCCGGGTACGCTGCTTCCCCGGAGGGGAGGAGGTAGGGAGGAGGCCGTGGAGGGTGCGACCCTCTGGCTCGAGTTCTATGACGCTCCCGAAGGACCGCTCGGGTGCGCCCCTTCGGTGAGCGTGGCGTGCGCCTCTCGACGGCTTGAGCTCGTGCGCATGGACCCCACGCCCGGCGGCGGCGAAGCGAATGTGGCCAGATCTCCTCGCGATCGCCAGGTCATAATCGTGCGGGGACCCAGCGCACTCAGGGCTAGGCTCCTCGCCGACAGGGAGCCCGGAGAGGAGGTCCTCTTTCGCTTCAGACTGGACTCATCCGTCGACGCCGATGAATGCTTCCACCTCCTCAGGCACTGGCTCGGCGCTCCATTCGACTCGACGCGACAGATGACGTCTGTTATTCTCGATCCGATGCCCGTGAGCGCCCAGCTCCTGAACCTGTCCCTCGGCGACGACAAGGACGAGGAAGACAAGAGCGACGTATCCTTCGAGGAGGTCAAACCGGAGGAGGCGAGGGAGACTCCACCCGCACTGGAGGGTGACGATGACTCCAAAGCCCACCACTACGACCCGATAGGCAGGATGTCTGAGAGCACGGCGGTCAGACGCTACGTCCGAGACATGATACTGGCCTTGGCGAGCAATGGCGGTGAAGTGACGGAGCCGGTCATCAACTTCGCCAACACTCCTGTGGGAGCGGCGAATGACGAGAGGGGCCAGAAGCTGTCCTTCGCTCGATACATCGTTCTCGCCGACTCCGTCATCAAGGAGATGCAGGCGACGGGTGAGATCGAGCTTCTACCACATGAAGAGGAGGAGGAGGAGGAGGAGAAGGAGGACGAAGAAGAGGAAGAAGAAGACACGCACCTGGAGATTCACGAGTACTACTGACAACGATGATGACATGACGACAGACGAGGTTCAACAAACGGTTTGGAAAACGAGCAGCGCCGATTTTTACATTGACATGATGAGATCCTTGAACGTGTCCTGCACCTGCGGCGTCCACGACTCCGGGAAATTCTTTTTCTTCAGCATGCCGCACTGCACCAAACCCGCCTTGTCGTCGTTGCCCAGACCCTCCGTCTTGATTCGTTCAAGCGCCTTAAGGCTCTCCTCCGGCGTCCTCGCCTCCCTCAGCTCGGCTAGGGGCGCGACGAACCCGTCCGGTCCCTTGTCTCCCTCCAGACCATTCTTTGCGGCGTGGCCCTCGGAGTTGACGATGGTGCCGTCCGCGCCGCTGCTATAGAGGAATTCGGCGCACTCGTCGTAGTCGTACCCAAGCGCCATGTGAAGCGCAGTGTTGTTCTTCATGTTGACGGCGTTCACCTCGGCACCCTTGGCGATGAGCAGCTTGCACACGGGGGTGAAACCGTTCTGCGCGGCGATGTGCAGCGCCCTGTTGCCGTTCCGCGGGTCCTTGCAGTTGGCCTGGTCCGCGTTGGTGATCAGAGCCGCGAGTTCCCCCAAAGGTTTATTCCATCGAATAGCAGAGTGGATCTTCTTCATCTCATCCTCGGACAGGGCGTCGGGATTGACGGGTTTCTTGTGCTTGCCGCTCTCCTTCTCCCTCTCCCTCTCGGCCTTCTCCAGCTGTTCCTTCTCCCTGCGCTTGGTTTCCTCCTCCTGCTTGCGTTTCTTTACCTCGGCGTCTTTCCTTTCCCGAGCCTCCCTGGCTTTCATCTCGTCCTCCTCCCTCGAATCAGCGCCGCGCTGATGCGGCATCATGCCCTTAGACGCGAGGCCGCCCTCGGAGAGGTCGCGATCACGCGTGGGGGTCTGCTCGGCCTGCGCCTCGCGTTTCCTCTGCGACCAGCTCATGCCATCGTTTCCGCCTCCTCCTCCCTGCTGCATGTTCTGTGCGCCGCCCATGCCTCCGCCCATCATCATCCCTCCGCCGCCGCCCCCGTTTTGCATTGCCTGATGGACGATGTATTCTATCATTCCCCGGTCCATCATGGGAGACGGGGATATCACCTGCGGCTGCATCGGCTGCTGATGCATCTGCTTGGTCATGCTCACCAGGCTGGCGGCCTGCGAGAGGTCCACCGCCGCGCGCCTCACATCAGAGACTACCTCCTTCATGTCCTGCATTTTAGGTCCGAGCTCGTTCTTGATGGAGTCCCTCATCGCGGGACCGAGCGCGGTGCACAGACCCTCCACCGCCTTGGCCAACTTGCCTACCTGCTTGGACATGTCGCTTATACACTTCTCAGTCTGCGCCGAGCGTCTATCCTGGGTCACCATGAACTCCATGAGCTGCTGCTCGAGCTGTTGTTACGGGTTGGGGAGGGAATTCTCGTGAGAAAGGGCGGTTTGACAATTCGCGCGAGTGGGGAGGGTTGCGCGTTCGGAAGAGAGGAGGCGACGCACCGCGTGGCTCATCTGGGTCATGATTTCAAAAGCGCGCGAAAGTTACGCGCGCCGCGGGCGTCCTCTTGGACGGCGCTCGTTGTTAGAGTGTTTTCAGGAGAGCCCGCCCCAACTCAAACTTCGCGTTCAACTCTCACACTTTGGTCAAGCCCGGTGCCGACGGCTCAGCTCGCTGATGGCTGCACGCTGAGAGACTGGCTGGTGGAATCAAGAGCTGGCCAATCGAAATCGGCGATCGAGGTGTCAGGGACCTTTCCAAGCTTCAATGCGATGAGCACCTTTGGGACGACGGCCGCGGCGCCCGCCGCGGCTGGCGGTTGGGCCATCGCGCTGCGTCGATGCCGCGCACAGAGAGTCGGCATCACGTCGAGCGCGGCGGCATCCTCCTCCGGGCGTGGAGCGACGGAGGGGGAGGAAGAAGGGCCCCCAGACGAGAAACGCTTTGGCTTTGGCAGGCGCGATGCCCTGATTTCCTCGGCGACCGCGTGCCTGAGCACAGGACTGGGACCCGAGGGTTGGACCGCCGCTCGAGCCAGTACGGAGCTGGATGCCATCGCGCTGGGGGACGACGGCATCCCGGACTACACCGTGCGCGGTCCCTACGGCGTGAGGAGGCTCCCAAAGCTGGAACACACCTGCATAAGCTGTTTCCCTCGCTGCGTGGGAGACGCTTGTTTGGTGCAGATTGACGCGTACGTTCCGTCGGCTCCTCCCCCGCTGCCCGACACCATGTTCCCGCTGCTGGGCGAGGACGGTGTGCCGCTCAGACCCGTCGCCGGGCCCACGAGGGGCGCCCTGTCGGAGGTGAGCCGAGGCCCATACCCTCTCGCGGTGTTCACGTCTGGGTTCCTGGTGGACTCGGAGGCGACGGCGAGCTACTGCCGACGCCTGTGCTCGTGGGGGTACGTGGTGCTGGGGTACAACAAGAGGGACGGCGTGGGCGTGGCGGGGGGCAACGCCCTGGACGACGTGGTGAGCGCCCAGATGGTGGACGACCTGATCGGCTGGGCGAGGACGGACGTGCTCCTCGCGCCGCTGGTGAGGGACGGGGGCGCGATGGACACCGCGGACGACGCGGACGACGATATCGTCACCGCACCGGCCAAGGGAGGGGTGTACCTGCTCGGTCACTCCAGGGGCGGGAAGATATCCGTGCTCCAGGCGTGCGGGGACGAACGCGTCCGCGCGGCGTGTCTGTTGGACCCGGTTGACAACACCGTGTACGCTCCGCTGGGCGAGGGCTTTCCATCTGCGGTGGCGAAGATGAGAAACACCAAGGACGGTGGACCCCCGCTGCTGGTGGTTGGGGGTAAGTACGGGGGGGACTGCGCGCCCAAGGGGAGCAACTACCTGTCTTTCCTGGAGCAGTCCAACCCGAAGAGCTGGGGGGTGGAGGTGAGGGCCGGTCACTTTCAATTCTTGGACAGCGCCACGCTCGTGCAGCGCGCGGTTTGCGAGGAAAATCCCGGAGTTGCGGACGCTCAGGTTAGGGAAGTGAGCCAGGCGTTGATGGTGGCGCATGCGGAGACCGTGTTTCGGGGAGTCCCGAGGGAGGCAGCCTTGCGACGGACGATGAAAACGCTGGAGCAGTCATGGGGAGATGGTGCGTTTGATCGTGTCAACGCGCAGGTTGCGCCAGGGCAAAAGTCACCCGAGCTCCCTTGGGTGCTCCTTCGGGATGGAATCTCGTCAGCTTAAACGTAATCGGTGTGACGTTCACTTAAACGCGTTCAAATCTCTATCTTGGGCGGCTCGATCGCCACGAGCGCACCAGCCTTCTCGAAGATGGAGTCCAGATATGTTCGAAGATACTCCGGGAACGTGATCGACGGTCCGTCCGGCTTGGCTTCCGTCACCTCCGCCCCCTCGTCATCTTCTTCCACGCCCTCATCCTGCTCGCCGTCCTCGTACCCCTCAGTCTCGCGCGCTGCGGCAGCGGCAGCCTCCTTCGCCTTCTTCTCCTCTTCCCTCTGCTCAGCCTCCGTCAACATCGCCGCGTTGTACGTGAAATACGCCATCGACACCAGGAGCCTCTCAAACTCCCCTTGATCAACCTCGTACGGCGCTCCCTGGATCGTGAACTTCTCCACGTCCCCGGCGGCGGCGAGCTGCTTGACGTACACGACGTAAGTGGTGAGCTGCTCGAGGCTCACGACGTCGTCCCTCCCTTCGCCGGCGTCCTCGGAGACGATACCCCACCGCGTCGCGTGGACGCTCAAGTACCTGACGTCCAGGTGCCCGGCGGTGTCCGGCGTGCGACGCAGCTGGCAGCTGTCCAGGGTCTTGGCCATCAGCCTCTTAGCCCTCTTGAGCAACGAGACGACCTCCGGGGTGACCGCGCCGCGGAGCTCGTCGTGAACCTTCTCGAAAACCGGCGCCAACACCGGGAACGCGTCCCTCTTTAGAAAGTACTCGAGCCTGGGCGCGAGCTCCTGGAACCCGCCCTTGGTCTCCGGCCCGAACACCTTAGCCGCCACCTTGAGGATCGCGACGAAGAATCCGTTGAGATCCATGGTGGTCGACACGGACCCTTTCCTCGCTCCCTTCATGTTCTGGGGCAGCACCGCGTTGAAGCACTCGTCAACGTACTCGTTCGTCAGACCCTTGGCGAAGTCGCGGCACAGCATCCGGAACTGCTCCAGCGTGAGTCGATCCACGTCGCCGTCATCGCCGTCCCCTTTCGCCTCGTACAGCTTGAACACCGCCTGGATGAAGCCGCCGAACTCGGTCATGACAGCTTTGACGTTTTTCACATCGTCGGCCCTGGCATTCTCGTGCGTCTTGGCGTGTATCTCCTCCACCATGTCGTCCACGCCGTACATGTACAGGTCCAAGTCTTTGAGCCACGCGTCGTGGTCGGGTCGGATCGCCACGCCCTTGGAGTCCATGGCGTCCCAATCGAAGGGTCGCGCCGTCGGCCGGTTCCGCCACTTGGTCGTGAAGTCCTCGGGCCCGCGACCGAACCGTACCAGCACCGAGTCCCCGTCCTTTGCCACCTCCTTGAGCACGGTGTCGGGGTCGAGGATGATCCCGGTGGCATCACTCACCGCCTGGGGGACCAGAGACGGGGTGGAGGTGGGTATGCCGGCGAGTTCTTCCATGCGACGAACTGCCTCGTGGGCAAGCCACCTGACGATCTGGGTTCCCTTCCCGCATTCAACGTTGACGAAGCCAACCTCGGCGGTTCCCGCGTTGAGCTCCTCCGACGGAACGAGGCTGACCCTGATTCGCATTCGTGCCGACTCCTCTCGTGCGGGCCTAAGCTCCGACGTCTATACTGTGCGACGCAAAGTCTGCCCGCTCGTCGGCCAAATTAGGCGCATTTTCCTTCGTTCAGTGTTCGCATTTTGGCAGCCAAAAATAGCTATTTGTACGAAGGTAGTCGGCGCGCATGCTGCTCAACTACGCTACATCACCCACTGAGAGATCGAATCTCTCGTTCGACCTGGCCCGTCTATCGCCCCTGACCGAGTTTCGCCCTGATGCGTTCCACGGTCGCCGATCGCAGCCGGCACTCGGCACACGCAACACCCTCAACGATGTTAGTCAGGCTCGACTTCCTGAACGCGTTGCAATCGCCGCAGAGCCGACGCCACGCCTCCTGCCTTCGCTCCCTTCCCGCCAGCCTGTCCCCTTCGCTTCCCGTCGGCCGCATCAGCTCCTTCGTGGTCACGTCGCAGCAGAAGATCCACACGTGCGACGCCGCGAAGCACGCGAGCACGGACATGTACCCGTACGTTATGGCGCAAAACAACAGGATCCACGGCGTCAACCGCTCCCAGCTGCCCCTGCCCACGAACCATCCGCCCGCCCTGAGCCTGTGCACCGAAACCGACAGCATCAAGACCACCAGCGCGGAGCACGCGCACAGGAACGCGACGAACCACCTGTGGTTGTCGCGACCCACGCAGTTGCCGACGGCGCCGCAGTGGTGGTCAAAGCGCTTGACGCAGTAGCCGCACTCGGTGCAGTGCGCGGCGCGCGGGGGACGCCATATCTTGCACGTGCGGCACCAACGCTCGCACTTGGACCAGTCCCAGCGCGCGGCGGGCTCCTCGAGGTCGTACTCGCCCCGGCTGCCCCGGGACCGGGCGTTTGACGTCCTCGAGGGCATCCTCGCCCACTGTCCGGTGCCGGGGTCCCTCCTGACGCCTCCCAACTCCGGGGTGGGTCCGTCGAGCGACGACGGGCTCGCGCCGAGTCCATCGCCCGCGGATTCCGTCCTACCCGCCGCCTCTGATTCTCTCCGTTCTTTCTCCCTCTCCTCCAACTGCGCCACCACCGGATCGGTTTCCTTCTCCGGCACGATGATCCCCGGGTCGAGGAAGTGTGTCAGCGCCAGGAACACTTCGGTGGCGATGAACAGAACCCACACCGCGACACGAACGTGGGGTGACACGTTGGGATGGTTCAGCGGCACGGCCAGACCCACCACCGCGCACAGAGCTATCCACAATCCCAAACCGAGCGGGGGCGCCCACCGCTCCTCGCAAGCGTGCTTGTGACGGTGGGGGCTCCGGCCGGTCCGGTACTGATCGATCAGGATATCTATTGGCAACCGGGGCTCCCCGTCGTGGGCATCGTCGCCGGACTCCAGGAAAGGTTGTACCTCCTCCCCCGGCCCTCCCAGAGGTGGGGTGCTTGCCCGCGGCTGCTGCGCCATTGTACTTTGAGGCGGGCTTAATTTTCGTTGTGTTTCCCGGTCTATTATCAAAACCAGAAAGATGGAAGCTAGTAGGATCCGCCCGCGTTGACGGGGGATCAAATAATAATAATAACGTGTCCGTCCCTCACACGTGCAGGGCCTCGGCGATTGGTCGCGCGAGCGAGAGAATCTCGAACGGCTCGGTCTCCCTCACAGCCTCCGCAGTCCCAGGGCACGAGTCGGTGAGGAAAAACTTGTAAAAGCCCTGCCCGCCGCCCCCCGCGCAGAACTTCTTCCAGCTATTCCCCGGGAAGACGCCGTGCGTGACGTACGCGCTCACCTTCACCGCACCCAGCCTCGAGAGCAGCTTCTGGCACTCGATCAGGGTACCCCCCGACTGCACCAGGTCGTCCACGATGATGACGTGCCGCCCCGCGGGCTCGCCCTCCTTGAGCTTCACCAGCCGCTTGTCGCCCTGCCTAACTTTGGTGCACACCACCTCCTCCATCCCCTTGAAGAAGCCGTGGAACCTCTTCCACGCCCCCTCGTCGGGGTAGGCGATCACGATGTTGTCGGCGTCCTCGCACTGGGTCAGGCGGTTCAGGAGCAGAGGGATCCCCGACTCAAAGCACGGGAGGATGTTGTCGCCAAAGTAGAACCGCTCCTGCAGCGCGTGGATGTCGAAGATCAGTGTGCTGCACGGCCCGCCCCTCGACGGGGGAACGTTGCTCAGGATCCTGGCGAGGGTCACGGCAGTGGCGACTTCGCCCTCGCGCTCCACGCGTTCGCTTGTCCCCGTGGGGAAGAATGGGAGGATGAGGGTGAACGACGCCACGAACATCTTCGGCAGCGAGTAGATGACAGAGAGCTGCTCGAAGATGACCTCGGGGGAGTGGAACGATGCGAGGAACGCCACGTGGCGGTCCCGCACGCCGTACGCATCGTTCACGAACAGGTTGGGGAATCCGTCGGGGAAGGTGCGCCAGTCGATGCTGCCGAGCTCGACGCTGCTCCCGCACACGTCCTCGCCTGCGATTTGCTGCGCGAGTGCCTCCATCTCGGGGGCGTAGAAGAGCACGGGATACTTGTTTCCCTTGTCCAGCCGCTGGAGCCTGGGCAGCGCGGCGGTGGAGACGTCGCACTGCTCCCTGTCGCATCCGAGGAGGGCGCCGATGTTGGTGCGATTGGCCTTGATGCCCCTGAGGCCCATCTTCGCGGTGCCGGTGCCGGTGGAGAGGGGGCTGCCGGGCTCTTCAAAGGCGGCCGACACGTCTAGCTCAGCCTGCTGAGCGATGACGGAGAGGGGTGCGGCGGATTTGCCGGTTGCCGCCATTTCGCTGAATGTCGATCCCGGCGCGGCGACGTCGTCCAAGTCGAAGCTCCCGCTTGCCTGCTTCTTGTGCTCGGGCCTGGACTCGATAGCGGCCCTTATTTGAACACCGGCGCGGCCCTTCCTCGCGACCATCGGGGCCCTCGAGGCCCTGATACTCCTCGCGCCGAAGCTCATCGCATCGCGCTGCCGGACTCCGCCGCGGCGCACACCCACCATATCCCCCAAAGTCGCGCTCATTGACATCGCACTCATCGTCACCTGGCCCAACACTCAAATTTATCTCAGCCGCCGGTTGTTTTGCTCAGCGAACCGATTGAGGTTCCGACGCACTTGAGCCGACTCGCGAGGATTTGACCTTCGCTGAAAGGATCGCGGGGGCGTCCAACCGACACGTGTGTGTTCCCGAAAGGGCTGCGGCCCGAAGGCGCCGACTTCCGGCCTATGAGGAGACACGAAGTGGTTGCGGCGGAGGCGCTCCGCCCCCTTTTCACTTCAGGACAACTTTTAGGGCGCAGCAGAGCCGTCGATTTCTGATCAGCGCTCTGAAGTCGCCTGTCGGAGATTTCGATCCGATCAATACGCGCACATGTTTTCAGTCATG
>CEPC01024558.1_pt1 | contig 15152 bp, 8 predicted proteins | sample 530651 | NCBI WGS metagenome assembly CEPC01 (sample SAMEA2620828, study PRJEB7988) | marine metagenome | biome: marine biome (ENVO:00000447); feature: deep chlorophyll maximum layer (ENVO:xxxxxxxx); material: "saline water (ENVO:00002010), including plankton (ENVO:xxxxxxxx)" | depth 65 m | reverse complement strand
GGGGGATGTGACTATTCGGGACAGGACCTGTCGGGGAAGATTCTGAGCGGGGTGATAGCCACTGGCGCCAACTTTTCCAACGCCACGCTCGTCGGCGCGGAGATGAGCAGGGCGAAGGGGCAGGACGCGATCTTTACCGGTGCCAACATGAGAAGCGTCAACGCTTACGAGGTGAACTTCGGCGGGTCTGATTTGACGAACGTCGATTTCGACAACGCCATACTCACCAACGCTCGATTCGGTAAGGGGAAGGGCGGGGAGTGGGCGAAGTTGGGGGGGGCAAACTGGGAAGGCGCGCTGTTGAGCAGCTCGGACGCGCAGAGGGTGTGCGAGAACCCGACGGTGGATGATTACGGGAAGGCGATTCTCGGATGCAAGTGAGATTAGTTTATCATATGCGTGTCGGCGAGTTGAATGAATGAGAGTTGATTGTTAAAAGCAAAAGTGCGCGGGCGTTGGAGTTTCAATGACCGCGATCACATGACGGAGGTGACCTTGAAGTCGAGGTCAGGTCTCTCCTTCATCGCCGCCTCGGCCGCGTCCGGCGACACCACGGCGCACACCCTCGCCTCTGGAGCCCTGGTCGCCTCGAGCACCTCGCCAAACTTCTTGAAGTCCTTCTCCGTTGTCGCCAGCACCTCCTCCCTGCGTTGCTGTCTCTCCTCGTCCTTAACCTTGAGCAGATGGCGCATGAGCGCGGTGTAACCCTTGGCATCGGGGAGCTGGTACGAGTCCAGGTCGCCCATGGTGCCGACGATCGCCTTAGTCAGCTCATCCTTGTCGAGCGAGATGTCCTTCAAAAACTCCACGGTTCCGTCGTAGTTGGCGATGGTCTTCAGGAGGTTGGGATCGCGGTAGGACAGGTAGCTGAACATGCCGCTGTGGCTGTCGAAGTCGGAGAACCCTCCGTAGGCACCGCCGGACACGCGCACGCGGTCCCAGAGCCAGGTGGTGCCGAGGAGCTTGTTGATGACGTACGCAGAGCCGTGGAGCTCGTACCCCGATTTGTACAGGTTGGCGCCTTTGCCCACGTAGTTGACCTGGGTGGGGACGGTGATGAGCTCGTTGACGGGCGGGAGGACGAGGTCCTTGCTCCACGCCTCGGTGGCGGCGCCGGTACCCTCCGCCGGGAGCGCGTCGAGGAACGACTGCACCGCCCCGGCGGTGGCCTCCAAGGTTTTCGCGTCGGCGGTGAGGTTCGTCACCGACCCGTCGCGGGACACCAAGGCGGCGCGGATCTTCTCGAGGTCGGCGACGACGCCGTCCCAGTCGCTGTCGATCCTCTTCGCGAGGGTTTTGAGGTATTCGAGCTGCGCGAGGCCGCCGAGCTGCTCGCTGACGTACCCGGCGACGGAGTCCATGGCGTCGAGCCTGCCAGCCGCGACGGAGTGGCCGCCGGACTGGACCCGCGACTCCATCGACGCGCGGGACTCGAGCACGAGCTGCTTGAAGATCTCCTTGTCGTCGAGCTTGGCCTCGAGCATCATCTCGGCCATGAGGTCGTGGAGCTGGCCGGCCTGGGCGCTGGTGGACTTGCCCCGGAGCACGAGGTAGGCGGAGACGTCGTCCGAGCCCCGGATGGAGGAGGTGAACGGGGAGAGGGAGAAACCGCCGGTGGTGGCGCCCATGAGCTGGTCAAAGTCGACGAAGGATCGCTTGGAGGTACCCATGCGCTGCATGGCGCGGCACCACAGGGGCACGAGGGGCATCAGGTCCATGGGGACGGCGTGAAGATCCTACGAAAAGGAAACGAGGAGAGAGGGCGGTGAGTCGGAAAGTCGTCGGCATAGGCAGGGAATTTGGCACCGCAGCGAAACGGGCTCAGGGTGAGAAGAGCCCCGCGCGCCGCATTATAGCGATACCTCTGTTTCATCTCGCACCATCAATGTGCCCCAGGACGATGGCCCACTTTTCAGTGAAGCACGCGCTTGGGCGTGGTATTAGGTGCAAAAACGGGTTCGAGAAAAATACGTTCATCATTCTGGCTGGGGTGGGTTACGGTAAATCCACTCACCATGAGGTGTTCGGCGTAGAGGATGTCGTTGGTGAAGATATCGTGGGTGAGCATGGTGGTGGCACCGACGGTGGAGACGTCCGTGGGGATGGACTTGGCCTCCTTGGGGATATCGGTGATGTCAAGCGCGGGGACGCACGCGAGCGCCTCGGGGGAATCCGGGGTCTCTTGGAGCCTCTTGAGCTCCTCCGTGTCGGCGACAACCTTCTCGATCTCCTCGGGGGAGAGACCCGCGCGGTAGGCGGCAACCTTGGCCTTCTCCTCCTCGTCCTGGACCTTACCGAGCTCCTTGTCGGGGTTGAGCTCGATGGTCACCTTGTGGGTGTTGTCGATGAGCATCTTCTTAATGAGCGGCGTGAAGACATCCTCCTTGGCCATCCTCGCCTTGAGCTTGGCCAAAGGCTCCTCGAACCTGAGAATCTCCACGGGATCGCCCTCGTACAACCACGCGGAGAGCGAGCGGAGCATGAGGGAGAGGCCGCGAGGGAAGCGACCGGTGTTGTTCTCGCGCATGGCAAACTCAATTGAGTTGACGGACGAGTCGATGGCCGCCTGGGTGAACCCCTCCTCGGCAATCTTGGCGATCGTCTCGGTGATGAGCGACTCGACCTTGGGAATGTCCTCCTTGGCCACACCCTTGAGGCCGATCGCGAACGTGGGCTGCCTGAGCTCGTCCTCGAGGCCGTAACCCACGATGGCCTCGCCGAGGCCGGACTCCTCGAGCGCCATCCTGAGCGGCGCCGCTGGTGAGCCGAGGAGGAGGTTATCGAGGAACCCGACCGCGAGCGCCGTCTCGGTGTCGAAGGGTCCGTCGTTGAGCAGCCAGTTGACCTGCACGAAGGACTTCTCCGCCTCTTCGCCCTCGCCCGCGACGTAGGACGCCACAACCCTCTTGGGCTCGGTGAAGTACTTCTGGGTGGCGATGGTGGAGTCAATCTCCTTCCTGTCAAACTCGGACAGGAACGAGTCGAGGATCTTGAGTCGCTCCTCGACGTCGTCGTCGCCGTAGAACCACATCCTGGAGTTGGAGGGGTGGTAGAACTTGCCGTGGAAGTCCCTGAACTCCGCGAACGTGAGCTGGGGGATCACGGTGGGATCGCCGCCCGAGTCCACCCCATAGGTGTTATCCGGGAAGAGTGCCTGCTGCGCCTCCCTCGCCAGGACGGAATCCGGGGAGGAGTACACCCCCTTCATCTCGTTGTACACGACGCCCTTGAACGTCATCTCCTGGTCCGGGGCGTCCAGCTCGTAGTGCCACCCCTCTTGCTGGAACGTCTTCTCGTTGTTCACGCACCGCGGGTGGAACACCGCGTCGAGGTAGACGTCCACGAGGTTGCGAAAGTCCTGGAGGTTGCACGACGCGACGGGGTAGCAGGTGCGATCGGGGTAGGTCATGGCGTTGAGGAAGGTGTTCAGGGACCCCTTGATGAGCTCCACGAAGGGCTCCTTGATGGGGTACTTGCGCGAGCCGCACAGCACGGAGTGCTCGAGGATGTGGGGAATGCCGGTGGAGTTGGCGGGGGGCGTGCGGAGGGTGACGCCGAAGCACTTGTTCTCGTCGTCGTTGCTCAGGCTCATGACCTCGGCGCCCGTCTTGGTGTGGCGGAAGAAGAACACCTTGGAGTCGTACTCGGCGACGTAGTCCTCGCGGACGAGCTCGAAGCCGTGCAGGTTCGCGGGGGGCTTGAGCTCGGTGGGGTTGACGGGGGCCTCCACAGCCTTGCAGTACACGGAGCGCCTGGCGCCGAAGGAGGGCGCGAAGCCGCGGGAGGGACCGGCCCTGACCGCGGCCCTGACCCCGCGCGAGGCGGATCGTGCGGCCACGGGGGCGAGTGCACGGGTCGTCGTCATCACCATGCTGGAAGCCATCTCGCGGGCAGCGGCTGGGTTAACGTTCGCGCGAGTGGTTAACGAGGCGACGGCGTCGGCGAGCCTGCGTCTGAGCGCCGTGGTGACGACGTAGACCTTAAGACTAACGGGTGGAATGCGACGTGCCGCTCCTGCCCTTGTTCGCTGTACGTCCGGCGCGTGGTGGTGCCGACGCAGTGTGCGGTGGCGCCGATCGAAAGATCGCGAAATGACTGCGTGGCAAGCCCTGCGCCGAGCTCGAGGCCACAAAATTCGCGGAAAGCAGACTGCTTACCTGTGCCGAAATCTCAACCAATCACAGCGCTGGACGAAAAAGAAAGATCGGGAACCTCAACCTACCGCCACCTCAAATCGTCGGGCCTCGTCCGCGACACAAACGACCGAGCGGCTCGCAGGTACTCCCGCGCGACGCCCACACCGCCCCCCGGGTCACGTCCATATTGTCCCAGTAGCGAACGCCCAAATCATGGCGTCCACGACCGTCGTCGCCGTCGCCGCGCGCGCCGTCGTCTCGGCCAAATCCTCCAACCAGAGGGGTCTCGGTTCCGCGACCAGGGTCCGCGGCGTCGCCGTGCCCAAGACCAGCGCCAGGCTCTCCACCCAGCGTTCCGCCGCACGCGGTGCCCTCAAGGTGTCCGCGAACGGCCTGCCCCCCAACCTGGCGGGCATGATGGGCAACATGGACCCCGAGAAGATGAAGGAGATCCAGGAGGCTTACGCCAAGGCGATGAAGGATCCCGAGACGGCGAAGAAGGTGAACGCGCAGATGGCGCAGATGCAGGGTATGATGAACAACCCCATGGTGCAGAAGCAGATGCAGGCCATGAATAACATGATCTCGGTGCGTGTCTCATTCGCGTTTTCGTTCAGTGGTACCCGCCCGAACCCCCATCCTCGGAGCTCCCGAGTGGATAATCCCTAAACCCTCCCAAGAGAGGAGCCCCCGAGAGAGACGCCGTCGCTGACCATCCCTCCCCGTTCCCCGTCCGATACATCCAGAACCCCGACATGCAGCGCAGGATCGCGGCGCTCAAGGACGACCCCGACTTCCAGGAGTTCTTCAACGACGTCCAGAAGAACGGCCCGTCCGCCATGATGAAGTACTCCAACGACGCCGCGTTTCTCAAGAAGCTCAACGACAAGCTCGGCGGCGAGGAGGCCATCCGCGCGGCTGTCGGCGGGTCCATCCCCGGCGAGGCCGCCGCGCCCGCCGCCGCCGCCGCCGCCGCCGCGCCCACGCCCGAGGTCGAGACCCTGCACGACGCGGCGAGGTACGGTGACGTGGAGGCTGTGGAGGACTTCATCGCGATTGGCAAGGATGTCAACGCGCGGGACTCGAGCCAGCGCACTCCGCTCCACTACGCCATCGCGTTCGGCAAGGGCGACACGGGCGAGGAGATCTTCAACCAGCTGATCGAGGCGGACAGCGACCTGACCGCGGTGGACGAGAAGAAGAACACCCCGCTCCACTACGCGTGCGGCTACGGGAAGACCTTCGCCGTCAGGGCGCTCCTGGAGAAGGGCTGCGACGTCACGGCGCAGAACGGCACCGGCAAGACCCCAATCGACCTGGTGAAGCTCGAGGCGAAGAACCCCATCAACGAGGAGACGGACCTGATCGAGAAGCTCACCCCGGCGTGAGTGAGGAGAGGAGGCGTATTATGAGCGCATAGCATCAAACTTGTGTATACACCCATCACATCCATGACATCCTGCTGCTGGTCCACGCGGCACCACCAAGGAGAACAAAAGGCCCGATCCCGCCTTCGTATCTCGGAGTATCCGGCACTTATCCGCGTCAGCCGAGATCGCGGCGCGCCACAACGGGCCGCGCGAGGGACGACTGCCGCGGAGAAACCTTCGGCGAGCGATCCGGAAGGCTCGGTGACGGGGCGATGAACGCCGCCGTACTCCGCGCTTCCTTCTCCGGAGTCGCATCGCGCGTGGCGGTCGCGCCCGAGCGTCGAGGGGGACGGCGGGTGTGTGCCCCAACCGACGGTGGCGTGTGCCACCGGCGTTTTAACAGCCGCGTGGCTGCGAAGGCGGGCGAGGACAAGGGCGACGGATGGCCGCAGTGGCGATCCACCCCGGAGCCAAACTCGCCGTTCGCGTCCATGCTTGAGGCGGCGTCCGCGATGGCGGGAGGGAACCAGCCGACGATGGACCCGCCGCGCGAGGCGAAGAAGACTAGATCGAAAAAGGCGGTGCCCGGGAAGACGTACGACTCGTGGCTCGCGAAGGACGACGCGGGCGATGCGTCGTCGATAGCCATCACGCGGGACGGATGCGAGGACGAGTGCGATCCGGCGGAGGAACCCGACTGCGTCCCGTCCCCGTACTGCTCGATCACCTTCATCGACGAGTCCGAGGATGACGACGGCGAGGGCGACTTCCTCCCGCCAATGTCGGACCCCGCCACCGCGGCGGGTGTCCGCGCGCCCCCACCCACCACCGCGTGGCCCCCGTGGCTCGAGGACACCCAGGCCACCGCGCACGTCTCCGGACCCGCCTGCGACATCAACGCCACGGTGGAGGTGTGCGTCGGGAAGGCGTGCGCGAGGAACGGGCTCGCGGCGGACGTCATGAACGCGTTGCGAGGGAACACGCCGCCGGGTTGGACGCTCACGCCGGGGCGTAAGTGCATGGGGATGTGCAAGAAGGCGTGCGTGGTGAGGGTGACGGGTGACGTGAACCAGGTGGTGCACACGGGGGTGACGTCGGCGACGGCGGCCATCTCGGTCCTCCCGGGGCGGAGCTTCTCGACCATGGCGGGGCTCTCGCTGGACGACTACATCCCGGCCACCATGCAGCCCGAGGAGCAGGGGAGGAAGGAACCCGAGCGCGCCGCCCCCGCGATGGCTGCGGCATCGGGCCTATTCGCCGCCGCCGCCGCGGCTGTGGACCGCGGCATCGACCTCGATGAATCCGCGGAAGGTAAAGGAGACGCGGCGGTGAAGACGAGGGAGAAGAAAAAGCGGAACAGCTCGGTGCTGTTGGCGGCGCGCGCGGCGAGCGCCAGGGTGGAGGACATGGGGGTCGCCGCGTACTCGCGGGAGCTGCAGGGAAAGGCGAGCAACAAGGAATTTCCGTTTAGCTACTAGCTAGATAAAGTTGAATCCAATCGATTAGTCTTACAAAGTCGTCGAAGGCGCTGGTCTTCTGCATATGATAACCTTATGGTCCTCGGCTGTCGCTGGGGCTTCAAAGTCCCCAGTGTTAATGTACCGCACGTGTGTGCCCCGTATGTGATACCCTTATCTACACCCACCCCTGGTCAATAAATATATCGCCCCGTTAGTCATCATTTCACCAGCTCGGGCGTGATGACCTGCGCGAAGCTGTCGTTGCACGACCCCATCCTCGTCAGCATGTTTCCGCTCCGTTGCCTGGTGAGCATCTGAATCGACCCAAACGACTCCAGCTTGCCGATGCTCTCCCTGCCCCCGAGCATCTCAGCCTCTCCCAGCTGATCCAACACCGCGGTCACGCTGCCCAGCTCACCAGTCAGCAGCGCGCCCCAGTCCCCGCTGTTGAACTGCGCGAGGGGCTCGGCGGCGCGTCCCGTGTCGGGCGCCTCCCCTCTGAGCAGCGCGGCGACGTCCGGCGGCAAACTCACCTGACGGCCGAGGCCAAGGCTCGGGTCCCTGTGCAGACCCGCGGGCTTCGCGCGGATGGGCGGCGGGACCGTGGAGACGTCGAGTCCGACCGAATCGTCAACGCCCGGTGTGGTGGGAGGCGGGGTGACGAAGTTGTGGGGAAGGGAATCCTCGCGGGGGATGAACCGGCCAGAGCCGTCCCGGCGGAGGTGCTCCGAGTTGCGGCGCTGCAGCTTCCCATCCTGCGAGGATCCGCTCGAGTCGCGTCGGCGCTTCTTCCGGTCGGGTGACCCCGACGCGGATTCGACTTCCGCGGGCTTGATGTTGTTGAGGATGTTGTTGAGGATGTTGTTGTTCGCAGCCTTGACGCCGTTGGGGCGAAGGGTCTTCCCCGCGGCGGCTGCGGCGGCTTTCGCCGCTTCGACCTCTCGCTCAGCCTTGTCCGCGGACCTCGGGGAGAGGAGGTTGCCGGAGTCGTCGAGGTAGCGGTGGCCGGTGAAGTGCGCCTGGAACCATCTCGCGCGGCACTGCTGCGCGGTCCGGTTCTTCATCGTCTTGGCGATGGCGCTCCAGTTGGCGCCGTGCCGGACCCTGAGCTCGGCGAGCTTGCGGTCCTCCTTGGTGGACCACTGCTTGCGCGAGACGCTGGGGTCGAGGTGGCGCCTCCAGCGGCCCATGCACTGCTGGTCCGTCCGCCCCTCCATGCGGCGGGAGATTTCGGCCCAGCGAAGGCCGTAGGTGTCCACCAGCGCTTGGAGCTGTTCGGGGGAGGGGGTGCGTTGGTCAGCATCGGAAAAACCGCACGGGGCCGCGGCGTTAATTTTTCTCGCGGGGCGTGTGTCGCGAGACGATCGATCGATTGACGGTCAACCGCGAGCGATTGGGGGGCTCGTACCTGGCGGTCCTCGGCTTCTGTCCACTTATCCTTGCGGATGTTGGGGTTAACCTTGTGGCGCCACCTTTGTGCGCACTGCTGGCCGGTGCGGCCGGGCATCTCGGCGGCGACGGCGGCCCAGCGGTTGCCGTGCTTGGCCTGCGCGCAAGGATGGTTGGAGAAAAGCAACACTTGTCAGAAAACGCTTTGCGATTGCTCGATTGTGGGGCGGAAGGGTTCGTACCTGAAGAGCAGAGAGCTGGACGTCTTCGGCGTCGGTCCACGGCGCGCCCTTGAGGTCCAAATCGGCCATCTTGGGTTTCACGTGTGCGTCGGTGAGGGGTATCGGGAGAGCGGTGCTCGGCGTAGAATGGCCAAAAGACCGGCGACCGGCGACTGATGTATAAAGTTGATCGGGGTGTTTCGGGACGTTGCTCTGACTGAAACGCCATACGTTTTTTGAGATCGCATTGATTAGCAAGATTGGACGAGAAATGTGCCTGTCTGGCAAAAAAAAACGCTATCCTCCGGCTCCCTTCTACGCGCCGGCGCTGATGGAACAGGGAAAAGTTCGATTTGGGATAGAGCATCCACTAGGTTAGGAGTCGGTGCGCCGGGTATCCCCACATATAAGGGACGATGGCCTCCGCTCGATTCGTTGCATCGGCGGTATCGGCGTCGAGAGATTTCGTGCGGGTCGATGCCCGCTCGATCGTCTCGCCGGTCAGGCGGGCAGGCGGACGAAGCGCGAGGATAGCATCTCGGAGCGGGCACCACATCTCGTTGGCCACGTCGTCAACCGCCGCCGTCCCGACGGACATCCCCGAGCAGCAGGACTCCATCTCCGCGGAGGAGAATCCAAACGACGATGATACAACCACGATACCCTCGACGGGATCGCTCACGCGGGCCATCGTGGCGATGGAGGACGACAGCGCGGACGCCATGTACGAAACCATCCTTCAGTGGTCAATGGACGTCAAGGGCGTTGAGCTGTACGAGGCACAGGAGGAGGCCATCCTGGAGCTGGTGGAGGGTAACAACGTCTTGTTAACAACCCCGACGGGAAGTGGCAAGACGATGGTGGCCACCGCGGCGATCGCAGCGGCGACGGCGAGGGGCGACGCCGCGTGGTACACGGCACCGCTCAAGGCTTTAGTCACCGAGAAGTTCTTCCAGCTGGTGAAGGACTTTGGCGCCAAGAACGTGGGTTTGCTCACCGGCGACGCCTCCGTCAACCCCACTGCGCCCATCATCTGCTGCACCGCGGAGGTTCTCGCCAACGCGGCCCTTCGCCGGGGCAGGGACCTGGACTGCGGCTTGATCGTCGCGGACGAGTTTCACTTTTACACCGACCCGGACCGGGGTTGGGCTTGGCAGGTTCCCATGGTTGAGCTCCCGGACGCGCAGTTCCTCCTGATGTCCGCCACGTTCGGCGATACGTCCAAGTTTCAACGGCACTTAGAGCGGAACGCGGCGGGCAGGGACGTCGGGGTCGTGGGCGGCGGGGAGCGGCCGGTGCCCCTGGAGTTTGAGTACCGCGAGACTTCGTTGATTGAGTCCATCAAGGAGCTCGTGGACACCGATCGAGCACCGGTGTACATCGTCAACTTCTCGCAGCGCGAGGCGAACGAGCGCGCGCAGGACCTGTGCAGCACCTTGTCCTTGACAGCGGATGAGAAAAAGGCGCTCAACGCGGAGCTCGAGGGGTTCAAGTTTGACACGCCGGTTGGTAACGAGCTCAGGCGGTACATCTCCTTCGGCGTGGGCGTCCATCACGCGGGTCTGCTCCCCAAGTACAGGCTGCTCGTGGAACGTCTCGCGGGCAAGGGTCTGCTAAAGTGCATATGCGGGACGGACACCTTGGGAGTTGGCGTGAACGTCCCCATCCGCGCGGTGCTCTTCACTCAGTTGTGCAAGTTTGACGGTAACAAAACCAGGCTGCTCACTATACGCGAGTTTCAGCAAATCGCGGGTCGAGCTGGGCGAAGGGGATTCGACACCAAGGGGTTCGTGTGGTGCCAAGCCCCCGCGCACGTGGTGGAAAACAAGAGGGCGGAGGCGAAGGCTGCCGCTGCCGCGGCCAAGAGCGGTGGTAAGGCTAAGAAGGTCAAGAAGGCGAAGCCGCCCGACAAGAACTTTGTCATGTGGAACGAGGACAACTTTCGCCGGATGGAGACGGGCGTGCCAGAAACTCTGGACTCCTCCTTCCAGGTGACGCACTCGATGATCCTCGCGGTTTTGTCGCGCAGGGGCGACGGCAAGCGCTTCCTCCGGGACCTCCTCGTCAACAACCACGAGCCGAAGATCCGACAACGGAAGCACCAGAGGCGCGCGATCAGCATGTACCGCTCGCTCAAGGATGCCGGAATCATCCAGGAGGCTGGAACCATGGACACGAGCGGCCGGGCTGTGAACCTGGGCTTCGACATCGGCGATCAGTTCTCGCTGACCCAGCCCCTCTCCCTCTTTGCCGTGGAGTACCTTCCTACCCTACTCAAGGTCCACGGTGAGGATCACTCCAAGCGGAGCAAGCTCAAGGACGAACGGTACGCGCTGAACGTGCTCTCTGTCCTCGAGGCTGTGCTCGACACACCCGGCGCGGTGGTCTCTGCGCAGCTTAGCAAGGCCAAGACCAGGGCCGTGAACAAGATGAAGGGCGAAGGGACCGAGTACGACGCCCGCATGGCCGTGCTGGAGGAGATGGACTACCCCAAACCCCTCGCGGATGAGCTCGAGGCCTACTTTGAACCCTTCAAGCGCAGGCACCCATACGTGGGGGGTGAGGAGCTCAAGCCCAAATCCATCGCCAGGGAGCTATACGAGTCCGGATTTGACTTCAACAAGTACGTCACCCACTACGGCCTCAACCGCAGCGAGGGTGCGCTGATGAGGTACCTGACCGACGCGTACAAGGCCATGGTACAGAACGTGCCCGAGAGCATGAAGTCCCCCGCCGTGATCGACCTGGAGGAGTGGCTGGGCGAGACCATCCGCATGGTTGACTCGAGCCTCATCGACGAGTGGGAGGCTCTGAAGGACCCGGTGGCCGCCGCGCGAGCCGCCGAGGACGAAGCCGCAGCGCTCGCCGCGATTGGCGCGACGCCGCGGGAGAGGTTCACGGCGGGACGCGCGTTCCGCGTCATGGTTCGAAACGCCGCGTTCCGATGGGTGCAGCTCCTCGCGATCGGCGAAGAAGAGGACATGGCGCAGCTCGCATCCGAGAATTTACCGCCGCGGGGCCGGGACAACCCGTGGACGATGGACGAGCTCTACGCCGCCGTCGACCCGTACTGGCAGACGCACGACGCGATGGACGACGGGTACGAGGCGAGGTCGCCCGACCTGTTCGATCTGAGCGACGACGGGGCGGACGGCGAGACGCACTGGCGGGTCGTGCAAAAAGTCAGGGACCCGGCCGGCGACCTGGACTGGTGCGTCGAGGGTGAGGTTGACCTCGAAGCTTCCGAGGAGGAGGGGAGGGTGGTCATGCGTCTGGTGGAGATCAGGCAAGAGGGCGACGTGAGGAAGGAGGAGGAGAAGGTGGTACCAAGCGAGGAGGACATCTGGGCAGCCTTGGAGGAGGAAGAGGATTACGAAGATGAGGACGAGTAGTCGCTGTTATGGCCTCGCTTAATTAAAATTACTTTGAACGCGGCTTGGCCCTGTTTGTTGCCACCGCCGTTGTCGGGTCGTCTGGCCAGTAGTGCTTCGGATACCTCCCTTTCAGCTCCTTGGCCACGTCAAAATACGTGTTTTTCCAGAACGACGCCAAGTCTGTCGTCACCTGCACCGGCCGACTCGCCGGCGACAGAAGGTGAACCTCGATCGGGACTCTCTTGGGACCAATCGTGGGAGTCTCGGCCATCCCGAAGAGTTCCTGCAGCCTGGCACGAAGCACCGGTGTGCCCCCAGGGGTGTCGTAGTCGAGCGGTAGGTTTGACCCCGACGGGACAATCACGTGCGTCGGGCACGACCGATCCACCTCCATAGTCTGCTCGTAAGTCAGCAAGCACCGAATGAGCCCGTCGCCGTCCAGCTGCTTGTGCATGGCCGACTTTGACGTCACGCCGGGGAGCATCGGGGCCAGCCAGTCGTCCATGGTAGCCTCCAGCGCCGCGTCGCTCAGGTCCGGGAGGTGGTCCGCGCCGCCCACCGTCCTCAGCCACATAACCCGCCGCCTCCACGACTCCGTCTTATCGCTCCAACCAAGCGCTGCGCGCACGCCCATCTCCTTGACCCCGTATAACATGGCCTCGACGGTCTCATCCGGCGTCGGCTGGAAGGGAGACTCCCGAAGCACCGCGTCGCCCACGCACAGCTGTCGCCGGGCCACCACCGCCTTGCTCGCGCTGGCCCACGAGATCGAGTCCCTCCTGCGGCACAGCGCATCGGCCAGGCACCCGGGCCGATCACCGTCCGGTTCCAGAGCGGTCAAAGGCACGGGCGCGGCGAGGCGGACCCTGTCGTTTCTCGCCCCGCCGCCGACGTCGCCAGACGTCATCTCGGCGATTGCCAGAACCTCCGCCCGCGCGAGTGGATCCGATCCCGGGACCGACGCCGCCCCGACACCCCCCGAGAGCTGGAAGTTGCCGCCCTTGCTTCGCCTCACGCCAACGCGGTCGGGGTACGCCACGGCCAGTAAGACGCCCGCCTCGTTCTCACCCTCGCCCAAGAGAAAGTCCCAGCACGGTCCGCACGGATCCCCGCCGCCGACGCCCGGCGCGCACCATTCGCCCCCGTCGTCCGCCGCGAGCACCTTGACCGCGTTTAGAAGCTGGGAAACCACCTTACCAGCCTCCCTCGCTGCGTTTCGGTCAATCTCGAACCCGCGGTACCCGCCGTACGCCGCGCTAAAGCCGCCGAGAGAGGACGCGGAGGATGAGCCGCCACCCGCCGAGGACGCCGCGGCCCTCGCCGCCTTTGCCGCAGCCTGCACTCCCCCACCCGCCGGTCGGCGGCCCTTCGGCGCACCCTTAAATTTGCCCCCCTTTTTCTTCCCCTTGGGCAGCTTGGTCCCGATCGGCACGCGGACGGGCGCGGCCGGGTCGATCGGGGCGTTCGGCGTCGGAGTCGGCTCCGCGGCTCGCGCCTCGAGCGACCACCGCGCCTGCCCCGGGCCGTCCGCGCCGAGGGACCACAGCGCGCCTAGCCTCGCTCTCACGTCCGCGGGTGCGTCCCTACCTCGAAGTAGGTCCCTGTCCGACAACACAGCGGCAATTTGACACGCCATCCGGCAACTCTCCGGGCCCCTGCTCGCGCCCCACAGGACCATGCGCGCCAACCTGGGGTGCAGCGGCAACCGCGCCATCCGTTCACCCAGCGGTGTGACTCGCCCTGTACTCTCCTCCGTGGCACCCAGCCGGGTGAGCAGGTCCCTCGCGGCCGTCAATCGACCCGCGGGGGGAGGATCGAGCCACGGCAACGAGGTGACCCCCTCGTCGTCGCGGATCCCCCACGTCGCCAGGTCCAGCGCCAACGGCGCGAGGTCCGCGTTGGCAATCTCCGGCTCCGCATCCGACGCGAGCTGCGCGTGCGTGCGTTCACTCCACAGCCTGTAGCACGTCCCGGGTGCCACGCGACCCGCGCGTCCCCGGCGCTGGTCCGCGGATGCCACGGAGACGAGCGCCGTGTCCAGCCGCGTCATGCCCTTGTTCGAGTCGAATCGGGGCCGCCGCGCCAGTCCGCTGTCGACCACGATTCTCACCCCCGGGATGGTCAGCGACGACTCCGCGATCGGGGTGCTGACCACCACCCTGCGCGTGCCATCCGGGGCCGGCGCGAGCGCGGTTTGCTGCTCCGCCTGGCTCAGGGCCCCGTACAGCGGCAGCACGGAGAGGGACTCCGGACCGCCGTCCCGCAACGCGGCCACCACCCGGTTAATCTCGGCGGCGCCCGGGAGGAAGCACAGCACGTCCCCCCCGTCCACGCCCGGCCTGTCACTCAGCGCGCGTCGCACCGCGGCGACCGTCGCGTCCTCCAGGTCCCCAAAGTTGCGACCCGGAGGCCCAAGGTAAACCGTCTCAACCGGGAACGACTTACCCTCGCTCACCAGCAGCGGCGCCGACCCGCCATTCCGCGAGAGCATCTCGGACGCGCGCGGGCCCACGTCACCGAGCGTGGCGGACATGACGACGAGCCGCAGGTCGGGTCTGAGCGCGGATCGGGTCTCCGACGCGAGCGCCAGCGCCACGTCGGCGTCGAGGCTTCGTTCGTGGAACTCGTCAAAGACAATCGCGAACACGCCGTCGAGGGAAGGGTCTCGCTGCAGTCGACGCACGAGCACCCCCTCGGTGACCACCTCCACGCGCGTCGCGGGGGATACCTTCGACTCGAACCTGACGCTGTATCCGACCGTCTTGCCCACGGGTTCGTTCAGTATCGAGGCCATGCGCGTCGCGGCGGCGCGCGCGGCCAGCCTCCTCGGCTCTAACACGATCACCTTACCGGTTCGGGGCAGCCAGGCGGGGTCGGAGAGGAGGCAGGCGAGGGGCAGCGCGGTGGTCTTACCCGCGCCCGGGGGTGCCTGAAGCACCAGTCCCGTGCTCTCGTCCAGCACATCGAGACACCGGTACAGCACCTCGCGGATCGGGAGCGAATCGACCACCGCGTCGAGCCGAGGGTCGATGGCCTCGCATCTCACCGTCGCGACGCGTCGGCCGCTCGCGATGCTTCGGCCGCCACGTCGCGTCGGCGGTCGCGCGCGGTCGACGCGATGCTGGCCAACGACGCCGTGCCACGCCAACGCCGATGCTGACGCCGCATGCACCGACGACATCGTCTCCGCCACTTGAGCCTC
>CEPC01018597.1_pt1 | contig 15264 bp, 4 predicted proteins | sample 530651 | NCBI WGS metagenome assembly CEPC01 (sample SAMEA2620828, study PRJEB7988) | marine metagenome | biome: marine biome (ENVO:00000447); feature: deep chlorophyll maximum layer (ENVO:xxxxxxxx); material: "saline water (ENVO:00002010), including plankton (ENVO:xxxxxxxx)" | depth 65 m | reverse complement strand
ATCTCGAGCTCCTCGAGGTACGTCTTGCCGAGCTTCATCACGATGCCGCCGCCCTGTCCCCGCGGCACCGGCGTCCCCGCGACGACCGCGAGCGCCGCATCCTTCGCCTCCTCGTCGTCCGCCTCGATTCCCGCCGCCCTCCACGCCTCATCCGCCGCGTCCCTCGTCTTCGCCACGGACATGTGCGTCGCGCCGAGCTTCCTGTCCGAGCCGTACTCGCGCGCCGCGCCCTCGAGCAGCGCCGCCGCGCGCTTGGCGTCGTTCATCGCGAGCGACCTCGCGGCGGCGGACCTCACCGCCTTGAGCACCTGACCGCGAACGCCCGCGAGCTCCTTATCCCAGCTGGGCTCGCCCCTGAAGCACTCCTCCAGCGCGAGAAGCTCCGGGAGCGCCTCGGGAGCCACCGACCCGGGGGGCGCGGGCTCCAGCCCAGAAGCCTCCCGACGCTTCGCGACGTCGTCTATACGCATCGTGTACGCCTCCTCGAGCATGGTCCTCGCCTGCGCCCTGGCGCCCGACTGCGCCAGCTGCGCCGCGGAGTTTCGCATCGCCCACAGTCGCTCCGCGAGCGGCTCGGCGTCCTTCTCGGCGCGATATCGCATTCGCCGCGCCTCCTCTCGGTCGGGGAACTGCTCCTCGTCCAGAGTCGGCTGGTTCATCAGTTTTCGCAGGTGCTCCTCCTCGGTTCGCTCCAAGATGAGACGGACGACGTCGTCCTCCTCCAGAAGAGCGCGCGCGGTCGCGGCGGTTCTCGTCACCGCGTCGCCGCTGAAGCCGTCGAGGTACATCGCCTTCCAGCTCGCGCCCTCGGCGTTGGCCACCCGGCTCAGCGTCTGAGACGCCAACTCCTCGAGAGCGGACACGGCGGCGAGCCCCGGGCCGGCGTCGCCGGCGTTCGTGATGTTCAGCTTCGCGCGCGCGATCCAGTGCGAGAGCGTGAGCATGGTGGCCGTGACCGTCCCCTTCAATCGGTTCTTATCGCCGTCACCCTCCGAAACCGCGGGGAAGCACAGGGAGGCGTCCAAGCCGTGAAGCGCGGAGAGCTCGTACCTGGCGACCCAGTCGAGATCCTCGGTCGCCACGCCGTACGCGTTGTCGAGGGCGGCGGCGGCGGCGGCGGTGAGCCTGTTGGCAACGTTGTCCGCGTCCGCGCTGGGTAACGAGGCTCGTTCGGGTCGAAACTCGAGCTCGGACGTTTCGCGTTGGTTCGACGCCGCTCCGCCGGGCTGACGAATCTTGAGCTCCATCGCCGCGCCGCCTCGCATGACGAGCGTGCGAAGCTCGGCGTCCGTCCTCGCCTGGCTCACGCGCATCCAGTGGTCAAACTCCGCGTCGTCGAAACCGGCGCCGGTGACCGGGTCCACGCTGATGAGGCAGCGGTCCGTCTCCCCCGTCATTTGCCGCACGCGTTGGTCCGACGCGAAGTTCGCGACGGCTGACTTGGCGACGGCGCTGCACATCTCCAGCGCGCCCCGCCTCGCCTTCTCGGACGTCGGGAACGCGTCGGAGAGCGTCGCCGGGGAGGATATCCCGCACCGGGCGCGCACCTCCACCTCCACGTCGCCTGCGCCCGCGCGGTACTCGTACGTCACCGACGCGGCGACGTCGAAGCCTCTCGTGGTCTCGCCCCTGCGCTCTTTCTCGGCGTTCATCGCCGCGAGTCTCTCCGCCGCGACACGCGCCTCCTCCTCGCGCCTTCGTCTCAGTTCCTCCTCCGCCTCCCGCTCCCTTCGCTCTCGTTCCTCGCGTTCCTTAGCCTCCTTCTCCTCGCGAATCGCGCGTTCAATCTCGGCGCGTTCCGCTAGCTCGGCCCTCACCTTGGCCCTGCGCTCCTCCTCCGCGACCCGAGCCCGCTCCGCCTCGGCGGCTTCTTTCTCCAACCGTTTCTTCTCCGCGGCGAGAAACTTGGCCTCGTCCTCCTTCCGCTTCTTCGTCGCCTCCGCCTCGCGTCGCTCCTTCTCCGCGCGCCTCTCCGCCCGGCGCTTCTCGTCCGCGACGCGTTCCTCCTCCGTCATCGGCCGCAGCTCGACGCCGCCGGGCACGGCCCCGCCTTTCCCGCTCTTCACGAGCTCGGCCAAGCCCCTCGACGCGCCGCCGGCCTCCGCCTGGCGTCTGCCGAAGAGCGCGCCGAGGGTAAACGCCAACGCGACGACGACGCCGTCGGTGGGGGCCATGCCCAGCCCTCCCCCGGGCGCCGCGGAGACGGGCGCCGTCGCCGCCGACTTGAACGACGACGACGTTCCGGCTGCTCCGCAGACCCCGCGATCGGTCTCGCGATTTGTGACGGATCGGTCGACGCCCCATCCGGCGACGTCGCTCCAGGTGCCGAGGGAATCGATGGCGTCCCGCGCGTGGTCGAGGACGGTGTAGTCCACCTCCACCTCCACCTCCTCGTACTCGTCCTCCTCGTCGTCCTCCTCCGTCTCCTCGGTCGCCTCGTCCACGATACCACCGCGGTGGTCGCTCGGGTTCGCCGAGGATGGGTCCGAGTCGTCCGAGGTGCCGTCATCGTCGCCGCCGCCGCCCGGGACCGTCTCGCCGTCTCCCGCGTCGGAGACGATGGCGAAACGCGCGCGGCGCGCGCGGAGCGAAACCGGTCTCCGACGGGAAAAGTCCGCGCCGCGTCGACCCGTCGACCGCCGGGGCGGCGCCACCGCGAGAGGGACGATCGCCGTCGTCGCCGAAATCGTCGTCGTCGTCGTCCTTCCGTCGCGCACGCCGCCGCGACGGTCCGGCGGTGCGCGCCGGGGGGAAAGTCCGCCGGTCGCGCGCGTGGACGACGACACCACCGCGCATCTCGCGCGAGACGTCGACGTCACCCCGACGCTCTGAATCGAGGGGCGAACCCACGGCGCCTGCATCGCGCCGCCTGAATCGACCTCGCCCTAATCACTGAACGCGACGAGAACTCATGTCCCGTCCTGCCATCGCGGTTCCATCGACGTCGCGACTTGGATCAATGGGATTTGGATCAATGGGATCAAATCGCGATGGAATCAATGACGTGTGCGGGCAAAAAAATCTCAACAGGTCCCAGTCACGGGGTTGCCGTCGCCGCCCGTGACGTTCTTCACGGTTTTCCGAACATTATTCTCCCCGCCCCCGCTAAGGTCGTCGGTGGAACTCCGCTGCGGAAGACCATGAGTGATCCGATGGGGTTTGGAGAGCTCAAGGAGCTGGATAGGACGCTTGATGAGGACATGATGATGAGTTCCGCCGTCCTGGACGGCGCGCTCGACGCCATCTACTCCAAATTCGACCTGGGCAACCCCGACGATCTCGCCTCGCTGTACGGAGTCAGCCCTGGCGCCCCCGATGTGCGCGACGTGCGGGTCCCGGCGCAGACCGGGACCGGGACCGGATCCGGCAACGGATCCGGCGACTCCAACCCGAAGATCGACGGCAAGGATCGCCAGGCGGAGACGACGAGCAAGGCCGTGGGTAAGCGCGGGCGCACCCTCAATCAGGCGGAGGTGCAGAGGAGGTACCGCGAGCGGAAGAAGAACCGCTTGCTCGACCTCGAGAAGCAGGTGGAGGACCTCCGCGAGAAGGTGAAGGAACTCGAGAGGGAGAATGCTCGGCGCGGGGATGGTTCCGACGTGAAAGAGGCCTTCGGCAGCGGCAACTCCACGCCCCCCGACGCGGCCACCACCACCGAAGGCGAGAGGAGCTCGGACGACGACACCACCACGCTTCCGTTGCCGTTCGCCGTCGCGCCGGCCGACGGGGATCCCGAGTTCACCGAACGAGTGCTCCGCGAGGACGCCGCGAGGAGAAGCAGGGATTCAAAGGGACCGAAATCCGATAGCGCGGACTGCAGCGGATGCGAGGGTCACCTCACCTTCATCATCGAGGCGTCAGAGGCGCTAAAGCGCGGGGTGGATGGGCCGTCAGCCACCGGCAAGTTTAAGAATTACACAGAGGCGGAGATCTGGTGGGGCGGGGTCACGGAGGTTTACAACAAGGCGGTTCGCAACATACGCGATCTCGTGGACGTGGGCGCGAGCGACTCCAACCTGAGGGGCGCCATCGACGCCATCTCCAACGTCGTGAGCGTCGCTCGAGAGTCCAGGTCCGAGCTCGCGGTGATCTCCACGGTTACGAGAACAGTCAGTATGATGGAGAAGGACTTGGCGAGCAAAGGTGTTGATCTCAGGGCGGCATGCAGGACGTCGTGCGCGCTGCTCGCCAAGAGCGTGGTGGACGCGAGCATGCAGTCGCAAAACACCGAAGAGGTTCTCACAAAGCTCCAGAACGAGCTGCCGCCCAAAGATCTCAAAATCATCGTGGACTGGTTCGAGTCGTACATGGAGGAGTTTCTAAAGATTGGGAAAGTCCGCCATGATACGATTGCGAAGTACGAACGTACCAAGCTCACCGCGGACGAGCCGCACACGGTGTACGGTATTCCAGCCTCGGAGGTTACCAAGGAGGAGGGGCCCTACGCGGAGGACAGCCGCATGATCATGGATTCCCTCAGAAAGGAAATGTTGATGTACAATGACGGCATCCAGGATCTGCTGCAGCAGCTGCCGGTGCGATCAGCGGCACAGCTCTACCTATCCGCGTTCCCGTCAGCGCCGGACCCGTTATCCCTGGCGCTCGAGCTCAAGAAGAAGCTGCGACCGGAGTCGAAGGCGACGTCTGAGTGAGTTCACCCAACGTACTACGCTTAGCTAGTCCACACCGATGCTCCGCCGTCCGTTTATTTCAAGCTACCTTCGTATAACGTTATATGATTTCCGCGCCGCCACCCGACGAGTGTCAGGCGCCCCCCCTCTTTCCGTGTCGTCCGTTTGCGCAACACCCGCATCCGTCCCCAGCCGCCGTCGGATCTGAACCGGATCCGGCGGCGCGCTCAAAACTTCCGAACGTCCCCTCCTCCGCGTTCACGATGGACCGGAGGACGACGAGCGCGGCGAGCCTGTCCAACGACACGTTGTACACGTCGCACGCGAGGTAGTGCACGCACCCGGGGCAACCCGATTGATCCCGCGGGGTTTGCGAAGCCGGGGTTGTCGAGGCAGAATCCGGTCCTCCCTCCCCGTCCTCCTCGGACCGTCCTCGGGACCCGTCCCCCGGGTCGGGACCCGTCCCCTTCGCGACCCCCGCGCCGTCGCCGCGACAATCGCGACACTCCTCGATGAGCTCCATCGCGGCTCGGAGCAGCCGCGAGAACACGGGCGCCGCGCGCTCCGCGATGCCGACGCCCCCGGGCTGCCTGTCAAAGATCAAGATCCGCGTGGGCTTGTAGTGCCCGCGCTGAGGGTCGTCGCACTCGGCGCCCACGTCGCTCTGATTCACCATGAGAAACAAGGGGAGGGCGTTGATCATGGCGTGCGTCGCGGCGTGCACGCCGGCTCGGAAATCGAGTCCCGATTCCTCGCACTCTCGTCTCGCGGCGTCGGGGACGCGAATCCACGCCGCCCTCGTTTTATACGTCACATCCGGCAAATTCAGCGACACGGTGTCGAAGACGCGCCCGGTGCCCTGCCAGATCTTGTGGTACGCCGAGAAGGTGACCCGAATCTCGCACTCGGCACACTGCGCGGTGGTGCCCGGAAACTGCGGGCGCCGGTGCGCGGGGCCCGGCCTGTCGGGGTACGCGTGTCGCTGCGCGCCGTGCTGCACGAGCGTCACGGTGGTGGCGTCTACGGTGCCCGTGAAGTACTTGACGTCCGCGAGGCGCACGCGCGCCGTCCTCGACTCGACGTCCAGTGATTTGCACAGGTAGGTCCGCGCCTGGTTCAGGTAGACGGCTCCGGGGTACACCTCCCAGAAAGCCTTGGAGGCCTCCACCTCCTCGATGACCCGCCCCGAGGCCTCGTCCACGATGCGGTAGCGCTCCTCCTCTATCGTGCGGATGCTCACGCCGTTCGCCGGGCCCCGCTCGCCATCGCTCACGAGCCCGCCGCACCAGACGAGCCGAGCATCGGGCGCCGGACCGCCTCCGCCGCCTCCACCTCTGCCTCCGCCGCCCCTCGCGCCCTTCGCGGCTTTCATCTCTGCCATCGGGTCAGCCAGCGTCAGCTTGCGTTCGGCCCTGAGGGCGTCGCACACGTCCCCGAGCGCCGCGCCGAAGTAGACCCTGGCGTCCACACCCACCGTCCCGCACGGTCTGTTATCCTCGGCGACGCGCGGGTCGAGCGGAATCTCGTGCGCCGCGCACTGCGCGTGCGCTCGCATGATTTTGAAATTTTGCGGATCCACCGCCGCGCGCTCAATCGGCCTCTCGAACAGCCTCGCGGGATCCCGCATGAAGTACTGGTCGAGCGGGCCGTCGAACGCGACGTAGACCCCCAGGGCCCGCCTCCCGCGCCGCCCCGCCCGCCCCGACTGCTGCACGAGCGACGCCACGGTGCCCGGGAACCCGAGATGGAGAGTGCAGTCGAGGTAGCCGACGTCGACGCCCAACTCGAGCGCATTTGTCGCCGCCACGCCCCGCAGCGCCCCGCCGAAGAGCGCCCCCTCCACCGCGCGCCTGTCGACCGCGGCGTACCCGCCCCTGTACGCCGCGACCGAGTCGGCGAGGTGACCCGCGCCGGTGTCCCGCAAGATCTCCCTGCAGTACCGGAGGACCAGCTCGCACAGCTTCTTGGTCTTGCAAAACGCGATGCACTTCAAGTCGTGGCGGACGCACTCCGCCAACAGGGCGGCAACCTCCACTATGGGCGACGACCTCGGCGCCTTGGATCGGACGCTCGCGACGAGCGCGGCGTCGCGAGCGTCCTCGGGGACCGCGCCAGCCTTCGTCTTGGCGCGCATCGCCGCGCCGACCGCGCGCCCGGGGTTGCCCTCATCCTCCGCCGCCGCCGCCGCCGCCGCAACCTTGGTATTCGCGCTCTTGGCGCGTAGCCTGGCGGCCACCGCGGCTTTACCGCGCGGCTCCTCGCGCACCGCCCTTCTGCGCTCCGCCTTGACCCGCTTGGCGACGATAACCTCCCTCACCGGTGGGTTCCACATCAGGAACGTCTTCTCCCCCGACGGCGAACCGTCCACGTCGATGACCTCCCACTCCGTCGGACTCGCTTCGGCGAATTCGGCGGTTGGCGGGTGATCAGACCTAGGCGGGTGATCAGACCTGACCGACTCAGACCCACCCCCGACCGACCTCAGATCGCATCCGGCACGAATCGCGTCCTCGTCCTCCATCGTCGGCATGTCTCCGACCAGATCCACCGCGTGCTCGCGGGGGTTCGCGATCGTGGCGCTCGTCACGATGAACCTCGGGTCCGAGCCGTACAGCTCCCGCGATATCCTCCGAAGCCTTCGAACGACGAGGGACACGTGCGAGCCGAACACGCCGCGGTACACGTGCGCCTCGTCGAGCACCACGTACTTGAGTCCCTTAAACACGCGGGCCCACCGCTTGTGCTGGGGCAGGAAGCCGACGTGTAACATGTCGGGGTTGGTGATGACGAGGCGGCACTCGGCGCGAACGCGGTTCCGCTCCGTCTCGGGGGTGTCGCCGTCGTACACCCCGACGTCGACGGGCTCCGCGTGATCGCCGAGGTAGGTGGCGGCGCCGTCGAGCATGACCCTCAGCGCGCGAATCTGATCCTGCGCCAGCGCCTTGGTCGGGAACAGGTACAGCGCGGTGGCGTCCGGGTCGTGCAGTAAGGAATCGAGCACCGGGACGTTGTAGCACACCGATTTACCGCTCGCCGTGCCGGTGGCGACGCACACGTTCTTGCCCCGCAGCGCCGCGCTTATCCCATCGTGCTGGTGCGAGAAGAGCCGCAGGCGCGCGTGGTCCGCGTCGTCGAGCGGAACGCCGGACGCGACGAGCGCGGCGACGGTAGCCGGGCGAAGCGCGGGGGGCGGGGAACCCTCGGGCGCCAGCCGCGTGGGCCTCGCGGGCACGTCCAGGCGGTGTTCGCACTGGCCCTTACCCCCGAGGGAGTCCGGCCCGGTCGTCAGGTGCGCCACGAACGCGTCGACGTCGAGCCGCTCGAGGCTGTGGCACCTGCAGGCGGCCCTTCCCTTTCTCCTCCCGCCGCCCCGCCCGCCCCGCTTGGATCGCGCGACGGCGACGGTCTCCTCCCGGATGAGAGGCGGCGCGATTCCGTTACGCCGCCGCTCAGCCTCCGCGACGGCGAGAAACGCGCGCACCGGCGCGGCGTTGACCCTCGACCAGAGGTCGTCGTTCGAGGTCGTCGACGTAGCACGCCGCTCCCGCGCCGAAACCTTCTCTTCTTTCGTCCCCCGGTCGTTCCCCGGCGCCCTCGCTCGCTCCGCGTCTTCGGAATCCCGCGTCGCGTCCGCGAGGGCGATGACGAGTAAACCGAGCCCGCGTCGAAACGCCTCCACCCTGCGCCGCACGGCGCCGTCGCCTCGACCGTTTTCGACCGTTTTCGCCCTCCCCCTTTTCGTCCCGTCGTCGTCGTCGTCGTCGTCGGCGCCGTACGTGGTTCGCCCGGTTCGGTACCCCTGCACGAGCCCGGTCGGCGGGCTGACGGGTCCCTCCCCGGGCGGCGGCTTGGACGAGCCCCTCGCCGGTACGTCGCACGCGGTCCGCCCCGGTCCGGGTTCCGTCACGGAGAGCAACAGGTCGCCTTCGTTCCCCCCCTCCCGGTCGGCGGCGTCGTTCGTGTTCGCGTTCGTGTTCGGTTTCGCGTCGCGAACGAACTCGTTGAACGGGTCGGACGCGTCTTCGTCCGACGCGCCCGCGATTCTCGATCGTCTGGTCAGCCCCAGCGACCCGGGGCACAGCGCCGACATGTGCGTGAGGTCCTCCTCTGTCACGACCGCGTCCGCGGGGGAGTCCCCCGTCGCGTCGGGGATCATGGATCGAACCAGGCGCCACGTGGGACGCACGCGCTGCGACTGAATCAACGAACACATGGTCGCGACCACTTGGTACCCCGCGGCGAGTCGCTCCAGCGCCGGCGGCAAACCTTGCGCCGGCTCGGGCTCGGGCTCGCGCGTGCGTCTCGCGGTCCCGCGCGTCCTTCGAGGCCGCTTCTTCGGAGCCTCCTCCTCCTCCTCCTCCTCCTCTGCCTCCTCCTCGGGTGCCTCGTCGATCTTTGCGTCGTCGGGATCGTCGTCGTCGTCGTCGTTTTTCACTGACGACTTCGCGACAGCCGCCTCAGCCGCGAGCTCCCTCCATATCTCCTGCGCGGCCTCGCGCCCGCGACGATCTTCGGGTTCCTTCCGACGCGGCGCGGGGTCGTCCGCGGCGTGATGACGCGATGCCTGTCGTGTCCCGCCTCCGGGTCCCGCGGGCGTCGCGAGAGGGTCCGCGTCCTCCCACTCGTCTACCCATTCGTCCTCGTCCGCGTCCACGTCGTAGCAATCTTCTTGGACGTTTTCCCTGATGTAGTTGCGTCGCGCGAATCCGGGGCTGCGGGGCGCGGCGGACGCGAGGGCGGGCGCGCGCGGCGGCGATCGAGGATTGACCCCCGGGGGAGGGAACGGCGCGGACTTGGGCCTGACGTACGAGGTGATGACGCACATGTCCCCCTCGACGTAGCCGGATCGACGCAGCGACGTCGTTCCCTCGAGCTCGCCACCGACGCCGGGATAGTACACGCTCGCGAACCATCCGGGGTAGCCGAGCGCAGCAGCAAGCGCCGCGCGCACATCGTCTATGGTCGCGTCAATATTCACCGTGACATCCGCGGCTCGACCTGTGTCGTGGAGGAAGGGGCGGGTGAGGAAGGCATCGGGCGCGCAGCTGGGAGGAAAAACGCGATTGACAAGTGACGTGGGGGGGGCGCGCGCGGATCTGAACGGGGCCGATGGGCACCCGCGCGGGACGCTCACCCGTGATGTCCTTCGCGTGGACGCGGATCTTGTCGGTCATCCCCGCGCGGCGCTAGCGGTCGGATCCCGGCGGCGCCATGATGAGATCCCGGGCGGTGTCGTCACGCGCGGCGCCAACACAGTGTCGCGAAACTTCGCGACAACGTCGAGGGAAACTGTTGATATCAATCTCGCGGGGCTTCCCCACGTCGGCCCGCACCGAGGCTTGATGTCGTGCGCGGCTCGTTCGTCGCGAACACTCGGGTCGCGTCGCATCGCTCCCGCCTCGCGACTCGCGTTCAAACCCCGCGCGCGCAAACCCACTCCCCCGCGCCGCGACATGGCCAAGACGTCGGCGACGTCCACCGCCCCGAACGATGCCCCGGCGTCGTCCCCGGCCGCGGGCGGCGACGGGTGGACGCAGCGGATCCTGACGCTGAACCCGAAGCGGCGCGGGATCTTCATCTGGACCGACGCACTGCGCAAGAACGTGCCGGAGATCGCCTCGTGCAAGGCGGGAGTCCTCAACCTCTTCCTCCGGTCCACCACCGCGGCGCTCTCCGTCAACGAGAACGCCGATCCGGACGTGAGGACCGACCTCGAGAACGCGCTCGACAGGGTCGTCCCGGGCACCGACGTCCTCGACGCCACCTCGCGCAGCGCCTTCGTCGGAGTCTCCTTGGACGTGCCCGTGCAGGGCGGCAAGCTCGCCCTCGGCACGTGGCAGGGGCTCTACCTGTGCGAGTGGGGCGACGGCGCCGAACCGTGCCAAGTCGTCGCCACCCTCGTCGACGCATCCGATGACGTTCGATGCACGCGCAACGTCACCATCCGAGCCCCGAGGCGCGGATGCCACTTGGTCCAGGACGAGGTGGACGACGCGTTCAAACCCACGAGGAATCGCCTAAAACCCGGCGCTAAACCCGGACTCGCCAACCTACTCATCAGGCACACGTCCGCGTCGCTGACGATGAACGAAAACGCGGATCCGACGGTGAGGGGCGATTTAGAGGCGGCGCTGAACCGAATCGTGCCGGAGGAGTGGCACCACACCCTGTTCGAGCACGTCGAGGAGGGCCCGGACGACATGACCGCGCACGTCAAGTCCACCCTCCTCGGGTGCTCGTTGACGGTGCCGGTGGACGCGACGGGGCGGATGAACACGGGGACGTGGCAGGGGGTCTACCTGTGCGAGCACAGAAACGTCGGCGGGATGGGTGTCGGACACGCGAGAGAGGTGGCGACCACCCTGATTGACGGCGCGGGCGTCGCCAACACCGCGGGGCAGACGACGGTGACGCTCACCGCGCCCGGCAGGGGATGCCACGATGTCACCGCCGAGATCGCCGCCGCCGCGAAAGCCATCGGCGTTGGATCAAACGTGCGCACGGGGTGGCTCAACGTCTTCATGCAGCACACCAGCGCGTCGCTCGCGGTGTGCGACTCGACGTCCTCTGGGCCGGGCAATAGGCTGGAGCGCGCGCTCAACGAGACGGTGCCGGAATCTTGGAACGACGAGTTCTTCGTACACACGTACGAGGGACCAGACGACATGCCCGGGCACGTCAAGGCGTCCATCGTCGGTTGCTCCGTGACCGTGCCCGTGGTGGCCGGCGAGTTGGGTCTGGGCAAAGCGCAGGGTTTGTTTCTGTGCGAGCATCGCGACGCGGGCGGGTACGGGTGCAACCTCAACCGCAAGGTGGTGCTGACGCTTCAGGGCGTCGACAAGTGAGTGAAAACGAGTACGAGTGGTGCGATTAAATAAGAGCGCGCGGGTGGGATCCCACCCCCGTCGTCGTGTAAGAAGAGAGAGCGAAGCGATTGCGCGAGAGACGCACTCGTTCACTCGTCGGATGGGAACGTCTTCGCGTGGGATCCGCCGGCTGATCCCCAGTACTTCCTGTTGCGCTCGTCGATCCTCGGGTAGTTGACGTCGACGCCGTCGACGCCCTTGCTCTGGTACTTGCCCGGCTTCCAGTCCTTGGGACGGGGGCAGATGTTGGCGACGTTCGGGCGGTACTTGATATCCTTATCGGCGACCCTGTCCTCGTGGTTCCTGCGTTTCGTTTGGGCGTCGGGAAGGTGGACCGGCGTTACGAAAAATCCGCATCGGCGATCGGGGATGTCGAGGACGCACCCGAAGCGGGGCGCGATGTCACAGTCGTTCCAGTGAAAATTACAATTGCTCACTCCCGCGGCGCCGTCTTTGATCTGCGGGAGGTGTGCGCTCGGGGTCAGCGGGGATGCGACGAGCGCGTCTCGGGAGCGGCTGGGCGAATCGATCTCACGTCGAGCTCCCACAGATTGTCTTGGTAATCTTTCAAGTACATGTTGGGAACCCCGGGAACAGGCTTGACCCCCTTGTAACCGTAGGCCATGAGAGACGAGGGCACATATTTGACATCGGGGGTGTGCGTGCCGTAGGTGGGCATGGCGGATCGCGGTGACGGTGCGGGGCGCGGCGCGAGTAGTGCGGCGTCCACGCGCGAGGGAAAACGCTCCGAGCTTTTCTTCTTGGATCGCGGGGAGCCGAAAAGGTTTTCCCGGAGATTCTCACCAGCAAACTCCCGCTGACTAAAGCTAATACGGCTCGGTCGCCGCGAAGTGCTCTGGCGGCACCAGCGACGCCCCAACCCCCGGATGCGCCTTCACGATCTCGACCAGCGACCTTCGCAGCGCCCCGCTCGCCAAGCGACAATCGCCCGCCGCACCACCCGCCGCCAGCACCACCACGTTGTTCTCCTGCCCGCTCACCGTCACGTCCGCCCTCGCCGTCGCGCCGCCCGCCGCCAGCTGCTTCCTAAACTCCTCGAGCTCCCGCCGCTCCCTGCTGAACTCCACCCGGTCCTCGCTGTTCCACAGGTTCGCGACGACGCACCCACGTCCGCGAACGGAACCCAGCACTTTCTCGACGAATTTGTTATCTGGGTCGCGAAGGTGCGCGGGGACCCGCCCTTCGCCGTCGTACGCGTCCAACAAGACGACGTCGAACGATCCGGCGCACTCGTCGCGATCCAGAAAGTCGGCGATATCCTCGATGACGAGCCCGAACCCGCTACCGCGAGCAGCATGAAGTCGGTCATCGTTCGACGTTGAACGTTCGTTGAACACGTCGAACGCGTCGTCCGGGTCCGTCTCGCGAAAGTCGACGCCGAGGAAGTTACGAGCCGCGTCGGCCACGTCGGCGTCAACCTCCACGCAGAGCACGTCCAGGCCCACCACGGCGCTCAAAAACGCGGGCAAGGCACCGGCGCCGAGACCCACGCACAACGCGCGGGTCCGCGCGTTCAGGGCGTCGGCGCCGATCGCCGCCACCGCCGCCGTGGCCATCGCCCTGACGTACTCGAATCCCAGCACGCTCGGGTCGTGTTTGAAGTCGACAAAGGCGGGATCCTCAGCGTACGCCTTGCCGGCGTTAAAGTCGTACGCGAGTCCCTGCTCGACCTTGTCGAGCCACAGCGCGCGCCACGGTCCGTGCGCGCGAACGTACACCTTGCCGACGCCGGCTTCGCCGCCCCGTCCCGACTCGAACAGCTCCGCGGGGGGCGAATTCTTGAGGTGGTAGTAGTACCCAGCCTCGGTGCGGGGGTTGAGCCTCCAACCCGTCTCGTAGCACGGCGGGACGGTGATGTCCTCGTCGCGCGTGATCTTCCGCGTCGCCACGAGCGCCAGGATATTCCCCAGCACGGGGTGGACGTACGGCCTGCGCTCGCAGTTGGGCGGGTCCCTGACCACCACCTTGGCGTGCTCACCGAGCGTCGTGTAAATCCGCCTTCGGCTGCCGTCCTTGCGCTTGAGCGGGACGTCGATGTTCGTCAGGAAGGTTTTCTCGTCGCCCTCGGAGTCGTAGTCCGGAACCTTCGCCTCGCCCGGTACCGGATCGGTGTCGTCCGCGATGATGAACACGCCCCCCGCGCCGCTTCCACCGTCCGGATCCGCTCCGGAACCTTCCGCGGGCGGGTCCGAAGCCCCGTCGTCGTCGCCGAGGAAAAAAATCTTGTCCGAAGGGAGCCACCTCCGTTCGCTCCACCCAGCCCGCAGCGCGCGCCTCCTGCCGGATACGAACCCGAGCAGCTCGCCGGGCTCGTGGTTGCGGGGCTTCTCCCCGCTGTACGAGTCCGCGCCGGCTTTCACCACCCCCCACTTACCCTCCTGCGGCAGGTGGCACCCCTGCTCGGTGCTGTACAGCTGAAACTTCTCAATCTCATCCCGCATGGACAGCCCCGCCGCCTTCGCGATGGCGTACCGCTCCTCGCCGTGCCCCTCTATGTGCCCGAGCTCGAAGAAGCACATGAATATGTCCGCGAGCAGCGGCGATACGTGCGGCTGCGCCCAGAAGTGTTCCTTCCAAAAACCGAATCCCTCGTAAAACCCCGCGCGAACGCACTTGCCGCCGACCCATTCGCCATACATGCACATGCGCTCGGGCATCCCCGCGGGCGGTTCCGGGTCGTCGCCGCACATCTCCGGGCTCTCGCTCCACGGCCCGGGTTCCTCGTCTCGCCAATCCTTCTCCAGGTCGGGTTTCGCTGCCAGCGACGTGGGGCATCGCTTGCCGTCGGCAACTTTTTGCCACTCCAACTCAGCCTGGTCCCTTCGATGGTCCCACTCCTCCCACTCCTTCGTCTCCGACTCGTACATGCCCCAGAACGCGAACGTGGCGGCGGTGAGCTTGCTCTCCGGGGGGCACACGCCGTAGGTCAGCGGGAAGAGGTAGACGCCCTTGCCGTCTGGTTTCCCAGCCGCGAGCTGGCCGCCGTAGCATCCCCCGTCGGGGAAGGAGAACCAACCCCGGCCGTTCTTGTTCCCGTCGGCGTCCATCTCCCCGCCGAAGACGCACTCGCCGTCCTCGTCGAACTCCTCGATCAGGCCGGAGAGTTCGCCGTCGTGCCAGAGGCCCGCGCGCCGGGTGCCGTCGCTCGAGAGGTACTCGGCGTATCCCTCGATGGCGTCGTCGGCGAAGGAACCCACCACGCGATCCCCTCGCGTGGACAGTCCCTCGAGCGAGGTCTCGGGCATCGGCCCGTGTTTACGGTCGTGATCCTCATCCTCATCGTCGTCGTCGTCGTCGTCGTCGTCCGGCGGGAAGTGGAGGGTGCCCTGCCCATGCCGTGCGCCGCGCCTGAACTCGCCCTCGTACCAGGCGCCGTCGTCGTCGAGTCGCAGGATGCCCGCGCCGTGTGGGCGACCTTCGTCGTCCACCTCACCGTCGTATCGGCCGGCGAAGTCCTCGTGGACGAAGGTTTCGACCGTGACGTCGTCTCTCCCTGGCGGGGGGGACGCGGGCGCCTTGCGCTTCATCCCAAGCAGGGAAAGGTCGCGCTGGCAGGAGTGTGCTGGGCGGCGGTTGTTATTTCCGAGGCGGTTGGAGAGCTGCGGGTGGGGAAAATATGAAGAACAGAGTTGACGCACCGGTGCACCTCCGCTCGGAGCGACGAAATCGACGAAAGAAAGGATGCCGAAGTTGAAACGCAGCGGTACGGGCCTCGGCCAGTTCAAGAAGAGAAGGAGAGAGAAGAA
>CEPC01051565.1_pt1 | contig 16150 bp, 15 predicted proteins | sample 530651 | NCBI WGS metagenome assembly CEPC01 (sample SAMEA2620828, study PRJEB7988) | marine metagenome | biome: marine biome (ENVO:00000447); feature: deep chlorophyll maximum layer (ENVO:xxxxxxxx); material: "saline water (ENVO:00002010), including plankton (ENVO:xxxxxxxx)" | depth 65 m | reverse complement strand
TGGACCGCAACCTTCGGAGGTGCGCAGATGATTGTTTTCAACCGTGAGACGGGAGTCCTTACTGCCGCAGCCGACCCCCGCCGAGAAGCCTACGCACTCGCGTACTGATAAATGAAGACATTTGTTTTGCTTGGGGCGTTATTCGGAGCTCTAGGCGTTTGCCTGGGAGCGTTCGGTGCCCACGCCCTCCGTGACAGCCTGTCCGCTCAGGACTTGATTACGTTCGAGACCGGCGTTCGTTATCAGATGTACCACGCTCTAGCACTGCTAGCTGTAGCGGGTGCCATGAGTCAATGGGAGTCGGACGCTCTTGTGTTCGCGGGCTATGCGTTTGTAATGGGAATCGTGATCTTCTCCGGAAGTCTTTACATCCTTGTGCTCTCCGGCCAGCGGTGGCTTGGAGCGATTACCCCAATCGGAGGATTGGCTTTGATACTGGGGTGGGCTCTCCTCGCATGGAGCGCCTGGCGCGCTTGAGTGCTCGGCTCGAAGAAGCTGTCGAGAGGGCGAGTTCTATCCTCGAGCAGGCCAGCACAATCGTCGTTCTTACAGGAGCCGGCGTTTCAGCTGAGTCGGGGATCCCCACATTCCGGGGTAGCGGCGGTCTCTGGCGCTCGCGCCGACCAGAAGAACTCGCAACCCCGGAAGCGTTCGAGGAGAACCCTGAACTGGTATGGGAGTGGTATCAGTGGCGGCGGAGACTGATCGCAGAATGCTCGCCAAATGCGGGGCACCAAGCCTTGGCCAGACTGGCCCTCAAAAGGGGTGGAGTGACCCTGATCACGCAAAACGTAGATGGACTCCACAGCAGGGCTGCTCGAACAGAGGCCAAAGCTCTGAACATCTCGGATACGCATACCGCATTCCCATTAGAACTGCACGGGGCGATAAACCGTGATCGGTGCTCTTTGTGCGATCGCTTAACGGATGCGGTTAGTCATTCCCAATCAGGTCCGCCCCGGTGCAATGACTGCGGGGGGCCTCTACGGCCAGATGTAGTATGGTTCGGTGAGTCTTTGGACCCAATCATTATTGGAGAGGCGCAAGACGAGGCCCTGCGGGCCGATGTCTGCTTGGTGGTGGGTACCAGTGCGCTAGTGCATCCCGCGGCGAGCCTGCCCTCAATGACACTCCGCGGGGGCGGCCTACTGATCGAGGTAAATCTTGAAGCCACGACTCTGACGAATCAGGCCGCAGTTTCATTACAAGGCCTCTCAGCCTCCCTGCTCCCACGCGTCATAAAGGCATAAGTCCGGGACGAACCGAAGCAGAAAAGGTCAGGACACTCTCTCACTCGTAGTCCAGAACGGTCATGAGCGTCTCCATCGCGACGTTCCCTCCGGAGAGCAGGACCACTACCACGCCCTCTGTATCAGGGGGTGTCCATGAGCCGTTCAAAAGCGCGGCAAGTGCGACCACTCCACCTCCCTCCACCACCAAGTTTAAATGGGTCAGAGAGAATCGGATCGCATCACTAATGTCTTTTTCTGAAACCTTGATGTACTGGTCTACTCGCTCTCGCACGAGATGGAAAGAGTATCGATTGTCCAGCCCGATACCCCCTGCGAGAGCGTTGGCTAACGTGTCCTCTTCCGGCAGTTCGATAGGCTGCCCAGCTTCTATACTAGAATGCATAACCGCTGCACGTTCGGCTGAAACGGCGACTATCGATGGAGTCAGCCCTGCCTCATTCAGCCCCCCTGAGACTCCTGCGATCAGGCCTCCTCCAGAGAGCGGGGCCAGAAATGCCGAAATGGGTCGCCCGTCAAGTTGGTCTGCGAGTTCTAATCCAATGGTTCCTTGTCCATTGATCACCCAAGGGTCGTCATAAGCCGATACATATGTGGACCCTGTATCCTCAGCCTCCTGGACAGCAGCCACCTCCGCCTCATCGAAGGTGGAGCCGGTCAACACTGCTTCTGCACCCCCGGACCTTATCCCATCCAACTTCACCGGATCTATCCACTCTGGGACAAACACACGGGCAGAGATTCCCGTTCGCTCTGCCACATAAGAGACCGCTCGCCCATGATTGCCGCTCGAGCAGGCAATTACGCCGCCAAGTACTTCTTCTGGGCCTAGTGACTCCAGCCGGGCTGCTGCTCCGCGAACCTTGAATGAGCCTGTTGCCTGAAGGCATTCAAGCTTGAGTAGGACTTCCCGACCAAGCCTCTGGCTCAAGACAGGCGCTGACAATAGAGGCGTGACGCGCGCATGTCGGGAAACCAACTCGCGCACATCAGCGCTTGAAGTTTCAGTAAGCAGCCCTGCCGGATACCTGGTCATGAAATCGCAATCCCTGCGAGCGGTTCTAGAAGACGACCCGGGACCGTTCTTTCAGTTCGGTAATCCATAGTCCTGAATTAAGGTCGGACGAGTAGATTCGCCCCTTGAACACCTGGGCGCCCCACGCCATAGGCCAGTTTGGAGTCGTTGTTTCACTGTCGGTTGTTAGGATCGTCGCAATTTCGCGGCCTTGCTTATAGAGATCGCCACGAAGCTCCCCAGAAATGTCCACTACCCGAAGACCTGCCTGATAGTAACCCACATACATCTTGTCATCCTCAATCCAGACATTGTGCGCCCCAGCTTCAGGCACCTCGTACTTAGCTACTTCCACAGGATTCTCAATATCACTCACATCCAGGACGTGGATATACCCTCGTGCATGGATTGCCCCATTAGCGTCCCACTCTGCTGGAAATATCTCGTCACCGACGAAAAGGTACTGTCCGTAACGCCATGCCACATGAGTATTTCCGATAGGATACTTAAACTGACTTACGAAGATCGGCGTGGTTGGCGTGCCACCGTGACTCCCCGCTCCGACATCTAGAATCACTACCCCGTCATCCCAATAGGAGACATACGCGTACCCCTCTTGAACCATTACGTCATGTAGGGAGCGCTGCTCACTGTCTATTCCCCACCTCCCTACCTCTAGAGGCGTCTCCGGGTCGGAGATGTCAATAACGTGAACCGCACGGGTACCGTTGTGCACCGCGTAAACCAGCTCGTGCTCACCAGAGATCCAGACGTTGTGCACACCCCCGGTCACCGTCTCTGTGTATTCGGACAGGATTTCAGGATGGGCCGGTGTACTGAGATCGAGAAACACCATGCCGTTTCTTCGACTAGACGCTCCCTCTCGAGTAACTATTCCTAGTCTATTGTTTGGATGGATTTTGACGTCATTAATCCGGCGAGCGTCCAGTTGCAGCGAATCGGTGAGTACTGGATTCGAAGGGTCTGTGACGTCCCACACCTTCATCCAATCCCACATAAACGTTCCGATATACGCGTAGTCTCGTCCATCGACACCCTCGAAGACCCAGACGTCGCCTGAATGATGCTCTGAGATTCCCCCACGACCGAGCTGAATCAATTGAGCGTCTGCGCCACGCGGCTCGACGATTACGACACCGCTCTGGACGTCTCGCTCACCCATTCGCGCACTTACGCGGTAAGTTCCAGCTTCCTCGGCGACGAAGACGCCTTCACCCTCCTCATCCTCGATCTGGGCGCCCAAGCCGCTCAGCGACCATTCAGGGAACACTCTAACCGTTTCCCCTGAGTCGGTCTGGGCCGTAGCGGTGAATCTGATCACATCTCCAGTACGCACCCTAGATTCCGTTGGCTCTAGCCGATACGAGATCCCAGGATCTGGCTTAACTCTGAGCTCTAGGCTGGTGCTAACAGTCCCTCCTGAGACCGAAATCGTTGTCGAGCCCGCTTGCCGGGCAAACACTAATCCCGCGGCGTCAACCGCCGCTATGTCCGGATTGGAGCTTGACCAGCTGAGCTCTGGACCCTTCACTGGCTCGCCGAGGCGATTTGACGCCGAAACCCACACTGGAATGACCTGGCCTGCGTAGGGTTCATCCGACCCCACATTGGCGATGAGTCTTGTAGCCGGAAGAGCTCGGATCACCACGGACACAGATACCGGTTTACTGCCGACAACAGCGGTGATTCGAGCCATGCCAGGATTCAGTCCTGTCACAACTCCGTCAGCGCTCACTGAGGCCAGTTCCGGTGTAGAAGCAACCCAGCGGACTGGGAGGTCGTCTAGTACAAGACCTGCACCGTCTTGAGCTGTTACAGTCAATCTCGCTGTCTCAGCAACCTCAATTTCTGCACGTTCGGGTGATATAACAATCTGTGTAGGTTGTGTTTGTGCAGGCGCAACCTGAAGAACTGCAGCAAGTAAAAAAGAGCTTGCGAGGCCATTCATTTAAAACGCTCCTGAAAGCGGCGAGTCAAAGGTCATTGGTGTTAAGGGGCTATTTGTTCAGAATCATCGAACAGCTGAGCGAGCCAGTTCGCCTTCCGCTGAGATGTAGCCGAAGGCGGACCATTGGTTCCGCCCTTCGAGAATACGCTCCCAAACCTCGTGCGCATCTTCGGGTCTGCCGTTTAGCAGGTGCCAAACGCCAAGCCCATACGAAGTCGTGGTGCTTTGTAGGGTGGCCGCATCACCACTAGGCCCGATGAGGTCTCCTAGTGACCTTTCTCCTCTAAACAGAAGAAGTAGATCTAAATAGGCTACGGACTCAATAATTTCAATTCCGGCATCAATACTGTCGAGGAGTTCTTGGGCCTCGTCCTCAAGCCCTAATCGTCTCATGGTCATGTACATCCAGTACGACGTCGCCACTACGGAATCGGGATGGACCGAGACCCTTAGACAGTTACGCTGAGCGTCGAGCGCTGCCTCAAAGTCCCCCGTAACATAGTGTGCCAGAGCCAGGTGGTACCAGATATTAAACTGTAGCGTGCTAGTCGGAATGTTCATTGCGTTCGGGAGTCCGTCTGGTTCAACCTCGTCCATACGGCCGTCAGTCAACTCAGCGGCCCGTTCTAGGTCTGCAATTGCCTTGCCTACCTCGCGGACCGATAAATAACGATGCCCACGGTGGCGGTACAATCGAGCATCTTCTGGATGTAACCCGATCGCCATCGAGTAGATATCGATCGCATCCCGGTAACGACCTAGATAGGCCGTTCTTCTTCCCATCCAGATGAGGGAGTCTGCGTTCGTGGGAGCAGCGGCCAGAGCCCGTTCCGCCTCCTCGTAACGCTCCATGTATACTGCTCGGACACCGCTCGGCTGCAGAGGTGGCCTAAGTGCGTCCCCGAGAAACGATATTGCTTCGACCCCGGGCGGCATCGATTGAACTGGGGAGGATTCAAGGTCATCGGTACCCTTAGAGCTCCCCAGTGGAGAGCAGGAAGCCATAACAAACGTTAGCGATATTGTGGCGACCTTAGTTAGTTCAAGCATGTTACAGTAGAGCTGGAGTGCCATTCGATACGACAAAGCCTCGCCGGGGTGGCTCGCGACTTTCCGCGCAACGATTCTGTCACCACAATGAGGGGATTCGCAACTCAGACCGACTCAAGGGACGTCAAAGGTTCGTTCGATGAATAAGAGGGAGAGCAAGATACTTTCAGGGATCTTCGTCACATGCGGAGTTGTGCTCGTTGTAACCTCTATGTTCAACCAAACGCATGGCGTGCAAATCTTCATCCTAGGACTCGTAAACGTTGTTATCGGCTCGACTGGGTACTTCAGGAGAGATTCGAAGACCTGATTAAGCCAGCACTTACGCCAGGAATCCGGAGCCTTACTATGCACCGACTTGTAGAGAACATCTCTCTCGCTAAAGTAGTATTCGGGCTCCTGCTGCTCTCAGTCCCGCCAGCCGACGGGCGTGGGCAGATCTCGAGCAGAGACACCCTCGACGTCTTTTTCCTGGGCAACAGCTACGTCTACTACAACAATCTTGCCGACCAGTTGACCGAACTGTCCTTAAGCCTACCAGGGACAGTCATCAATACGGGGCATCACCTACACGGAGGGTTTTCCTTACGTCGGCACCTCGAAGATGGCCATTTACCCAATGTCTTTCAGCGCCATGGGGACAGTGATGACGGATGGGATGTGGTGATCGTGCAGGAACACAGCCGACTCGGTGTCCCTTACTCTGACGAGGACACGGGAGCCCTGGGCCCCCCTAATGCCTTCTTTGAATCTGCGTCAGAGATCGGTGACTTAATATTGGAAAGCGGTGCTGAGATCGTGTTCTACATGACGTGGGCAAAAGAGGCATTTCCTGAGCAAATCGCGCTCCTCTCCGAAGCATATACTGAGGCCGGACGAAGACTCAGGGCTTCCGTGACCCCCGTCGGTTTGGCATGGGACCAAGTGCGGCGAGAGCGCCCTGACATCGACCTGTTCCATCCTGACGGCTCCCACCCCTCTCCTGCTGGGACCTACTTGAGTGCTTGTGTCTTCTACGGTCAGCTTACCGGCCTCCCGCCCTTTGGTGCGGCGGGGACGCTCTATGGTATAGAGATGCGCACCCCTGGGGTCGTGGTTAGTGAGGTCCCCGCACTTTTAGTGGATTTGCCCGAAGAAGTCGCCCTGTATCTACAAGGTGTCGCGTGGAACATCGTTTCGGCTAACCCTGGTCATTATTGAAGACGGTTAGTTCTATCGATGCCAAGAGCTTGCCTGTAAGGAATGTTTAACGAGTACAGACAGCAGTAGCGCGTTCTTCATGCCAGCAACTCGGGCAGCGATGGTATCTGCCAATGCTATCTCTCTGTTTTTACGAACAGGCCAAACATCCCAAACATTGAAAACGCCAGGAGAAGAAACATGAATAGCTGGAAAAAGTAATCTCTGCTTAAGTCGCCCGATAAATAATCCCTAACACCAATACCGAGCATGATGACTGCACAAATTGGTATGAAGACGACAAAGAACTTCAACCAAGGACTCATACTTTCCCAGTTTTGAATTTTATGCATCGCTCAAATCTCCATCAGCGCTTAGCCTGCAAGTGAATGACTGACTAGAAATCATCTACTCAGTCAATGAAAATCGCTTTCTCCGCTGACACGAAGAGCACATCACGAAGCCCAGGAAAGTCCAAGAACACCTCGCCTCTCTTAAGACGGAGGCGGCTATCTTCGAACCCGACCATGACTAGGTCGGCCTCTGAGGAACGATCCTCTACTAATCGTTCGAAATTGATTTTCCCGTCCGTAGGGATGACGCGTACGTTCTTCTCACTGATGAGCAAGCGTCCTTTGGAAATCATCTCGTTAATCTCTTCTCGGCGCTCCGTCACTTCTGCCTGCGGATAGGCCGCGAAGATGCTCACTTCTGCTCCCTCCCAGTCCTTGTGACCAAGGAGGATGTATGAGAGGAGGATCATCAGGTTCGCATTCTGCGGATCGTGCCACGTCAGCCAGATGTGGATGCTCTTCCGGGCCCCGAAGAAATTGTCGCCATGTCGCAGCACGAGTCGATCCATGCCAGGAACACCTGCCATGAGTATGCCACCAACCACTTCCTCTACGACTTCGGGACCATCATGCTGCCCGAACTCCAGTAGCAATGCATTGTTCGACATCCCAGAGATTCCTGGCATTTGGAGTCCCTGACCAAGCGCTGACGTCATAGAGGGGCTTATGACGGCATCCATGTAGATAGCGCCCTTCCTCTGGTGTATCACTTCAATCAGCCTTTCACGCACCTCCTGACTCGCCTCATAATTCTTGTGGTCAAGGCGTCCCTCGATGTAGTGAAAATACGTTCCGAATCCGTAGCGGTCGCAGAGCCATTCCAAGAAGTGAAGCGGGGCTGATCGGTCGAAGGTTCGGGACGAAATAGAGATCACACTTGGGCGCCAATCGTTCAGCGGGGTCTTCTGCAGCCGGATATGCATATGACGGGTGAGCTGGGTCATCACCCCCTGAAAAATCTGAGCGAGGTCAGGCTGTCCCTCTCGGCTCCGGCGGATGAACTCATAGAGCAAGGCCATGACCAGTATCGCGCAGAGGGCGAAGAGAAGATCCATTTGGAGCATGAGGATCAAGCACATCACGGCTCCCAATAGGCTCAGATACCATTTCGACCGGAAGCTTGGTCGATAGGACGGCCGGGCTGCAAAGTGCTCTAAAAACGAGATAGCGCAGAGGGCCCCGTACGTCACCATGAAGAACATGGACACGATACGGGCTACGATGTCTACGTTGCCGAGCATTACGAAGGCGATGGCGATCACGGAAGTAACCAGCGTTGCATTCCGAGGCTCGTTCGTCTCACCCACTCCTTCGGCAAGGTATGAATTCAGACCTGAACGCGGAATGACCGAGTCACTCCCAAGTGCTTGTAGGGTCCGGGGAGCGACCAAAATGGAGCCGATTGCTGATGAAATTGTAGCGCAGGCTAAACCGATCGGGATGATCGGACCCCAGACCGCGATATCGCTCATGATCAGATAGTTCCCCGCCAAGCCTTCAGACGACACCGACGAAGCGAGCTTCACCACGACTAGCATGTAAACCAACATACCGGTGAATGTCGCCGTGATGATCCCCGTCGGGATCGACTTCCGGGGTTGGGCTAGGTCACCCGAGAGCCCAACGCCAGCGGTCATACCGGTGAATGCAGGGAAAACGATCGCGAAGACCAACATGAACGCGTCCGGATCGTCGAGTTTGGAGAACAAGCTGATCGACTCCGGTTGGATCGACGCTGGCCCGGATCCGGCAAAAAACATCGCGAGCGAGACGCCTAACACGCCCGCTACTATCCAAAGCGCCTTCACTCCCAGGTCGGCTCCCTTTCGGAGTACAACCCCGACTAGAATCAGAGTTGCGGGGAGGGATATGAATCGGGGGTCGAAGGAGATCCCGAGAAACTCTTCAAACCTAGAGGTCAGGGGTTGGAATGCCTCCGCAAAGGCGATCATGTAAAACGCGACAGAGATCGCCTGCGACATGTAGAGGCTGAGCCCGATAGCACCACCGATCGTTATACCAAACGAGCGAGAAATGATGAAGTACTCACCCCCACCCTCGACCCGCCGGTTCGTCGAGATCTCTGCGATAGCTAATGCAGTCGGAACGGTGACCATATGCCCGAGAAGGATGATCAGCATCGCACCGATCAATCCAGTATGCCCCACGGCATAGCCGAAGCGCAGGAACATGACCGCACCCAGGATTGTGCTGACACTAGCGAGGAACACCGGCGCAGTGCCCCACCCATGCCCTCCTTGACTCTCCTTGGTCGTCATTTCAGATCTCCGTCAGTATGCACCTGCCAACAAATGATAGATAGCTAGCACGGCTGTCAAAGCTTCGCTCGGTTAACTAGCATCTCTGTCTATGACGGCTCGAGTCCTTCCCGACAAAGAGGAGTACGCACTCTTTAGCCGGTAGACCATCATGACCTCGGCCAATGCGGCAGTGCCCCCGAGAGGATTCGAACCTCTGGCCTGGCGCTTAGGAGGCGCCCGCTCTATCCAGCTGAGCTACGGGGGCTAAGAGCGAGTAAGCTCGCCCAGCTTCTTTTAACGATCAACTGTGGATACACGCTGTCCCTGACCGTTTTTCTACTCCCTACCACATCTATATCCGATTCATACAGCTTTGGTCTCAGAGCAAGAACTCGATCGCCAAAAAACCAACCACAAAAAGCGCGCCAAAGCAGATGACCAATTTATTGAAGTGCAGATTGACGAATCTCTCAATTGTTGGCCCGAAGCGGTAAACGAGCGCTGCGACCAAGAAGAAGCGAAGTCCGCGACTCAAGAACGATGCGAGGACAAAAACAGAGAAGTTGATGCTGAACACACCAGAGGCCAGCGTGAATACCTTATATGGTATCGGTGTTAGTCCGGCTAGAAAAATGGCTGCGAACCCATTGTCGTCATAGAACTGGCGAACCTCCTGGAACGCTTCAGGGGTCACTCCCGGTACGTACATAAAGAACCAGTCTTGGGTCACGTTCCATGCTCCCGCACCAATAGCGTATCCTAAGATCCCACCCAGGACGGATGCGAGTGTGCAGATCGCCGCAAATCGCAATGATTTACGGCTAGCACCGAGGCAGAGAGCCAATAGTAGAGGGTCTGGAGGCACCGGAAAAAATGAAGATTCCGCCGCCGAGACAAGAAAGAGTGCAGGAACAGCGTATGGGGTTTTCGCCCAATGGAGCACCCAATCATAGAGGCCTCGAAGTAAATTCCGCCGGACTAGGGGGCTGGCTCTGCCTACCTCTCGTCCTGGTTCGGTCGTTTCACGCTCCAAAGACATGTTTCCTCACCCGTGCTCGTCCGCCCAAGCAAATCGACTCAAGAGCGGCACGAACGTCACCGCGCCCCCAACGGACTCCTGTGTTATCGCGAAACCGGTCTTCCGCACTAGGATAAGCTCCTGCCCTTCTCTCGTTCCAATCGGAATGAGCATCCGCCCACCATCCGACAATTGATCCACTAACGCCTGCGGAACCGTTGGAGACGCAGCTGATACGACGATTACATCAAATGGCGCATACTTTTTCCAGCCGATAGCTCCGTCACCTACCAGGAGTGCTGCATTCTTGACGCCAAAGTGGTCTAGAGCTTTTCGGGATCTCTGCGATAACTCTCGCACTCGCTCAACAGAATAGACCCGGTCCGCCACTAGGCTAAGGATGGCCGTCAGGAAACCGCAGCCAGTACCGATCTCAAGGACAACGTCCTCGGGCGTTGGTCGTAGTACCGAAAGATAGAAAGCCTGCAGAGACGGCTGCGATGCGGTCTGTCCAAATCCAATTGGTATTGGTGCGTCTTCATAGGCCCGGGGTTGAACTCCCTCCGGGAGGAATTCATGTCTAGGGACCCTGTCAAAAAGCTGAAGGATCTCTAGGTCATCGACACCATGACTTCTGATCTCTTCTATCAGCTTCCGTCTAAAACCGGCATATCCGGCATCCCTTACAGTGTCAGGTTCCACGCCTGCACGTCCTCAAGTAGACGGTAATTAGTTAGGTCCAGGTGTAACGGCGTGATGGAGATGTATCCATCATCTATCGCCTTAAAATCAGAATCCTCAGAACCTCGCCAGGTAACCTGGCCACCCCCAATCCAATGATACTCTTTTCCAGACGGATCTTTGGCGCGGGTGACCGAATCTGCATAGCGACGACGACCAAGCGACGTAATTCTTATACCCTGGATCTCTCCTGGGTCAATCGCAGGGAAGTTTACGTTGAATAGTGCGTCTTCGGGGAACGGCCCCCGAGACAGAATGTCTCCAAGAACTCGTGCCACGAGTTCGTCGCACGCCTGAAGCTCTTTGGGAAAGTCCCCACACCACGACAAGGCCACGGACGGAATGCCTGCCAAGGTTGCCTCCATCGCCGCAGCTACGGTTCCCGAATAGAGCACGTCTTCACCCATATTCGACCCGTGATTGACCCCAGAAACGCATACGTCTGGTCGTTCTGAGAGTAGGGAGCTCAACGCTAGGATGATGCAGTCCGTCGGGGTTCCATCGACCACCCATACACTATCTTGGGGACTGCTAATCCTTAAAGGGTGATGGAGAGTCAAGGAGTTACTCGTAGCGCTTTGCTCACGGTCTGGGGCGACTGTTACGACATCTCCGATAGTTGAGGATGCTCGTTGAAGTACACCTATCCCCCCAGAGAGATAGCCGTCGTCGTTTGTGCATAGGATATTCAGTGTCGTCAGCCTCCTGAGGGGACTGTCAGGACGTCCCGTAGTTCCTCGAGTTCCCTCTTGATACCTGACAGAAATTCACCAGCTATCTTGGTTCTAGCCCCTTCCCTGAGCTCACCAGCCTTTCTCATCTCTTTCAGCTTCTGATTCGCTCCGTCTATGGTGTACCTCTGTTCATACAAGAGGTGTCTTATGAGGAGCACGAGTTCCACATCGGGAGATCGGTATACCCGATTTCCCGCTCGGTTCTTCGTGGGCTTCAGTACGTCAAACTGGTTCTCCCAATACCTAAGTACGTGAGCCTTCAGGCCTGCCAACTCGCAAACCTCACCAATCGAGTAGTAGACCTTTTTTGCGATAGGCGGCTGATCATTCATTTGATTCCCTCATGGATGGCATTCGTTATGACCATGTCTCGGGCTTTGGATCGCGCACCATCAAAGCATGAAGCGCTTCGGCTGGAGGTTTCCCCTCCTCAATGATGGCACAGACTTGTTCTGTTATGGGAATTTCTACGTCGTATCGGTCGGCGAGCTCCCTTAATCCTGGTGCGGTCTTAACTCCCTCGGCTACCGCGCGCATATCGGAGAGTATTGTTTCTAGATCCTCTCCCTGACCCAACCGATACCCTACCGTTCTATTCCGGCTCAAAGAACCCGTGCAAGTCAAGATTAAGTCGCCCATCCCGGCTAACCCGTAGAACGTAGCGGCCCGTGCCCCGTGCGCGACACCAAGTCGAGTCATCTCAGCCAACCCTCTTGTGATTAACGCAGCTGTCGTATTGTGCGCGTGCCCTAGTCCAGCAGCCATCCCGGCTGCAAGAGCCATGACATTCTTCATGGCTCCAGCAAGCTCGACGCCAACAACGTCATTGTTAGTGTAGGGCCGGAACCAGGGCGTCTGAAACGCCGCTTGGACCCGATTGGCCACCTCTTCCTTCCTGCTAGCTACCACGACCGCAGTAGGGGCGCGCCTTGCAACTTCGTTGGCGAAGCTTGGTCCAGACAGGACACAAAACCGGTCTTGAATATCTCTCCCTAATTCCTCGCTGAGTACTTCGTCCATCCTTCGAAGGGTTCCCCTTTCGATGCCCTTTGAGGCACTCACAAGGATGGCCTCTGGATCAAGGTAGCGCGCCGCACCTGACATGACGCTTCTTACCCTTTGAGACGGGCTGACGGACACCACTAATTCGGCTCCGTCCAACGCTTCGGCCAAATCAGATGTCGCACCTAATGTCTGTGGGAGCGTCACTCCCTCGAGGTAGGGATTGCCTCGTCCATCCCTGATACTTTGAGTTATCTCGGGCTCAAACGACCATAGGCGGATGTTGTGGCCACGCTCATCGAGCACCAATGCTAGAGCGGTCCCCCATGCACCTGCCCCAACAATCGACGTCCTCAAGCCATCACTCATAGCTGGTCGCCGGGAGTGTTAACATCGATCGAAGTATCCGGTGTGACGCTCTGTCTATTCTCGTCCCTTGACGTCCTACGGAAACGGTTCTCTTCACCTCGGATTAGACGTCTGACGTTCGTACGATGCTTCCAGACAATGAACGCGGCCAACCCACTCGACAACCAAACGAGCTCCACTCCCCCTTGGTGGGGAGTGAGCGCGATGATGAGGGGCATGGCCATCGCTACTAGAATAGATGCGAGTGACACATATCCGCTGCCTATAGTTACGCAGAACCACAGTATGAAGCCTATTAGGACGGCAGTAGGAGCCAGAGCTAAGAGTACACCTGCACCGGTGGCCATTCCCTTCCCGCCTTTGAACCCAACCCAGAAGCTGAACATGTGCCCGCCAATGGCAGCTAGACCAAACAAAAACCCCCATGGGAACTCGACGCCAACTAAGGGGGGGAACAGGGCGGCAGGGACCAATCCTTTTCCTATATCTATCAAGAGGACGGGAATCGCGGATTTCCAACCCATAACCCGCAGTGCATTGGTGGCACCAAGGTTTCCTGAGCCGTGTTCCCTGAGATCTAAGCCGTGTGCCGCCAGGCCGACCCAATAACTCGTCGGGGTCGCTCCGATTACGTAAGCAAGCGCTAGAAGTATCCAAGTCAAACTATTCGTCATCCTTACCACTACGGATCCTGAGCCGGATCGGGGTGCCTGTGAATGACCACGAGTCCCGGAAGCCGTTGTTGAGATAGCGAATGTAGTGTTCTGGTATCGCCTTCGGGAAGTTTGCGAAGAGGGCGAATATCGGTGGACGCACAGATGCCTGCGTTCCATACTTGATTTTCACGGCACGACCTCGGTGGTGTGGTGGCGGCTGCCGGCGCACCAGCTTCTCTAGAACCTCGTTTACTTCATGCGTCTCTATACGCCTTGAGCGTTCATCATTCACCGCTAAGATTGTATCTAAGCAACGGCGAACCCTCTGTCCTGTCTGTGCCGATGTGAAGATTATTGGGACCCATTGCAAAAAAGGGATCCGCTCTCGGACTTTTTTCTTCCATTGAGCTGAGGTCATGGTATCCTTTTCGACCAGATCCCACTTGTTCGCTATCAGGACGAGTCCCCGACCCGCCTCCCAAGCCTTCTCAGCTATTTTAACGTCCTGTGCGTGCAACTCGTCTTCACTTGCGTCGACCAGAAGAACACACACATGCGCTGAGTAAATGACCCGGTCAGTCCTGAGCGCGCTGTAGTACTCGATACTGTCCTTCACACGAGTCTTACGACGTAGACCAGCGGTATCGACGAACACCAAATCCCTACCATGATACCTGAACTCACTGTCGACTGGATCGCGTGTAGTTCCAGCGACTTCTGAGACCACGGCCCGGTCCTCACCAATTAAGCGATTCACGAAGCTCGACTTTCCTACGTTTGGTTTTCCGACTACGGCCACGCGAATAGTCCCCTCCTGCGGAGCTGGGAAACTAGAATTCGGCAGGTTTCGTAGCACGAGATCGAGCAGGTCACCGGAACCTTTTCCTGACAATGCACTGACAGGTGTTGGGGGACCCATTCCCAGCGACCAGAACTCGAGATACCCCTCATCCCTTGGCAGGTTGTCGACCTTGTTGACGACCAACAGCACTGGCTTGTCGGCCTTCCGGAGGACTTCCGCCAGTCTCTCATCTAGGGGATGAACACCTGTCTTCCCATCGACTAGGAAGAGGATCACGTCCGCCTGCTCCACTGCAATCATAGCTTGGTCGCGAATAGCCACGTCCATCCCAACGTCAGAGCCCTCCACAACTCCGCCAGTGTCGACTATTCGAAAACTCCGCCCTGCCCAGTCAGCATGTGCGAAATTACGATCTCGTGTGACTCCCGGTTGATCGTCGACTATGGCGACCCGACTCCCAATCACCCGATTAAAAAAGGTGGATTTCCCTACATTTGGGCGACCCACAACCGCTACCACCGGAAGCCCTTCCACCATTACGGAAGCTCTTTGAGCGCGTCGGTTATCTCATATCCACTGACGACCCGTGCGTCTCCCACACGTTCTTTGAAATCTTCAAGACTCAGATCATCTATGAACACGTTGTCTGCATTGAGAGCCTCCGCGGGCAGCACGATGAGATCGTCCTCGTAGGATTCGCCCAGCGCGTGGAGGATATCTTCTCCCCCGAGCAACCCTGCGATCGTGACCGTATCACCAAAGTATCTATTGACCACGTGTACTGGATCGACTTCAGCTCCAGTTCGCTCGGACAAACGTGGTGCTAGCACCTTGAGGAAAGGGAGCATCGAGCCACCAGTTACGAGCCGGATGCGGGTTCCTGCGTAGCTTGGAGTGTCCCGGATCCCTTGATCGAATCCGTCCAAGAAACGGCGCACCGCTCCCACACCATTTTCATACAAGGCACCGTCGTCATAATACCTAGCTTCGGGTATTGGACGACCTGCAATCAAGTACATCTCATCAGCGGCGTAGCACCAACCGACCCCACGTTCTGTGAGCGCCCACTCTCGAGCCTTATCCACTTGATCAATCACAGCGGCTGCCTCATCCGCACGAAGAAGCCGCACCGGACGATCAACATTAAAGCGAGTCAGGCCTACCGGGACAATCGAAAGAGAGGATACAGATGGCCCTAGCGACCTTAAATCGTCGATCGTTCTGCCTAAGTGAACCCCGTCGTTCCATTCCGGGCAGAGCACCACTTGTGTGTGTACTTCAAGTCCACCCTCAGTTAGCTGACGAAGTTGATCCATGATGAGGCCGGCCCGCGAATTCACTAGGAGTCTTTCGCGAACTTCGGGTTCCGTCGCATGCACGCTGACGTAAAGAGGTGAAATCCCCTGATCTATTAATCGACGAAGCCCTTTAGGACCGAGATTTGTGAGAGTCACATAACTTCCGTATGTGAACGACAATCGGAAATCGTCATCTCGCAGCCAAAGAGTTTGCCGCGCGTCCGAGGGATTCCCGTCGATAAAACAGAACACACATTTGTTGGCACATTCTCTAATGGTGTCCGGTGCAGGCACGATACCCACCTGCTCGCCTGGATCCCGTTCTATCTCATATATCGTGACCGCCCCGCCGGGGGATAACGTTTCCAGTTCGAAGTTGGTTTCGCTCATCATGAAAGTGAGATCAATGCCATCTCTCACACGTTCACCGTTGATACGCACCACTCGCGAGCC
>CEPC01017470.1_pt1 | contig 16291 bp, 29 predicted proteins | sample 530651 | NCBI WGS metagenome assembly CEPC01 (sample SAMEA2620828, study PRJEB7988) | marine metagenome | biome: marine biome (ENVO:00000447); feature: deep chlorophyll maximum layer (ENVO:xxxxxxxx); material: "saline water (ENVO:00002010), including plankton (ENVO:xxxxxxxx)" | depth 65 m | reverse complement strand
ATCACAGAAAAGGATGAGATTCAAAAGTTCCAGGAACTAAAAGAACAGGTTTTCAAAGAATATGCTGACTATTCTTTAAACAAGCTCTATAATTTCAATGAGCTGTTGATCACCACTATTCATCAGCTTCAATTCAAACAGATGGCTATGCAAGAATTGATTACTCATCGTCTTGATAACATCTGCCCTAAAGAAACAACTAACTAATTATGAACACTGCAAAAGTTTGTGCTAAATATGTAGGTGAAGGAACTACAGAACATGGCATACGTTTCACCGAAGTAACTGTATCTGCAGTTGGTAAAGGTGAAGATATAAAATTAAGAGTGCTCTCCACCAAAGCAGGAGGAGATACATTAGGTTCCTGTAGTAAGGGAGCTAACTTAATTATTGTTGGACGCTTGTATAGAAACAGAGCAGTCCAGAGTGATTATAATTACTATGTAGTACCTACTCAAAGAATAGAAGTAGTACCTTGTCCTGTACCTTTAAATACTGTGACCATAGCTGGAGCTTACTGGTTAAATGATAATGACAAGAAGCTCAATCAGGATGATCAGAGACATACCTTTACTATATTGACCAGTACTCCTGCCAATCAATTACTAAATCATGAGTATGATGACACTCTAAGCTTCTCTATTACTTCATGGAGCTATGATGCTCAGAGAATATTACAGACAGCTCACATAGGTCGTCAAATGATTATTGAGGGTTATCTACGTTCTTATACTCCAGCTGGAAAAGATACTGGATACATTTCTATAAATGTAAGATCTGGAATAGTTGAGATGTTTGGTAGTAAAGAAAAGAAAAAAGAAAATAAGATTGATAATAAATCTGACTCCGCTTCGAAGGTTGTAATTCAAGGTGAAACTAAAGCAGAAGAAGAAAAGTTACCTATCTGATCTACAGGTCCTGAGATGACCTTCATAAAAGCATCATGTTCACAACGTAATTAATTGTTTTATGTCTGTACTTAACCGTTATTCAAACGCTGAAAAGTATCAAGGTGTCCTTCGGGACTTCTGCAATTGTCAGATTCTAAATGACAAAGGCAAACCAGGTCTCTTCTTAAAAGATGAGATCCTAACTCGTATTGGTTGGACAGGTAAAGTTTCTGACTTTACTGGTGCCGAAGAATATGAGCACATGTATAACAATGGTGACCGCAACAAAGGAATCTATTTCAAGAGTCCTCGTATGATGGTTCTCCACTGTGGTTTTCCTAAAGACACAACCTTTATTGAGAATAGTAATAAAGGTCAGATAGAAGGTATGTATCCTCGTGATGCACATCTCTATGATGAATGGGAACAAGCTAACCCAGGAAAGCCTTCTCCATTCAAACGTCGTCGTCTCATCCTAATCTTTTTAGTTAATAAAGATGGGGTCGCCCAGCACAAGAAACCATTGCTACTATCCGTACATGGTGGTGCTTCTAAATTATTTACAGAAGCTTACAGTAACTTCATTGAAGAACTAGAAGCAGCTTTTGCTGAGTATCAAGGCTCCAAAGGTGGTACAGGATTTGATCCTAAACAATCTGCTGCTGCAATCTTTACTCCTACATTTGATGTTCAGATGTATGGTGAAGAACGCAAGAGCCCTATTGCTTTTCCTAAGACATGGATAAAGCCAACGGTTTCTAAGATTGAAGACTTCTTCCCTAAATCAGATGATGATATCGATTTCTTAGAAGAAGTTTGGGAGACAGTTCCTCCAGCTGTATATGCAAAGAGTTTCTTTGATCAATGTGCAAAAGAGATTGGATTTCATTCAATCAAAGAAGGTGTTAGTTTAGATGCTATTCCTTCTTACACAACAGAGAAAGCACCAGCTCTTCTATCAGCTAAAGATTCTGATACAGGTGAAGTTAAGTTCTAACTTCTATTCACATACATACAGCCGGGCATTGCTCGGCTTTTTTTAATGGAGATTTTTATTATGCCTAAGAAAAAAGAAAAGGAAGAATCTATGGAAGAATGGAGCCGTAGAGTCTTTGGTTACACAAAAGATGGATGGCTCTATGTTGACAACAAAAGAGTCAGCTATGTAGGTCCTGATGAAGATGATGATGATTTCATCGATGAAGATGGAGGAATAGGATGAGTAACATGCTAGACGGAGTAGACACCAATCATCTATGGACATTATTTCATGATGCTCATTGGAGATCCTTAGATAACATTTGTTCACATCCATTGAATGCTGAACAGATTGAAGACTTAGCTGAAGATTTAGGTCTTCAAGCTATGGCCGACCAACTAAGAGATGATAGAAAAAGACAGGAGGATGAATCATGATTCATTATTTAGTTATTGGTCATGCTTGTGATGAAGAACAAGGATGGCAATTCACTGATTCTGATAAAGAATGGCCAGTCGTAGTAACTGATGAATATTTAGAACAAAAATTCACAAACGATACTTTAAAAGAATTAGGTTATGAACCTGATGAGTATGAAAGCTGTGGTAAAGAAGTTTACATAGATTTCATTCTCAAATCTAATAGTCCTATACAAATTCAATATGGCTAAACCTAAAAACAATCAAACTCTTAATTGTCATTCTGTTTATGATTACATGACAGAAAAAGAACAAGATGTAGTCTATGAAATCTTAGAACGCATTTATGCAGATAAAGATTGGGATATGGATGACATCTGTTGGGATCTAATTATTCAAGAAGATGACTAACTTTCAATGTAAAAAACTCGACCCTCTTGTAACAGGAGACATAGGTTCATTCTGTGTTGACTGTCTACAGGATACCAACTTCAGAGATGCTGAAGGTAATCAGACATTCAAATTCGTTAATCGTATGCCATGTGACAGAGATGTCTACGATGGTGATAAGTATATAGGAAATAGAAGTGGATGGTTATGTATGGATTGTAATTGGTTGGAATGTGATCGTTGTGATGAAAAAATTTATGATGGCGATGACTGCACACCTTACGATGTGTATCAAGGTCATGAGCCAGCAGAGTTCTCTGATGGTGCATACCGAGTCCACTACGAATGTCTAACTGACAAAGAAAAAGAACTTATGGAGGCTAACAACCAATGAACAAATCTTGGATAATCACAGAAAAATATGTTGGCTGGGGTACAGCCACTGTCATAGCTGAAACAAAAGAAGAAGCTTTGATCAAATATGAGGGTGGTGATTATTTAGATTATGAACATGATCTAGATAATGCTCAAGATTATGAGTTCTTTTCTATTGAAGAGGATCATGAAGCAATACTTTCACCAACACTGCAAAAGGAGGATGACCAATGAAACATTACAAAGTCAAAATGATTCAAGAATACATTGAGACTTATGTTGTTAAAGCAGACTCTGAACAAGAGGCTGTTCAATGTACATATGAAGACTGGCTTGATCCTAGTGATACAAAAGCTGGTGATTCCAGAGTAAAAACAGTTGAGGTAATCGAATGAACAACGCAATGATTGAACTAACTTCCCAACTTCTTAGAGATCACATAGAAGAATTGATGAAAGGTGATTGGGAAAAAGTTAGAGATGAAGTGGCTTTATGTCACGGAGCTCTATACGAATTACATGGACAAAGGATCAACTAATGATTACTGACATCATTGAAGCTTGGAATGAAGCTGAAGAATTAAATTGTAGTTTAAGAGAATTAAATGATAAGGATCTTATTGATTGTCGAGAGGCACTCATAAATAGATCACAGATCATTATGAATCTTTTAGACCAACATGTACCACAGGAGAACTCATGATCCCACTACTTAAATTTTCTAAAAGCAATGGTAAGTTAAGCAACAGACTTATCTTCTCCATTCCAGCAGGCTATACCTGTCCCCATGCTGGCAAGTGTCATACGTTTGCTGATCGAACTACTGGTGAAATTAGAGACAATCCTCATGGTTGTAGTAAGTCACCAGAGTATCGTTGCTTTGCTGCTATGGCAGAAGCTAGATTCCCTACTGTACGTAAGTCCAGGTGGCATAACTTTGACCAACTCAAAGCAGCCAGGAATATCTATGTAGATCAACATCCAGAAAGTCCAGGTGATTATCATCTAGCTATGAAAGATCTAATCTTAGCTTCACTAGATGCTCAACCTCATAGAGATATGGTACGCATCCACGAGAGTGGTGACTTCTGGAGTGAAAGTTACATGAAAGCTTGGATGCTTGTAGCAAAAGAACATCCACAAGTTAAGTTTTATGCTTACACAAAGTCATTGACAATGTGGTATCACTTACAAGATGACATCAACAGCAACTTCTATCTCACTGCATCCTACGGGGGTAGTGAAGATCATATGATCAAACAATTCCCAGATGTTTACAAGCGTGTAGCTTATGTGGTTTACACAGAACAAGAAGCTGCAGATCGTGGACTAGAGATAGATCATGATGACTCACATTGCTTTGGTGAGAAGCCATTCGCATTGCTGGTTCATGGCAGTCAACCAGCAGGATCAGATGCCAGTGCTGCTATTCAACAACGTAAAAAAGATGGAGGCTTTGTAGGCTATGCAAAGAAGTAAACTGACAACTAAGGATGAAGCACTCAAAGCACTACACGAAGCAAGTCTATCAATAGCTTGTTTAGGTGCTGATTGGACTGAACATTTTGAAGATGAAAGTGTTACAAAAAACCATCAAAAATGGGTTTTAAAAGATCAAGAAGGTCTACAACAAGATTTAGATCACATTCAAGATCAAATTACTATCTTAGAAAATTACTTAGACCCTTACATTCCGGAGGATTCCAATGCCAAAGAATGATTTAACACCAGAACAGATCGACGATCTCAAAGACTTATTAGTTGAAAGGATGGTCGATAATATGTCAACTAAAGATTTAGTTGTCTATGTCACTGATGATCTTACAGAATATTATAAAGTTTTATCAGACAAAGAATTTCTGCGTCAAGCAGAAGATTATTGGGATGAATCTTATCCTGAAATCGTTGAAGAAATTAAAGAAATCTAGTAAACTATTTACACCCTTTGTACACAAATGACTACTACTATGATCTTCTTAAATGAAGGTCAAAAGATGATCTATGGTCGTAAGAGAATCATGGATACCTTCTACAAAACTCATCCTCTTGGTAAAGATATCCTTGAGGATGAGATCGGAGAGATCACCTTCGATGATGACTACGTTCTATTGAATGTAGAGAACAGACTTCTACGTATCAAAAAATCAGAAGTAATTAAAAACTTCTGGGAACATAGAACTCGCACTCCAAGTTATTTTGATTACAGAATCTGGAGATCAAGACCACAAGAAGGTGGTAAATATATAGGAGTTCCTGTAGCTGCTATTGATCACAATGCTCAGGTAAATAAAATACTTGGTTCAGATATCAAAGTATCTACAGATAAGGATGGTACCAAACGTATTTACTTTGTTACTCCTGTAGACAAAGCTTGCACCTGTGGTTCATTCAATCAGATGAAAGAACACGAAAAAGAATTAGCTGCAGAGTTTAGTAAGCACTGTCCTGAGATTGATTTCAAGCCTGTGTGTAAACACATTAGATGGTATGAAAATCAATTATTATTACTAGCTGACATACAGTTAGTTAATAACAGATACCCTACCAATCATCCTCGTTGCTGTGTATATCAATATGATCACAGAAGGAGAAAAATTCTGTACAAGATCACTAATAATCGCTATGATTCTAATACGGAATGGGTTCCAAAAGACAGTTGGAAAGAGAAAGATGTTTATGATCCTTCAGGTATGCCAACAGGTAATTGTTGGGATGTATTAGAAGGAGCTTTATCTCAATCTATTCCATACAAAATTCACCATTATTCTGCTTCTATGGAAGCAATAATGAACCGTTCATCTTATCCAAAATCAAGGTACTAATCATGTCCGACAAAACTTCATTCAGAGAACTATCACAATCAATCCAGCACATTGATATCCTCAGAGATATGCCAGATGTAGCTGAAGATGAAAGAGAAGAGATGCGTCAGTACATCGAAGATCTTACACATCGTAGAGCTGACAAATTAGATAACATAATCTCAATACTAAAAGATTGTGACAGACGTATAGAGGTTCTCGACAAAGAGATGCAGGAAATAAAAGAAGCAAAAGAAAAATGGAAAAAGAATCACAAGATGATTGCTGACATTATCAAGTTCTGCTTCCAGACAAATCTCATAGAATCAAAACTAAATGGTAACAAGTTCCAAGCTACTATTGCCAACAACAGTCCTAAAGTTCAAGAGGAGATGCACCTCTGGGATGATCAGGACAAAGCCAGATATGGTATCACTAAAACAACCACAGTAGTTCGTAACTCAGATGGCACTGTACTTAGTGAAAAGAAAGAAGTCACAGCAGATAAAGATAGATTAAAGATTGATCTACAACAGAAAGTACCTGGTACTCCTGTGTCTTCTCATCTGCTACCAGTTATCAGGTTGTCTTATAAACGTAGAACAAGGATAAGTTAGTTACATTTAATCTTGATTTCATGACTCCCTCTTGCACATTTGTAAGGGGGAGTTACTCTTTGGAAAATTTTCACAATGAAACTTCGTCCTAAACCAAAGTACCTCCAACTTGAACTCAACTTTAACGAAAATGCTATCTCCATTCAAAAGAAAAATCTTACAGAGAATGGGACTGAATCACGTAGCTTATCACGGAAACAAAAACTGTAATGATGATTGGCTTAATGGATATTTCCAAGCCAAAAAAGATTTAGAGATGCAACTAAATCAAATCAAAATTACTCTCGATGATTTGGATTGATTTTATTCTGGAGTCTTGTTAGTTTAATGATGATAGACATTGAACTTTCATGTCCAAAGATAAAAAGTTAAAGTATAAAGGTAAACCTTCCGAGATATTAGATCCTATCGAGTTCGAAGGAATCACCATTAAGATCCTCAAGCATGGTAACACTGGTCAAATACTATTTCGTTATCCACGAAAGGAGGATGGTGAACCGTGCTGGACCACTGATATAGACAGAGCAAAATCTTCTATTCTTTATTTGAAACAAAATAGAAGAATCATTTTAGAATCGTACACGTAACCAAATTATTATCAGTGAAAACAGAACTCAGTAACACATTAATGGATGATTTAGCTTGGAGTATATATGAATATCTCCTTGATGAATCTACTGACTTCCAGGGTGAACATATTGTGCTATTACCAATCACAGTTATCGCCAGAAAGTTTGATCGTAATCATCGGACAATAAGCAGACGGTTATCTGCTTTACGAGATGAAGGACTTATAAAGACTATTATAAAAAAAGATTATGTTGCTCTGTATCACATCAACGACCAAGAGGAAAATGCCTGAACCAACCGAAAGAAACTACGAACAAGACATAGCCTATATACTTTCATCATTCACTGATGGTGGTAAATCTTTAAGATCATTCTTTAATCATCCACAAGAATTAGGAGTCTGCATATTAACTGCAGGACTATTATCAAATTCAAAACTCATGCTCTCTCCTGACGATGCAATCAATACCAGCTTTGAACTTTATACAAAGATTCAACAGAAGATTGGTCAGTATCAGAACATGTCTTTTGCATCTAACGTAGAAGATTGCTTCAGGCATCCAGAAGTTGAAGGTGACTAAGACCTTGCCATAATTCAGTTCCTAGTTACTATCTGGGCAATTGCAATATTAATTTGACTGTAATTACTATTGATGCGGAAGTTTTAGAGAAAGAAATATTAGAATCAAAAGTTTGTACAGCTTACTCTACTAAGAACGACAGTTCTCAGTACGTGGATTACAAATCACAAGGTGATACTAGGTTAACAATAAATGGATCTCGACATTACAAAACACCTTTTGGTTCTTTACCTTCTGTAACAACAATACTTGGAGCTACCCAGGGCAGTAAAGCAGCATTAGAAAGATGGAATAAAAAGAATCCAGGTAAAAAAGAACAGGCAGCTAGAAGAGGTACTGCTGTTCATGCCAGGATGGAACATTATCTTTTAGGTGAAAAAGATTTTAATCATGAAGAAAATGAAGATCCAGAATTTATAAAAGATACAATCGAACCATTTTGGAATGGTCTTCCTGAAAAATTAGATAAGTTTGACAAAGTAATCTGGGCAGAAAATCCTGCTAACAATGACTTCCAATGGTGTATTGGTGGTGATGATATCAGTAGAGTATGGTCACCTGGTAATCATGAAACAGAAGTAAGAGGTTGGGCAGGTGCTCCAGATATCATTGCAACCTATCAAGGTAAGGTAGTACTTGGTGATTTAAAAACTTCCAATGGACTTTACTTTGGTAAATGGCCGGGTCCTGATACACCGAGAGAAGAATATGGAATGCGTCGTGCAGGCTTTATCAAATATCAAAAGTGTTGCATGCAGTTAGCTGCATACGATATAGCTGTTCAACATACCATAGGAATCAAACCTGATATTCATATGATTATCGTTGCAACTGTAGAAAGACCACAGGTATTTGCTATTCAAGGTAGAACAATACAGAAGTATAAAGAGAAATGGATGAAGTGTGTTGATAAGTATTATGAGGAATTCCACAATATTCCCGAAATCGAAATGGAGGTAGTGGATCTCGATAAGCTCAAAGGATAAATCTATATGCATTACATTATTTTTATCACACATTGACTGGCAAATTTGTTAAAGGGCGATAGTCTTACGTGGTCAAACAAATAAATCACCTTGAGTATTAAATAGTGTCAACAGCAACACCCGATCCTGATAAGAGTTTAAAACCCGGAGAAGTTAATCCGGATCACATTCCTCATGATTGGCCACTGACTCCTCTTCAAGGTAAAAAAGCATACATTCCTGGCTGGACAAAGAATCCTTTCACACTTGCAGAAATAAAGAAAGAATTAAAGTCTGGTAAAGCTACAGGTGTAGGTTTACTTTGTGGTCAATTTTGTAATGAATATGGTCTCATCTTTGTAGACATTGATGGGCAGGAAGCAATACCAGCTATTGAAGAACTTGGTGGTGGTCCTTTAGATACAATTTTTCCTCCAACATTAACAGTCAGTAGTGGTAAAGAAGGAAAGTTAAGAATGCTTTTCCGTGTACCAGTTGCTCGTATTAATGAGATTCCAAACAAAGCAACTATAAAACTTGATAAGAATCCTTGGGAAATTCTATGGAGATCAAGACAAGGTGCTTTGATGGGTGCTCATCCTGACACTGACGGTTATAGAACTCTACCAAATAAAGGTTTTGAATATGCAAGTAAACTTCCTGATTTACCTGAGTGGTTATATAGTGCAATAAAAAATGCCTACCCCTCATCCAAGTATCGTCGTCGTTCAAATAATCCAACTCCCTTCATCGGTCAACATATAGAACTAAATTATGACGAGGATAGTCAGTACACTCAGGAACAATTAATCACAGAAGCTACAGGATATCTACAACATTTAAGTAAGTCCAGGTGTGATGACTATGAAGAATGGCTTGCTGTTGGTATGTCTCTCCATCAGATAGCTGAAGAATTATTATCTGAATGGGTAAAATGGTCAGCTCAATCCAACTCTTTCCAACAGGGAACATGCGAAGAGAAGTGGTCAAGTTTTGAACGCATGCCCGGTGGTCCTAATCCTCCAGAAGGAAGAGGAATGAAGACTCTCAGAGCTATGGCTAAGGAGGATGGATGGGTTGATTTAGGTGGCTATACAGCTTTTACCATAGATGAACTTAGACAGAAGGTACAGCAGCAACAGACACCCGATCAGGAGATGTTAGATGGTCTTATACAGTCTCTAACAAATGATCAAGTAACAGAAGATATGCCACAAGGTCCCTTGTTCAAAGCGATCATGGATCTTCCTATGGGTCCTCCTAAAAAAGGTGGTAAAAGTAAGGATGGCAGAATAAAGAATCCACCTTCATCAGATATTGCTGATCTATTACATGAATGGTGCTTAAATGTTGGTTGGTGTTATGACCCACGCTTCGATACATTCATGTTTTATATACCAAATAGAGGTTTCTGGAGACGTGAAGAATATAGAAAAGAATTTGCTCATATAATTCAAGATGAATTAACCTGCAATCGTTCCTATACACCAGCTGGTTTCAGTTCTAATTTAGTAAATGATGTAGTAGAACTATTAAAACAAAAGATATGTCGTACACATTGGAATGACAGTACAGATAAAATTGTATTTACCAACGGTGTTTTAGAAGTATCTACAGGTGAATTTACTGAACATAATAAAGAAGACTACATTACATGGGGTCTTGATTTTAATTATGATCCAACAATCAATCCCGGTCCTATAACCAAATGGATATTCCGTACACAATATGAAGATGAAGCCAGAGTTCAGGTACTGAGAGCATGGTTACGTGCATGTCTCGTAGGTCATGGTCATGAACTTCAAAGATTCTTAGAGATAATCGGACCAGGTGGTAGAGGTAAATCCACCTTTGCAAACTTATGTTGTGCTTTAGTTGGTGCAGGTAACTATGCCAGTACTACTCTTAATCAATTAGAGCAATCAAGATTCGAATTATCTTCTATAAAAGGTAAGAGAATGACTCTCATCAATGACTCAGAAAGATATGGTGGATCTGCTCAGGTATTTAAAGCATTAACTGGTGGAGATAATCTTCGTTATGAAGAGAAGATGAAGAACATCGGAGAGCCTTTTGTCTATATGGGAATGGTTATGGTGGCAGCTAATGAACCCATACAAACAACAGACAACACCAGTGGCTTGATACGTCGTCGTTTGACCGTAGAGTTCAATAGAAAGCTATATGATAAGAGTTCTGAAGCCAAAGATATGATCAAGATAGAAAAAGGTCGTGTGGTTGGTGAATGGAAAAACTATTTACCTGGACTAATCAATTGGGTTCTTGAAATGGATGAGAAAGAAATGCGTCGTTATCTATTAGATACCTACGAAGCAGCTCCAAGTCTCAAGAAAGTAAGAAATACTATCATGCTTACCAGTAATAACCTCATTGAATGGTTACAATCAGAGATTGTTGCTGATAATGACAATGTAGTACCAGTTGGTAAGAAGATTCCTAACACTGATAAGGATATGACTGAGAGATATTTCAACAGCAACTTCCATTTATATCCCAGTTACTGTGAATATTGTGATTCAACAGGGTCAAAAGCTGTAGGACAGAAGAGATTCATCTCATTACTACTAGATTGCTGCAAAAGTCAGTTAGATATGCCAAGTATCATTACTTTTACTAAAAAAGGTATGCCTTTATTCAAAGGACTAGCTATAAGAAAATCTGATTCTAAGTATCTTCACCACGATACTATACTTCCAGAGTCAGATCCCAATGTCTAATCTAGTAAAAAATGATAATTTAGATGATGATGGTAACTGGGTAGTAAATTTCAGGATAAGTATTGAAGATGTGAGAATGCTATATAAATATGCCGATTTTTATGACAAACATGCTAAAAATCTTGGTGTAATTCTGCCTGAAGATGAGGTAAAAAATAATGAATGTATGAAGAGTCTCCTATATGCAATGATTTTAGACTATAAATTTTCTCAGGAATAAAAAAAGTAGCCAAGTGGAGAAATACACTCAGCTACTTTTTAGACACCAGGTATAGAAGCTGTCAAAACTTATAAGGCATGAGCTTTACGGGTGTAAGCCTAGCCAAGGATTAACAGCGTTGTTCAACCCTTACGTAATTAATGTAGCAGCTGATTCAATATATGCAATAAAGTTTATTTATGCTGACAATAAAGAATATTAATAAGTATTTATTACTAGTTGTAGGTATTAATGACTTTAAAATATTAAGGAAACCTAAACTCATCCTTTTAATGACACAAGTTACAGAAAGTGGGGGTCGTCAAAACATTTATAGTATTGAACCCAGACCACAAGTTGATCCTAATTATGTAGGCTATCCAGAGGATGCCGAGAAAGTTAATGGTAGATGGGCAATGCTTGGCATTGTTGCTCTATTTGGTGCTTATGCAACAACAGGTCAAATTATTCCAGGTATATTCTAATGACAAAATCAAAAGCACTGGAAAAACAGAAGATCCTTGCAGAAAAATGGAACGGAAGACTAGCAATGGTAGGTCTTGTTGCAGCTGCAGTATCTGATTTACTTACAGGACATATGTTTTTCGGCATATTCTAATGCCTGAACTGTCATTAACGAATGACATTACACCTTTTCAAGCAATCCTATGGTGTTTTTACCCCATAGGTTTTGTTGTTCTTATAGAGTTAACATTACGTGCCATCAATGATGATGACAATGATGATGACCAAGATGGAGGTGGAGGTGTCATGTCCCCTGTCTATCAAGGAGTATGATGAATTATCTATTTTTTACTATTTTTGTAGCAGCTTACATCACCACTGGAATAGGTACTCTAGTGCTTGTATAATTTCAAGCAGAGTCACTACCCCTGAGAGGATAGTAATAAATTTTATAATTTTTTTAATCGTCGTGCTCATCCCAAGGATCAGTTAGATTCTTATTAGGTGGTCCGAATGCGGTATACAGACCATAACCTGTAATAAATAAGAGTAATGCCAAGATGATAACAACTATCTGTCCTTCCGGTGGAAGTCCAGGATAATTTCCATGTTTAATTAATGGTTGTTTCTCCCATGTACCAGGGAGAGTATACACAGAAGGTCTAGACAGAAAGAAATTTACTATCTGCATTTAATATTTATAATTACTTTTACTCTATCTCGTTCTAAAAATTCTTCAAGAATCAGGATCTACTGGATATTGTGTCATGTTAGGAGTTCCATCCTCTTTTGAACTATATAAAGTAACTAGAGCTGCTGTATCTGAACAGGCATCAATCTCTTTTTCCCTTGTATCACAAGCAGTTCTTACACTATCACGATAAGTTGTAATCGCTGTTGGTATTGCAGTAGATTTTTCAGCTTTTCTTACAACGTACCAATCGTATCTTGCTAACAAACTACCAGCAGTAGCTTTTTCCTGTGCTTTTAATATTGATTTAACACCTAATATAACCATTTGACTACCATCAGGATTTTTTAATAAATTACCCTCTGAATCCTTTGCATTCTCATCATCAAGTGCTTTTGCTGATCCATCACCATTATAAAAACGTGAATCATATGTTGGTGCATCTGCAACTTCAGTAATTCCTATAGCAGTCTTTTCTTCTGCTGTTGAAAGTCTTAACCAGTTAGCAGGATACTGAATATCATTGTGACTGAATGCCACATCAACTACTAATGGATTTCCATTTAATTTAAAAGCCATAATAATATTTTACCTTGCCCTACTGTTTTTAAATGGCGATTCCGCAAATGCTAAATAAATATACGTTGAACCACTAGTATTTGTATTAGTACGATTTACTCTATGCTTTATTCCATTAGATAAAAAATCAAGCCAATCTATTGATGTTACATCACCCTCAGTGGTATTAGCTTCTATTCTATTTTCAATTACATTGTCTGGATCTCTTTTGTTATCAAATATTTGCCAACCTTCCGTAGCAGATATTCTTTTTATCATTACCCAAGCAGGTTGAAAACCTAGGAAAATAAAAGTACCATCAGACGATCCGTTGCCTGTATATGACCCAAACTTGCTATACCCTGCTACTTCGCTAAATACGTAAGCAATGTATTTATTGTTATTTGCATTTACTTTACCATTTGTAGAATCTGTCGATCTGACTTGAATTGTATTAGCATCAACAGTTCTGAATTGATCTGAATTTGCACCTGGAACGCTAGTGTTATTTAAAGATAAATTTTTATAAACATAGGTACTATCTGTACCTACATCTTGATGCCATACTACCCATTCTCTTGCACCATATGGACTTGTGTCTCTATTTTTCAAAATAACAGCATCAGGTGCTACTCCTAATCCATGCCCCATTGTTACATTAGTATTATTAGCACCATTACCTACATAACCTACTATTGAAAAACCTGCCGTTTGAGAGACTTTGACAGTAGATTGATTATTACCATCAAAATTACTCGAACCAAGAGTTGTGTTTGTATTGATTGCACCCCCCATTCCACTGTGAGCACTACACCAATAATAGAGCTGGGGTGCGGATGCTGGTACTGTTATATGTAATCTTCTTGTAGAAGCTGCTGCAAATCCAGATGTATATTGGCTATAAGTTTTTGATACTCCATCTAAGAAATAAGTTATTCCTGATGTATATACAGTTCCATTAGCTGCGGTTCCAATACTAAACGGATGAGTAGCATTTGAAGAATCATCCATATTGAATATATAAGTACCACCTTCTGCAAGATCAAGAGTTACAGCAGATGTTCCAAAGCCATCAAATCTATATTTATTTCCAGAATCAGAAACAACTGTTACTGTATAAGTTTTGCCATCTGTTTCCCCTGCATCCCAGTTCCAACCGACATAAGTATGCCCACTTTCATTTGTTTCACCAGCATCTACTACAGTAAAACCATTTGATAGGAATGCATTTATAGCACCAGAACTTGAAGTCTCAACACCAGTTGTATTAGGTCTTAAAGATAGTCCAGCACCCCTAACAGCATCAGCCGTATTATGATTTTCACTACTATTACGTTTTTTAATCCAAACCCAATCAGGCTGAAATTCAAGACCTGTTATGTTTTGTGAACTGCCTGTACCTGTATAAAGCAAAGTATCAAAATGTTTATTAGGTAGCAGTATTGTTGGGTCGGGTAGGTTTGCAGAACTAAGTACTTTATATCCTGTTGGTGGGGTATAAGTTAATGGTTGTTGTCCAAAATTAGCATACAAACCATAACTACTATTGGCATTATATCCATGTACAGCAATCACATGATCTCCATTATTGTCAGTTAATAAGTCAGTTGCTATTGCACCTGTTTTTGAAGAACCCGAAGTTGGATCACCAGAATTTTGCCAAGTGTTTGCTCTTGCAAAATAAACAGCACCATTATCCATATCAACTGCTACAGCAACTATAATATTTGCATCATTTGTCCACGCTGTAGCATCAGAGGTACTCCCCCTTGTTCTATTACCTAGCTCACCGTTAGAAACATATTCAACATTATCAGCTAATCCTAAATATCCAGCATAATTAGTCATTGCTGTATTAGCTCTTGTTACTGATATTGATTGAAGAGCACCATTATTATATTTAGAAAATTCAGCATACCATTTACCACTTTTAGGTAAAAGAAATGTAGATGCTGCGAAATTATCTCCACCTCTCATTAACAAATTCCCTTCACCAAACGTGGTGTTTACAGGGTTATATAAAGGATTTAAGGTAGGAAAATTATTTGTAGGAGTGTCAGGTACAGAGTCATTACCAACACCAGTACCTACTTCAAAATTATTTGGTGTAAAGTTGTTGCCGTTACCACTTGAATCCTTGCCAAGTGTTGTTGCAGTCGTTCCAGAATTATCTGAAAAATTCAAATAAAATCCATTTGTTCCGTATGTAATATTTACTTTTTTCGGAACCCATTGACCAGTTATTGCATCAGTTTCTGCAAAATCACTGGCTTGGTATTTATTACCATCTGAAAAATGCACTTCTGCAAAATAGATATTTGAATGGTCACTACCCCAATCACCATCCCTTCCAAGAAACATTTTTATTCCAGATTGGTTCATTCCATAGGCAAAATCAGGTGGATTTAAACCAGAATTTAAAGATTCCTCAACACCATTTATCCAAATTCTTTGACTTGTATTAGCTGCATCAACTTGCCAAACAATGTGCATCCACGCACCAACATCCCTATACAGCCGACCATTTACATCACCATATGGGTTTGAACCACTTGTATCAAAATAAGTATTGATTTTGTCATTATTTATATAAATTGCAGCAATACCATCATTACCTGAAACATTATTACTACTGAAAAGGTAAGTTGTTCCTCCAGTATCATGCAATAAAGTTCTTTTAAACCATGCACTCCATGTCCAAACTTTTTGATTTCCTGTACTAGATGGTGTCCTCTCTAAGTACGCTGAATCAGATTTATTAAACCTTAAACTACGTTCTACTTCATATCCTGTAGAAGCTCCTGAAGCTCCAACTCTTATTGCATCATAAAAAGACATTTACTTAACATCCAATGAAACTGCACAATGAATTACGTTAGAGGATTTAATAATGTAATCAATCCGATCTGTAGCGGATGCAGTTGTCGTTAATGTAGGTGCTGTTCCACCTACAAATTTAAAAGCTGAGTTGAATGCTGCTGTTCTAGATCCTGAACCATCCTGTGTAATAAATATTGAACCTGCCTGACCTACTACCTGATTACTTGGTGCTGC